>Ga0247819_10000177_pt1 | contig 40278 bp, 37 predicted proteins | sample 13C_Xylose_Day6_FD_193428 | JGI IMG/M metagenome (GOLD analysis project Ga0247819, IMG submission 193428) | Soil microbial communities from agricultural site in Penn Yan, New York, United States - 13C_Xylose_Day6 | ecosystem: Environmental > Terrestrial > Soil > Agricultural land | place: USA... | reverse complement strand
TGCGTAGATGCTGGGGCCGAGTTAAAAAACAGATTTAATGTTCAAAATGTAAATCAGAACAGTCCTAGGAACCGTCTTACGTACTCAATGAGTGTTGCTTGACGTACACCGTATTTTGCCTGGATGTAGTGATGCTCGGCAGGGGTGGATAGAGTCCATGCATGAGCATGGAGAGGGCCAAAAAAATGCCCCGTTCTCTCGACGGGGCACCTTTGTATGTCGCAACGGGTTGATCAGCTGGCTGCCGCCGTACAGCCGGGCGGAGCGTATTCGGCGGTTACGCCGGTCGCGCATGACCAACCTGCCGTTGCACTGCGGGAAAGGGTGATTGTCTTGCCGGCGACAGGCGCTGGCGCTTTTTGCAAGGTGCAGACAATGGTGCCAGCCCCGGACGCTACGGTGCCCGTGACGGCAATTGCGCAATTTTGCGTGGTCGTTCCTGCTCCGGTCAGAGTGGTTGGCTCTGCGGTGCCGGAATTCATGAGGTCCTCAAACGAAACCTTCAACGCCGAAATCTCCGCCAGCCCCGCCGTGACCTTGGCCCGCGCCTGGTACTTGGAGTAAGCCGGAATGGCAAACGTCGCGAGAATGCCGATGATCGCCACCACGATCAGCAGCTCGATGAGGGTAAAACCTTTTTGAGTCTTCATAGACAGCCTCCGTGCATGAGTCGAAATCTCATGATCTGAACCTGTCGCAGCACAGCCCATGCCAAGCCCCACGCACCCTGTTCGCGAGGGATTAGCCTGCCCGCAAGACGTTTCCTACTCCCAGGATCCGCACTATCTGACACTTTTTGTCACCTCACCGCCGCTGGTTTGGTTCCCTTGCTTGACTAGGCTATAAGTCTTGAATTGTCTGCGTCCGGTATCCCAATGAACGACATCGCCCTCAGCGGTCTGGCCAAGCAGTTGATCCTGGCCGAGCTGCTCACTGACAAAAGCGCGCAACAGGCGTATCAACAAGCCCAACGCAACCGTATGTCCCTGGTCAGTTACCTGGTGCAGAACAAACTGGTCAAAAGCCGCCAGGTCGCCGAAATCGCCTCGGAACACTTCGGCATGGCCCTGATGGACTTACACGCCCTGGACAAGGACAGCCAGCCCAAGGGCCTGGTCAGCGAGAAGCTGGTCCGTCAGCATCACGCCCTGCCCCTTTGGCGCCGTGGCAACAAGTTGTTCGTAGGGGTTTCCGATCCGACCAACCACCAAGCCATCAACGACATCCAGTTCAGCACCGGGCTGACGACTGAAGCGATTCTGGTCGAGGACGACAAACTCAGCGACGCCATCGAGAAGTTCTTCGACAGCCATGGCACAGGCCTGGAAGACATGGCCGACGTTGACCTCGACGGCCTGGACATCGAGACCACCGATGACAAGCGCCAGGACGCCATCGTCGGTCAGGAAGCCGATGACGCGCCGGTGGTGCGCTTCGTCCACAAGATGCTGCTCGACGCGATCAGAGGCGGCTCTTCGGATGTGCATTTCGAACCGTACGAAAAAAACTACCGCGTGCGAATGCGCACCGACGGCGTGCTGCATGAGGTTGCCAAACCGCCGATCCAATTGGCCAACCGCATCGCAGCGCGACTGAAAGTCATGGCCAGCCTCGACATCTCCGAACGCCGCAAGCCTCAGGACGGCCGGATCAAGATGCGCCTGTCCAAAAGCAAATCCATCGACTTCCGGGTCAACACCCTGCCGACCCTGTGGGGCGAGAAAGTGGTGATCCGGATTCTCGATCCGACCAGCGCGCAAATGGGCATCGATGCCCTCGGTTACGAGCCCGACCAGAAAGACCTGTACATGGCAGCGCTGAAACAGCCGCAAGGCATGATTCTGGTGACCGGCCCTACCGGCTCGGGCAAAACGGTTTCGCTGTACACCGGGCTAAACATCCTCAATACCGTGGACATCAATATTTCGACCGCCGAAGACCCGGTAGAAATCAACATGGAGGGTATCAACCAGGTCAACGTCAATCCCAAGCAGGGCATGGATTTCGCCCAGGCGCTTCGATCATTCCTGCGTCAGGACCCGGACGTGATCATGGTCGGTGAAATCCGCGACCTCGAAACCGCCGAAATCGCCATCAAGGCGGCGCAGACCGGGCATCTGGTGCTGTCGACCCTGCACACCAACAGTGCCGCGCAAACCCTGACCCGCCTGCACAACATGGGCATCCAGGGTTTCAATATCGCCACCTCCGTCAGCCTGATCATCGCACAGCGACTGGCGCGCAAACTGTGCAGCCATTGCCGCGTGCCGGTGGAGATTCCCCGCGAAACGTTGCTCAAGGAAGGTTTTCCCGAGGAACGCATCGGCACCTTCACGATCTATGGACCGGTCGGTTGCGATCACTGCAACAGCGGTTACAAAGGGCGAGTGGGGATTTATGAAGTGGTGAGGAACACGGCGGACCTGCAACGGCTGATCATGGCTGAAGGCAACGCACTGCAAATCGACGACCAGATGCGTAAGGACGGTTTTAACGACCTGCGCACCTCAGGGCTGCTCAAAGCCATGCAGGGCATCACCAGCCTGGAAGAAATCAACCGGGTCACCAAGGACTGAACATGGCAGTCAAGGCAGCGAAAATCAGCGTGTATGCCTGGGAAGGCACAGACCGCAAAGGCACGAAAATCAGCGGCGAGTTGAGTGGGCAGAACCCCGCGCTGGTCAAGGCACAACTGCGCAAGCAAGGCATCAACCCCGGCAAGGTGCGCAGGAAAACCACGTCGATTTTCGACATGGGCAAACGCATCAAGGCCCACGATATCGCCCTGTTCACCCGGCAAATGGCGACGATGATGAAAGCGGGCGTGCCGCTCCTGCAATCGTTCGACATCATCGGCGAAGGCTTCGACAACCCGGCGATGCGCAAGCTGGTGGACGAGGTGAAACAGGAAGTCGCGGCAGGCAACAGCTTCGCCGCCGCCCTGCGCAAAAAACCGCAATATTTCGATGAGCTCTACTGCAACCTGGTGGACGCCGGCGAGCAGGCCGGAGCGCTGGATACGCTGCTGGAGCGGGTGGCGACCTACAAGGAAAAGAGCGAAAGCCTCAAGGCCAAGATCAAGAAAGCCATGACGTATCCGCTGGTAGTGGTGTTCGTCGCGATGATTGTAACGGGGATCCTACTGGTCAAAGTGGTGCCACAGTTTCAGTCGGTGTTCGAAGGGTTTGGCGCCGAACTGCCCGCGTTCACGGTGATGGTGATTGGCCTTTCGCGGTTCATGCAGGACTGGTGGTGGCTCATGCTCGGCTTGCTGCTCGTGGCGATTTTCGGGGTGCGCCACGCCTTCAGGACCTCACAGGGTTTTCGCGACCGCACGGACGCCTGGCTGCTGAAGCTGCCGCTGGTGGGCACCTTGATGTACAAGTCCGCCGTGGCCCGATTTGCCCGTACCTTGTCGACCACCTTCGCGGCCGGCGTGCCGTTGGTGGAAGCCCTGGAGTCAGTGGCCGGCGCGACCGGCAACATCGTGTTCAAACGGGCCGTGCTGCGCATCAAGCAAGACGTGTCGACGGGCATGCAGCTGAATTTTTCCATGCGCACATCCGGCATTTTCCCGAACATGGCGACTCAGATGACCGCCATTGGCGAAGAGTCCGGCGCGCTGGATGACATGCTCGACAAGGTCGCCGGATTCTACGAGGACGAGGTCGACAACATGGTCGATAACCTGACCAGCCTGATGGAACCGTTCATCATGGTGGTGCTGGGTGTTATCGTCGGCGGATTGGTGGTTGCCATGTACCTGCCCATCTTCCAACTCGGCTCAGCGATCTGACATGCCCTTGAACGAAATACTGATTCAGTACCCGCTGGCGTTCGTTGTGATCGCCGGGGTGATCGGCTTGCTGGTCGGCAGCTTCCTAAACGTGCTGGTCTGGCGCCTACCGAAAATGCTGGAACGCGAATGGCGCGTGCAGGCCCACGAGATCCTCGGGCAGCCCGGCGAATCAACGCTGCCGACCTTCAATCTGTTTCTACCCCACTCCCAATGCCCCCATTGCAGCCACCGAATACGCCCGTGGGAAAATATTCCGGTGCTCAGTTTTCTGTTCCTGCGCGGCCGCTGTTCAGGCTGCGCAGCACCGATCAGCAAGCGTTATCCGCTGGTCGAACTGGCCTGCGGCCTGGGGTCGGCTTTCATTGCCTGGCATTTCGGTTTCGGCTGGCAAGCGTGCATGACATTGCTGCTGAGCTGGGGCCTGTTGGCCATGAGCCTGATCGACGCCGAGCACCAACTGCTGCCGGATGTGCTGGTGTTGCCCTTGTTGTGGCTGGGGCTGATCGTCAACAGTCTCGGTCTGTTCGTGCCGTTACCGGACGCGGTGTGGGGCGCCGTGGCCGGCTACATGACGCTGTGGTCGGTGTTCTGGTTGTTCAAGCTGATCACCGGCAAGGACGGCATGGGTCATGGTGATTTCAAATTGTTGGCGATGTTTGGTGCCTGGGGCGGCTGGCAGATTCTGCCCCTGACGATCCTTTTGTCATCCTTGGTGGGGGCGGTGATTGGTGTGATTTGCCTGCGCTTGCGCAACGCCAAAACATCGACGCCGATCCCCTTCGGCCCCTATCTGGCAATTGCCGGCTGGATTGCCTTGCTCTGGGGTGGTCAAATAACCGACTTCTATTGGCAGTTTGTCGGTTTGAAATGAATACCCCTGTGGAAAAACCCTGGATTCTCGGCCTGACCGGCGGCATCGGCAGCGGCAAAAGCGCGGCTGCCCAGCATTTCATCGACCTGGGTGTGCACGCGGTCGATGCCGATCACGCCGCACGCTGGGTGGTGGAGCCGGGCCGGCCGGCGCTGGCAAAGATTGCCGAACACTTCGGCCCTGGCGTATTGCAGGCGGACGGGCAACTGGATCGCGCTGCGTTGCGCACACTGATCTTCGAAGTGCCGGATGAACGCCGCTGGCTGGAAGCCTTGCTGCATCCGCTGATCGGCGAGGAGATTGCCCATCACCTGGCGCTGGCAAAATCACCGTATGCGATCCTGGTTTCACCGTTGCTGATCGAATCCGGCCAGTACACGATGACCCAGCGGGTGCTGGTCATCGATGCCCCTGAACAACTACAGATCGAACGTACCTTGCAGCGCGACCAGACCAGCGAACAGCAGGTCCAGGCGATTCTCAAGGCCCAGTCCAGCCGTCAGGATCGCATCAGCCATGCCGACGATGTGGTGGTCAATGACCGCGACCTCGGCTGGCTGCACAGCGAGATCGAACGCCTGCATCACTTTTACCTGACATTGCGTGGAGGCCAGTCATGAGCCAGATCCCAACCGTTGAATGCCCGACCTGCGGCGCCCCTGTCGAGTGGAGTGCCGAGAGTAAATTCCGGCCGTTCTGCTCGGACCGATGCAAACTGATCGACCTCGGCGCCTGGGCGTCGGAAGAGCACAAGATCCCGGTAGCGCCGGATGCCGAAGACGAGCTGTTCAGCGGCGACTTCGATCCGCGCCACTGAGCCATCGCATCGACGATCCCGGGCCTTAAGGCCATCAAGGCTTGGGATCGTCGTCCTTCCACGGCGCCGACAAATAGCGCGTGCGGTTGAAGGTCTCCAGCCATTCCGGGCTAAACACCACCAGCGCACTGACGATCATGCCGTTGATGAATGCCTCCGGGAAAATGATCAGCCACAGGTAACCGACAAAATCTTCCAGCCAGTACGGCATGGCGAAGCGCTCGTCGAACCACAGCAACCACAGCGCCAGCAGCAGGCACAGCAACGCCGACAGCGCGGCGGCAAAGAAACCCGACACGAAGATATACACAAAGGGATTACGCGGCTGCGCGCGCTCGACGAGGATCGCACAGCACTCGGTCACCAGCACCGGCAATGCAATCAGCAATGCGCCGTTGACCCCGACAGCGGCGAGGTCCTGACGCCCGAGCAGCACCAGCCCCATTTGCGCCACCACCCCGCCGACGAGCGCCAGCGGCCAGTCCAGCAGCAACGTCACCGCGGTCATGCCGATGAAGTGATAAGACACGCCGGTATCGAAATCCCGTCGTACGAGCCACAACAGAAACAACGCGAACACCGTCCCGAACAGCAAATGCTGGCGACGGCTGTCGGTGAACAGTTCAACCCATGGCGCACGCCAGATCGCCCAGATCAACACCGGCACATAGATCAGCCAGCCGACCGCAAGGGTTTGCGATGACAGCAACTCGGCACCGATCATGGCAACGCGCGCCTCCCAGGTGAAGAACAACAGGCACTCAGTCTACACCGCTGCTCGCCCACCCTTCGACTTCAGGCCCAATGCCGTGGATCGCTCAGTACCGGCCTCGCGCGCGGCGGGCGATTGTTACGTTTCATGTAAGGCTGCATCTGCCGTTCGCCCCTTTATCCGTGGGTGGCAAAGACTAAAATTCAAGTATCAAAACCGACACGGAGCCGCCAACATGAAAACCCTGATCAGCCTGTTACTGACCGTCATCGCCACCTCGGCCATGGCCGCAGGCAACGAACCTGCCGCCGTCGAATACAACCCCGCGCAGCCTCTGGACATCGCCAAAGTGGTTTCGGTGTCGGACACCGCGAACGCGTGCGGGGTTGTACCGGCGACCATGGAATACATCGATCATCAGGGCCAGGCCCACCGCGTGACTTACAACGTCATGGGTGATTGCACCAGCAACCTGTGATCAATGGCTCATAGCAAGGTCCACGTGTAACTGAGGATCAGTCGATTCTCGTCGATGTCACTGCGGTAGTTGGAACGCGCCATGGCATTGCGCACGCGAATACCCAAACCCTTTAGGCTGCCACTCTGCAGCACATAGCCGATGTCCAGGTCGCGCTCGCGATCCTTGCCTTCATAGCCCTTGCCAGTATCGACATTGTTGCCGCTGATGTAGCGCACAGTGCTGGTCAGCCCCGGTACGCCGAGCGCCGCAAAATCGTAGTCATAGCGCGCCTGCCAGGAACGCTCATCGGTGTAGGCGAACTCGTAGGTCGGCACCTCGTTGCCCAGTGGCGAGATGTTGGCAAACACCCGTGGGAATGCGCTGTCACCGAACATGCCCTGATAGCCGACGTAGAACGTATGGCCGCCACGCTTGGCTGACAGCAACGAGAAGAACGCCTGGTTGTCGATGTTACCCAGCAGTTTTTTGCCGTCCTCGCGCGAGTCGTAGTAACCGAGGTTGGCGCCAAGGACCCAGTCGCCCATCGGCTCACTGTGCTTTAAACCCAAAAAGCGCTGGTTGTAGATATCTTCCAGTTGCCCGAACCAGGCGCTGACCGAGCTACGCTTGTCGTTGAAGGCATAATCAGCGCCGGCAAAATTGAAACCGTCACTGCTGACCTGGCGCTGCGGCACATGGCCGAGCATTGCTTGCATTTTTTCGTCACCGGCTTCGTTGCGCAGGCTAGTGGAGCTCAAGTGACCACCCTGCAAGGTCAGGCCATTGATCTCGTTCGAGGTGATGCTTGCGCCCTGATAACTCGGCGGTAAAAGGCGAATATCGCTGAAGGCCAACACCGGCAGATTGGGCTGCAACTCGCCGACCTTCAGCTCGGTTTTCGAGTAGCGCATTTTCAGCGCGCCTTCCAGACGGCTGTAATTGTTCGGCGCGCGGCCGTCGTCCTGCACCGGCAACAAGCCCGTATTGGTCCGGTCCGGGGCGCTGTCGAGCTTGAGGCCGAGCAAGCCGATGACGTCCACACCAAACCCGACGGTGCCCTGGGTGTAACCGGACTTCACGTTGAGAATGAAGCCTTGCGCCCACTCTTCAGCCTTCGATTGCTGGTTGGCACCGACGATGTCGGAAAAGTCGCGACTGAAGTAATAATTGCGCGCCTGCAAGGTCGCGGTGGTGTCTTCGATAAAGCCTTTTTCCGCGGCGATCGCGCTCGCGGAAAAACTCGAGACGACAGCCAGGGACAACAACGAACCGGTTGTTGGGAGATTCTGCTTCATTGTCTTTCTCTTATTGTTATTGATCGACAGGTTGAACAACGTCAGTTGCAGTGGATTTGCGAAGGGGAACAGGCCGGCGGGCGTTTAACAGCACATGGGTGACCATGCCGAAAATCAGCCCCCAGAACGCGGCGGACAAACCGAACAACGACATGCCCGACGCCGTGACCAGGAAGGTCACCAACGCGGCTTCACGATCGTTCGGCACCGCCATCGCACCGGTTAACGCACCGGCAATGGCAGCGAACAATGCCAACCCGGCCAGTGCTGCGATCAGCTCTTTGGGAAACGCCGAAAACAGCGAAACCAGGGTGGCGCCGAAGATCCCGAACAACAGGTAACACAGGCCGCCGACAACCCCGGCGACGTAGCGTTTGCGTGGATCTTCATGGGATTCGCGACCGGTACAGATCGCGGCAGTGATCGCCGCCAGGTTCAGCCCGTGGCAGCCGAACGGCGCCAGCAACGCCGTGGCCAGCGCGCTGCTGGCAATGATCGGGCTCGCGGGTGTCGAGTAACCGCTGGCGCGCAGCACCGCCATACCGGGCACGAACTGACCGGTCAGCGCCACCATCACCAGCGGCAAGGCGATGTTCAGGATCGCGGCCAGGCTGAACTCAGGCGTGATCCACACCGGTGTGGCCAGGCCGATCACCAGCGCTTCACGGTGCAGATCACCGGTGAACGCGGCTATCGAACACCCCGTCAGCAACACCATCATCACCGCGTAACGCGGCATCACCCGCTTGCAGATCAGGTACGTGGCAAACATCGCCAACACCAGCAGCGGCTTGTGCTGCATCGACACGAACAACCCGGTGCCGAAACTGAACAGGATCCCCGCCAGCATCGCCGCAGCGATGGCGCCGGGTAGCTTGCTGATGATCCGGTCGAAAGCCCCCGAAATGCCGACCACGAAAATGATCAGGCTGCTGACCAGATAAGCCCCCACGGCCTCTGCCATGGAGATGTCCGGCAATAGAGCCACCAGCAACGCCGAGCCCGGCGCCGACCAGGCGATGATCACCGGAACGCGGTAGCGCAGGCTCAAACCGATGCCCAACACAGCGCTGCCAATGGAGATCGCCCAGATCCAGGACGACAGCACTTCCCGCGAAAGATGCGCCGCCTCCGCCGCCTGAAAAATAATCACCAGCGGGCCGGCATAGGAAATCACCGTGGCGATGAATCCAGCCACGGCGGCTGACAGCGAGAAGTCCTGGAAGAACCCTTTCATGGTTCAGGCACCAGTCGCTGACAGCGCCGGGCTGACGCTGGAGGCGCTACGCCGGCTGCTGATGGCGAACACGGTCATGGCCAGGGCCGCCACCGCACCGGGCAAGGCAAACGCCATGAAGTTCAGTTGCAGCGGCAGGCTGATCCCGAGCAAGGCACCGCCCAGCAACGGACCGACGATGGCCCCGTTGCGCCCGATGCCCGAGGCCCAGCCAAGACCGGTCGAACGAATGGTCATGGAGTAGAACTGCGCGGCACAGGCGTACAACAGAATCTGCGAGCCAATGGTAGTGGCGCCAGCAATGGCGATCAGCAGGTACAACACCGGCATCGGACTGTTGAAACCCAACAGCGTGATCGACACCGCCGCCATCGCGAAAAACACCGCCAGCACTTTCGGCAGATTGAGCTTGTCGCCCAGCACCCCGCCGCCGACCGCGCCGAAGATCGCCCCGAAGTTCAACACCAGCAGGAACGACAGGCTCGAACCGAGGCTGTAACCGGCGTTGGCCATCAGTTTCGGCAACCAGGAACTCAGCGCGTACACCATCAGCAGGCAGCAGAAAAACGCCAGCCACAACATCAGCGTGCGCAGCGCACGGCCTTCACGGAACAACTGCAACACCGGGGTGCCCGTGCCTTTCACTTCGGCCATGTGCAACTGATCGGCGGTTTGCGCGACGTAGGCCGGGTCGATGCGCTGGAGAATGTTGCGCGCCTCTTCATCGCGCCCCTGACGCAACATGAAGCCCACCGATTCGGGCAAGAAGTACATGATCAGCGGCAACAGCAACAGTGGCAGGACCGCCACGTAAAACACCGACTGCCAGCCGAAACTCGGGATCAGCACAATGCCCAGCCCGGCGGACAACATGCCGCCCACCGAGTAACCACTGAACATGATCGCCACCAGCGTGCTGCGGATTTTTTTCGGCGCGTATTCGTTCATCAGCGCCACGACGTTAGGCATCACGCCGCCAATGCCGAGCCCGGCAATGAAGCGACACAACCCGAACTCGGTGGGGTTGCGGGCGAAACCGTTGAGCACGGTGAAACCGCTGAAGAGCATCACGCAAATGGTGATGGCTTTCTTGCGGCCGATCCTGTCCGACAGCGGCCCGAAGAACAGCGCGCCGAACATCATGCCGAACAGTGCATAACTGCCCAATGCACCGGCTTGCAGAGGGCTGAGCCCCCACTCCTTCATCAACATCGGCAAGACCACGCCGTAGATCACCAGATCGTAACCGTCGAAGATGATGATCAAGGCACACCAGAACAGCACCATCCAGTGAAAGCGGTTGAAACGAGCGTTGTCGATAACCTCATGTACGTCGATCTTGCGCATGGCATTTATCTCTTGTTGTTGTTTTTTTGAGCGTGGGTATCACGGCTTACGTCCGTACAGCCGAGGGTAGAGCCACCCGGCGCGGGTCAATATCCGCAATGCGCAGACCTCTATCCGTTTTGTGCAGGGCCCTGAACGGGCATGGGAACGGAGGGAATTGGCCCTCTCCGATAAACTGTCTTCTTTGTGATCGCAATTGAACGCTAAGCTTGGGCCTATGGATGACTCAGATTACTTACGCCTGCTGACCATCGCGGCCGAGCAAGCCAACGCGTTCCTGTCCAATGCCCGCAAATGGGAGCGTGAGCGTTGGGTCTGCCAACGCCTGCTGCAAGGGCTGAACATTCCTTATCGCGCCGACGAATTCGCCCCGGCCGGGGAGCCGCCGGACGTGCTGTTTCGCGACGCCAGTTTCGAGGTGTTCTTCGTGCTCGACGAGGGCCGGCGCCTCAATGATGAATGGCGAGACGAATTGCAACGCCGACGCAGCGCGTTCTCGCTGAGCCAACTGGTACGGCGCGAAGCCAAGCCGCGACGCATCCCCGCCAACGAGTTCTTGCTCCGTTTGGCACCGACCTTGCGCAAAAAGGCGCACAACTACAAAGAGCGCGGCATGGACCTGGGCGAACTGGACATCATCGCTTTCGCCAGCCTCAAGCGCGAAGTGCTGGACCTCAACAGCCACTTCCCGCCGCCCACCGAATACTTGCGCCAGGGCTGGCGTTCGTTGTCTCTGGTTGGCCCGACCTTCGCCCGCGTGCTGTTCGCTCACCCGGATGCACCGGACTTCCTGCGCAGCAACCTGGGACGCAGCATTGTTTTCGATGTCGGGATCAGCCTGTGAGTCCATTGCAGGAATTGATTGCCCATGTCCCGCAAACCGGCCGCGTTCGCTGGATTGGCGTGCGCCCGGAGCGTCACGCGCCGATGATCGAACTGGACGCCGTGGAAGCGCGGCTTGAAGCCGGCTTGACCGGTGACCGCGCCCGGCCCGGTGTACGCAACGCGCGGCAGGTGACGCTGATTCAGTGGGAACACCTGGCGGTGATCCATTCGCTGATGGGCCGCCCGGACGATCAGCCGATCAAGCCTGAAGAGCTGCGGCGCAATCTCGTTATCAGTGGCATCAACCTGTTCAGCCTCAAGGGCCGGCGCTTTCGCATCGGCCAGGCGATTTTCGAAACCACCGGTTGGTGCCAGCCTTGCGCGCGTCTGGAGAACAACCTTGGGCCGGGGACCTTTCAAGCCGTGCGTGGACATGGCGGAATCACAGCCCGGGTGTTACAAAGTGGAATCATTCGCCTGGACGATACCCTGAGCGTCTTGCCACTGACCGAGAGCGGCTATGCTCCGTTCATCGCGGGATAACGCCCGTTGTAGCTTCATCACATTTAGCAACGTCTACCCCTGACGAGGCCCGATATGACCAGCCGCCTGAACCCCGACGACCAGAAGCATGTCGAAGAGTACCTGCAACTGTCCCAGCACCAAGTCGAGCGCCGACCTTTCCGGCCGTGGATGCTCCTTGTGCTGGTACTGGCAGTGACCATTGGTCTGGGCCTGTTGAGCCGACTTATCAGTTACCTGACGCTATGAGCTGCCTTGCGCTCGCTCGGGTAATTGCACCGATTTCCTTTAGCCTTGCGAGTTATCCCCATGTCCCATCGTATTGTTATTGTCGGCGGCGGCGCCGGCGGTCTGGAGTTGGCTACCCGCCTGGGTAAGACTCTGGGCAAGCGCGGCACAGCCAGCGTGATGCTGGTCGACGCGAACCTGACCCACATCTGGAAACCGCTGTTGCACGAAGTGGCGGCCGGGTCGCTGAACTCTTCCGAAGACGAACTCAACTATGTGGCCCAGGCCAAATGGAACCACTTCGAGTTCCAGCTGGGACGCATGAGCGGGCTTGATCGCGCGAGCAAGAAAATCCAGCTCGCGGCCACTTATGACGAAGCCGGTCTGGAGCTGGTACCCGCCCGCGAAGTGCCTTATGACTCGCTGGTGATTTCCGTCGGCAGCACCACCAACGATTTCGGCACCCAGGGCGCGGCGCAGCATTGCCTGTTCCTCGATACCCGCAAACAGGCCGAACGCTTCCACCAGCAACTGCTCAACCACTACCTGCGCGCCCATGCCGGGCAGACCGACAAGGTCGAGCAGATCAGCGTGGCCATCGTCGGCGCTGGTGCCACGGGGGTCGAACTGGCCGCCGAACTGCACAACGCCGCCCATGAACTGGCGGCCTACGGCCTGGACCGGATCAAGCCGGAAAACATGCACATCACCTTGATCGAAGCCGGGCCACGGGTATTGCCCGCGCTACCGGAACGCATCGGCGGACCTGTGCATAAAACCCTGGAGAAACTCGGGGTCAACGTGATGACCAATGCCGCTGTCAGCGAAGTGACCGCCGACAGCCTGATTACCGTGGACGGCAAAGTGATCAACGCCAGCCTGAAAGTCTGGGCCGCGGGGATTCGTGCACCGGGTTTCCTCAAGGACATCGACGGCCTGGAAACCAACCGCATCAATCAACTGCAAGTGTTGCCGACCCTGCAAACCACCCGCGACGAAAACATTTTCGCCTTCGGTGACTGCGCCGCCTGCCCGCAGCCCGGCACTGACCGCAACGTGCCGCCGCGCGCACAGGCTGCGCATCAACAAGCCTCGTTGCTGGCCAAATCGCTGAAATTGCGCATCGAAGGCAAGGCGCTGCCGGAGTACAAATACACCGACTACGGCTCTTTGATTTCGCTGTCGCGTTTTTCCGCTGTGGGTAACTTGATGGGCAACCTCACCGGCAGCGTGATGCTCGAAGGCTGGCTGGCGCGGATGTTCTACGTGTCGCTGTACCGCATGCACCAGATGGCGCTGTACGGACCATTCCGCACGGCGATGCTGATGCTGGGCAGCAAGATCGGACGCGGGACCGAGCCACGTCTCAAGCTGCACTGATAAAAAACCTGTGGGAGCTAGCCTGCTGGCGATAGCGTCGAAACAGTCAACATCAATGCTGGCTGTTATACCGCCATCGCTAGCAGGCTAGCTCCCACATTTTCTATCTGAATCAGCTATACCCGAAAGCGCCCCACCATCCCCTGCAACGCATTGGCCAGTTGCGACAACTCATGGCTCGATGCGCTGGTCTGATTCGCTCCCGCGGCGGAGCGCACTGACAAATCGCGAATGTTCACCAGATTGCGATCAACCTCGCGGGCGACTTGCGCCTGTTCTTCTGCTGCACTGGCGATCACCAGATTACGCTCGTGAATCTGATGCACCGATGCCGTGATCGTGTGCAAAGCCTCGCCTGCCCGCTCCGCCAATACCAGCGTGCTGGCCGCCCGAGAAGCGCTGGCGTTCATCGCCTCAAGCGCCTGGCTTGACCCGGTGCGCATGCCTTGCACCATTTGCTCGATCTCCTGGGTCGATTGCTGGGTGCGATAGGCCAAGGCCCGCACTTCATCGGCCACCACGGCAAAGCCTCGACCACTCTCCCCGGCACGCGCCGCTTCAATCGCCGCGTTGAGTGCCAGCAGATTGGTTTGCTCGGCGATGGCACGAATCACGTCCAGCACCTTGCCGATGTCCTGAGATTGGTTGGCCAGTGACTGCACCAGCTCACCGGTACTGCGCACATCGTTGGCCAACGAGCTGATGGCACTGGCCGTTTCGCTGACCCGTTCTTGCCCCTGATGCGCTGACTCGCTGGACTGACGCGTGGCCTCGGAGGTGGACACGGCATTGCGTGCGACCTCTTCCACCGCACTGGTCATTTCATTGACCGCCGTGGCGGCCTGTTCAATTTCGTTATTTTGCTGCTGCACGCCCTGATTGCTGTCGAGCGTCACGGCGTTCAACTCATCGGCGGCGGTCGCCAGCTGCGTGGCCGAACCGCTGATCCCTTGCAAAGTTTCCCGCAGATTCTGTTGCATGGCGGCCAATGCCTTGAGCAAGCGGCTGACTTCATCGTTGCCATGGGTTTCGATCGGACGGGTCAGATCGCCCTGTGCCACATGCTCGGCGGCCGTCACCGCGGCACTCAAGGGGCGCACGATGCTGCGGGTGAGCAGCATCGCCAGGCCAACGGTCGCCAACGCGGCAAGGGCGATGAACAAACTGACGATGGTGCGTGATGTTTCGTAATGCACTTTGGACTTTTCGCTTTCTGCCGCCACTTGCTGGGTAAACAACTGCGCCAGGTCACTGAGTTGTTTACCGGAACCGTCGACCACGGTTTTCATGTCGATCAGCAACAATTTGGTCAATTCGTCGCGGCGCCCCTGTTCAGCGAGGGTGAACGATTGCGCAATGCCGGCGCGGTAGGCCGTGAAGGTTTTTTTGAACTGCTCATACAACGCCTGGCCTTCGGCGGTGGTGACGAGCTGGTCGTACGCGGCGATTTTCTCGCTCAGCTCTTTGTCCCGCGTGTCCATCTGGCTGCGGTATTGGGCGATGTTCTTCGGGTCTTGGTCCAGGGCCATGCGCAGGGAAATGGTACGAATGCGCAGCATGATTTCGCGGATCTCGTCACCGCCACGAATGCTCGGCAGCCATTGTTTCTCCACTGCCACTTCGCTCTCGCGAATGCTCGACATTTGCCCCAGGGCAAAAATCCCGAGCAACGCCACAAGCACCGCGATCAAGGCAAAGCCCAGGGCTGCACGGGGGGCAATATTCAACTGACGAAGAAACATAACGAGCGCCTTTATTTTTGTTGGCTGGAGTGGAGGCCCTGTCGGTGCTCCTGTAGCTCGTTATCGGCAAGTTGTACGATGACTAAAGAGATGAGTGCACTTTTTCCAAGGCAAAAAAAATCCCCGTATCTTTCGATACGAGGATTTTTAATATGGTCGGGGTAAGGGGATTCGAACTCCTGACATCCTGCTCCCAAAGCAGGCGCGCTACCGGACTGCGCTATACCCCGGTTTGAAATTGGCTCCGTGACCAGGACTCGAACCTGGGACCCAATGATTAACAGTCATTTGCTCTACCGACTGAGCTATCACGGAACTACATATTTCAATTTACAACGGTGAAGCTTTACTGCGTTCTCTTCGACCCGTTCGCATCGCTGCGTTCGTGTGTCTGAGGCGCGCTATTCTACAATCTTCAGCACCTCTGTCAACCCCCTAAATTGCTTTCAAGTTAATGATTTGCAACTTATTTTGGATTCCTGCTTGGGGAGCGGAAACCCTGGCGGGTGACTGACTGCGGGGCGCACTTTACAAGCCTTTTCCTTTGAGTTCAACAGCCTAACGAAAAAAAGGCCTCGCAATGCGAGGCCTTTTGATTTTTGCTGCCGCTCAGGATCAGACGAAGACGATTTCGTCGTTCTCCACCACCCCATGGGCAGTGTCCCCAGGCATGAATCGTCCCGACAGAATCAGCTGCGCCAGCGGGTTTTCGATCCAGCGCTGGATCGCCCGTTTCAGCGGCCGAGCACCGTACACCGGGTCGTAACCGACCGCGATCAGCTTATCCATGGCTTCAGGGCTGAGTTCCAGCTTCAGCTCCCGCTCGGTCAGACGGCTACGCAGACGACCCAACTGGATCTCGGTGATGCCGGCGATCTGATCCCGCGCCAAAGGCTCGAAGATCACCACTTCGTCCACCCGGTTGATGAACTCCGGACGGAAGTGCGTGGAAATCGCATCCATAACCGCCGCACGTTGCGCTTCACGATCACCGACCAGTTCCTGGATCTGCACCGACCCCAGGTTGGAGGTCATGACAATCACCGTGTTCTTGAAGTCCACGGTGCGGCCATGGCTGTCGGTCAGGCGACCGTCTTCGAGCACTTGCAGCAAGATGTTGAACACATCCGGGTGCGCCTTCTCGACCTCGTCCATCAGGATCACCGAGTAAGGCTTGCGACGCACCGCCTCGGTCAGGTAACCGCCCTCTTCATAACCGACATATCCTGGTGGCGCACCGATCAAGCGAGCCACGGAATGTTTCTCCATGAACTCGGACATGTCGATCCGCACCATCGCCTCTTCAGTATCGAAGAGGAATTCGGCCAACGCTTTGCACAGCTCGGTTTTACCGACACCGGTCGGGCCGAGGAACATGAACGAGCCGCTCGGCCGGTTCGGGTCGGACAACCCGGCGCGGGAACGCCGTACCGCGTTGGACACCGCGACCACCGCCTCTTCCTGGCCAATCACACGTTTGTGCAACAGGCTTTCCATCTTCATCAGTTTTTCGCGCTCGCCTTCGAGCATTTTCGATACCGGGATACCGGTCCACTTCGAAACGACTTCGGCGATCTCTTCTTCAGTCACCTTGCTGCGCAGCAACTGGTTTTCCGGTTTGCCGTGCTGGTCGACCATTTGCAGGCTGCGTTCCAGGTCCGGGATCACCCCGTACTGCAATTCAGCCATGCGGTTCAGGTCGCCTTTACGGCGAGCGGTTTCCAGTTCCTGACGGGACTGTTCAATCTTCTGCTGGATCTGCGCAGAACCCTGGACTTCGGCTTTTTCCGAGTTCCAGATTTCTTCGAGATCCGAGTACTCACGCTCATGCCGAGCGATTTCTTCCTGCAATTTTTCCAGACGCTTCTTCGCCGCATCGTCGCTTTCTTTCTTCAGCGCCTGGGATTCCACCTTCAGCTGAATCAGGCGACGCTCCAGACGGTCCAGCACTTCCGGCTTGGAGTCGATCTCCATGCGGATGCGGCTGGCGGCCTCGTCGATCAGGTCGATGGCCTTGTCCGGCAACTGTCGGTCTGTGATGTAGCGATGGCTGAGTTTGGCCGCCGCGATGATCGCGCCGTCGGTGATCGCCACCTTGTGGTGAACCTCGTAGCGCTCTTTCAGGCCACGCAGAATGGCAATCGTGTCCTCTTCGCTCGGCTCATCCACCAGCACTTTCTGGAAGCGACGCTCAAGGGCCGCATCCTTCTCTATATATTGGCGGTACTCGTTGAGCGTAGTGGCACCGACACAATGCAGCTCACCGCGAGCCAGGGCGGGTTTGAGCATGTTGCCCGCATCCATTGAGCCTTCGCCTTTACCGGCGCCGACCATGGTGTGCAGCTCGTCGATGAACAGAATGATCTGCCCTTCCTGCTTCGACAGCTCATTAAGCAGGGACTTCAGGCGCTCTTCGAACTCACCGCGATACTTGGCACCGGCAATCAACGCCCCCATGTCCAGGGACAACAGGCGCTTGCCCTTGAGGCCATCCGGCACTTCGCCGTTGATGATGCGCTGGGCCAAACCTTCGGCGATCGCGGTTTTACCCACGCCAGGCTCACCGATCAGCACCGGGTTGTTCTTGGTGCGACGTTGCAGCACCTGGATGGTGCGGCGAATTTCGTCGTCACGGCCGATCACCGGATCGAGCTTGCCGTCTTCGGCGCGCTTGGTCAGGTCGACGGTGTATTTATCCAGCGCCTGGCGCGCTTCCTCGTGGTTCGGGTCGTTGACGGCCTCGCCACCACGCAGGTTGTTGATCGCGTTTTCCAGGGCTTTCTTGCTCACGCCCTGACCGAGCAACAGCTTGCCGAGCTTGCTGTTCTCGTCCATGGCGGCGAGCAACACCAACTCGCTGGAGATGAACTGGTCGCCTTTCTGCTGGGCCAGGCGGTCAGCCTGGTTCAGCAGCCGCGCCAGATCCTGCGACATGTTGACGTCGCCAGTCGGGTTCTGGATTTTCGGGAGCTGGTCGAGTTCTTTGGTCAGCTCTTTACGCAAGCTGTTGACGTCGAAGCCCACCTGCATCAGCAGGGGCTTGATCGAGCCGCCCTGCTGTTCGAGCAAGGCCTGCATCAAGTGCGCCGGTTCGATGGCCGGATGATCGAGGCCGACAGCCAAAGATTGGGCATCGGACAACGCTAACTGCAATTTGCTGGTTAAACGGTCTATACGCATGGGTCACCTTCCTTTTGAGCAGGCCGGACCTATAAAACATCCTGAATGAAGAAACCTGCCAGATACCACAATAGATGTGGTCAATTCTGGGAGTTTCAAGCGTCGTGACGTTGATGCAGGTCAGGAAAGTCTAGCGTTCGAGCCAGATCAAGGAAGCAAATCGACCAGTGCGAGGGCTGCGCCGGTAAGAAAAGAAGCGCGGATCGGTCACGGTGCAGAAACCACCGCCATAGACAGCGGTAACACCGCGAGCCGCCAGACGCAATCGCGCCAGCTTATAGATGTCGGCCATGAACTTGCCGGCATTGGCGCTTGGCACGAAGGCTTCAGCCGCTTGCGGCAACTGCTGCACGAAGGTTTCGCGCACTTCAGGGCCGACTTCAAAGGCTTGCGGACCAATGGCCGGGCCGAGCCAGACCAAAACTTCAGCAGCTGGCACCGCCAGACTGTCGAGGGTGGCTTCAAGCACGCCTGCCGCCAACCCGCGCCAACCGGCATGAGCTGCCGCGACACGGGTGCCGGCGCGGTCGCAAAACAGCGCGGGCAGGCAATCGGCAGTCATCGCCGCACAGGCTATGCCCGCCGTTGCGGTCCAACTGGCATCGGCCCTATCCACCCGGCTTGGGTCGGCATGGGCCACGGCAATGCCGTGGACCTGCTGCAGCCAGGCCGGTTGAATGGCGAAATGATCGGTGAGACGACGGCGGTTTTCGGCGACGGCTTCAGGGCTGTCGTCGACGTGATCGCCGAGGTTGAGGCTGTCGAACGGCGCCAGACTGACGCCGCCCGCACGAGTGGTGACGCAGGCTTTGACCCCGGCCGGCGCGGGCCAGTCAGGAATCAGCCAGTCACTCATCCGATGAACGCCTCGCGATCTTGCTTGAGCAGGGTCAGCAACCAGACGAAATCTTCCGGAAGCGGCGACTCCCAGCTCATGCGCTGACCGGTCGTCGGGTGATCCAGCTCCAGGAACCGCGCATGCAGTGCCTGACGCGGGAAGTTTTTCAGCGACTCGACCATGGTCGGGTTGGCTGCCGGCGGGATTCGGAAACGACCACCGTAGGCAGGATCTCCGACCAACGGGAAGTTGATGTGCGCCATGTGCACGCGAATCTGGTGCGTACGACCGGTTTCCAGCTTCACCCGCACGTGAGTGTGGGAGCGGAAGCGTTCGAGCACGCGGTAATGACTGACGGCTTGTTTGCCCCCTTCCATTACAGCCATGCGCTGGCGCTGCTGGCCGTGACGACCGATCGGGGCGTTGATTTTGCCACCAGCGGTTACCACACCAATCACGATGCATTCATAGATGCGGCTGACACTGCGGCTCTGCAACTGTGTAACCAGCTGCGTCTGCGCCTGAATGGTCTTGGCCACCACCATCAGACCGGTGGTGTCCTTGTCCAGACGGTGCACGATACCGGCGCGGGGCACATTGATGATGTCCGGCACGTGGTGCAGCAAGGCGTTGAGCAACGTACCGTCGGCGTGACCGGCAGCCGGGTGCACCACCAGGCCCGCAGGCTTGTTGATCACCAGGATTTCGTCGTCTTCGTAGACGATGTCCAGGGCAATGTCTTGAGCGACCCATTCGCCCTGAGCTTCCTGCTCGGCAGTGAGTTCAAGAATGGCGCCACCGTGAACGATGTCTCGCGGGCGGATAACCGCCCCATCCACAGTCAGGCGGCCGTCTTTGATCCAGGCGGAAAGGCGCGAGCGCGAGTGCTCAGCGAATAATTGTGCGGCGACTTGATCGAGGCGTTGGCCGCCCAATTCGGACGGCACCTCTGCGCGAAGTTCAATTTTATCGGACATGCTCAGACTAGGCGTCGGCACAGCCTTTGGTTTCGGCTGCGCGCTTGTGGTTAAATACGGCGTCTTTTGCCCCGAGGCTATTCAACGGGGCGCTCATCATAACAGGACGGCCACGCCCAAGACAGCGGCCGTCATAGGGACGCAAGCCGCCATGCAAGTGAAACACCTGCTGCTGATCGCCATCCTCGCATTGACCGCTGCTTGCTCATCGAAGGAAGTCGTAGACGAAAACCTGAGTGAAGTCGAGTTGTACCAACAGGCTCAGGCCGACCTGGACAACAACAGCTACACCAGCGCTACCGCCAAGCTGAAGGCTCTGGAATCGCGTTATCCGTTCGGTCGTTATGCTGATCAGGCTCAACTCGAGCTCATCTACGCCAACTACAAGAACGCTGAACCCGAGGCAGCAAAAGCCGCTGCGGAGCGTTTCATTCGTCTGCATCCACAGCACCCGAATGTCGATTACGCGTATTACCTCAAGGGCCTGACGTCTTTCGACCAGGACGTGGGTCTGCTGTCGCGCTTCCTGCCGCTGGACATGACCAAGCGTGACCCGGGTGCCGCGCGCGACTCCTACAACGAGTTCGCCCAGCTCACCAGCCGCTTCCCGAACAGCCGCTACGCGCCTGACGCCAAGCAGCGCATGATCTACCTGCGCAACCTGCTGGCGGCCTACGAGATCCACGTTGCCGACTACTACCTGACCCGTCAGGCATATGTCGCTGCTGCCAACCGTGGCCGCTACGTCGTGGAAAACTTCCAGGAAACCCCTTCGGTCGGTGACGGCCTGGCGGTGATGACCGAGTCCTACCAGCGTCTGCACCTGGACGACCTGGCAGCCACCAGTCTCGAAACCCTGAAGCTGAACTACCCGAACCACCCGACGCTGGTTGACGGTCAGTTCGTGCCATCGGTTGCCGAAGCCGACAACCGTTCGTGGTTGAGCAAGGCCACCCTGGGCCTGATCGAATCCCGTCCGCCGCTGCCGCCGGGAGAAACCCGCGCCAACCAGGACGTGCAGAAGCAGTTCCAGGACGCCAAAGACGCCATTCCGAGCGAACTCAAGCCTAAAGATGCAAACGGCGAAGTGATCGAGGAAGAGGAACACGAAGCGGAAGGCAACAACGAAGACCGTTCGTGGTTCAGCTACATGACCTTCGGCGTGTTCGACTGATACGACCGGCGGTACAAAAAGGGAGACTTTCGAGCCTCCCTTTTTATTGCCAATTTTTTGTGATGAGCGAATGCACTGTGCGCCTGTCATGACCTTGGCTAAACTGCCGTTTCATCCGTCAAAAAGCAGCTCATCATGCTTCGTTTATTATTCTGGATCGCCGTGATTGCCGCCGCCGTGTGGTTCTGGCGCAAATACAAGCGCCAGGTTTCATCGCCCAAGTCCACTGCCGAGCTGGAAGCGGCGCCGATGGTTCGTTGCGCCCATTGCGGCGTGCACCTGCCTCGCGACCGCGCGCTGAACCTTCAACAACAGTGGTATTGCAGCCAGGCTCACCTTGAGCAAGGCCCCGGCTCCAGTGATCGCTGAGACGTCCAGTCACGGCGGCAAACAGGCCCAGCGACTGCTGCGCCTTTATCATCTTTACCGTTTAAGCGTCGGCATCACTCTGGTGTTGCTGATCTCCAGCAACATGGACAACCGGTTGCTGACCTCGGCCAATGACGAGCTGCTGCGCAGTGGCAGCTGGTTGTATCTGGTGCTGAACATCCTGCTGGTGGTCTTTCTCGAGAACACCCGCCGCCCGGCGCAGCTGTTTAGCCTGGCGCTGGTCGATGTCCTGCTGCTCTGCGGCCTGTTCTATGCCGCCGGCGGCGTGGCCAGTGCGATTGGCAACTTGCTGATCGTCTCGGTGGCCATCAGCAACACCTTGTTGCGTGGGCGTATCGGCCTGCTGATCGCCGCCGTTGGGGCGCTCGGCATCGTCGCTTCAAGCTTCCTGTTGAGTTTCAGCCATACCGCCAGCCCCAACGATTATTTGCAGGTCGGCACGTTGGGTGCCCTGTGCTTTGCCGCCGCGCTGCTGGTGCAAGGCCTGACCAGACGCCTGGAAGTCAGCGAATCGCTGGCGGAGCAGAAGGCCAGCGAAGTCGTCGGCCTCGAAGCGCTCAATGCGCTTATCCTGCAACGCATGCGCACCGGCATCCTGGTACTCGACGATCAGCGTCGCGTGCAATTGGCCAACCACAGTGCCTTGGCCCTGCTGGGCTGCGAAAACCTTGAAGGGCAACTGATCGACGACCACTTCCCACCGCTGGTCGAGCGCCTGCACCTGTGGCTCAACAACCCGACACTGCGCCCCCAAAGCCTGAAAATCGCCAGCAGCGGCATGGAGCTGCAGCCCAGCTTCATCGCCCTGGACCCGAGTCCGCAGCACCAGACCCTGGTTTTTCTCGAAGATCTCGCGCAAATCGCCCAGCAAGCGCAACAACTGAAACTGGCCGCCCTCGGTCGCCTGACCGCCGGCATCGCCCATGAAATCCGCAATCCGTTGGGCGCCATCAGTCATGCCGCACAGCTATTGCGAGAATCTGAGGAACTCAATAGCGCGGATCAACGTCTGACCCAGATTATTCAAGACCACTCTCAGCGAATGAATCGGGTAATCGAAAACGTCCTGCAATTGTCCCGCCGCCAGCAAACCGTGGCACAGCGCCTCGACCTGAAGCCGTGGCTGCAACAGTTCGTCACTGAAACCCGTGAGGCCGCGACCGAGCGCCAGCAGATCCACCTGAACATTGGCCCCGGTGACTTCAAGACGCTGATGGACCCGAACCAGCTGCACCAGATCATCGACAACCTCGTGCGCAACGCCTGGCGCCACAGCGCGCAAAACCACGACCTGGCGCAAGTCTGGCTGGAGTTGTTCATCGAACCCGGCAGCCAGTTGCCGATCCTCGAAGTGCTGGATGATGGTGCCGGCGTGACACCTGATCATCAGGCGCAACTGTTCGAACCTTTCTTCACCACCAGTCACCAAGGCACAGGCCTTGGGCTGTATCTGTCCCGTGAGCTGTGCGAAAGCAACCAGGCCCGCCTAGACTTCAAACCACGCCAAGGCGGCGGCTGCTTTCGCATCACCTTTGCTCACGGACGGAAACAAAGTTGAATATGAGCCCACGGCAAAAAGTCCTGATTGTCGACGACGAACCGGACATCCGCGAACTCCTGGAAATCACCCTGGGACGGATGAAACTCGACACCTACAGTGCGCGTAATGCGAGCGAGGCCCTGGCCCTGCTCAAGCGCGAAGCGTTCGATCTGTGTCTGACCGACATGCGCCTTCCGGACGGCACCGGCCTGGAACTGGTGCAGCACATCCAGCAACGTTACCCACAGATTCCGGTGGCGATGATCACCGCTTATGGCAACGTTGACACGGCAATCAACGCGCTCAAGGCCGGCGCTTTCGACTTCCTCTCCAAACCGGTGGATCTCAGCCGCCTGCGGGAACTGGTCACCAGCGCCCTGCTCCTGCCCGCCCCCGGCATCGCCATTGATCGGCGCTTGCTGGGCGATTCATTGCCGATGCGCAATTTGCGCAAGCAGATCGACAAACTGGCGCGCAGCCAAGCGCCGGTGTACATCAGTGGCGAGTCCGGTAGCGGCAAGGAATTGGTGGCCCGGCTGATCCATGATCGCGGTCCGCGCGCCAAGCAGGCATTTGTTCCGGTCAATTGCGGGGCGATTCCATCGGAGCTGATGGAAAGCGAGTTTTTCGGTCATCGCAAAGGCAGCTTCAGCGGTGCCATCGAAGACAAACCCGGGCTGTTCCAGGCCGCTCACGGCGGTACGCTGTTTCTCGACGAGGTGGCTGACCTGCCGCTGCCGATGCAGGTCAAACTGCTGCGGGCGATCCAGGAAAAAGCCGTACGCAGCGTTGGCGGACAGCAGGAAGAAGTGGTCGATGTGCGCGTTCTGTGCGCCACCCACAAGGACCTTGGCGCCGAAGTCGCCGCGGAGCGCTTTCGCCAGGATCTTTATTACCGCTTGAACGTGATCGAGTTGCGCGTACCGCCCCTGCGCGAACGTCGTGACGACATCGAGCCGTTGGCCAGCCACGTGCTCAAGCGTTTGGCAGCCGATACCGGTCAGCCGGTGGCCAAACTGCACCCGCAAGCACTGGAAGCGCTTAAAAGCTACCGTTTCCCCGGCAACGTCCGGGAACTGGAGAACATGCTTGAGCGGGCTCACACCCTTTGCGAAAACAAACAGATTGAAGCCGGCGACCTGCGATTGGCCGAAGGTAATTGCACGCCTGAGGGTGGGTTGCCGGATTTGACGCAAATCGACAATCTTGAAGCGTATTTGGAAAACGTCGAGCGTCAGCTGATTCTTCAGGCGCTGGAAGAAACCCGCTGGAACCGCACGGCGGCGGCTCAGCGGTTGAATCTTTCGTTCAGGTCGATGCGTTATCGGCTGAAGAAATTCGGGTTGGATTGAAGCCTTTAAAGATCGCAGCCTTCGGCAGCTCCTACAGGGTAATTCGCCCTACGTAGGAGCTGCCGAAGGCTGCGATCTTTTGCCTCAGATGCGCCCTGTCGGCGCATACGGTGCCGGATCAATGATCGGATCACGTCCCAACATCACATCGGCAAACAACTGACACGACGCCGGTGCCAGCACCAGCCCATTGCGGAAATGTCCGCAGTTGAGCCACAACCCATCAAACCCTGGCACACGACCAATAAAGGGAATGCCTTCCGGCGACCCCGGCCGCAAACCGGCCCAATGCCCGACCACTTCGGCATCCGCCAAAGCCGGAATCAATTCCACCGCCGAAGCCTTGAGGCTCTCCAGCGCCGGCTCGGTTGGCGTTTTGTCGTAGCCTTCGTACTCCAGCGTGCTGCCAATCAGAATGTGCCCGTCGCGTCGGGGAATGGCGTAACGCCCTTTGGCCAACACCATGCTCGGCAAAAAATCCGCCGCGCATTTGTAGAGAATCATCTGCCCTTTCACCGGTTCGACCGGCAGCGTGAGATCGAGGCTCTTGAGCAAGTCGCCGCTCCAGGCACCGGCCGTCAGGACCACTTGATCACCTTTGATCGCGCCCGTGGAAGTCTGCACACCGACAATCTTCTCGCCTTCGCGAATGAACCCGCTGACCTCACACTGCTCATGAATCGTCACGTTCGGCAGCGCCTGCAAAGCAGCCTTCAGCGATTTCACCAGGCGTGGATTGCGTACATTGGCGACATCAGCCATGTAGATGGCCCGGAAAAAACCACCGCCCAGCACCGGCACCGCATCGTGCGCCGCCGAGATATCCACAGCCCGAAGCGGGCGGTTCTCCCGCAACGCCCAGGCCAACGCCTCGGCTTCGTCATCCAGATCGAGCCAGTACAGGCCGGTGACATGCACTTCCGGATCGACCCCGGTGGCAGCAAACAGGCGCTCACCCAGCTGTGGATAAAAATCCTGGGACCAATGAGCCAGTGCGGTGACTGCCGGGTTGTAACGCCATGGATAGAGCGGCGAAACAATACCGCCCCCCGCCCAGGACGATTCCTGACCGACGTTCGAACGGTCCAGCAGCACAACGTTCTGCACTTCGGACGCGAGATTGAATGCCGTCAGCAGGCCGATGACCCCGCCACCGACAATCACCACTTGCTGTTGCCTGTTCATATTCTGATCCAACCGATAAATAGACAGAGGACGCAAAAAGCGCCCGAAGAGAACACTCAGCGACCCCAGCAATCCTTGGTGGTCAGGCCTGCCGTGGCGTTGACCATGCTGCGCACGCCGGTATTGGTAATCGTGAAATCACCGCACTTGTCCGTTGCCATGGAAGTGCCGGTCTTGCGCACCGCCGTCAGCAGGAAGGTCTGGTCGGTCAGGGTCGACGTTATGGTGTAGTAATCATTGCCGGGGCTAAGCCCTGCAACACCGGTGTAGACATTTTTTTGCGAATAGAATCGCTCGAGAATCTGCGCCTGCTCGGACAGCAGACCGGCCACTTCGGCACGGCGGCCCTTCTTCAGGTACTCGGTGAAGCTCGGTGCCGCGATGGTCATGACAATCCCGATGATCGCAATCACGATCATGATTTCGATCAGGGTAAAACCACGGTTGGATCTGTGCATGCCTCAACTCTCACTTACTGTATTTGTCGCCACATGATGCGACGGCTGCCGCCACCGGATTTTTCCACCAGTGTGGTGATGCCGCCACTGGAATCGTTCACGACCTTGCGGGTCCCGCCATTGACGATGGCGTTCAAGGTCGGATTGCCACCGGTGAAAATCACACCGCTGGACACCGTATCGTTGCTGTCGACCAGGCCATCGCCATTGGTGTCGAGCACGGCGTAGTTGAGCATCTTACCGCTGAACGCATCGAGTTCGACCAGTTTGCCGCTGCCGAAGCTGGCACAAGGGTCCGTGGTGTCGACACTGGCCGTGGTAAAGACAATCCGCCCCAGCACCAGACTGGCCTGATTGATCACCCGCTCACCGGTCAGCGCACTGTTGTACACCAGGGGCAGATACCAGCCTTTTTCCGCCGGGTAGGTCACCTCGTTCTGACTGGTGGTGATGAATTGGCCTGAGCTCCCCGAGAACACGCCAGTCACCGCTTGGGCCTGCAAGCTCGACGTGGTGATCTGCCCGGAACCGCCGTCCGCGTCCCACACTGCGTAGAAGGCCTGCAAATCCTTGTTGGTCTTGTCCGCCGTTTCGTTGAATTTCCCCGTGCCGAAAAATACCACCTTGCCACCCAGCGAGTTATCCGCCAGCAGAGGTTGCGCGGTGATTGGCTGGGTCGCGCCCCCCGAAGCGGTAAACAACGGTTTGCCGGAAAACGCTACGCCCCAGGTGTCCGTGGCGGTACCGCTTAAATCAAACTTCCACAGCCGCCCCTTCAAGTCCCCGCCATATGCAGCCTGCACGACGTTCTGCGAGTTGACCTTGAGCTTCACCGAGGACAAACCGTTGGTGGTTTCGGTGTTGTCGATGACGATTTTCCTGATCAGCGAACCGTCGCGAACATCTACCACGTACAACGCCGCGACCCCGGAGTTGCTGCCGTAGCCATTGGAAATGAACGCAGCCCATCGACCGTCAGCCAAGCGTGCCACTTCCGGTCGGGCATAGGCATAACCCAGATCATTGAAAGCGTTGGCCATGTTCGGGGTGGCCGGCGCGCTGATTTCCCACAACGCCCTGGTCGCGTTACCGGCCGATGCATCGAACAATTGCAGCGCATAGAACGTGCGCCCTCCCGCCCCGGTGCCGCCCAGCGCGAGGGTTTTCCAGGCACTATTGAACTGGGCATCGAACACGCCCACCTGGCCGTCCACCAGGAACTTGTGGCTGACACCGTTGATGTACGCCGTATCGGCGATATAGCGCAACGACGGCAACACACTCGACGGCATATAGGCGTAACGTCGAGCGCCGTTGGCGGAGTTGATGACGTTTACAAAACCGTCGTTGGCGTTGACCACCAGGCTGGCATTCATGTTGGCGGATTTGGTGGCCAGGTAAGTGCTGTAGGTGTTGTCGCCAGAAAGATCGGAAGCGGTTTTATCCGTCGGTGACGCCAGGGCCACCGGTGAGTTGATGATGTCTCCCAGCAGAACACTGCGTACTTTCAGCCCGGTCTTGTTGGTGCCCTTGCTCCACTCCACCAGATCACTGCCGGTGATGCCGGTGGGCAGCCCCTGATTGAGGGTGGTTTGCTGAGCTGTAGAAAAGTTCGCATAGGCCAAAGTCACGGCCGTGTTGGTTTGGCTGTTCCAGGACTGATAGACCGGTACTGTGGCTGCGGGCACGATGGCTGTGTCAGTCGTCCACAGCACTGCACTGGTATTGACCGCGCCACTGGCGGTAAAGCCGTAGGCCTTGATCGTGCCGCGCCAGTCCTTGGGGTCGTAGCTGGTCTGGAAGTAACTGGTGCCGCTGGTGAGCGTCGTCCCGCTGGTCACGCCGCTACCGCCGGAGCCTGCCTTGGACGTGATATCACTCAGAGCATTAGATAGCGCAGCATTCAAGCCGGCGCTGTCCGTCGCCTGGTAGTACTTGCCCTGACCGTAATTGGCGGCGTCCGACAACATCTGATTCGCGGCGGTAAAGCCGACGGTGTAGGTGTTCATGTTCTGTTTGGGGAAATCAGTGGCGTTCCAGCTTTTGCCGGCCAGATCCGTCCCGGTGGAGCGCATGTCGATGTCGAAGGCGAATTTGGCGATGTCATCCAGATAAAGGGTGTCACCCTCCCCATCACCGCCGGGGTTGTCGCCGTCGTTGGCGCTGTTGCCGTCCCAGTTCGGCAGCCGAGTGCCGCCAAGTGGGTCATTGGTGGGGAAGGTTCGGTCGTAGGTGGGCAAGCCGTCAGTGATCACCACACCGTAGTTTTTCTGACAGCGATACTGGATCGGACTGGTATAGGTGGCAGGCGTCGAGTTGTAGTACGGCGCCATGCCGCGCATGTATCGGGTCACTTCGTAGTAGGTTTCCGCCAATGGCGTGTTGGCGACGGCGCTCAGGCCATTGATCGAAGAAATCAGCGCGTTGTAGTTGGCGTCCACCGACAGATCACTGACCGCCCGCGCAATGTAACCGCCGTTGCCCGGGTTATTGCCGACAGGGGGATTGAATGTCGCAAGTCCGATGCGCAACGAGCGATTGCTGGTGACCAGATTTTTCGAGACATCCTGCGCGACACTGATGCGATAGTCATCGGGGATTGCATTGGCGCCCGTGGTGAAATCGCGGCTGGAACCGTTGGCCAGCCCCAACAGATACGCCAGATAGTTCGCCGTGTAGCGGGTGTTCTCATTGCCCACGGGGTCGGGCAGTTTCAGGCAGATCGGCGTCAGCCCGAGAAAGCCGCGGTAGAAACCGTACCAATTGCCGTTGGTCGAGCAACCGCCACGGTTCAGGCTCGACAGGGCGATGTTGGCATCACTCATATCGAGATTCTGACCACCGATACATGACAGGTTGGAATTGCACATCGCGATCTGCGCGCGGTTGACCGTCGGATCGAAGCCCGGCGCCCAAATGATGTTATTCATACTCCCCGAATCATCGATCATCAGCATCACGTTCGGCGCCACGGCTGCCGCGCTCAATAGCGGCGAATCCGACGGCGTGAAGGCATAGACCGGTGCCGCCAGATACAACCCCAGAGCAACGCCACACAGTATTCGCCACAGCCCGGTGCACCCATCAGTACTTCGCATAAATACTCTCCACCACACTGCGCGAACTACCCGCGATGCCCACGGCGGTCACCCGGTACAACGTTGCCGATGTATTGCTCGGCACGTTCACGGCCGTGAGGGTGGTGCCAATGTTCTGCACCCCATAAAAGCCATTGCCCGAAGCGATCCAGGTCACGCCCGAGGTGGAATTGAAACCGGCGGCCTTGACGGTGGCAGACTCAGCCGGCGGCGCGCACTGACTGGTGCCGTTGCAGACAGCCAAGGCGTAGCTATCGAGTTGCACTGCGCTTTCACCGACACGCAACGCCGCCTCGGCGCTCTGGAACGATTGATTGCGCAAACTCACACTGCCGGCCATTTTTTCCTGCAGCGTGGCGTTCTGCATCGATGAAAGGCCAATCAGCGTCAGCAGCAAAAGAAACACCAGGCTGACCAGCAACGCCATGCCACGCTGGCCGCGAAAAGTGAGTACAGAGAAACTCATCGGCCCTCCCCTCATGGCAAGCGGTTGCGCAGCGCGGCAACCACGTTGAAGGTTTGATTGCTGACCCTGTTTTTAGGGTCGGTGAGAGTCAGGCTCAATCGCACGCTACGAATGCGCGCGGGGTCAGACGGGTTGCTGCTGTAACTGGAGGCTGACGAATCGGCAGCGGAGCTGGCGAGACCGAAACTCACATTGAAGGCGCTGACGTTATCCACCAGCACCTGCTGGGCCGGTGTGCCTCTGCCGACACCCATCGTCAACTGGCCGTTCTTCAAGCTGTAGATCAACCGCCGGATCGGGAATGCCAGTTGCCCCGACGCCGGCGTGCGCGAGTCGCTATAGGCCGTCGCAGTGTTTCGACAATCCGATATCACCGTCCAGGTCGGCGTCCCGCCACTGCTGCCGACGTCCGCCGTCACCAGGGTCAGCTTGAGATTGGCGTTATCCCAACTGATGGGGGTAATTTGAGCCCCGTTGAATTCACCTGCCGAACTGGCGTCGGTAATCGTTCCCAGACAACCGAACATCCCGACCATGCGGATTTCCTGAATCATTTTGCTCAGCACGAAACGCGCGTCTTCCTGCATCGCAGCGGCGGCGTTCTGGCTGACGTAGGTGTTTTTCGACGCAATGAAAACCTGCACAACGCCCAGCACCACCACCAGGCTCAAGGCCAGGGCAATCAGCAATTCGATCAGACCGAAGCCTCTTTGCCGGCGGATCATGGCGTCGATACCGGGTCGACGGTGGCACGGCTGGTGAGGACGAAACTGCGACGCGAATTGGCGCTGTTGGCCGCCCGGGAATCGTCCCAGGTGATGGTGATGGTGTACACCCGCTGATTGAGCGCAATGCTGCCCGTGGCAGTGGGACCACCGAAATTGACGATATTGCTGGTGAAGTCGTAGAGGTCCTGGTCCCGGGCTACGTTGAGGTTGCCGGATGTCGGCGGCGTCACGGTGTAATCGGCAGCCGAGTTGGCGCGGATGCGGTCCATCATGTCATAGGCGATAAAGCTGGCCTGGCTGGTCATGCGCGCACTGTCGGTGTATTTGAGCGCATTCAATTGAAAGGCCGCCGCGCCCAACAACCCAACGCTCAGTATCACCAATGCCACCAGAACTTCGATCAACGTCATGCCGTCCTGTGCAGGCTTGCTCCATGGCCTCATCCGCAACTTCCACCCAATAGAATTCGTCCGTTCAAACACACATTCAGCGTCCTGCTTTGCGCCCCCAATTCATAACTGATCACCACCGCCGTGGACGATGACGCCAGCCCGCCCAGATTGTTGAAATCAATGGCGGTCACTCCTGAGGTTAGCGTCAGAGTCGCTCCGCTGCCCATCGCCGGAACAACCCGCAATACATTGGCCGAAGTGCCAGTACTGTCATACACCGCTAACTCCCCGGTCCAGACGCTGCCGCCCGCTGTGGGCCGAAGCCGTGTCGTCACGCCCCGGTCGATGGCCTCCAGCCGGGCGAAATTAAGACTGCGTTGCAGGTCGCCGATTTCGGTGTCGGCCCTCGTCGTTTGCGTTGAGCGGGTGAACGCCGGGACGGCCAACGTGATGAGCACCAGAAAGATCCCCAACGCAATCAGCAACTCGACCAGCGTGAAACCTTTTGAACGATGTTCCATCAGTGCCCTCCGTTGCCGTCGGCTATACCTGCAGTTACACGCTAGAACATTCGACCGCCCTGCGCGGTTGTTTTGCCTTCACCTGTGCACGGATCGCACAGGCCAATCCATTCCAGGGAGGGGGACGTCATGCGTCAGCAAGGTTTCAGCCTGATTGAACTGCTTATGGGACTGACGATTGTCGGGATTGTTCTGCATTTGGTCAGCCCGGCATTCGCAGCGGTCACGGAATCGAACCATCGCGAGCTGGCGGCGCAGTCGCTTTACAGTGGCATCCGCACGGCCAGAACCGAGGCCATTGCGCGCCATCAGAGCGTGATGATCCACGCCATCGATGGCGACTGGGGCCGAGGGTGGCGGATCATTCTGGATGTCAGTGGCAAAGGCCAGAAAGACGCCAGCAACCCGCTGCTGTTCGAACGCCAGAGCGGCGCGCAGGTGCCGATTGTCGGTAACCGACCTGTCAGCACATTCGTGCGCTTCAGCAGTCTGGGTGAGCCACAGTTCGCCAGGGGGGCATTTCAGGCAGGGACATTACATGTGTGCGCCGCGCGCGAACCGGTGAGCCAGTACCAGGTGGTGCTGGCCCCGACCGGTCGCGTCAGCCTGCGCAACGAAAAGGCTGAGCAGGCGCTGTGCGCAGAGGGGAAAAAACTTAAAGCAGGGAACGCACGCGCAGTTCTTTAGGCATGGAGAATGTGATGTTCTCCTCACGACCAGCCAGTTCATCCGCACCGGTAGCGCCCCAGGCCTGCAACTGCTCGATCACGCCACGCACCAGCACTTCCGGTGCAGAGGCACCTGCGGTGATGCCGATACGCTCGACACCGTCGAACCAACTCTTCTGCAGGTCTTCGGCGCCATCAATCAGATAAGCCGGAGTAGCCATTCGCTCGGCGAGTTCACGCAAGCGATTGGAGTTGGAGCTGTTCGGGCTGCCGACCACCAACACCACATCGCACTCGTCAGCCAGTTGCTTGACCGCGTCCTGGCGGTTTTGAGTGGCGTAGCAGATGTCGTCCTTGCGTGGACCGCCGATGGCCGGGAAGCGCGTACGCAGGGCGTCAATGACGCGGCTGGTGTCGTCCATGGACAAGGTCGTCTGGGTGACGAATGCCAGTTTTTCGGGGTTGTGCACTTGCAACTCGGCGACATCTTTTTCGTCTTCGACGAGGTAGATCGCACCACCATTGCTGGCATCGTACTGGCCCATGGTGCCTTCGACTTCCGGGTGACCGGCGTGGCCGATGAGGATGCATTCACGACCGTCGCGGCTATAACGTGCGACTTCGATGTGCACCTTGGTCACCAGCGGGCACGTGGCGTCGAACACTTTCAGGCCACGGCCGGCAGCTTCGGTGCGCACCGCCTGGGAAACGCCGTGGGCGCTGAAGATCACGATCACGTCGTCCGGCACCTGATCCAGTTCCTCGACAAAGATCGCGCCACGGTTGCGCAGGTCTTCGACGACGAATTTGTTGTGGACCACTTCATGGCGCACATAGATCGGCGGCCCGAAGACTTCCAGGGCGCGGTTGACGATTTCGATCGCCCGGTCCACGCCGGCGCAGAAGCCACGGGGGTTGGCGAGTTTGATTTGCATGCTGAGCCTCGTGTCTTGCGCGCGAAAACAATAAAAAACACTGTAGGAGCGAGCCTGCTCGCGATGGCGGAGTGTCAGTCAACACATGTGTTGAGTGTCAGTACTCATCGCGAGCAGGCTCGCTCCTACATTTTTGACCGCGTACGATCAGTTACAGCGCTTTGACGGAAATGATTTCCACGTCAAAGGTCAGCGTCTTGCCTGCCAGCGGATGGTTGAAATCGATGGTCACCTGCGCGTCATCAAACTCTTTCACCACACCCGGCAATTCAGTATTGGCCGCATCGTTGAAGATCACCAGCAAACCCGGCGACAGGTCCATGTCCTGGAATTGAGAGCGCGGGATGATCTGCACGTTTTGCGGGTTTGGCTGGCCGAACGCGTTTTCCGGCTCGATGCTCAGAGTACGCTTGTCGCCGGCCTTGAAACCGAACAGCGCTGCTTCGAAACCTGGCAACAGGTTGCCATCACCGACCTTGAAGGTCGCCGGGGCTTTGTCGAAGGTGCTGTCCACTGTGTCGCCGTTCTCCAGGCGCAATGCGAAATGCAAAGTGACTTCCGTGTTCTGGCCAATGCGTTGCTCAGCCAATACCTGTTCAGTCATGAACGGCTTCTCCGGTTTTTTTACTTTTGAACATATCCAGCGCCAGCATGACAGCGCCTACTGTGATTGCGCTGTCGGCAAAATTGAACGCCGGGAAGTGATGGCGGTTCTGCCAGTGCACCAGAATGAAATCGATCACATGGCCCAGGGCAATGCGGTCATACAGGTTGCCCAGCGCGCCACCGAGCACCAGTGCCAGCGCTACGGCCAGCCAGGTTTCGTTGCGACCCAGACGCTTGAGCCAGACCACCAGCACCGCGCTGACCACAATGGCAATCAGGGCAAACAACCAGCGCTGCCAGCCCGAGCTGTCAGCCAGGAAGCTGAATGCCGCGCCGGTGTTGTAGGCCAACGTCCAGCTGAAGTAGTCGGGGATCACCACGATCTGCTGATACATCTCGAGCTTGCCTTCGAAGTAGAACTTGCTGGCCTGGTCGATGACCAGAACCAGCAAGCTCAACCAGAGCCAGCCCAGCCGTCCGAAACGGCCAATGGCATTAGGCATAGTGACGAACCTCACCAGCGCCGCTGATGTTGTCGACACAACGACCGCAGATTTCCGGATGCTCAGGGTTCACGCCGACGTCTTCACGGCAGTGCCAGCAACGGGCGCACTTGGCGAAGGCCGACTTGACGATCTTCAGCTTCAGGCCGCTGACTTCGGTGACCACGGCATCAGCCGGCGCTTGTACGAACGGCGCAACGCTGGCGGTCGACGTGATCAGCACAAAGCGCAGCTCGTTGCTCAGCTTGGCCAGGTCGGCGCTCAGGGCGTCTTCGGCGAACAGCGTCACCTCGGCTTGCAGGTTGCCACCGACGGCCTTGGCCGCGCGCTGGATTTCCATCTCTTTGTTGACCGCGACCTTTACTTCCATGATGCGATCCCAGTAGGCGCGACCCAGCTCGAAGCCTTCCGGCAGCTCGGTCAGGCCTTCGTACCAGGTGTTGAGCATGACGGACTCGTTACGCTCGCCCGGCAGGTACTGCCACAGTTCGTCGGCGGTAAAGGCCAGGATCGGTGCGATCCAGCGCACCAGCGCTTCAGAGATGTGGAACAGCGCGGTCTGGCACGAACGACGGGCCTTGCTGTCGGCGCCGGTGGTGTACTGGCGGTCCTTGATGATGTCGAGGTAGAAACCACCCAACTCCTGCACGCAGAAGTTGTGGATCTTCGAGTACACGTTCCAGAAGCGGTATTCGCCGTAGTGCTCTTGCAGCTCGCGCTGCAGCAGCAGGGTACGGTCCACGGCCCAACGGTCCAGCGCCAGCATTTCTTCGGCCGGCAGCAGGTCGGTGGCCGGATTGAACCCGGTCAGGTTGGAAAGCAGGAAACGCGCGGTGTTACGAATACGCCGGTAGGCGTCCGCACTGCGTTGCAGGATCTGCTCGGAAACCGCCATTTCACCCGAATAGTCGGTCGAAGCGACCCACAGACGCATGATGTCGGCGCCCAGGGTGTCGTTGACTTTCTGTGGCGCGATCACGTTGCCCAGGGACTTGGACATTTTGCGGCCGGACTCGTCGACGGTGAAGCCATGGGTCAGCAGTTCGCGGTACGGCGCGTGGTTGTCGATGGCGCAACCGGTCAGCAGCGACGAGTGGAACCAGCCACGGTGTTGGTCCGAGCCTTCGAGGTACAGGTCGGCACGTGGACCGGTTTCGTGGCCCATCGGGTGCGAACCGCGCAGGACGTGCCAGTGCGTGGTGCCCGAGTCGAACCAGACGTCGAGGGTGTCACTGATCTTGTCGTACAGCGGAGCTTCATCGCCCAGCAGTTCGGCGGCGTCGAGTTTGAACCAGGCTTCGATGCCCTCGCCTTCAACGCGCTTGGCAACGATTTCCATCAGCTCGACGGTGCGTGGGTGCAGCTCGCCGCTTTCCTTGTTCAGGAAGAACGGGATTGGCACGCCCCAGTTGCGCTGACGGGAAATGCACCAGTCAGGACGGTTGGCGATCATCGAATGCAGGCGCGCCTGGCCCCAGGCCGGAACGAACTGAGTCTCTTCGATGGCTTTGAGCGAGCGCACACGCAGGGTGTCGCCAGTGGTCGGCTGCTTGTCCATGCCGATGAACCACTGCGCGGTGGCGCGGTAGATCAGCGGGGTCTTGTGGCGCCAGCAGTGCATGTAGCTGTGTTCGATGACGGTGGTGTGCAGCAGCGCACCGGCTTCGGTCAGTTTTTCAACGATGGCCGGGTTGGCTTTCCAGATGAACTGGCCGCCGAAGAACTCCAGCGACGGCACGTAGACGCCGTTGCTTTGCACCGGGTTGAGAATGTCATCGTTAACCATGCCGTATTTCTTGCAGGTTACGAAGTCGTCCACGCCGTAGGCCGGTGCGGAGTGAACCACGCCAGTACCCGCGCCCAGCTCAACGTAGTCGGCCAGGTAAACCGGCGACAGACGGTCGTAGAACGGGTGACGGAAGTTGATCAGTTCGAGTTCTTTACCGGTGGTGGTCGCGATGACCGAGCCTTCCAGCGAGTAGCGCGCCAGGCACGACTCGACCAGTTCTTCGGCCAGCACCAGCAGCTTGTCACCGACGTCGACCAGGGCGTAGTTGAACTCCGGGTGAACGTTCAGCGCCTGGTTGGCCGGGATGGTCCACGGGGTGGTGGTCCAGATCACGATCGAAGCAGGCTTGGCCAGCGATGGCAGACCGAAAGCGGCAGCCAGTTTGGCTTCGTCGGCAATCGGGAACGCCACGTCGATGGTCGAGGACTTCTTGTTTTCGTACTCGACTTCCGCCTCAGCCAGGGCCGAACCGCAGTCAAAGCACCAGTTCACAGGCTTCAGGCCCTTGAACACGAAGCCGCCCTTGACGATTTCGGCCAAGGCGCGGATTTCACCGGCCTCGTTCTTGAAATCCATGGTCTTGTACGGATTGGCGAAGTCGCCCAACACACCCAGACGGATGAATTCGGACTTCTGGCCTTCGATCTGCTCGGTGGCGTAGGCCCGGCACAGTTCGCGGGTCTTGTCCGCGCCCAGGTTCTTGCCGTGGGTCACTTCGACTTTGTGCTCGATCGGCAGGCCGTGGCAGTCCCAGCCCGGAACATAAGGCGCGTCGAAGCCCGACAGGGTCTTCGAACGAATGATCATGTCCTTGAGAATCTTGTTCAGTGCGTGACCGATATGGATCGTGCCGTTGGCGTACGGAGGGCCGTCGTGCAGGACGAACTTCGGACGATCCTTGCCAATCTCGCGCAACTTTCCGTACTGGCCAATACTGTCCCAGCGCTGCAGAATCTGCGGTTCGCGCTGTGGCTGGCCGGCCTTCATTGGGAAGGCGGTGTCCGGAAGGTTTAGCGTGGCTTTATAGTCGGTCATTTAAGGCTCTTCATTAGCGATTGGCGCTAGGTGCGACAGGGCACGGGCGGCGGCGACATCCGCATTGATCGCCGTCTTAAGCGCCTCCAGAGAGGCGAAACGCTGCTCTTCACGCAGCTTTTGGTGGAAAACCACCGTCATACGCCGGTCATACAGATCGCCGGCAAAATCTAAAAGATGGACTTCGAGGTGGGCTTTGCCATCCCCTTGGACCGTAGGCCGCACGCCGATATTGGCAACGCCCGGCCAGGTCTTGCCGTCGAGATCGACGCTGACCAGGTAAACACCGGTGAGCGGAACGCGACGGCGCTTGAGTTGAATGTTGGCAGTGGGCGTGCCCAGCTGACGCGCCAGTTTCTGACCGTGCAACACGCGACCGGCGATCCGGTACGGGCGGCCGAGCAAACGTTCGGCGAGGACGAAATCGGCAGCCGCCAGGGCATTACGCACCTGGGTGCTACTGACGCGAATGCCATCGAGCTCGACAGTCTGTGCCGCTTCGACGGTGAAACCCTGCATCACGCCAGCCTGCTGCAGGAAATCGAAGTCCCCTACCCGGTCACAGCCGAAACGGAAGTCATCACCGACTTCAAGGTGCTGCACGCCAAGCCCATCGACCAGGATGGTATCGACGAACTCACTGGCGCTGAGTTTGCTCAGGCGCTGGTTGAAGGCCAGGCACAAAACCCGGTCGACGCCTTCGTCTGCCAGCAGTTGCAGCTTGTCGCGCAAGCGGGCCAGACGGGCCGGCGCGGTGTCCGGAGCGAAGAATTCGCGCGGCTGCGGCTCGAAAATCACCACGCAGCTGGGCACGCCCAACTCCAGCGCACGCTCACGCAGTCGCGCCAGGATAGCCTGGTGACCACGGTGTACACCGTCAAAGTTGCCAATAGTGGCGACACAGCCCCGATGCTGAGGGCGCAGATTGTGGAGGCCTCGAACCAGCTGCATAACGCGCTTCTTGCTCATAAAGTGGTCGATTATAACCACACCCGGCGGCCGACGACAGGCAACACCGTATCCCAAAGTAATCGAGCCGACAAAAATGCCGGCTCGCCCGAATTTATGGAGGGTTCAACCTCAGCCCAACGCCTTGCGATTGAAATCACGCAGGCGGAAGCCCATCAACATTAACATGCCGAAATACGCCACCACACCGGCAACCACCAAAGCGCCCAGCCGCAGGAAACGCTCAAGCATCTGCCCCTCACCCCAGGCTGGCATGAAATGCATGCCAGCCAGCAACACGCCCGACATCACCGCCACCGCAACCACCAGTTTGAAACCGAATTTCGCCCAGCCCGGTTGCGGTTGATACATCTGCTGTTTGCGCAGTTGATAGAAGAGCAGGCCCGCATTGAGGCAGGCGCCGGCGCTGATAGCGAGCGCCAGACCGGCGTGCGCCAGCGGGCCGATCAGCAACAGGTTGAACAACTGGGTGACTACCAATGTGAAAATTGCGATTTTTACCGGTGTGCGGATGTTTTGTTGCGCATAAAAGCCAGGCGCCAGCACTTTAATCACAATAATTCCGAGCAACCCGACGGAATAGGCGATCAGCGCGCGCTGGGTCATGGCCGCATCGTGGGCATCAAACTGCCCATACTGGAACAACGAAACCGTCAGCGGTTCAGCCAGAATCCCCAGTGCCAGGGCGCAAGGCAATACCAGCACGAAGCACAGTCGCAGGCCCCAATCGAGAATTCGCGAGTATTCGTGGCGATCCTTGCTGGCGTATGTCTTGGCCAGGGTCGGCAGCAGAATCGTGCCCAACGCTACACCCAGCACGCCTGATGGCAATTCCATCAAACGGTCGGCGTAATACATCCAGGACACTGAGCCTGCGACCAGGAACGAAGCGAATATGGTGTTGATGATCAGCGAGATCTGGCTCACCGAGACCCCGAGGATCGCCGGCAGCATCTGCTTCATGACCCGCCAGACCCCGGAGTCGCGCAGATTCAGGCGCGGCAGCACCAGCATGCCGATCTTCTTCAGGTGCGGCAGCTGATAGAGCAACTGAGCCAGGCCACCCACCAGAACCGCCCAGCCGAGCGCCATTACGGGTGGATCGAAGTACGGTGTCAGGAACAGCGCAAAAATAATCATGCTCACGTTGAGCAGCGTCGGCACGAACGCCGGGACCGAAAAACGGTTCCAGGTATTAAGAATCGCGCCTGCCAGCGACGAGAGGGAAATCAGCAATATGTAAGGAAAGGTCACCCGCAGTAGATCGGTGGTGAGCTCGAATTTTTCCGGGGTATCGGTGAATCCCGGTGCCGTGACCCAAATGACCCACGGCGCGGCAAGCATGCCCAACGCGGTGACCAGCGCCAGCACCAGCGTCAGCAGGCCTGAGACATAAGCAATGAAGGTGCGTGTCGCCTCTTCACCCTGTTGGCTTTTGTATTCGGCAAGAATCGGCACGAAGGCCTGGGAAAATGCCCCCTCGGCGAAAATCCGGCGCAATAAGTTCGGCAACTTGAAGGCGATAAAGAAGGCGTCGGTCGCCATTCCCGCGCCAAATGTACGTGCAATGAGGGTGTCACGAACAAACCCCAGAATCCGGGAAAGCATCGTGATAGAGCTGACGGCGGCCAACGATTTGAGCAGATTCATTGAAAGAGTTTGTGCCTGTCGATAAACAGCAGGCGAATAAAGCGCCCACTTATGCGATACTCTGCGCCGCAACAGCACAGAGCCAAAGCTCGCGAGTTTACAGGTCACACGCCGGAAAGAAATATCCCGTCGCGGTACCCCTACCACTTAGCGGAACGTTTCAAGCGCCCTTGACAAGACTTCAACTCATCGGCATGATTCGCGGCCTATTTTGTTTGCTATTTCCTAAAAAGTCTTTCGAGGAGCTCGACGGTGGCCAACTCACCTTCCGCCAAAAAACGTGCAAAACAGGCTGAGAAGCGTCGCAGCCACAACGCCAGCCTGCGTTCCATGGTCCGTACCTACATCAAAAACGTAGTTAAGGCCATCGACGCAAAAGACGCTGCTAAAGCACAAGCTGCTTACGTTCTGGCTGTGCCAGTTATCGACCGTATGGCCGATAAAGGCATCATCCACAAGAACAAGGCTGCTCGCCATAAGAGCCGCCTGAATGGCCACGTAAAGGCCCTGAACGTTGCCGCTGCTGCCTAAGCGACTCGTTCATTAAAAAACCGACCTCAGGGTCGGTTTTTTATTGCCTGCGATTTGA
>Ga0247819_10000176_pt1 | contig 40279 bp, 34 predicted proteins | sample 13C_Xylose_Day6_FD_193428 | JGI IMG/M metagenome (GOLD analysis project Ga0247819, IMG submission 193428) | Soil microbial communities from agricultural site in Penn Yan, New York, United States - 13C_Xylose_Day6 | ecosystem: Environmental > Terrestrial > Soil > Agricultural land | place: USA... | reverse complement strand
CGCGGCAGCATTTGCCGGTGATTGTGATGTCCGGGCATGCGGACATGGAGGATGTCAGTGACCTGTTGCGGTTGCAGGTGCTGGATCTGTTTCGCAAGCCGATTTATCACGTCAGGTTGTTGGAGACCTTGAATAATCTTTTTCCTTTGCCGCAGGTTTATTTGGTCAAGGGGTGAGTGCGGTTTTGGCCTTGGCGGCCTTGTAGCCGACCAAGCGCTGGTGGGTTTTGTGTGTACATCGCATCGCCTCCGGTCTGCTTCGCGGCGACCTCCTCTCGATGTGTGCGGCTTCGCCGCACGGCGCGGAGCGTGGGTGTACTCGGAGCCGGCTTGCTGGCACCGGATGTATCCAATCCGTAGGAGCTGCCGCAGGCTGCGATCTTTTGATCTTGCTTCTAAACAACAAAATCAAAAGATCGCAGCCTCGTTGCACTCGTCAGCTCCTACAGGGACGCGCGCATTATTTGCCGACCTTACAACTGATAACTAAAACTAATGCTGTACCGCGGCTTGCGATTGAACGTATCCAGCGCCTCATCCGACATGGGTTTGGCCGCTTCCAACGCAATGTTGTAGTACCTGGCATCGCCAAACCTCAATCCCACCGCTGCCGATGACATGTCATTTCCCTTGACCGGCAGTTCGTTGAACCAGGTCTTGGCCCGATCCAGCACCACATAAGGTTGCAAGACCCTGACCCATTTCCAGTCGCGGTTAAAGCTGTAGTTCACCTCGTAAGCCACCCCCCAGCCCTTGTCACCCGAAGCCTGGTCGTCGGGGTAGCCGCGGCCGAAGTTTTGTCCGCCGAACACGGCGCGTTCGCTGTCGGGCAGGGTGTCGTCGCTCCAGTACAACGCGGCCGACACCACGCCTTGCCAGTTGTCGAAAAATTTATCGCTTTGCACCCCCGACAAACGCAGCCGGAAGAAGTCCAGGTCCAGAGCGCTGTTGTTGGTTTCTGCGCCCATGCTGTCGAGGCCTTGATACAGCCCACCGCTGAGGATGCGCAGTTGTTGTGCATCGGCCTTGCGCCAGTCGCTTTCGAACGCCAGGGCGCGGATGTCGGTGCGTTCTTCGACGCTTAACGGAAAGCCCACCACTTTGTAGCGGGTCTTGTCGTTGACTGCGTACACGCGCGCGCCGGCGCTGAGCAGTTCGTTGGGCGAGGCGATTACCGGATGGTTGAAGCCGATCGAATAGCGGTCGTTTTCCCGATGGGGTTTGAGCTCAAGGCCGTTGTCGAGTTGTACATTCGTACCCGGATCGGCGCGGTAGCGTGAGGCGGATAAAGCCAGTTGCGTGCCTTCGGCATTGAGGAACTGGTTGTAGTCCAGACGGTAGTAATGCTCATCGTCATCCCCCGGGGGAAACAGGCCGCTGAGGCTCAGTTGTTCACCCATGGCGGTCTGCGCGTTGCTGCTTACGCCGAGCAAGGCCTGGGTGCCGTTGCGGTTGTCGTCGGTGGTGCTCAGGCTGCTGGTGAAGGGTTTGCGGCTGGCCTGGGCGATGAGGTCGGTGGCGCCATCGGTGGTGCCCGGTGGCGGGACTTGTGCTTGCAAGGTCACGCCGGGAATGCGGCTCATCAGCGTGGTGTAGCGTTCGAAGGTCTTGCGGGTCAGTGGCTTTTCGGCCTGGAGTTTGGCCACCAGTTTGTCGAGCAATCCTTTGACCCGGCCAACGTCGCCCTGCAGCTGATAGTTCCTGATGTAGCCTTCCACCAGCACCACGCGCGCCACGCCGTTATCGAATGTCTGCTGTGGCAGAAACGCGTAGGACAACAGGTAGCCGTCCTGTTGGTAGCGGCGGGTGATGTTGCGGGTGGCTTCGATCAGGTCGGCCAGACTGGACTCGTGGCCCAGCAACGGTTGGTAGATTGCCGCCAGTTCGCTGAGCGGGTAGATCGTCCCGCCTTCGATCTGCACGGTCTTGAGGTTGACCTTGGTGCCCATCATCAACGGTTGTGTTTGCGTAGCGCCGGGTTCCGGCACTTGCAGAGGAGGTGTCGTCGGGCGGTAGGCGTCGGCGGGCAGGTTCGGTACGGGAAGGTTGCGGATGGTGTCGTTGCTGTTGAGAAAGCTCGGCAGGGTATCGGCGAAGGTGGCGCAACTGATCGGCAGTAACAGCAGGCAAGCCAAAAGGCGCATAGGACTCTCCCTGTTCTCGCGAGGGTCTTCGTGACCCAAAGAAAAGGCGGAAGACCGATAAGAATCTTCCGCCTCCAACCAAGCGTAGGCGCTGTAGGTTAGGCCGTCGAATCGGCCAGGTGCAATTCAGCGATTGTTGCCTCCCAGCGCGCCGGTCAACCCGCCCAACACACCGCCAAGACCACCGGATGTGCCGGTGCCTGTGCCGCCGTTGACCAGCCCGCCGACTGCCGCGACGGTACCGCCCACGGTGGTGACTGTGTTGCCGACAGCCGTCACAACCGGGTTGGTGGTGCTGCCGGCAATCGCTCCGCCGAGGTTGGCGACGGCGCCGCCGGTCTGGCCGGTGAGGCTGGCGACCGGGGCGCCGATGCCGGTGGCGCTGCCGATGGTCTGGGTCAGCCCGGACACGCCAGTAGTGATTGGGTTAATGGCACCACCGGCGATGGTGCCGACGTTGGCAAGTGCTGCGGTCGGGCCAGTGTTGGCGATGCCGCTACCACCCAGTGCACCGCCCACCGAGGCGACCAGATTACCGCCGGCGACACCGTTCACACCGACTGCGCTGACCACCCCGTTGGTGTTGCCAATGTTCAGGCCAGTGCCGACATTGACCACGGCGCCACCGACGGTTTCCAGCAGGCCGTTGCCACCCAGGCCACCGCTGCCGCCTGAGCCGCTGCCGTTGGCCACCAGGCCTCCGACCTTGCCAACCGTCGTACCGGTATTGCTCAGAGCGCCACCGACGGTGTTCGTCAATGGATTGCCATTGCCGGCATCGGTGACTTTGTCACCTGCACCCTCAACCGTGTCGCCGACTTTCTGCACGATGCCTTTGAGTGGGTCGCCCAAACCGGTCGCGTCACCAACCTTGTCCGTGGTGCTCTCTACCATGGCGATGACCGGCACCAGTTTGTTGCCGACTTCCTGGGTCACCGAGCCCAGCGGGCCCGTGGTGGTCGCGGTGCTCAGGGTGTCGCCGAGCATGGTGACTCTTTCGCCGACGCCATCAAGCACTGGAGCAACACGGGTCACCACGCCACCCACCACCGGCACGCTGTTGGTGGCAGTCGCGAGTTTGCCGCTGACATCGGAAACACCGTTACCGAGATCCTGCACCACGCCACCCACTGATGAAGCGGTAACGCCCAGGCCGTTCGGGTCGGTGCCCAGTTGGCCCAAGCCATTGGCCACGCCGTCACCCAGTGTGCTGACCACATTGCCGGTGGTGTTCACCACGCTTTGCACGACACCACCGACCACCGGAGCCGAGCCCAGCGAATCGCCGATCTGCCCGACACCGTCACCGACGCCACCGACGGTGGTGCCGACATCCTTAATCAGGGTGGTGGTCACCAGCGGTGTGACTGTTGGATTGGTCGGATTGGTGGGGTTGGTCGGGTCTGTCGGGTTGGTTGGATTGGTTGGGTCAGTGGTGCCGCCACCGCCAGTGCCTCCGGTACCTCCGGTGCCTGTACCACCTGTTCCGCCTGTGCCAGCGGTGCTGTCTGAACCACCGGCTGCACCACCAGCGCCCGCAGCGGTCTGGCCATCGGGCGAGGAGCTGTCGGAGCTGCTGTGATGACCGCCACCGCCGCTGCTGCAACCGGCCAGGCCGAGCGAGAGAATGAGCGCCAAGGCAGTTGCTGATTTGCACCAAACTTGAGTTTTCATAAGTAAAAGTCCTTGCACCTGAAACAACGTCGTTGTCTTCGATGGCTGACCGGTTCTGTCGCCGGCCATGCCTTCGTCCGTTGTCCACATAACAATCGCAAGGGCTCTACAACGCCATTCTTCACTTGGTATTAAGCCGTTTTATACAGGCGCGCGCGTGCTGCCTTAGGGCTAATACCATGGGTATATGAGCGGAAAAAAAAGCGTTTCAAATCAATGGGGCGATGCTGAACCGAGATGACGCGAGGAGAGTAAAAACTTAAGTGATATATACACAATTGACCATGTTTGGTGGCCCCAAAAAGATCGCAGCCTTCGGCAGCGCCTACCTGGAAATGCATACCCATTGTGGGCGCTGCCGAAGGCTGCGATCTTTTGATCGGTCAGGCAACCGGCCGCCAATGCCCGACCATGTGTTCAAGGTCAGCAGCCCCGATCAACTGCAATTCACCACTGGACCCCGCAGCGCTAGCCAGTAGCGCCACTTCGCTGGGCAGGCGCACCGGTTTCTTGAACTGCACCGCGATCTCGATGTTCGCCGTCGGCAGTTGCTCGGCCAATGCCGCCAGTGTGCGTGCCTTGTTCCACAGCCCATGGGCGATGGCCGATGGAAAACCGAACAACCGCGCACTGGCCGAACTCAGGTGAATCGGGTTGTAGTCCCCGGAAACCTTGGCGTACTGCCGGCCAATGTCTGAAGGCGCCTTCCACTGGGCCACCTGCGTGAGTATCAGCGTCGAGGCCAAAACCTCTTCCACGGGCTCGCCTTCGAGTTTGACCCCTCGGCACAGCATCTGGCTTTGCGCCTCCCACAATGGCCCGAGCTGATCATCCAGGGTCGTCACCAGGTCGAACGTCGCGCCCTTGGCGTGGGGTTGCAGGTTTTGCACATGCACGCTGACCCGCGCCCGATTGACCCCACCCATGGGGCGCAGGACGCGAATGCGATTGCTCAGATGAATCAGCCCCAGCAATGGGAACGGAAAGTCCTTGGTGGTGAGCAATTGCATCTGCAACGCGAAGGCGAGAATGTGCGGGTAAGTGGGAGGCAGCAGGCTGTTGTCGGTAAAACCGCAGACCTTGCGATAGGCCGCCAGACGTTTTGCATCGACATCAACCCAGCAGCGCAAGCCCGAGGTCGGCAGGGTGGTGCCGGTGATTTTTCGTCGCGTTGCCGCGTGTGCATACAGCCCCGGCAGGCTGGGTTCGCGATTGAGTGTGTGCCAGTCGATGTTCATGCCTAAGCCCCCAAAACGCTTTGCCCGCAAACCCGCAAGGCTTGCCCGGTGAACGCGCCGGTGCCCGGTTGCGCCAGCCATGCCACCGCTTCGGCGACGTCTTGTGGCAGACCGCCCTGGCCCAGCGAGCTCATGCGCCGCCCGGCCTCGCGCAGGCCGAACGGGATGTGTGCGGTCATTTGGGTTTCGATGAAACCGGGTGCCACCGCGTTGATGCTGATGCCCCGCGCCTGCAACGACGGCGCCCAGGCTTGCGCCAGACCGATCAGGCCGGCTTTGCTCGCCGCGTAGTTGGTTTGCCCGCGATTGCCGGCAATGCCGCTGATCGACGCCAACAGAATCACCCGGCCGTTGTCGCGCAGGGTGCCATTGTCGAGCAAGGCTTTGGTCAACACTTGTGGCGCATTGAGGTTCACCGCGAGCACCGCGTCCCAGAATTCCGGGGTCATGTTGGCCAGGGTTTTGTCGCGGGTGATGCCGGCGTTGTGCACCACGATATCGACGCCGTCCGGCAAGTGTTCGACCAGTTGCGTGGCCGCGTCTTCGGCGCAGATGTCCAGCGTAACGCTGCGGCCACCCAAGCGTGCGGCGAGGGCTTCCAGGTCATTTTTGGCCGGTGGCACGTCGAGCAGAATCACGTCGGCGCCATCCCGGGCCAGGGTCTCGGCGATCGACGCGCCGATCCCGCGCGCGGCCCCGGTGACCAGTGCCTTGCGCCCGGCCAGCGGTCGCGTCCAGTCGGTTACCGGCGTATCGCAGGCGTTCAGGCGGATCACTTGCCCGGAGACGAACGCGCTTTTGGGCGAAAGGAAAAACCGCAGCGGACCTTCCAGTTGATCTTCGGCCCCTTCGCCGACATGGATCAGTTGCAAGGTACCGCCGCTGCGCAGCTCTTTGGCCAGCGAGCGGCTGAAACCTTCAAGTGCACGCTGGGCGCTGGCGGCGAACGGGTCGCTCAAGGATTGTGGATCAAGTCCCAGGATCACGAGATGCGCACAGTGATCGAGGTTTTTCATCAGCGGCTGGAAGAATTCACGCAGCTGCTTGAGCTGATCGGTGTGCAGCAGATCGCTGGCGTCGAACACCACGGCTTTGAGTTTCGGGCCATGACCGGGAATCCACGCAGTCGCCATCGAAGGCTCGGAACCGTAGCTGTAGATCGCGTCGGTCAGGCGATTGGCGAAGGCGCTGACTTTCTCCGCCAGCGGCCCGCCACCGATCAGCAGCGCACCGTCTACCGGGCGCAGCCGGCCTGCTTGCCAGCGTTCCAGGCGTGTCGGCGAAGGCAGGCCCAAGGCTCCGACCAGACGATGGCCGATGGAGGAATTGGCGAAGTCGATATAGCGGTCAGACATGGAACGCGCTCCGAAAGCTGGGGTTCAAAGTGTGGACCACGATTGGCAATCAGTCGTTCGATCCACGAGATAAGGCCTACGCTTGATCATTGTAGGAGCTGCCGAAGGCTGCGATCTGTTGATCTTGATTTCAAAAATCAAAGGCAAAAGAACGCAGCCTTCGGCAGCTCCTACAGGGGGAAGTGTTCAGATCAGATTTTTCATCAGGGGATTTTCATGACTCAACTGCGTCGCGTCGCAATCATTGGCGGTAACCGGATTCCCTTCGCCCGGTCCAACGGGCCATACGCCACCGCCAGTAACCAGGAGATGCTCACCGCCGCGCTCGAAGGCTTGATCGAGCGTTACAACCTGCACGGTCAGCGCATTGGCGAAGTGGTTGCCGGAGCGGTGCTCAAGTTGTCGCGGGACATGAACCTGACCCGCGAATGCGTGCTCGGCTCACGGCTGTCACCTGCGACCCCGGCCTATGACATTCAGCAGGCTTGCGGCACCGGGCTGGAAGCCGCGTTGCTGGTGGCCAACAAGATTGCCCTGGGCCAGATCGAGTGCGGCATTGCCGGTGGTGTCGATACCACCTCCGATGCGCCGATCAGCGTCAGTGAAGGGTTGCGCAAGATCCTGCTGCAAGCCAACCGCGCCAAGAGCACGGGCGACAAACTGAAAACTTTTCTGCAATTACGGCCGCACCATCTGATCCCCGAGTTCCCGCGCAACGGCGAGCCTCGTACCGGTTTGTCGATGGGTCAGCATTGCGAGTTGATGGCGCAAACCTGGAACATCCCTCGCGAAGCACAGGATCAGCTGGCTCTGGAAAGCCATCAGAAACTGGCCGCGTCCTACGCCGAAGGGTGGCACAACGACCTGATGACGCCGTTCCTCGGCCTCACCCGCGACAACAATTTGCGTGCGGATTCGACGCTGGAAAAGCTCGCCGCGCTCAAACCGGCCTACGAAAAAAGTGCCAAGGGCACCCTGACGGCGGGCAACTCCACGCCGCTGACCGATGGCGCGTCCCTGGTGCTGCTGGGCAGCGAAGAGTGGGCGAAGGAACGTGGTTTGCCGATTCTCGCCTACCTGCGCGACGGCGAGGCGGCGGCGGTGGATTTCGTCAACGGTGCCGAAGGTTTGTTGATGGCGCCGGTGTACGCAGTACCGCGTTTGCTGGCGCGCAATGGCCTGAGCCTGCAGGATTTCGACTACTACGAAATCCACGAAGCTTTCGCCGCGCAAGTGCTGTGCACGCTGAAAGCCTGGGAAGATCCGGAGTACTGCAAAACCCGCCTCGGCCTCGACACTGCGCTGGGCTCCATCGACCGCAGCCGTCTCAACGTCAAAGGCAGTTCGCTGGCGGCCGGGCATCCGTTTGCCGCCACGGGTGGGCGCATTGTTGCCAACCTGGCGAAGCTGCTGGATGCAGCGGGGAAAGGGCGTGGGCTGATTTCGATTTGTGCGGCAGGCGGCCAAGGCGTGACGGCGATCATTGAACGCTGAAAACTGTAATGGGATGAAACCGAAAATCCGTGGGAGCTGGCTTGCCAGCGATAGGGATTGCACATTCGACATCTCTGTTGCTGACACACCGCTATCGCTGGCAAGCCAGCTCCCACAGGTATTACCGGTGTTGAATAGACTTTCGACATGACCTAACGTTGGCCTATCTGCCGTCTCGCAACACAAGGCCAGTCAATGCCGACTAACGGACAAATCTCCCTCGAACGAAGCATCCCACCGATCACCGTACTGCCGCGTCCGCTGTATGCCCGGGTGGAAAGCCTCAATGCCGGTTCCTGGACGCCGTCCCATCGCCATGACTGGGTGCAGTTTTCCTACGCCATCAGCGGCGTTCTCGGTGTGCACACCGCCGAAGGCAGTTTCTTTGCGCCGCCGCAATGGGGCATCTGGATTCCGGCGGATCTTGACCATCAAGTGGTGACGTCGATGCGCGCCGAAATGCGCAGCCTGTACGTGCGCCGCGAGGATTGCCAATGGGCGGACGGGCGTTGCCGCGTACTGGAAGTGACCCCACTGGCCCGGGAACTGATCAAGAGTTTCTGTCAGTTGCCCGTGGAGTACCCACAGGGCGACAGCCAAGAGGCGCGCTTGGTAAGCGTGTTGCTGGATCAATTGGCGGGGTTGCCGGAAGTCGGGTTTTCCCTGCCGTTGCCCCGCCACGAACGGTTGTTGGGGTTGTGCAACGAACTGATCGAAAACCCCGAACGCAACGTGACGTTGCAGGAATGGGCTGAGCGTTTGGGGACCTCGGAAAAAACCCTGATGCGCCTGTTCCAGCGCGAAACCGGCCTGAGCTTTCGAGGCTGGCGGCAACGGGCGCGATTGCTGTCGTCGTTGAGTTTGCTGGAGGAGGGTGACAGCGTCACCAATGCGGCGCTTTCGTGTGGGTATGACTCGACGTCAGCGTTTATTGCCGCGTTCAAAAGCTTGTTCGGGTTTACCCCGGGGGAGTTGTTCAAGCAGTAGTGCCGGACAAAAATCGCAGCCTGCGGCAGTTCCTACGCCCATCCCTGTAGGAGCTGCCGCAGGCTGCGATCTTTTGCTCCTTAGGTCCTGAAGCGACGCACCAACCCATCCAGCTCATTGGACAATCCGGCCAGGCTTTGCGAATCCAGTCGCGCCGAGTTCGCCAGTTCCGCCACCAGTTGCGCATCGCCATGGATCTGGCTGATGTGCCGGTTGATGTCTTCGGCCACCTGATGTTGCTGTTCCGCGGCGGTGGCAATCTGTGTGTTCATGTCGCGGATCACGTCCACCGATTCGCGGATCTGCCCGAAGCTGCTGCGTGCTTCACCAATGCGTGACACCGACTGTTGCGACACTTCCAGGCTCGCATGCATCTGCTGCGTCACCTGGCTGGTGCGCTTGGCCAGATTACCCAACAGCCCGTCAATCTCCGCAGTGGAGTCGGCGGTGCGTTTGGCCAGTGCCCGAACTTCGTCGGCGACCACCGCAAAACCACGCCCTTGTTCACCGGCCCGCGCTGCTTCGATGGCCGCGTTCAATGCCAGCAGGTTGGTCTGTTCGGCGATCGAACGGATGGTCCCGAGGATCGACTGGATGTCATTGCTGTCGCGCTCAAGCTGTTGCATCGATTGCGCGGACTGCTCGATTTCCTGGCTCAGTCGATCGACGCTGCTCACCGCGGCGTCGATCTGTTGCTGGCCTTCGCGGGCCTGACGCTGGCCGCTGTCGGCGGACTCGGCCGCCTGGCTGCACGAACGCGCTACTTCGTTGGCGGTGGCGACCATTTCGTGGAACGCCGTGGACACCATGTCCACCGCTTCACGCTGGCGCCCAGCGGCTTCGGCCATGTCGCTGGACACCTGGGTCGAGCTTTTCGAGGTGGCGAGAATCTTTGTGGCGGCACCGCCGATGCTCTGGATCAGGTTGCGAATCGCGGTCAGGAACTGGTTGAACCAACTGGCCAGTTGTGCGGTTTCATCGCTGCCACGCACTTGCAGGTTCTTGGTCAGGTCGCCTTCACCTTGGGCGATGCCTTCCAGGCCATCGGCCACGCTGCGGATCGGACGCACGATGACGCTGGCGAAACTGGCGCCGACCACCGCAAAGATCACCGCCAGCACTGCCGCGATGATGGCGATCAACCAGGTCAACTGGGTCGCGGTGCTCATCACATCGCTTTGCTTGATCAGGCCGATAAAGGTCCAACCCAGTTGCTCGGAAGGCCAGACGTTGGCCATGTAACGCTCGCCATTGAGTTCGACTTCAACCAGGCCTTTGCCGGCCTTGGCCAGTTGCGCATAACCTTCGCCGAGGCTGCCCAAGGCTTTGAAGTTGTGTTCCGGTTGCTTCGGGTCTACCAGCACGGTGCCGTTGTTTTCCAGCAGCATCAGGTAACCGGTTTCGCCGAGTTTGATCTGTTTGACCAGTTCGGTGAGCTGTTTGAGCGACACGTCGATACTGACCACGCCGCCGTTGGTGCCCAGCTTATTGTCGATGGTGCGGACGGTGCTGACGTAGGACGTATCGTTTTCGGCCCAGTAATAAGCCTCGGTACGGAACGGCTTGCCCGGTTTGGCCTGGGCCGCCTTGTACCACGGACGCTGGCGCGGGTCGTAGTTGGCCAGCTTGGCATCGTCCGGCCACGACACATAGCCACCGGCGGCGGTGCCGAGAATCGCGTAGGCATAGGACGGGTGAGCGTTGCCCAGTTCCTGCAGGAAGCTGAAGAGTTTCTTGTCCGCCTCACCTTGAGGAACGCTGGCGGCGTTGGCGCTCATGTAGGTCTTGAGGCTGTCGTCGGAATTGGTGATCAGCGGTTGCTTGGCCAGGTACTCGACGTTCTGGCTGATGCCGTCGAAAAACAGTTGCATGGCATTGCTGACCTGACGGATTTCACGACCGCTGCTGTCGATGAATCCGTCCTTGGCATCACTGCGCAAGTTCAGCACAACGAGGGTGGCGACCAGCACCACGGGCAAGCAGGCGATGATTGCAAACGCCCAGGTCAACTTCTGTTTGATGTTCATCCGCGCTCCAGATTTTCTTGTAGGCCCACGCAGTGCAGATGACTCGCGGTTTATTGGCAGCCGTAAACGTTCTTGGTCAACCCTGATCCTTGAGTGCGGCATCGCCTTTATTGGGGGAGCGATTGTCGGACAAATCACTTTGTCACTTAGGACTTCGGCTGTTGTCGGAGGAAATTGAGGGCTGTGAAGAAAAATCCTGCGATGTGCGGAGCGTGGGATGTCAGCTTCTGTCACAAATGCCCTCGCAGGCCTTGAACAACAAGTGGCACAGGCTCGGCTATGATCGTTGGCGACCGACGAAGGACGTCAGGTTTTTGTGAGGAATCCGGCACATTGTGTGCTTCTTGTTGTTCCTGGCAGTGTTCATAGGTCGGCACCCCCTCCCACCGATGAGTGGATTGCCGTATAACGAATGACTTTCGCGTGTTTGGTAATAAAGGACCCACAATAAAAGCTGATGAAGACTCCAAAACGCATTGAACCCCTGATCGAGGACGGTCTGGTCGACGAGGTGCTGCGCCCACTCATGAGTGGTAAAGAAGCAGCTGTTTACGTAGTGCGCTGCGGCAACCAGTTACGTTGCGCGAAGGTCTACAAGGAGGCGAATAAACGCAGTTTCCGTCAGGCGGCCGAGTATCAGGAAGGCCGCAAGGTGCGCAACAGTCGTCAGGCCCGGGCCATGGCCAAGGGCTCCAAGTTCGGCCGCAAGGAAACCGAAGACGCCTGGCAGAACGCCGAAGTGGCGGCGCTGTTTCGTCTGGCCAACGCCGGCGTGCGGGTGCCCAAGCCGTATGACTTCCTCGAAGGCGTGCTGCTCATGGAGCTGGTAGCCGACGAGTACGGCGATGCCGCGCCGCGTCTGAACGACGTGGTGCTGGAGCCAGATCAGGCGCGCGAGTATCACGCGTTTCTGATTTCGCAGATCGTGCTGATGTTGTGTACCGGTTTGGTGCACGGTGACCTCTCCGAGTTCAACGTACTGCTGACGCCGACCGGCCCAGTGATCATCGACTTGCCGCAAGCGGTGGATGCCGCGGGCAACAACCACGCCTTCAGCATGCTGGAGCGGGATGTGGGCAACATGGCGTCCTATTTCGGCCGGTTTGCGCCGGAGCTGAAAAAGACCCGGTACGCCAAGGAAATGTGGGCCTTGTACGAGGCCGGCACCTTGCACCCGGCCAGTGTCCTGACCGGCGAGTTCGACGAGCCGGAAGAACTGGCGGACGTGGGCGGCATCATGCGTGAGATCGAGGCCGCGCGCCTGGATGAAGAGCGCAAGCAAGCGGCCCGTACGGCCGACGATGCGCCACCCGGCAAAACCGAAGAACCGCCTCCGCCCTGGATGCAGTGATCGGCTAAAGAAAAACCCGGCTTCGGCCGGGTTTTTTGTCATCCCCTGTAGGAGCTGCCGAAGGCTGCGATCTTTTGATCTTTGCTTCTAAAATCGAAAAGATCGCAGCCTTCGGCAGCTCCTACACAAGAATCGGCTTTCAGGCGCGAACCGGTTTGACACAACACCCCGATTCCAGGTTCTTCAAAATCGGGCAGTCCGGCCGGTGATCCCCCTGACAATGCTCAACCAAGTCTTGCAGCGTATCGCGCAACTGGCCCAGCTCAAGGATCTTCTGGTTCAGCTCATCGATATGCTGCCGGGCCAGGGCCTTCACATCGGCACTGGCACGCTGACGGTCCTGCCACAGAGTCAGCAGTTTACCGACTTCCTCCAGCGAAAATCCCAGATCCCGCGAGCGTTTGATGAAGGCCAAGGTGTGCAGGTCGGCATCGCCGTACATCCGGTAACCACTGTCGGTGCGGTGCGCCGCCTTGAGCAAACCGATGGACTCGTAATAACGGATCATCTTTGCGCTCAGGCCGCTGTGACGGGCCGCTTGGCCGATGTTCATCGGTTGTCCTCCAGATCCTCGGGTTTCCAGGTTTTCAACAGTAACGCATTGCTCACCACGCTGACGCTGGACAACGCCATCGCCGCACCGGCCAGCACCGGATTGAGGAAACCGAACGCTGCCAGTGGAATACCGACCAGGTTATAGACGAAGGCCCAAAACAGGTTCTGGCGGATTTTTGCGTAGGTCTTGCGGCTGATTTCCAGCGCCGCAGGCACCAGGCGCGGATCGCCGCGCATCAGAGTGATGCCGGCTGCGTGCATGGCCACATCGGTGCCGCCGCCCATGGCGATGCCGATGTCGGCGGCGGCCAGTGCCGGGGCGTCGTTGATGCCATCACCGACCATCGCCACCACGCCGGTTTTTTTCAGCGCCGCGACGGTCGCGGCTTTGTCCGCCGGCAGCACTTCGGCGTGCACGTCGGTAATGCCCAGTGCCTCGGCAACCACTTTGGCACTGCCGCGGTTGTCACCGGTCAGCAAATGGCTGCTGATGTGCCGTGCATTGAGTTGCTGCACCGCTTGCAGCGCGCCGGGCTTGAGTGTGTCACCGAAGGCAAACAGGCCCAACACCTTCGGCGCGGGACTTTGCTCGATCAGCCAGGACAGCGTCCGGCCTTCGGTCTCCCACGCGGCAGCGGAATCCGCCAACGCACCAGCGCTCAGGCCGCTTTCTTCAAGCAGGCGCCGGTTGCCCAGCGCCAGTCGCCGTCCTTCGAGAGTGCCGGCAATGCCGCGACCGGTCAGGGACTGGCTGTCAGTGACGTCGTCCACCGGCAACGAGCGTTCAGCGCAGGCATCCAGCACCGCTTTGGCCAATGGATGCTCACTGCCGCGTTGCAGGGCGCCGGCCCGTTGCAGCAGCGTGGCTTCGTCACCGTCGACGGCACTCAAGTGTGCGATGCGCGGAGCGCCCGAGGTCAGGGTACCGGTCTTGTCGAACACCACCGCACTGACTTCATGGGCGCGTTCCAGCGCTTCGGCGTCCTTGATCAGAATGCCGTAACGCGCGGCCACACCGGTGCCGGCCATGATCGCCGTCGGCGTGGCCAGGCCCAGCGCACAAGGGCAGGCGATCACCAACACCGCAACGGCATTGATCAACGCGGTTTCCAGCGGTGCGCCATACAGCCACCAACCGATCAGCGTCGCCAGGGCCAGTAACAGCACCACCGGGACGAAAACCTGGCTGACTTTATCCACCAGTTTCTGGATAGGTGCCTTCGCGGCCTGAGCGTCTTCCACCAGCCGAATGATGCGCGCCAGCACGGTTTCCGCGCCGAGCGCCTGTGTGCGGACCAGCAATCGACCTTCACCGTTGATCGCGCCGCCGGTCACCTTGTCACCGGGTTGTTTCGGCACCGGCAGGCTTTCGCCGCTGATCAGTGCTTCATCGGCATGGCTCTGGCCTTCGACCACTTCACCGTCCACCGGAAAACGTTCGCCGGGTTTGACCATTACCAGATCATTGAGGCGCAGGGCGCTGATAGCGACGTCCCGTTCTTGGCCGTCAATCACCTGAATCGCCCGCTCCGGGCGCAGCGCTTCCAACGCACGAATGGCGCTGGCGGTCTGGCGCTTGGCGCGGCTCTCCAGGTATTTTCCCAGCAACACCAGAGCGATTACCACTGCCGAGGCTTCGAAATACAGATGCGGCATACGCCCGGCAGCGGTGGCCCACTCGTAGACACTCAAGCCATAACCGGCGCTGGTACCCAGGGCGACCAGCAGATCCATGTTGCCGGCACCAGCGCGCACAGCTTTCCACGCGGCCACATAAAACCGCGCGCCGAAGATGAATTGCACCGGAGTGGCCAAGGCAAATTGCGCCCACGCCGGGAGCATCCAGTGCACGCCGAACGGTTGCAGCAGCATCGGCAACACCAGCGGCAAGGCGAGGGCGATGGCGGCGATCAACGCCCAGCGTTCGCGGTGCAGGCGGGTTTGTTGAGTGTCGGTTTGTGGGTGTTCGGCTTCCCAGACGCTGGCGGCGTAACCTGCTTTGGTCACGGCGGCGATCAAGGTTTGCGGATCGATTTGGCCGAGCAGTTCCAGGTGCGCGCGTTCGTTCGCCAGGTTGACGCTGACGCTCTTCACCCCCGGCACCTTGTTCAGCGCACGTTCGACGCGGCCGACGCACGACGCGCAGGTCATGCCGTCGATGCTCAATTCGAGGGATTGCTGCGGCACGCTGTAACCGGCCTTGGCCACAGCATCCATTAAGGCGGGCAGGCTGTCGGCGGGTGCCTGGACCCGGGCCTGCTCTGTGGCGAGATTGACGCTGACAGCACTGGCGCCGATGACTTTGCTCAAGGCCCGCTCGACACGCCCGGCGCAGCTGGCGCAAGTCATGCCGGCAATCGGCAGATCGAATGTGGTGGAATCGGACATCGGTCGCACTCCCTGTAGTAGATGCCTACAGGATCAACCTTGCCATGTTGGCAAGGTCAAGCGCCATTTTTCAAAGCAAAAGATCGCAGCCTTCGGCAGCTCCTACACAATTATGTGTACGTCTGTAGGCGCTGCCGAAGGCTGCGATGTTTTGACAGGCGACTCAGTACCCCAAGCCTGCACGTTTGAGATACATCCCTTCCTGCGTCATCGCGATCCGGTACTTGAGCACATCGCCGGCCCTGAGTTGGATGTCCTGCGAGCCCGGCGCCAGCATCCCCGGATTGCAACCCGGTGCCTGGCCCGGCAGCAGTTTGAGGCGCAACGACACATTGCCCGCTGGCAGGTTGAATGACGTGCTTTGCTCCTGGAACAGCCGCGCCGCCAATTGGTCCTGGATGTACACACCGATTTCGCAACTGGTCGCGACTTCCAGGCGCTCGCGGGAAATGATCAGCACGCCATAGTCCTCCCCGGCGGCACTGGCCGACGGCACGGCGGCGAAAAGGCTGAGGAAGCCAAACAGGCTGAAAGCTGACCAGCGCATGGCTGAATCTCCTGAGATCGAGTCATTGATGAACGCAGCTTGGCCGAGCGCGACGCCGATTGCCAGCCCGGCAGATCACTTCAGAACTTGACCTTGCCATGGTGGCAAGCTCAAGACTGTACTCAACCTCATTCAAGAGCCTCATCAAAGGAGTCTTTCCATGCAAGTGTTCAATGTTGAAGGTATGTCCTGCGGTCATTGCGTCCGGGCCATCACGCAGGCTGTTCAGGCCAAAGACCCGGCCGCCAGCGTGCGCGTCGATCTCGCGGCCAAGGAAGTCGGCGTCGAGAGCGCACTGTCAGCGCAACAGGTGATCGAGGCGATCAGTGAAGAGGGCTACGGCGTCAAACTGGCCTGATCTTTTTAATAGTTAGCGAGCTATCGTAATGTTCAAGGCGTCCATGCGGGGCTAGACTGTCGGGCTGCCGACTAATGCCTGGATGCCTGATGAACTTCCGTACCATTCTGATTCTTGGCGCGTTGAGCGCTTTCGGTCCGCTGGCGATCGACTTCTACCTGCCAGCCTTCCCGGCCATGGCGCTGGCATTCGGTACGGACGAGCAACACGTTCAACAGACATTGGCGGCCTACTTCCTCGGCCTGTCCATCGGTCAGTTGGCCTATGGCCCGGTGGCTGACCGTTTCGGGCGACGCCTGCCTTTGTTGATCGGTGTCGGGTTGTTTACCGCTGCCTCATTGGCTTGTGCCTACGCGCCGAATCTTCAATGGCTGATCGCTGCACGCTTTGTCCAGGCCTTGGGCGGCTGCGCAGGGATGGTGATTTCGCGGGCGGTGGTCAGCGATAAATGTGATGCGGTGGGATCGGCCAAGGTCTTTTCGCAATTGATGCTGGTGATGGGCCTGGCACCCATTCTGGCGCCAATGCTGGGCGGCGTGCTGGTTAACACCACGGGTTGGCAGTCGATCTTCCTGGCCCTGACCGGTTTCAGCGCACTGGCAGGACTGGCCGTGGCGTTCGGGTTGCCGGAAAGCATGCCGGCCCATCTGCCACGCCAGCCGATGTCAGGGGCGCTGCGTCAGTACGGACGTCTGTTGAAAGATTCGGTGTACCTCGGCCACGCACTGACCGGCGGTATCGCCATCGCCGGGATGTTTTCCTACATCGCCGGTTCACCGTTCGTCCTCATCAAGCTCTATGGCGTCCCGGCCGAGCACTTTGGCTGGTTCTTCGGGGCTAACGCGGCCGGGTTCATTCTGGTGGCGCAGGTCAACGCACGTTTGCTGGCCAAGCGCGGGCCGGCATTCCTTTTGTCGCGGGCGGTGTGGGTGTATCTCGGCGCCGGCCTGGCGTTGCTCGCCGTCAGTGCAATGCACACCGCGCAACTCTGGCCTTTGCTGATTCCGCTGTTCGTCTGTATCGCCAGTCTCGGTTGCATCCTTCCCAACGCATCGGCGTGCGCGATGAATGGCCAGGGGGCCCGGGCCGGTAGCGCCTCAGCGATGCTCGGTTGCATCCAGTTCAGCGTGGCCGCTGGTGCCGCCGCGCTGGTGGGGATTTTGCACGACGGCAGCGCCATGCCGATGGCCATGGTCATCAGCCTGTGTGCGATTCTGGTGGTGGGCGTGGCGATGCTCACCCGGCGTTTGCAAAATGCCCGGGCACTGGTGAAGGCCCAGGTCTGACGGCGGGTCAGCCGGCAGCGCGCTGCGGGTGAAGGACGGGGATCTGGTGAGGGGCGTGTATGCGCGCTTCAAGGAGGCGTGTGAACGCCAGGGCTTCAGCTTCGCTACGGAACGTCACGGCATGCTGGTCCAGGCGAACTTGCCACTGGGATTTTGCCATTTCTTTTATCAGGATCTTCATATTCGATCTCCTCTCGTAAAAGACGACACGCAAAGGGTTGCCTCGCAGGAGCTTCGATTGTAGACCCGAATACGACCGCTATTGTGACAGGGGTCAATTGTCGGACTGACGGTTTGTAACAAAAAACATCACCGGCTCTGGATCAGCCGGCGATGTTTCTTTCAGGTTTTCAGAACCCTTCCAGCACGATCTTGCCCTTGGATTTTCCGCTTTCCAGCAGCGCATGAGCCCGGCGCAGATTCGCCGCGTTGATGGTGCCGAAATGCTCGCCAACCGTGGTTTTCAGCGTCCCGGCATCAATCAACTGCGCCACGCGGTTGAGCAAGTGGTGCTGTTCAATCATGTCCGCGGTTTCGAACAAGGAGCGGGTGTACATGAACTCCCAGTGCAGCGACAGGCTCTTGCGCTTGAGCTTGGTCACGTCGAGGGTTTTCGGATCGTCGATCAGCGCCAGTTTGCCCTGCGGTGCCAACGCCTCGACCAGTTGATCGAGGTGATGGTCGGTCTGGGTCAGGCTGGCAACGTGAGTCACCTGATCAAGACCTGCTTGTTTGAGCGCTTCGCTCAGCGGCTGGCTGTGGTCGATCACATGATTGGCGCCCAGCTCTTTGACCCAGCTCTGGGTTTGTGGACGGGATGCCGTGCCGATCACCTTAAGTGCGGTGAGCTGCCGGGCCAGTTGCGTAAGGATCGAACCCACCCCGCCAGCCGCACCGACGATCAGCAGGCTCTGGCCTTCATCGGTTTTGCCCTCACGCACTTGCAGTCGCTCGAAGAGCAATTCCCAAGCGGTGATGGCGGTCAAGGGCAGGGCGGCGGCTTCGGCGAAACCAAGGCTCTTGGGCATGTGGCCGACGATCCGCTCATCGACAACGTGCTGTTCGCTATTGCCGCCGGCCCGGGCGATGGAGCCGGCGTAGAACACCTTGTCACCGGCCTTGAACAGGGTCACGTCGCTACCGACCGCCTTGACCACACCGGCCACGTCCCAGCCCAGCACTTTGGCTGCGCCACCTTCAGGCTGGACGTTCTGACGGACCTTGGTGTCCACCGGGTTCACCGAAATGGCTTTGACTTCGACCAACAGATCGCGCGGCCCGGCGACCGGCTCCGGCAGTTCGATGTCTTGCAGGGATTTTTCGTCGCTGATCGGCAGGGACGCGTAATAGGCAATGGCTTTCATGCAGGGCTCCGCAACAGTAAGAGAAGAAGGCTTCAGGCGATGGAACGCAGGCGCTTGAGTTCGAAGTGTTCGAGGAAATCACCGGCCTTGGCGCGGAAGTTCTGGATATGCGCGCTGTTGTCGTGGGCTTGCAGGGCTTCGTCGCTGCTCCAGTGTTCGATCATGTAGAAGGCCAGCGGGTTGGCCAGGTCCTGGTGCAAGTCATATTGGCCGCAACCGGCTTCGGCTCGGGTCGGCTCCACCAGCGCTCGCAGGTGCTGCTCAAGGGCATCCTGTTTTCCGGGTTTGGCGATGAGGGTGGCGATGGCGGTAAACGGCTGGGACATCGGGAACTCCGCAGAAGTGATTTCGATGGACAGATGATTGGCTATTTCTCCTGAAGATAAAACCCGCTAAAAGAGCAGTCTCTTTCAATATTTTTTTGATAATAGGGTTTTTGGATGCTGCGATTCGATGACTTGCAGTTGTTCGTTCGGGCGGCGGACCTGGGCAGTTTGTCGGCAGCCGCGCGGGGCATGGACATGTCGGCGGCGGTGGCCAGCGCGGCGCTGAAACGCATCGAGCAGCAACTCGGTGCCCGCTTGCTCGCCCGCTCGACACGCAGCCTGCGCCTGACCGCTGAAGGTGAAGGTTTTCTGGAGTACGCCCGTGCGGCCCTGAGCAACCTCGATGAGGGCCGGCGCTTGTTGGCCAGTGGTCAGGATCAGGTCAGCGGCGTGTTGCAGTTGTCCGCACCGTCGGACTTCGGCCGTAACTTGCTGCTGCCGTGGCTGGACGAATTTCAGCGCGAGCACCCGAAACTCACCGTGCGCTTGCTGTTGGGCGACCGCATTGCCGACTTGTTTCGCCAGCCAGTGGACATTGCCCTGCGTTACGGCGAGCCGGAGGATTCCAGCCTGGTGGCGCTGCCCATCGCCGCGCAAAACCGCCGCGTACTGTGTGCCGCGCCGGGATACCTCGCCCGGCATGGCGAACCGCGGCAGCTGGAGCAATTGGCGCAGCACAATTGCTTGCTGTTCATGCTCGGTAGCCGCGTTCATGACCATTGGAGTTTTCACGATGGCAAGCGTGAGGTCAGTTTGACCGTCAGTGGCGACCGTTTCAGCGACGACGCCGATGTCGTGCGGCTGTGGGCACTGGCCGGGGCGGGCATCGCTTACAAATCGTGGCTGGATGTGGCCGGGGATGTGCTCGCCGGTCGTTTGAAAGTACTGATGCCTGAGCTGCTGTGTGAGCGCGCACCGCTGAATCTGTTGTGCGCCCATCGCGCACAATTGAGTAAGCCTGTGAACCTGTTGCGGGAAATGCTTGCCAGTCGATGCGCCCGTTTGAGCAGTCATTTTCCGGGGTTGGCGGGTATCGATGATTAGTCGCAGGTAAAAAGCGAAATTTCCCTCAGGAACTATCAGCACCAACGGTTTGCCAAGGGCAGGAACCGGCGGTTAACCCGCCTATACTAGCGCTCGCCCGATGCACGCCCCGTCGCCCGCAATGGTGGGGCCTCGCTGGCGTCGGTCTGGTCCCGTGTCCCCATGCCCGCCCTCTGCAACAGTTGCCCGGCGATGGGGTGGGTAAGCAAAGACTTTGCCCGGTTTATGGCGGTTTCTGCGTCTTGGCCGACGACACATTACTGGTCAAGATGTCTCTGAGCAGTAGACGAAACGATTCAACAGGGAGTGAATACATGGAACATGCACCTTGCATCAGCCAGATAGCCACGTTGCTGGCTGACCCAAAGCGCAGCGCAATGATGTGGGCCTTGATGGACGGCTCGGCGCGCCAAACCGAAGAGCTGGCCTTGTTGGCCGGCCTTTCACCGTCTTCGGCCAGTGCACACTTGGGGCGCTTGTCCGCCGGAGGTCTGTTGAAAGTCGAGTCTCGCGGGCGCAAGCGGTTTTTCCGCCTGGCAGCCCCTGAAATCGGCGCCGCGATCGAGGCATTGGCCAGCGCAACGCTGGCCAGCACGCCGCAGCAAATCCCGCCGGTCTTCAAGCGCCCCATACCCCTGGCCAAGCCCCAGGCACTGCGTTCGTCGGTGTTGCGCGCACGCCTGTGCGACGACCATTTGGGTGGAACCCTGGCGGCGGATCTTTATCAGCGGTTACTGGATGCGGGGTGGATCGAGCAGTTTGATCAGCGCGTGACGATCACGTTAAAGGGCTCCACCGAACTGGCGGCCCGCGGCGTATACATTCAGGCACTCGCGCATCGCAACGGCAGGGCGGCCTGTGCTTGCCCGGACTGGAGCGAAAGACGTCCGCACATGGGCGGATCATTGGGGGCTGCGTTGTTGCAGTTGTTCATGCAGTCGGGCTGGTTGAATCTGCCCAACGATTCGCGTGCCTTGCAGGTCACGGCCACCGGGCAACGTGAAATCCACCGTTTTGCCAAGCAAACCGAACTGGAAATGGCACTGTAGAGCTTACGTGACACAAAACCTGTAGGAGCTGGCAAGCCAGCTCCTACAAGGGGGCGTGATGCTTACGGTTTTACCAGCCGCGCATCCAGGCTGTTTTGCGCCAGGCGTTTGGCCTGGTCCTGAGTCATGCCCAGGTCGGTGTACAGCGCATGGAAGTTCTCGGTGACATAACCGCCGAAGTACGCCGGGTCATCGGAGTTCACGGTGACTTTCACGCCACGTTCGAGCATGTCGAGAATGTTGTGCTGCGACATGTGATCGAACACGCAGAGCTTGGTGTTCGACAACGGGCACACGGTCAGCGGGATCTGCTCGTCGATGATCCGCTGCATCAGGCGCTCGTCTTCAATGGCGCGCACGCCATGGTCGATGCGCTGGATTTTCAGCAAGTCGAGGGCTTCCCAGATGTACTCGGGCGGGCCTTCTTCACCGGCGTGGGCGACGGTCAGGAAACCTTCATGACGGGCACGGTCGAACACGCGCTGGAACTTGCTCGGCGGGTGGCCCATCTCGGAACTGTCCAGGCCCACGGCAACGAACGCATCGCGGAATGGCAGCGCCTGGTCGAGGGTTTTCTGCGCCTGTTCTTCGCTCAGGTGACGCAGGAAGCTCAGGATCAAACCACTGGTGATGCCCAGTTGCTGCTCGCCATCCTTGAGTGCGGCGGCGATGCCGTTGAGCACCACTTCGAACGGGATGCCCCGATCGGTGTGGGTCTGCGGGTCGAAGAACGGTTCGGTGTGAATCACGTTCTGTGCCTTGCAGCGCAGCAAGTAGGCCCAGGTCAGGTCGTAGAAGTCCTGGGACGTGCGCAATACATCGGCGCCCTGGTAATACAGGTCGAGGAATTCTTGCAGGTTGTTAAAGGCGTAGGCCTTGCGCAAGGCGTCGACATCGCTCCACGGCAGGGCGATCTTGTTGCGTTCAGCCAGGGCGAACAGCAACTCGGGCTCAAGGGAACCCTCCAGGTGCAAATGCAGTTCTGCCTTGGGCAGGGCGTTCAGCCAGTCGTACATAATTCTTTTCTCATCAGGTGCAGATGGCGGGCATTCTACAGATGCTTGCAGCAACAATTGCTAAAACCTGACCAGCAGGTTCATTAGACCGCTTCCTGTTCCCGTCGATAAGCGTAGGTGTCGGCAAACCGCGAGAGCAAAAACTGGGCGCAAGTGGTGCTCGGATACTTTGCCGGATGCAATTCGTCCTGGCACCCCGGCAGGCATTCGATGCGGGTGTCCGGGTGCGGTTCGGCAAAGAACGGCATCGAGTAGCGATCCACGCCGAGGGGGCTGATCACCCGGTGTGGCGTCGACAGGTAACGGTCGTTGCTCCAGCGCGCCATCATGTCGCCGAGGTTGACCACGAACGTGCCGTCGATTGGCGGCGCATCGATCCACTCACCTTTCACGTTGCGCACTTGCAGGCCACCGGCGGCGTCCTGGTAGAGCAGGGTGATGCAACCGTAATCGGTATGGGCACCGGCGCCTTGTTGTTCTTCGCTGCTGGCGGTATGACGCGGCGGGTAGTGGATCATGCGCAACACGCTGACCGGCTCACTGAAGCGCGAATCGAAAAAATCCCGTTCGATGCCCAGCGCCAGGGTCATTGCCCGCAACAGGGTTTGCGCCAGCGCTTGCATGTCGAGGTAGTGCTGCTCCATCAGCGTTTCCCAACCCGGCAGTGACGGATGCCGGTTGGGGCCGCGCAAGGGTTTTTCCGCCAGCACGTCGGGATGGTCGGCGGGCAGGTGCAGACCCATGTCGAAAGTTTCTTTCAGGTCGCTGGGTTTGCTCGGGTCGAGTTGCTCAGTGGCGATGGCGCCATAACCGCGATGGTGGCGGGTCTGGGTGATGTCGATGGTGAGCTTTTCGGCGGTGGGTTGGGCGAAGAAACGCTTGGCATTGTCGAGCAGCGCGTCGATGCGTTCGGCGGAAATCGGGTGGCCCTTGATATAGAAGAAGCCCCATTCGCGGCAGGCATGGTCTATTTCTTTTGCCACGGCGAGCCAGGCGTTCTGGTCTTCGCTGTAGAGCGGGGCGATGTCGATGATGGGAAGGCTGTTCATACACAATCCTTAAAAACGCTGAAGATCCAATGTAGGAGCTGCCGCAGGCTGCGATCTTTTGATCTTGATCTTCTAAAAAACAAGATCAAAAGATCGCAGCCTGCGGCAGCTCCTACAGTGGGCGGTGTTTTACTTCGGAATCTCAGCCTTCATGCCTTCCACGTAATAGTTCATCGAGGCCAGTTCCGCATTGGTTGCGCTCACGCCGGCAGGGATTTTCACGGTCCCGGCCTGATCCTTGATCGGCCCGGTGAACGGATGCAACGCACCGCTCTTGATGTCGGCAATGATCTGCTCGGCTTCGGATTTCACGGCGGGCGGTACCAGGTCACTGATCGGCAGTTCAACCGTCCCTTCCTTCAAACCGCCCCAATAATCCTGGGATTTCCAGGCGTGGTCGATCACGCTTTGGGTCGCCTGAATGTAGTGCGGTGCCCAGTCGTTGACGATGGAAGTCAGCACCGCTTTGGGGCCGAAGTGCGCCATGTCCGAAGCGTAGCCCACGGCATACACGCCGCGACGTTCGGCCGCCTGGATCGGTGCCGGGCTGTCGGTGTGCTGGAACACCACGTCCACGCCCTGGTCGATCAGCGCGTTGGCGGCATCGGCTTCCTTGCCTGGGTCGAACCAGGAGTTGACCCACACCACTTTGATTTCAGTGCCCGGGTTGTACTTGTTCAGGGCCAGTTGAATGGCGTTGATGTCGCGGATCACTTCCGGGATCGGGAACGATGCGACGTAGCCGATCTTCTTGGTCTTGGTCATCTTCGCCGCGAGGAAACCGCCGACGTAGCGCCCTTCATACGTGCGCGCCAGGTAGGTGCCCAGATTCTTGTCCTGCTTGTAGCCGGTGGCGTGTTCGAAGATCACGTTGGGAAACTGCTTGGCGACTTTCAGCGTCGGGTTCATGTAGCCAAAGGACGTGGTGAAAATCAGGTCGTACTTGTCCTTGGCCATGTTGCGGATCACCCGCTCGGCGTCGGCGCCTTCGGCAACGTTTTCCACGTAGTTGGTGGTGATCTGATCACCGAACTTTTGCGCCAGTGCCTTGCGTCCCTGTTCATGCTGATACGTCCAGCCGTGGTCCCCGATCGGGCCGATATAGACGAAGCCGACTTTCAGCGGGTCGGCGGCGCTGGCGGTCAGGCTGGCGCTCAGACCGATAGCCGCGACAACGGCGCAAAGCAGCTTCTTCAACGGACGTTTGTGCATGAATTGGAACTCCATTTTGTTGTGTGTGCAGAGGGTCAATGCAAATTGCTGACCAACAAGACAACAAACGGCCTGAGTTCGCGTAACGGCCATCGCGAGCAGGCTCGCTCCCACATTTGACCGCGTTCGCCTGTAGGAGCGAGCCTGCTCGCGATAGGGCCCTTGAGGCCGATAAAAGTGCATGCTCTGACAAAGCTGCCATCCTCTGGTGCGCTAAGGTTTAACGAAACGTTAGCGCCGCCCCGCAGTCAGTCGCTTATCCGCTCTCCCACGGCAGAAGGCCCGACATGCTCACCGTCCTCAAACAAGAAAGCTTCCTGCTATTGGCGTTGATCGCCGCGTGCGTGGCATATCCGCTGGAACACTGGCTGCTGCACAGCGGCCAGACCGTCGCGCTGATCGGCGGGTTGGTATTGATTGGCTTCATCGTCGCCGCGTCCATGCGTGTCGCTCATCAGGCTGAATTGCTCGCGGAAAAAGTCGGCGATCCCTACGGCACCATGATCCTGACCCTGGCCGCCGTGCTGGTGGAAGTGGTGATCCTGGCCATCATGATGAGCAATGAAGCCTCGGCGACATTGGTGCGCGACACGATTTACTCAGCCGTGATGCTCGACATCAACGGCATCCTCGGTCTGGCCGCGTTGATGGGCGGGCTCAAGCATGGCGAACAGTCGTACAACGATGACTCGGCGCGCAGCTACAGCGTGATGATCCTTACCGCGATGGGTGTTTCCATGGTGGTGCCGGAGTTCATTCCCGAGGCCAACTGGAAACTGTATTCGGCGTTCACCATTGGCGCGATGGTGGTGCTTTACGCGTTGTTCCTGCGCATGCAGGTCGGGCCGCACAGCTATTTTTTCAGCTACAGCTACCCGGACAAGCGCCGCAAGAAAACCCCTCTGGACGAGGAGCCGACGCCGGTCAACCTGACGCTGTCCATCGGTCTGTTGGTGTTTGGTGTGGTTGTGATTGGCGCGTTGGCCGAGGTGATGTCCAAGACCCTGGATCTGGGCCTGGAAGGCACCGGAGCGCCGCCGGTGATCACGGCCATTCTGGTGGCGGCAATTTCGGCGGCGCCGGAGATTCTGACCGCATTGCGCGCTGCACTGGCCAACCGTATGCAGTCGGTGGTCAACATCGCCATGGGCGCGTCGTTGTCGACAGTGATCCTGACGGTGCCGGTGATGGAAGCCATGGCGCTCTACACCGGCCAGCCGTTTCAGATGGCCATGACTCCGGTGCAAACCGTGATGATCTTCCTCACGCTGATCGTCAGCGCGATCAATCTCAACGACGGCGAAACCAATGCCATCGAAGGCATGACCCATTTTGTGCTGTTTGCGACATTCATCATGTTGTCATTGCTCGGACTCTGAGCCCACCACAAGACCCCTGTGGGAGTGAGCCTGCTCGCGATGACGGTGTGTCAGTCGACATCATCAGTGTCTCACACACCGCTATCGCGAGCAGGCTCGCTCCTACAGGTTAATCCGTGTTGTATCAGGTCCCGGCAATCAACTGCCGAGCCGCCTGGCTGTGATCGGCAATCAGGCCTTTCAGATCCAGCCCTTCGACCTGTCCATCAATCACGCGCCACTTGCCGCCGACCATCACCCGATCCGCACGGTCAGCGCCGCACAACAGCAGGGCCGACACCGGGTCATGGCTGCCGGAGAAGCGCAGCTCGTCGAGCTTGAACAGCGCCAGGTCAGCCTGCTTGCCCACCGCCAGTTCACCGATATCGGCGCGGCCCAGCAGGCTGGCCGAACCTTTGGTTGCCCAGCCCAGGACACGCTCAGGTGTGATCTTTTCGGCACCGTAACGCAGGCGCTGGATGTACAGCGCCTGACGCGCTTCGAGCATCATGTTCGAGGCATCGTTGGAGGCTGAACCGTCCACGCCCAAGCCGAGCAGGGCGCCTGCGTCGGTCAGCTCGATGCTTGGGCAAATACCGGAAGCCAGGCGCATGTTCGAGCTCGGGCAATGGCAGATGCCGGTTTTGGCTGCGCCGAGGCGGGCGATTTCGTCCGGGTTGAAATGGATGCCGTGGGCCAGCCAGGTACGCGGGCCGAGCCAGCCGACGCTGTCCAGATAATCCACGGTGCGCAGGCCGAAGCGTTGCAGGCAGAAGTCTTCTTCGTCGAGGGTCTCGGCCAGGTGGGTGTGCAGGCGCACGTCGAGTTTGTTCGCCAGTTCGGCGCTGGCGGACATGATTTCCGGGGTCACCGAGAACGGCGAGCAGGGCGCCAGGGCGATCTGGATTTGCGCGCCGTCACCGCGTTCGTGGTACTCGGCGATCAGGCGCTGGCTGTCGTCGAGAATTACCTGGCCTTCCTGCACGGTCTGCTGCGGCGGCAGGCCACCGTCCTTTTCACCGAGGCTCATGGAGCCGCGCGTCAGCATGGCGCGCATGCCCAGTTCGCGAACGCTTTCGACTTGCACGTCAATCGCGTTTTCCAGGCCTTCGGGAAACAGGTAATGGTGATCGGCCGCGGTGGTGCAGCCGGACAACAGCAATTCGGCGAGCGCGACCTTGGTGGCGAGGGCGAGTTTTTCCGGGGTCAGGCGCGCCCACACCGGGTACAGGGTTTTCAGCCACGGGAACAACGGCTGGTTGACCACCGGTGCCCAGGCGCGAGTCAGGGTTTGATAGAAGTGGTGATGGGTGTTGATCAGGCCGGGCAGGATGACATGCTCACGGGCATCGAACACTTCATTGCATGGCGTGGACGGTTGTTGACCGACGCCGAGTACTTCAACGATCACGCCGTCTTGCAGCACAAGACCGCCACGGGCATCGAGGTCGTTGGAAGTAAAAATGGCGAGGGGATTTTTTAACCAGGTACGGGTCGCAGGCATGTTGGCCGGCTCCTCTGAAAGTTGGGTTCAGGGTTGCCAGCTCAGTGTTGCCCTGTCTGCTGATCCAGGTTCGCCGGGGAGGCGAGGTGCGAAGTGTCGAACAAAACGCCCGTGCGGGCAAGCCCGTCCCGACAAGACAACAAGTAACCTCGTAGGAACTGCCGAAGGCTGCGATCTTTGACCCTGCCTTCAACAATCAAAAGATCGCAGCCTTCGGCAGCTCCTACAGGTGGGCGGTGGTGTTACCAGGGAATGGTTTCACCGCGATAATTGATGAAGTGATGCCCGCCCTTGCCGACGTACGCATTCACCTGATCCACCAAGCCCCGCGTGCTGGTTTCCACATCGATGTCCGCACCTTCGCCGCCCATGTCGGTTTTTACCCAGCCCGGATGCAGCGACAACACGGTCAAGGTTTGCTCGCCCAATTGGGTGACGAAACTGTTGGTCATGGAGTTCAACGCAGCCTTGCTGGCCTTGTACAGCGCCAGTTCCGGCGCGTCCGGCATGGTCACGCTGCCCAGCACCGAACTCATGAATGCCAGCACGCCGGTGCCGGGGCGGATCTGCCCGACAAAACGCTGAGCCAGATTGATGGGGGCCACGGCGTTGGTGAAGAACAGTTGGCCGACTTCGGCCAGGGTCGCGCCACCGTTAGGCGTCTGCACTTCAGGGCCTTTGACGCCGGCGTTGACGAACAGCAAGTCGAACACTTCGCCCTTGAGTTGCTGGTTCAAGGCGATGACCGCTTGCTGATCGTCCATGTCGAGTTTCTCGACCCGCACCTTGCCCAGTGCCTTCAGCGCCTCGGCGTTCTGCGGGTTACGCACGGTGGCGGTGACTTGCCAGCCATCGGCCAGCAGGGTTTTCACCAGACCGAGGCCCAAGCCGCGGGAGGCGCCGATGATGAGGGCGGTTTTTGCCGTAGACATGAGTGGCTTCCTTGAAAATTCAGAGTCGTGGATTCAATGGACACTGTTGCCCGAGCCGTTGTTGCAACTCTTCGCGAAGAGCGCCGAGTTCGGCCATGCGGGTTTCGATCAGTTTGAGTTTGTCTTGCAGCAATTGCGTGACGGCGCTGTCCGGATCGGGCGACTGCCAGATGGCCGCGACGCTGTCGCCGATCTCGCCGAGGGTGAAACCCAGCCGTTGAGCGGTCTTGATGTACTGCACCAGTTGCACCATGTCGGGCGGATAGTCGCGATAGCCATTGGCGCTGCGTTGCGCCGCAATCAAGCCGCGTTGCTCATAGAAGCGCAATGTGTCTCGGCTGACGGCGCTGGCCTGGGCTAATTCACCGATGCGCATCTTCACGACTCATGGAGGGCTTGACCCTGGAGCATACTCCAGGCTTTAGCCTTGTTGCTCCCTGAATTGATGGAGCAATGTCGATGTGGACTTCAACGCAATATCGCCGGCTGGTGCAAAGCAGTGCCTGGTATGACCTGATCGTTACGGCGGCGTTTGTCACACCGTGGAGTTTCGCCGCGTTGCATGGGCTTTTGACGGGGGTGAGTCAGGCCCTGAGTTTGCCCGGCGAGTTGCCACCCTTCGAGCCGGCACACCTGTTGATGGCGAATTTATTGGGCTCGGTTGTTTGCGTGTGGGCGGTGTTGCGGATTCGCGATCCGCAGCCGGTCTATGGACGCTATGACGCGGTCGCGAGGTTTCTGTTTGCGACTTGGCAGGCGTATGCCCTGGCCCAGGGTGCGAGTTCGCTACTGGTGATTTTTCTGGTGTTCGAATTGGCGTGGGGCATTGCCCAGGTGTTGCCTGTCAGGACGCTTTCGCGGGCAAGCCCGCTCCCACAAGGTTCTGCGGTGTGATCTGGATTGTTGCCACGCCTGCGATCCCTGTGGGAGCCGGCTTGCCGGCGATACTGTCTTGACCCGCAGCTAATGCCCGGCCTGCCACGGTTGCCCCAACGACACCGGCGCATACAACCGTGTGCGCACCGCATCCCGGGACAGCAACACCAGCACCACAATCGTTGCCACATACGGCAGCATCGCCAGCAGGCTCGACGGAATCGCCAGCCCCAATCCCTGCGCCACCAGGTGCAGGATGCTGGCGAGGCCGAACAGGTACGCGCCGAGCAGCAGGCGCCACACCCGCCAACTGGCGAACACCACCAGCGCCAGCGCAATCCAGCCGCGTCCGGCGCTCATGTTTTCCGCCCACATGGGCGTGTAGGCGAGGGACAAGTAAGCCCCGGCCAACCCGGCCATGGCCCCGCCAAACAACACCGCCAACGTACGCACGGACAACACCGGCAGGCCCATGGCACTCGCCGCATCCGGGTTTTCCCCAACGGCTTGAATGATCAGGCCGATGCGGCTTTTCAGAATCACCCAGGCCACCAGCGCAAACAGCGCGAATGACAGGTACACCAACAAATCCTGAGCAAACAGCATCCGCCCGATCAACGGAATATCACTGAGGTATGGAATCGCCAGCGGCTCGAATCCGGTCAACGGTTTGCCCACCCAGGCCGCACCGACAAAGGTTGAAAGCCCCACGCCGAAAATCGTCAGGGCCAATCCGGTGGCCACTTGATTGGCGTTGAACACCAACGCCACCAGCGCAAACAGGGATGACAACAACATCCCGGCCAGCATCGCCAGCAACACACCCAGCCACAGGTTGCCGCTGTTGAAAGCGACGATAAAACCGATCACCGCACCAAACAGCATCATGCCTTCCTGGCCCAGATTCAGTACGCCGCTTTTTTCGCAAACCAGTTCGCCCAATGCCACCAGCAACAACGGCGTGCCGCAGCGCACCATGGCGTAGAAAATATTGCTCAGCAGATCGATATCCATCACAGCGCTCCTGCGTGTACGGCGGTGGCGGGTGCGCGGCGTGCCCAGCGCAGGTTCAAACGCGGTCGATAGAGAATCAGCACATCACTGGCCAGCAGGAAAAACAGCATCATTCCCTGGAACAACTGGGTGATGGCCTGCGGCAGGTTCAGGCTCATTTGTGCGCTCTCGCCACCGATGTACAGCAGCGCCATCAACAGGCTGGAAAGCAGGATGCCGATAGGGTTGAGCCGGCCAAGAAACGCCACGGTGATCGCCGCATAGCCGTAGCCCGGAGACACCTGCGGCACCAATTGCCCGATGGGGCCGGTGACTTCGCAAACACCCGCAAGGCCTGCCAGGCCACCGCTGATCAACAACGCCAGCCAGATCAGGCGTTTCTCACGAAACCCCACGAATCCGGCCGCGCGCTTGTCCAGCCCGAGCACTTTGATCTGGAAGCCGACAAAACTTTTCTGCAACAACACCCACACCGCCACCAACGCGAGCAGGGCGAAATACACCCCGGCGTGCAACCGGCCATCTTCCGTCAACAGCGGCAACCGGCTGGCGTCACCGAACATCGCCGATTGTGGAAAGTTGAAGCCTTCGGGGTCTTTCAGCGGACCGTGCACGCAATACAACAGCAGATTCAGGGCGATGTAATTGAGCATGATGCTGGTCAGGATTTCATTGGCGTTGAAGTGCGTTCGCAACCAGGCGGTGAGCCCGGCCCAGGCAGCGCCGGCGAGAATGCCGGCGAGCATAATCAGCACCAGCGCCCAACGGCTTTGCATGTCGATGATGTTCACCGCCAGCGCACTGCCGGCCAAGGCGCCGAGTAGCAGTTGACCTTCGGCACCGATGTTCCAGATTCGCGCCCGATAAGCGACCGCCAGACCTAGCGCGCAAAGCAGGATCGGCAGTGCTTTGACCAGCAATTCGCAGACGCCATACACGTCGCTGACCGGCGCGATCAGCAAGGTATGCAAGGTCAGCAACGGATCATGTCCCAACGCCAGAAACAGCAACGAGCCACAACCCAGTGTCATGGCCGCCGCCAGCAAGGGCGAGCACCACAACATCACGCGCGATTGCTGGCCACGGGGTTCAAGAGAAAGCAGCATGTGACACTCCGTTAATGCGTGGCGGGTACAGAGGATTGAGGGGCGTCGAACTGGCCGGCCATCCAGCCGCCGACATCGCTCAGGCGCGTATCGACGGTGGCTTGCAGAGGCGACAGGCGTCCGCTGCACAAAGCACCGAGTCGGTCGCTGATCTGGAACAGTTCGTCGAGGTCTTCGGAGATCACCAGGATCGCCGCGCCCGCATCGCGCAAGGCAATCAGCGCTCGGTGGATGGTCGCGGCCGCTCCAACGTCCACGCCCCAGGTCGGGTGCGCGGCCACCAATAGTTTGGGTTGCTGGAGGATTTCCCGGCCGAGGATGAATTTTTGCAAGTTGCCGCCGGACAAGCTGCGGGCGGGCGTTTGCGCGTCCGGTGTCTTGACCCCGAAACGCTGAATGATGCTGTTGGCCAGCGCTTCGACTTTGCCGCGCTGGACCAGTCCGTTGCTCACCAGGCCTTGCTGGAAAGCGGTGAGCAGCGCGTTGTCCGCCAGGCTCAATTCCGGCACGGCGCCATGGCCCAGCCGTTCGGCGGGGACGAATGCCAGTCCGCGTTGGCGGCGTGCGTCGGGGCGCAAGTGCGCGATCGGTTCCAGGCCGAAACTGATCGTGGCGCTGTCGTCGCGGGACAATCGCTCTTCACCACTGAGCAAGGCCAGCAACTCGTCCTGACCATTGCCGGCGACTCCGGCGATGCCGACGACTTCACCGCGGCGCACTTCAAGGTCGATGTCCTTGAGCGAACAGCCAAATGGATCAGGGTTGTGCCACGACAAACCCTGCACATTCAGCCAGACATCGGTGCCGGTCACCTTTGGATAATCAGTGATCAAAGCCGCCGCTTCACCGACCATCAACTGCGCCAGTTGCTGATCCGAACACTCGGCCGGCACGCAATGCCCGGCCACTCGACCGGCGCGCAGTACGGTCGCGCTATGACACAACGCACGGACTTCACCGAGCTTGTGGCTGATGAACAAAATGCTGCAGCCCTCGGCGGCGAGCCGGCGCAAAGTGACGAACAGTTCATCGGCCTCTTGCGGGGTCAGCACCGACGTCGGTTCGTCGAGAATCAGCAGGCGGATGTCCTGCATCAGGCAGCGAATGATCTCAACCCGCTGCCGTTCGCCAATCGACAGGCTGTGGACAAGTCGCTCGGGTTCCAGCGCCATGCCATAGCGCTGCGACACTTCACGAATTTTCGGCTCCAGCTGTTTTGGCGTGCCCGCCGCCGCGCCCATGGCCAGGGCAATGTTCTGCGCCACGCTCAGCGTTTCGAACAGCGAGAAATGCTGGAACACCATGCCGATGCCCAGACCGCGCGCCTGGGCCGGGTTGCGCATGCTCACCCGCTGTCCTTGCCAGATCATCTCCCCCGAATCGGCGTGAGTAACGCCGTAGATAATCTTCATCAGCGTGCTTTTGCCCGCGCCGTTTTCACCCAGCAGGGCGTGGATTTCCCCGGGGGCAATGCTCAAGTCGATGGCGTCGTTGGCCAGGCAGCCGGGGTAGCGCTTGCTGATTCTGCGCAATTGCAGGCGGGGTATTGGATCGGCGTGGGGCGCGGAGTGGGTCATGACAGGCTCGGTCCGATTGGAGTTATGCCTGTGGATAAAGCAATTTTCTGGCCAGTAGGTCAGGAAATCTTTCGGCCTCCACGAACCGGAGCGTTGAGTCCGGTGCTTCGCCCCATTCGCCCCGCAACTCGGCACCACTTGGGGGCAAAGCCGTTGATCTGGCTCCGGTTTTGCGCGTGGGTTTTTGATCAAAAAATGAGCAGTGAGCTGCAAGCCATGCCGGATATGGGGCGGCGTCAGCCATGAACGGGTTATCCACAGATTGCTCCACAGTATTTGTGCGCAAGCTCAAAGGTCGGGCATAAGCACTGTGCGGCTTTCTTCTAAAGGTGATAAACCGCTCTAACTGATTGTTTTTGCTTTGATTTTAAAAATTTTATGGCGAATTGAACGAAAAATGAGCAAAGCCCGCAAAGCCGCATGACAGAAGGGTTACAGCGGTATGTGCTCAGGTTATCCACAGCCGGGTGCACAGTAGATGTGGGCAAATGTGGAATATGGGAAAAAAACCAGTGCCCCAAAAGATCGCAGCTCCTACAGGAGAGCGCTGTCCTGCGTAGGAGCTGCCGAAGGCTGCGATCTTTTAATTGTTCAGCGCTGCAACAAAATACGCCCGCGACTCAGGTCGGCGAGTTGTTTTTGCAGCGTTTCAATCTGCCCTTCACCCACAGCCAATTGCAGTTCAACGCCATTGGCCGTGAAATCTTCCTGCACAACCAGCCCGGTACTTTCCGCGACGCGCAGTTTCACCAGTGCCAATTCGCCGAACGCGCAGGCGCACCGCAGTGGCACGCGACTGATCAGTTCAACCTTCGGTGCCGTTTGCAGGCATTTATTGGCGCCACCGCCGTACGCCCTGGCCAGCCCGCCGGTGCCTAGTTGAATGCCGCCATACCAGCGAATCACCAACACCACGACCTGATCGCAATCCTGGGCCTCGATCGCTGCCAGGATCGGCCGGCCAGCAGTGCCGCCGGGTTCGCCATCGTCGGTGCTGCGGTATTGATCGCCGAGCTTCCAGGCCCAGCAATTGTGCGTGGCATTCAGGTCGCTGTGCTGTTCGATGAACGCCTGGGCGTCGGCGGGGCTGCTGATCGGCGCGGCGAAGGTGATGAAGCGGCTTTTGCGAATCTCTTCGCGGTATTCGCAAAAGTCGCTGAGGGTAAAAGGCATAGTCGTCTTATAGGGTTGGCGTCAGGCCGCAGCCTTTGAGAATGATGCGGATCAGGTTGTTGCCGGCGTCTTCCATGTCTTGCTTGGTCAATTTGGTGCGACCGCTGACCCGGCAGATCTGTGTGGCAAAGTCGGCGTAATGCTGAGTGCTGCCCCACAACAGGAAGATCAGGTGCACCGGATCGACCGGGTCCATTTTGCCTGCGTCGATCCACGCTTGAAACACCGCGGCACGACCCTGGAACCAGGTGCGATAGTCCTGGTTGAAATACTCGGTCAGGCATTCGCCACCGCTGATCACTTCCATGGCGAAAATCCGCGACGCTTGCGGTTGGCGGCGGGAAAACTCCATTTTGGCACGGATGTATCGGGTCAGCGCTTCGGCCGGATCATCTTCGGCGGTCAGGGTATTGAAGGTGCTGTCCCACAACTCGATGATGTTGCTCAGCACCGCCACATACAAACCGAGTTTGTTGGTGAAGTAGTAATGCAGGTTGGCTTTGGGCAAGCCCGCATTCAGGGCGATGGTGTTCATGCTGGTGCCTTTGAACCCGTGACGGGCGAACTCGTCTTCGGCGGCTTTGATGATGGTCTCTTCGTTCTTCTGACGAATGCGGCTGGCGGGTTTTCCGCCGTGAGCTGGGACTTCAAAGGTCATAGGCACTTCCGGACAGGTGGGTGGGTGCAGCCACTGCGTTGATAGCGCACCCACAGGTTCCAGACAAGTCCCGATACGATAAAACCCTTACACCTGTTCGATCGGCTCGGGATTGACCGCGAGTGCGGCGGTTTTCGATTCGGGCAACAACAGGCACATCAGGATGGCGGTCAGGCCGCCGCTGGTGATTGCCGAATCAAACAGGTTCTGAACGAGCTTGGGCAACAGGTGCAATAAATTCGGCTGCGCAGCGATGCCCAATCCGACGCCGAACGACGTGGCGATGATCAGCATGCTGCGCCGATCCAGCGGTGCCTGCGCAAGGATGCGCACGCCTGCGGCGGCGACACTGCCGAACATCACCAGCGTGGCGCCACCGAGTACCGGTTTGGGGATTTGCTGCAGCACCGCGCCGATCAGCGGAAACAGCCCGAGACAAAACAGCAGCACGCCGATGTACAAACCAACGTAACGGCTGGCCACCCCGGTCAGTTGGATCACGCCGTTGTTTTGCGCGAACGTGGTGTTGGGGAAGGCGCTGAACGTGGCCGCGATCAGACAACTGACGCCATCGCCCAGAACGCCGCCCTTGAGCCGTTGAATGTAGGACGGGCCACTGATCGGCTGGCGGGCGAGCATGCAGTTGGCGGTAAGGTCGCCCACGGTTTCGATGGTGCTGATCAGGTAAATCAGCGCGACGGGCAGGAATGCGCTCCAGTCAAAATTGAAGCCGAACTTGAACGGTATCGGAAGGCTGATCAGGGGCACGTCAGGCAAGGGTTGTGGCAGCAGTTTTCCACTGAACCATGCCGCAACGCTGCCCAGCGCCAGGCCAATGATGATGGCCGAGAGGCGAACCCAAGGCGTGTTTGACCGATTGAGCAGGATGATCGTCAGCAACACGAAGACGCCGAGTGCGAGATTGCCCGGCGCACCGAAATCCGGGGCATTGAAGCCGCCACCCAGATCGGTGATGCCGACCTTGATCAGGCTGATACCGATCAGGGTAATGACAATCCCGGTCACCAAAGGTGTGATGACCCGACGCAGTTGACCGATGAAACGGCTGAGGACGATCTGCACCAGCGCGCCGAAAAAACACACGCCAAAAATCATCGCCAGAATGTCCTCCGGGCTGCCACCGCGTTGCTTGACCAGAAACCCGGCGGACAGCACGGCACCCAAAAACGCGAAACTGGTGCCTTGCAGGCAGATCATCCCGGCGCCGATGCCAAACGGCCTGCGCGCCTGAATGAACGTACCGACCCCGGACACCATCAACGCCATGCTGATCAAGTACGGCAAATGCGCGGTCAAGCCGAGGACCGAGCCGATCACCAGTGGCGGCGTGATGATGCCGACGAAACTGGCGAGCACGTGCTGCAGAGCGGCGAGGAGAGCGGCGAGCGGTTTCGGCCGATCGTTGAGGCCGTAGATCAGGTCACTGGGTGTCGGGGATTCTGGCTGCATGGGCGCGGGTCTTCTTTTGGGTCAAGGCAGGGCTGACGGTTCAAGGTCATCCTGCTTTGCAAAAAGCTGTCCAACTGCTCAGGTTATTTTAGATTGGTTGATCCACAGGCCTTTCAAACCGGGGTTTTCAGGTTTTTTTAACGTGTTGCGGCCAGACTCTCCAGGAAGCTTTCCAGCACCAAATGAGGGCGACGGCCCTTGCGTGTGACCGATGCGAGGCTCAGGTCATAGAAACGCGTTTTTGATTTCAAGGCTCGCAATCGACCCTGTTGCACCCAAAGGCTGGCGTAGTGGTCCGGCAGGTAACCAATGTAGCGCCCGGTCAAAATCAGGAACGCCATGCCCTCGCGGTCCGACGCACTGGCGGTGCAATTGAGTGCCTGGTAATGCGCCTGGATTTCCGCGGGCAACCGAAACGTCGGCGCAATCGCGTCCTGACTGTTTAAGCGTTCGTCATCGAGCTGTTTGTCATCGACATAAAACAACGGATGACCCACTGCGCAATAAAGCAGCGAACGCTCGCTGTACAGCGGCTGATATTCCAGTCCCGACAGCGCGCTGGCCTGCGGCACCACGCCAACATGCAGACGCCCATCGAGCACGCCTTGCTCAACTTCATTCGGCGCAATCATGCGGATCTGGATTTGCACATCCGGGCCGCGTTCCTTCAATTGTGCCAAGGCATGGGTAATGCGCATGTGGGGCAGGGTGACGAGGTTATCGGTCAGGCCAATGGTCAACTCGCCGCGCAAATGCTGGTGCAGGCCGTTGACCTCGGTGCGGAAGCTTTCCAGTGCGCTCAATAGTTGTAGCGCGGATTGATAGACCTCTCGGCCTTCCTCGGTAAGAGAAAACCCGGCACGCCCGCGCTGGCACAGCCGCAAGCCGAGGCGCTGTTCCAGATCGCTCATCTGCTGGCTGATCGCCGAGCGACCGATGCCCAGCACGGTTTCCGCCGCGGAGAAGCCGCCGCATTCCACTACGCTGCGAAAGATGCGCAACAAGCGAATATCAAAGTCGCTGACTTGCGCCAGGGGATCGGGACGGCGGCTGGACATAGTTTAGTGTGGGCCTGACTGAACATTAGAAAAGTTGGATTTCACCGACTTTATCCCCGTGGCAATTTAGCTGCAAGAACGCTTTTTAATCCCTATGCCTGCTAATAGCCTTGCGAGGTTTCGCTCATGAACTTGCCCGAAAACGCTCCGACATCTCTGGCCAGCCAGCTCAAGCTCGATGCCCACTGGATGCCGTACACCGCCAACCGTAACTTCCAGCGCGACCCGCGCCTGATTGTCGGGGCTGAAGGCAGCTGGCTGATCGATGACAAGGGCCGCAAGGTGTATGACTCGCTGTCCGGTCTGTGGACCTGCGGCGCCGGGCACACTCGCAAGGAAATCCAGGAAGCGGTCGCCAAGCAACTGGGCACCCTCGATTACTCGCCGGGCTTCCAGTATGGCCATCCGCTGTCCTTCCAGCTGGCTGAAAAAATCACCGACCTGACCCCGGGCAACCTCAACCACGTGTTCTTTACCGACTCGGGTTCAGAGTGTGCTGACACCGCGGTGAAGATGGTCCGCGCTTACTGGCGCCTGAAAGGCCAGTCGACCAAGACCAAAATGATCGGCCGTGCCCGTGGCTATCACGGTGTGAACATCGCCGGCACCAGCCTCGGTGGCGTGAACGGCAACCGCAAACTGTTCGGTCAGTCGATGATGGATGTTGACCACCTGCCGCATACCCTGCTGGCCAGCAACGCCTATTCTCGTGGCATGCCGGAGCAGGGCGGTATCGCCCTGGCTGACGAGCTGCTGAAGCTGATCGAGTTGCACGATGCTTCGAACATCGCCGCCGTGTTCGTCGAGCCTCTGGCCGGTTCCGCTGGCGTGCTGGTTCCGCCTCAGGGTTATCTCAAGCGTCTGCGCGAAATCTGCGACCAGCACAACATCCTGCTGGTGTTCGACGAAGTGATCACCGGTTTCGGCCGTACCGGCACCATGTTCGGCGCCACCACCTTCGGCGTGACCCCGGACCTGATGTGCATCGCCAAGCAAGTCACCAACGGTGCGATCCCGATGGGCGCGGTGATTGCCAGCTCCGAGATCTACCAGACCTTCATGAACCAGGCGACGCCTGAGTACGCGGTCGAATTCCCACACGGCTACACCTATTCCGCCCACCCGGTGGCTTGCGCCGCGGGCCTGGCAGCACTCGACCTGCTGCAAAAAGAGAACCTGGTGCAGAGCGTGTCCGAGGTCGCGCCGCATTTCGAAAATGCGCTGCACGGCCTCAAAGGCACCAAGAACATCATCGACATCCGCAACTTCGGCCTGGCCGGCGCGATCCAGATCGCACCACGGGACGGCGACGCGATCGTGCGTCCGTTCGAAGCGGGCATGGCGCTGTGGAAAGCCGGGTTCTACGTGCGCTTCGGTGGCGACACCCTGCAGTTCGGCCCAACCTTCAACAGCAAGCCGCAGGACCTGGATCGTCTGTTCGACGCGGTCGGCGAAGTGCTGAGCAAGATCGACTGATTTCTCCTTCTATATACCTATAAACAACGGGCGCTCGGAAACGCGCGCCTGTGGACAACTTTTCAGGAGCTTCCATGAGCGTTATTCCGCATTTGATCAACGGCGAACTGGTGACCGAGAACGGTCGTGCAGTCGATGTGTTCAACCCGTCCACCGGTCAGGCTATTCACAAGTTGCCACTGGCGACCCGCGAAACCATCCAGAGCGCCATCGATGCGGCCAAGGCTGCATTCCCGGCCTGGCGCAACACGCCACCGGCCAAGCGTGCCCAAGTGATGTTCCGCTTCAAGCAACTGCTGGAACAGAACGAAGCTCGCATTTCGCAATTGATCAGCGAAGAGCACGGCAAGACGCTGGAAGATGCTGCCGGCGAATTGAAGCGCGGCATCGAGAACGTCGAGTTCGCTTGTGCGGCGCCGGAAATCCTCAAGGGCGAGTACAGCCGTAACGTCGGTCCGAACATCGACGCTTGGTCGGACTTCCAGCCACTGGGCGTCGTGGCCGGTATCACCCCGTTCAACTTCCCGGCCATGGTGCCGCTGTGGATGTATCCGCTGGCAATCGTCTGCGGTAACTGCTTCATCCTCAAACCGTCCGAGCGTGACCCGAGCTCGACGCTGCTGATCGCCCAGTTGCTGCTGGAAGCTGGCCTGCCGAAAGGTGTGCTGAGCGTGGTCCACGGTGACAAGACTGCGGTGGACGCGCTGATCGAAGCGCCGGAAGTAAAAGCGCTGAGCTTCGTCGGTTCGACGCCGATTGCCGAATACATCTATTCCGAAGGCACCAAGCGCGGCAAACGCGTTCAGGCCCTGGGCGGTGCGAAGAACCACGCGGTGCTGATGCCGGATGCGGATCTGGACAACGCTGTCAGCGCACTGATGGGCGCGGCTTACGGTTCTTGCGGTGAGCGGTGCATGGCGATCTCGGTGGCCGTGTGTGTTGGTGACCAGGTTGCAGATGCGCTGGTGGCAAAACTGGTTCCACAGATCAAGGCGCTGAAAATCGGTGCTGGCACTTCTTGCGGATTGGACATGGGCCCGTTGGTAACTGGCCAGGCTCGCGACAAAGTCAGCGGTTATGTAGAAGACGGCGTTGCTGCCGGCGCGACGCTGGTCGTGGACGGCCGTGGCCTGAGCGTGGCCGGTCACGAGGAAGGGTTCTTCCTGGGTGGCTGCCTGTTCGACAACGTCACCCCAGAGATGCGTATCTATAAAGAAGAAATCTTCGGGCCAGTGCTGTGCGTTGTTCGGGTCAACAGCCTGGAAGAAGCCATGCAGCTGATCAACGATCACGAATACGGCAACGGTACTTGCATCTTTACCCGTGACGGCGAAGCGGCGCGGTTGTTCTGTGACGAGATCGAAGTGGGCATGGTCGGTGTCAACGTGCCGCTGCCGGTACCGGTGGCTTACCACAGCTTCGGCGGCTGGAAGCGTTCGCTGTTTGGCGATCTGCACGCCTATGGCCCGGACGGTGTGCGTTTCTACACGCGTCGCAAGGCTATTACACAGCGCTGGCCACAGCGTGCGAGCCATGAGGCTTCGCAATTCGCCTTCCCTAGCTTGTAAGTAGAAGGGAAGAAGGCCGGCCCATTTGGGCCGGCCTTCGCGTTTC
>Ga0247819_10000175_pt1 | contig 40280 bp, 24 predicted proteins | sample 13C_Xylose_Day6_FD_193428 | JGI IMG/M metagenome (GOLD analysis project Ga0247819, IMG submission 193428) | Soil microbial communities from agricultural site in Penn Yan, New York, United States - 13C_Xylose_Day6 | ecosystem: Environmental > Terrestrial > Soil > Agricultural land | place: USA... | reverse complement strand
CGAACTGCAGGATCCGATCGCGGGCTGTGAGATTGAAAAAGCCCAACGACACCTGCGCATGCTGGCTCAGCGCACCCTGGCTGATCGCCACGCCTTTGGGGCGGCCGGTGGAGCCTGAGGTGTACATGACATAGGCCAGCGAAGCCGGCTCGATCAGCACGTTCGGGTTGGTTTCGATGGCGCCCTCGAAGGGCTGATCCAGGCACAGCCGAGTGACCCCAGCGGGCACCGGCAAACGCTCGCTCAGGCCAGTCTGGGTGAGCAGCAAGGCCAGGCCGCTGTCTTCGATCATGTAGGCCAGGCGCTCGGCCGGGTAATCAGGATCCAACGGCACATAGGCCGCTCCGACCTTGAGGATCGCCAACAGCCCGGCGACCATCTCCAGGCCCCGCTCCAGCGCCACCCCGACCAGCACCTCAGGGCCTGCGCCCAAGGCCTGCAGGCGGTGGGCCAGGCGGTTGGCGCGCCGGTTGAGTTCGGCATAGCTCCAGTGCTGGCCATCATGCAGCACGGCGATGGCGTCGGGGGTCTGCGCGACCTGCGCCTGGAAGCGGTACGCCAACGCGGTGTCGAGCAAGGGCCCGGCCGGCCCCTGCGACCACTGTTGCTCAACCACCCGGCGCTCCTGCGGCGAGGCCAGGGCCAAGCGGTCCAGACTCGCTTGAGGCGCGACCACCAGGGCCTGCAGCAGGTTCAGCCAGTGCTCGCCCATCCGCTCGATACGGGCCCGGTCGAACAAGTCGCAGGCATAGGTGAAGGTTGCCAGCACGCCATCGGAACGTTCCACGGTATCGAGCGATACATCGAACTGCGAACTGCCCTCGTCCAGGTCGACCTCCTCGACCACCAGGCCATCCAGGCTCTGGCCGGTGACCTGCTCGCCGAGATCGCGCAGGTGGTTGTACATCACCTGGAACAAGGGGTTGTGGCCCAGCCCACGCTCAGGCTGCAAGGCTTCGACCAACGCATCGAACGGTACGTCCTTGTTGGCCTGGGCTTGCAGGCTGGCTTCTTTGGTCTGGGCCAGCAACTGCTCGAAGCTGGTGCTGTAGTCCACCTCCAGACGCAATACCAGGGTGTTGACGAAGAAGCCGATCAAGCCCTCGAGCTCCAGCCGGTTACGGTTGGTCATCGGCACGCCGATGTTGATCTTCTCACTGGCACTGTAACGGGCCAGCAACAGCGCGAACGAGGCCAGGAAGACATGGAACAAGGTGGCATTGCCGGCCACCGCCAGCTGACGCAAGCCTGCGGTCAATGCGCCGGGCAGGTGAATGTCCAGCCGCCCGCCCCGATAGCTCTGCACCGCCGAGCGCGGTCGGTCTGCCGGCAGCTGCAACACGCTGAAGTCATCCTCCAGGCGTGCTTTCCAGTAACCGAGCTGATCCTCCATCTGCCCTTCGCCAAGCCGCTCGCGCTGCCAGCTGGCATAGTCGGCGTACTGCACCGGCAGCGCTGCGAACAGCGGCAGCGGCGCGCCCTTGGCATGGTGGTTGTAGAGCGCAATACACTCGCGAACCATGATGCCCATCGACCAGCCGTCAGAAACGATATGGTGCAAGGTCAGCAGCAACAGGTGCTCATCGGCGCCGACTTGATAGAGTTTGACCCGTATTAGCGGCCCTGCGGCCAGATCGAACGGACGCTGGATCTCGGCCTGCAAGAGCGCGGTCAGCGCCTCGTCCGGCAACTGGCCAAGCCACTGCTGCTCAAGCTTGACCTCAAGTTGCTCGCTGATGCGCAGGCCCGGCACCCCTTGGTGCTCTTCGAAGCGGGTGCGCAGGGCTTCATGGCGCTGCACCAGGGCATTGATGGCAGCGCTCAACGCGCCTGGGTCCAAGGCGCCGCGAATGCGCACCACCATGGGGGTGTGATACGCCGAGCTGTGCGGATGAATTTTCCAGAACAGCCACTGCCGGTACTGGGCATGGGACACCGGCAGCACCTGGTCGCGCGCCAAGCTGATGATCGGCGCATCGCTGACCTGGCCGAGTGCTGCGACCGCCTCGCTGAAGCGGCGCAGATCGCCAGTGTCGAACAACAGCCGCAACGGGATATCGATCCCCAGCTGGCGTCGGGCCCGGGAGACGATCTGCGTGGCCATCAACGAATGGCCGCCCAAGGCGAAGAAATTGTCGCCCAGCCCAACCTGCTCGACCGCCAATACCTCCCGCCACAGGCCTGCCAGGCCGATCTGCAATGGGCTGACGGGCGGCTCATAGTGTGGCGCCCGGCATTCCTGCTCCGGCTGCGGCAAACGGGCCAGGTCGACCTTGCCGTTGGCGGTCAGCGGCAGGCTGTCGAGAAACAGCACGCGCGCGGGAACCATGTGCTCCGGCACGGTCGCCTTGAGCGCCCGCTGCAGGGTGTTCTGCGCCGTGGCGTGATCGGCGCTGCGCTGCACCAGCAAAGGCGCGACCACGTAGGCGATCAGTTGCAACTCATTGGCCTGGGCCCGCGGTCGAACCAGGGCTTTTTCGACGCCTTCAAGCCCCTGCAGACAGGCCTCGACTTCACCCGGTTCGACCCGATAGCCACGGATCTTGATTTGCTGATCACGCCGACCGACGTACAACAGGCGCCCCTCGCGATCACGGCTGACCGCATCACCACTGCGGTACATGCGCGCCCCTGGCGCGCCCGACGGATCTGGCACGAAGCGTTCCGCAGTCAAGCCCGGGCGGCCGATGTAACCACGGGCAAGACCGGCCCCGGAAATGCACAGCTCGCCTTTGGCCTGACCCGGTGCGGTCTGCAGCGATGCATCGAGGACCTGCACACGGCTGTTGAGCAACGGCGTGCCCAGCTGGGCGACTTGCCCCGGCTGCAGCTCGGCGGTCAGCACACCGACGGTGGTTTCGGTCGGACCATAGTGATTGATGATCTTCAGCTCAGGGCGCAACGCGGCGATCCGCGACAACAGCGCCGCTGGGCAGGCCTCACCCCCCAGGACCAGGCAGCGCTGCGGCAATACCCGCGCATCGCCACAGGCATCGAGCAATGCCCCCAGGTGCGAGGGCACGATCTTCAGGGCGTCGATGGCTTGATCATCGAGGTAGCTGGCAAAGCCATCGGCGTCCAGCACCGCATCACGTTGCAGCAGGTGCAGGGTCTTACCCGTGCTCAATGCGCCAAACAGCATGGTATGGCCGAGGTCGGCGGCGGGCGTGGAGATCATCGCCAGCTGTTCGAGCGCAGCCAAGGGCAGGCGCTCGGCCAAGCCATCGAGGTAATTGGCCAAGGCCGCATGGGACACGCCCACGCCCTTTGGCGTGCCCGTGGTGCCTGAGGTGTAGATGATGTAGGCAAGGTTGTCGCCCTGCACCGACGCCGGCGCCTGCAGCACTGGCGCCTGATCTGGGCAAGGCGCATCGAACGCCACTTGCCGCACCTGTGGGCCAAGGTTGTCCATGCCGCCCTGCGGCCCCACGACCAGGGATATGCCGGCGTCACCCAGCATGAACGCCAGACGCTGTCCAGGCTGGCCCGGCTCCAGCGGCACATACGCAGCGCCCGCCTTGAGAATCGCCAGCAGGCCAACCAGCATGTCGACCGAGCGATCAGCCCACAGCCCCACCGCCTGCTCGCTACCCACCCCCAGCGCCTGGAGTTCAAGGCGCAGCGCTTCGGCGCGCAGCTCCAACTGCTGATAGCTCAGCGAGCCCTGACTGCTGACGGCCGCGAGGCGATCCGGGTGCGCCGCCGCCGCTTGGGCGAAGCGCTGATGAACCGGCAGCGGCGCGGGTCGCTCGATCGACGGCAGCGGCACTGGCGCAGCGGCCAGCGGCCAATCGCCAAGCGCCGAGCCGTCATCCTGGCTGAGCGCGGCCAGCAGGCGCAGCCAGTCCTGGCTCATGCCGGCGATGGTTGCCTGGTCGAACAGGTCAAGGGCATAACTGAAGGCCGCGCGCAGCTCCCCAGCCACTTCCACGGTGTCCAGCGTCAGGTCGAAACGGGCGATGTTCTTGCGCAGGTCGAGCTTCTCCAGAACCAGGCCGGAGCCGGTCTGGATGGCGCCTACGTCGGCCACCTGCGCTTGATGGTTGAACAGCACCTGGAACAGCGGGCCATGGGCCGAGTTGCGCTCCACCCCCAGCACTTCGACCAATTTGTCGAACGGCACGTCCTGGTGGGCCTGGGCCTGGGTCGCGCACTGGCGGACCTGGCCCAGCAGTTGGGCGGTGTCATGGGTCGGATCCATGCGGGTCTGCAGGACCTGAGTATTGATGAAGCAACCGATCAGCCCTTCCACTTCGCTGCGATTGCGGTTGGCGATCGGCACCCCGACGCGCACCGTGTCATGCCCGCCGTAGCGATACAGCAAGGTCTTGAAGGCTGCCAGCAGCACCACGAACAAGGTGACGTTGTGGCGCTTGGCGAGGGTCTTGAGGCGCTCGGCCAGGTCCGCTTCGATCGCCACCTCCAAGCGCTCGCCACGATGACTGGGGCGGGCTGGCCGCGGACGATCGCTGGGCAGTTGCAGGACGGGATGCTCGTCGCCAAGGTGCGCCAGCCAATAGGCCAGCTGACGCTCCTGCTCGCCGGCCTCCAGCCAGCTGCGCTGCCACAGGGCAAAGTCGCGGTACTGGATGTCCAGCGCGGCCAGGGCCGATGCGCTCCGGGCACTAGCCGCATCGTACAGCCTGACCAGTTCGTCGATCAGGATGCCCAGCGACCAGCCATCGGCAATGATGTGGTGCAGGGTGATCAGCAACAGATGCTCCTGCTCGCCGATGCGCAGCAGACGCACACGCATCAGCGGTCCATTGACCAGATCGAATGGCGCTACCGATTCTTCCGCGCAGGTCGACTCGATGCGCTGTTGCTGCGTCTGGCCTTGCAGGTGGCCAAGGTCCAGCAGCTGGACCGCGACCTGCAGATGCGCCTGTACGCACTGGCGCACCTGGTCATCGGCTTCGCGAAACACCGTGCGCAGCGCCTCGTGGCGCTGGACCAGGGTGTCGATGGCGCTTTGCAGGGCGGGCACGTCGAGCACGCCGCGCAGCTTGACCGCCAGGGGCAGGTTGTAGGCGCCGCTGTGAGGATCGAGCTGCCAGGCGAACCACATGCGCTGCTGGGCGTAGGACAGGCTGTCGCGGGCCGGCACCTGCACCCCCGCCGCGATCGGCAGGAGGGCGAAATCCACCCCCTCGCCCTTCATCGCATCCAGGAACAGACGACGCTTGCCAGCGGGCAGCTCGATGAAGCGTCGAGCCAGTTTGAGTGAATCTTGGGCATTCATACTGTCGGTCCTTACTGATCTGCGGCTCGGCCTTGGGCAAAGCGTTTTCAGTAGAACGAGCAGATGAGAAGTGAATTTAGCGGCGTGGCGCAGGCCTGTGTGCAAGCGCCAGGTTGTACGCCACCTGATACGGTGGCGTACGGTGGGAGCCGCGCCAAGGAAGCCTCAGCGAGCCTTCTCGCTGTGCCCCTGCGCCATGGCGACGACGACTTTGCGCGGCCCGGTGAACGGCGCCCGAGCGTGAGCGGCGAGCATGTTGTCGAGCATCAGCACATCGCCCTCCTGCCACGGGAAGCTGATCGCGCACTCGTCCAGCACAGCGCGAATGCGCTCAAGCACTTCATGCTCGATGGGCGTGCCGTCACCGTAGTAGACATTGCGTGGCAGGTCCTCCTCGTCGACGATCTCAAGCAGGCTTTCGCGCACCTCGGCCGGTAGATTGGAGACGTGGAACAAGTGCGCCTGGTTGAACCAGACCTGATCGCCGGTCCACGGATGAGTGGCCACCGCCTGACAGACCTGACGGGTGCGCAGTTCGCCGTCGTCTTTCCACTCCCACTCAATGTGGTGGGCACGGCAGTAGGCTTCGACCACACTGCGATCTTCGGTGTTGAACACCTGCTCCCAGCCCACATCCAGGCCATTGCCATAGTTGCGGACATACATCAGGCGCTTGCTGGCAAAGCGTTCGAGGATGTCGGCCGGCATCCGCCGATAGACTTCGCGGCTGTCGGCGATCGGCGTTTGGCCGCCGGTCTGGGCGGCGATCATGCTGTAGAACCAGATACGCATCGGCCAGTCGAGGCTGTAGGCCTGTTCGTTGTGCAGCGGGATACTCTGGTGCGCCGGGTATTCGGTGGAGGTATACACCCCTTGGGTCACATTGCTGCGCGGGGTGGAGCCGAACTCGTAATTGAGCAGCGGATGACCGAACGCCTGGGCGAACTCGCGAAATGCCGCGACCTCCCCCACTTCGAAACCGCGAAACAATATCCCTGCACAGTGATCCAGGTGCTGCGCCACGATCTCCTTGAGCTCGTCGAAGCTCTCCAGCAGCCCAAGCCCTGGCTCGGGCGCTTCGACCAGCAGCGGCAGCGAGCCGCGCTCAGGCATCAATGGCCGCACCTTGATATCGGCAAGTTCACTCATCTGTGTCTCCCCATCCGCGTCACACGCCACGGCTAAGGTGGCGTGCGCCGCGCATTGGCGTTAATCGTATTCATCACGGGCAGGCCGCCCGCGTTACTTGGGCAAAACCTGTTCAGGCGCTGCGCACCGCTACTGCCAACGCCGCGGCAAACCGTTCTGCGACCTCGTCGATCTGCTCGGCACTGATGATCAACGGCGGCAGGAAGCGCACCACCGCGCCATGGCGGCCGCCCAGCTCAAGGATCAAGCCGCGCTTGAGGCACTCGCGCTGCACCTTGGGGGCCAGCTCGCGCGCTGCCGGTGGATGGCCCAAGCTATCCAGGGCGCCTTGCGGGTCGACCAGCTCGACCCCAAGCATCAAGCCGCGCCCGCGAATATCGCCCAGCTGTGGGTACTGGCGTTGCAGATGCTGCAAGTGGCCGCGCAGACGCTGGCCCATGGCCTCGGCGTGCTCGGCCAGGCGATGCTCGACCAGGTAATCGATCACTGCGGAGCCTGCGGCCATGGCCATCTGGTTGCCGCGGAAGGTGCCGGCATGGGCGCCTGGGGTCCATTGGTCCAGCCACTCGCGGTACACCACCACCGCCAGCGGCAGGCTGCCACCAATGGCTTTGGACAAGGTCACCACATCCGGGACGATGCCGGCGTGCTCGAAGGCGAACATCCGCCCGGTGCGGGCAAAGCCGCTCTGAATTTCGTCGACGATCAGCGCCACCCCGGCCTGCTCGGTGATCCGCCGTACACCGCGTAGCCATTCGATGTCCGCCGGTATCACCCCGCCTTCGCCCTGCACCACTTCGAGAATGACCGCCGCTGGCAGCGGCACCCCGCCTTCCGGGTCGAGCAGCAGGTTTTCCAGGTAGTGCAGGTTGGCCCGCACACCCGCCTCACCGCCCAGGCCGAACGGGCAGCGGTAGTCGTAGGGGTACGGCATGAACTGCACGCCATTGCCGAGCAACGCGCCCAGGGGTTTCTTCGGCCCGTGGCTGCCCATCAGGCTCAATGCGCCCTGGGACATGCCGTGGTAGGCACCCTGGAATGCCAGCACGGTGCTGCGCCCGGTGGCGGTGCGCACCAGTTTCAGCGCAGCTTCCACCGCATCGGTGCCGGTCGGGCCGCAGAACTGGATCTTCGCCTCGCGGCGCAAGGTTTCGGGCAGGATGCCGAACAGGTCCTGGACGAAGCGGTCCTTGACCGGCGTGGTCAGGTCGAGGGTATGCAGCGGCAGCTCGTCCGCCAGCACGCGCTGAATCGCCTCGACCACCACCGGATGATTGTGCCCCAAGGCAAGCGTGCCAGCACCGGCCAGGCAGTCGATGAACTGGCGGCCTTCGACGTCTTCGACATACAGGCCACGAGCGCGCTTGAGTGCCAGGGGCAGGCGTCGTGGGTAGCTGCGGGCGTTGGATTCCTGTTGTTGCTGGCGCACCAGCAGCGGCGAATCGGTGAACTCATACAGCGGTTGCGGCGCTGCGCCTGGCAGGATCTGGGCAAGGCTGGTAGCGGTCGACATCGGAGAATCCCTCGCAAATGAATGGTGGGCCCGCCACGTCCCTGTAACCAGATATGTGTCGGGTGAGCATCGTTTGGAGAACGCTTCAGCGCAGGGAGGATTTAGTGATTGGCTAGCAAGTTTTGTCGCCTCCACGGGCCTCTTCGCGGGCAAGCCCGCTCCCACAGGTACCGCGCTGGCTTCGAGGTCAACGGGGTGCCTGTAGGAGCGGGCTTGCCCGCGAAGAGGCTAGTGTCGCCACCACAAAACCTGGCTGTGAGCAGCGTTTGGAGAACGCTTCAGCGCAGGTGGGATTTCAGTGATTGGCTTGCATGTTTTGTCGCTTCCACGGGCCTCTTCGCGGGCAAGCCCGCTCCCACAGGTACCGCGCTGGCTTCGAGGTCAACGGGGTGCCTGTGGGAGCGGGCTTGCCCGCGAAGAGGTCGGTCGTGACACCACAAAACCGGGCTGGCTGCCGAACTCGGCAGCCAGCCCTTAGCTCAGGCGCCGGCAGTCAAAGCGCCTCCAGCTCGGCCATCAGGTCACTGAGCCGGTCGACCTTGTCGTCGTCCAGCGCCGTGTCCTGCAAGCCCTGCACGTAGCTGGCCAGCTCCTCTACCGTGCTGCACTCGAACATCGCCCGCAACGGCACGTTGAGCTGCAGCTGCTTCTGCACCCGCGAGGCGATCTGGGTCGCCAGCAACGAATGCCCGCCCAACTCGAAGAAGTTGTCGTGCACCCCTACCCGCTCGGCCTTGAGCACATCGGCCCAGATCCCGGCGAGGGTCTGTTCCAGCTCGTTGCGCGGCGCCAGGTAGGCCTGGCTGTGCTGGCTAGCGATGTCGATGGCCGACAGCGCCTTGCGGTCGAGCTTGCCGTTGGCGTTGTGCGGCAGGCTGTCGAACCAGCCCCAGTGCAGCGGCACCATGTACTCCGGCAGATCGGCGCGCAGGCGTTGCTTGACCTGTTCGAGCAGCGCGGCGTCGGCGACGATGCCCTGATGCGCGACCAGATAGCCCACCAGGTGCTTGCCGTTGGCGCCCTCCTGCACGCCTACCGCCGCATCGCGGATCTCGCCCTGCTCGTGCAGACGGGCTTCGATTTCGCCCAGCTCGATGCGATAACCGCGGATCTTCACCTGATGGTCAATGCGCCCGACATACTCGAGCACGCCATCCGGCCGGCGCCGCGCCAGGTCGCCGGTACGATACAGGCGCTCACCCGGCGCGCCATAGGGATGCGGGATGAACGCCAGTGCCGTGCGCATGGGATCGCCGACATACCCACGGCCAACCCCGGTACCGGCGACACACAACTCGCCCACCGCGCCCAAGGGCACCAGCGCCTGGTCCTCGTTCAACAGGTACAGGCGGTTGTTGTCGGTCGGCGTGCCAATCGGCAGGTAGCTGCCCTGGGTCGATTGCGCATCGACGCGGAAGAACGCCACGTCATCCGAGCATTCCGCCGGTCCATAGGCGTTGACCAGGCCAATCGCCGGATAGCGCTGCAGCCACTGCGCGGCCAGCTCAGGCGGCATGGCCTCGCCGGTCGGCAGCATCCAGCGCAGGCCATCCAGGTGCTGGTGATCGTTGGCGAGCATGCCCTGGATCAGCGACGGCACGCTTTCCAGCACGGTGATGCCGCTGGCCTGGACATGCGCCAGCAAGCCTTGCGGATCATGGGCGATGGCATTGGGCACGATCTCTACCCGGGCGCCGAACAACGGCGCGGCGAGGAACTGCCAGACCGAAATGTCGAAACTCTGCGAGGCGGTCTGGGCGATCACGTCCTGCTCATCCAGTACCAGGTACGGCACCTTGCTCAACTGGTTGTTGAGCATGCCGCGCTGCTCGACCATCACCCCCTTGGGCAGTCCGGTGGAGCCGGAGGTGTAGATCACATAGGCCAGGTTGTCTGGCCCACTGTGAATGCCCAGGTCATGGCTGGCCACAGCGCTGCCCTGGACGTCTTCCCACACCAGCAGTTTCGGTCGTACCGCACCCGCCACTTCATCGAGCAACTGGCGCGCCTGGTCGGCTTGCGCAGCGCTGCACACCAGCACTGGCGTGCGGCTCAACTCGACGATGCGCTGCAGGCGCGCCGCCGGCAAGCCAGGATCCAGCGGCAGGTAGCCGGCGCCGGCCTTGAAGCTACCGACGATCATCCCCAGCAAGGGCAAGCCACGCTCGGCCAGCAGCGCCACCGGTTGATCGAGGGTCACCCCCGCCGCGACCAGGGCATGGCCCAGGCGGTTGGCCGCCAGGTTCAGCCCGGCATAGTCGAACGAGGCCTCCAGGCAGCGCGCGACGATCCGCTCGGGATGCGCGGCAACCCGCGCCTCGAACAGCTCCACATAGCTCTGTTCCAAGCTGTAGGCATGCTCGGTGCGGTTGCACTCATCGAGCAGCAAGCGTTGCTCCTCGGCACCGAGCAATGGCAGCTCGGCGACATCGCCGTCGAAGCCTTCGACCAGCGCCAGCAGCAGGCGCTTGAACTCGGCCAGCAAACGCTCGACGGTCGGGTAGTCGAAGTAGCGCTGGTCGAACGACAGGTGCAGGCCCAGGTCATCGCCCGGGTAGCACACCGCCGTCAGCGGGAAGTTGGTGTGGGTGCGACCTGAGTCGGAGCTGGCGTTGAGGTGCTGGGCGTGATCGAGCACGGCGGTTTCCACCGGCGCGTTCTCGAACACGAACAGGCTGTCGAACAGCGCCTGGCCCTTGGGCAGCTCGCTACGCTCCTGGATCGCCACCAACGGCAGGTACTCGTACTCGCGCAGTTCCATGTTGCGCTCCAGCAGGCCTTGCAGCCACTGGCGCACGCTCTGGCGCTGGCCGGCTGCTGGCAACTGCACGCGCAGGGCGACGCTGTTGATGAACAGGCCAACCGTGCGCTGCATCTGCGGCAGGCTGACCGGACGCCCAGCCACCGTCACCCCGAACACCACGTCACGCTCGCCGCTGTAGCGCGCCAGGAGCAAGGCCCAGGCCGCCTGGGCGAAGGTGTTGATGGTCAGCTGGTGAGCCTGGGCCAGCTCGCGCAGACGCACCCCTTGCGGCACGTCCAGGCGGGTGTAGCAGTCGCCGACGATCATGCCGTCGCCGGCATGGTCATGGCGCAGCGGACGGTCACTGGGGAGCGCCGTGGCGCGCTCGAAACCGGCCAGGTTGGCCTGCCACCACTGGCGCGCCTCGTCGAGGTCCTGGCGTTGCAGCCAGCCGATATAGTCGCGGTAGCGCGGCGGCACCGGCAGTTGCGCCTGGCGGCCTTCGCCGAGGGCCTGGTAGATCTCGAAGAAGTCGTTCATCAACAGCGAGCGGCACCAGGCATCGATCAGGATGTGGTGGTTGCTCATCATGAACCAGTAGCGCTCATCGGCCACACGCACCAGGCGCAGATGGAACGGCGCCTGGCTCAACAGGGCAAAGCCGGCTTCGCGTTCTTCTTTATGCAGGGCCTGCAGGCGCGCTTCCTGGGCCTGCGCGTCGAGGCCGCGCCAATCCTGGTAATCCACCGGGGTCTTGCCCGGCTTGTGGATGATCTGCAGCATCGCTTCGCCGGCATTCCAGCTGAACGAGGCGCGCAGGGCTTCGTGGCGTGCCACCACCGCTTGCCAGGCCTGGGCGAAGCGCTGCGGGTCGAGCGCGCTGTTGATCCGGTAGCGGTCCTGCATGTAGTAGATGCCGGTGCCCGGCTCGAGCAGGGTGTGCAGCAACATGCCTTCTTGCATCGGCGTCAGCGGGTAGACGTCTTCGATCTCGGCCGCGGCGATGGGCAGGCTGTCGATCTGCTCCTGGCTCAGTTGCGCCAGGGGGAAGTCCGACGGGGTGAAGCTGCCGTTGCCCTCTGCCAGGCAGTGCTCGACCAGCGCCAGCAGTTCACGGCGATAGGCCTCGGCCAGCTCGGCGATGGTGCGCGCGTTATACCGCTGGTTGCTGAAGGTCCAGCGCAGCTGCAAGGCGCCGCCATAGACCTGGCCATCGACGCTGAGCCAGTTGGGCAGCGGCGCGTCCAGGTCATGGGCCAGGCCTGCTGGCGCATCCAGCGGCTGGAACAACGCCGCTGCATCGAACTGCTGGTCGAACTGGCCCAGGTAATTGAAGGTGATCCGCGCCTGGGGCAAGGCCGCCATGCGCTCGCGCCCGGCATCATCGGCCAGGTAGCGCAGCACGCCGTAGCCGAGGCCCTTGTGCGGCACCTGGCGCAGTTGCTCCTTGATACGCTTGATCGAGCCTGCGCGGGCTTGCTCGCCCTCGCCCAGCTCGGGGCTCAGGGCCAAGGGATAGGCATTGGTGAACCAACCGACGCTGCGGGTCAGGTCGAGGTCTTCGAACAAGCCTTCACGACCATGGCCTTCGAGCTGCACCAGCACCTCGCTGTCACCACTCCAGCGGCACAGGGTACGCGCCAGGGCAGTCAGCAACAGGTCGTTGACCTGGGTGTGATAAGCGGCGGGTGCCTGTTGCAGCAGCTGGCGGGTCTGCTCGACATCCAGGCTGATCGCCAGGGTCTGGGCATGACGGTGCAGGTTGCCGCCTTGCGGATGATCACACGCCAGCTCGTGGCGGACACTGGCCAGCTGGCCTTGCCACCAATCGAGCTCATCACGCAACGAATCGCTACCAGCATAGGCCGCCAGGCGCGCCGCCCAGTCGCCCATCGCGTGGGTCTTGGCCGCCAGCGCCTCACCGCGGTACAACGCCTGCAAGTCTTCGAGCAGCACCCGCCAGGACACACCGTCGACCACCAGGTGGTGGATCGCCAGCAGCAGGCGTTGGCCGCCCTGCCCGTCGCTGACCAGCAAGGCGCGCAACAGCGGCCCCTGCTCCAGGTCGAGGCTGCGCTGCACATCGCTGTACAGCGCCTGGCAGTCGTCGAGATTTGCCACGGTAGCGGTCCACAGCAAGGGCTGGGCGCTTGGCTGGGCGTACCGCCCCTGCCAGCGACCGTTCACCTGGGTGAAATTCAGCCGCAGGCTGTCGTGGTGAGCGAGCAAGCCCGCCAAGGCCTGCTCCAGGGTTTGCGCCTGCAACGGTTGGCGCACCTGCAACAGCACGGCTTGGTTCCAGTGCTGCGGCTCGGGCACTTGGCTGTCGAAGAACCAATGCTGGATCGGCGTCAGCGCAGTGCTGCCCTGGCGCTGGCCTTGCTCGATGTCGCTTGGCGCCTCGCTGCGGCTGACCACCGCCGCCAGGGTCTGGATGGTCTGGTGCTGGAACAGGTCACGCGGGGTGAACTGCAAGCCCAGCTGCCGCGCCCGGCTGACCACTTGGATCGACAGGATCGAATCGCCGCCCAGTTCGAAGAAGTTGTCCTGCACGCCCACCCGCGCGACGTTGAGCACCTCGCACCAAACCTGCGCCAGTTGCGCTTCCAGCTCGTTGGCCGGGGCCTGGTAGTGCTGCTGCGCCTGCTCCAGGTCCGGCGCTGGCAATGCGCGGCGATCGAGCTTGCCGTTGCCCATCAGTGGCAGCTGTGCAAGCAGTACCAGGTGCGCAGGCACCATATAGTCCGGCAGGTGGCGGCGGGCATGCGCCTTGACCGCTTCGCGCAGGCTGGCCTGCGCTTGGCTGTCGGCATTGGCCTGCTCACAGAGCAGATAACCGACCAACTGCTTGCCGCCCGGCAGGTCGAGCGCCAGCACGACTGCCTCGTCGACCTCGGCATGTTCTTGCAGGCGGCTTTCGATCTCGCCCAGCTCGATGCGGAAACCGCGGATCTTAACCTGCTGGTCGGCGCGGCCAACGTACTCCACCAGACCGTCAGCGCGCAGGCGGACCAGGTCGCCCGTGCGGTACAGACGCCCCCCATCATGGCTGAACGGATCCGCGACGAAGCGCTCGGCAGACAGCCCCGGCCGGTCATGATAACCCTGAGCCAAGCCGGCACCGCCGACATACAGCTCGCCGATGCCACCTTGCGCCAGCAGCGCCAGGTCTTCATCGAGGATGTACGCGGTACGCGCGCCGATCACCCGGCCAATCGGCACACTGCCGGCATCGGCGGGCAGCGTCTGCGGGGCCACGCAGGCCAGCGGCATGACCACGGTTTCCGTCGGCCCATAGGCATTGAAGAGCTGCTCTGGGGTGAACGCCTGGCGGATGCGTTGCAGGTGCTCACCCGTCAGCGCTTCGCCACCGGTAATGACCAGGCGCACCGGCAATTGCTCGCCAACACTTGCCAGGTACTGGGCGAGCTGGCTGCCGTAGCTTGGGGTGAAACCGAGGATGCTCACCTGCTGCTCGCGCACCAGTTGGCAGATGTCCTCGGCGCCCCACTGGCCTTGGGCGCGGATCACCACCCGCGCACCGCACAGCAACGGCACCAGCAAGCGCTCGGTGGCAGCGTCGAAGTTGATCGAATAGAAGTGCAGTTCGCAGTCGTCGCTGCGCATGCCGAAGGCGGCGATCACCGCCTGGCAGTGCATGCCGATTTCCCCATGGCTGACCACCACGCCCTTGGGCTTGCCAGTGGAGCCGGAGGTGTAGATCAGGTAGGCCTGGTGCTGCGGCAGGTTGAGGTTAGCCAACGGCCCATCGCTGTAGCTAGGCAGTGACGCTGCGTCATCTTCCAGGCACCAGCGCGCTACGCCCGCAGGCAACGGGCCGATACTGTCGAACAGCGCACGCTGGCCCAACAGCAAGCCGATGCGGCTGTCCTCGATCATGTAGTGCAAGCGATCGAGCGGGTATTCCGGGTCCAACGGCACGTAGGCGCCCCCAGCCTTGAGGATCGCCAACAGACCAACGACCATTTCCAGCGAACGCTCCAGGGCCAGGCCGACGCGCACCTGCGGACCGACACCACGCTCGCGCAGGGCACGCGCCAGGCGGTTGGCTTGCTGGTCGAGCTGGGCATAGCTCAGGTGCTGGCCAGCGAAGGTCAGCGCACGGGCGTGCGGCGTGCGCTCGGCCTGGGCGGCGAACAGCCCGTGCAGGGTGTGGCCCAGGTCGAAGTCATGCTCGCCCTGCAATTGGCCAACCAGCACTTGCTGCTCGGCGCCGCTGAGCATCGGCAGTTCGCACAGGCGTTGCTGCGGGTTGTCGATCAGGCCGATCAACAGCTGCTGCCAGTGCTCGGCCATGCGCGCGATGCGTGGCTCGTCGAACAGGTCGCAGCTGTAGGTCAGGCAGCAGCCCAGGCGACCGTCGAGGTCGGTGACTTCCAGATACAGGTCGAACTTGGTCGCGCTGGCGTCGTTGACCAGGTAATCGACCTGCATGCCGGCCAGCTCGCGGCTCTGCTGGAAGGCCCAACGCTGAACGTTGCACATCACCTGGAACAGCGGGTTGTAGGCACTGCTGCGCGGTGGCTGCAGGGCTTCGACCAACTGATCGAACGGCAGGTCCTGGTGCGACTGGCCTGCGACGATGGTCTGGCGCACCTGTTCGAGCAGCTCAGCGCCGCGCATCTGGCCATCGAGCTCGCAGCGCAGCACCTGGGTATTGAGGAAGGCGCCGATCAGGCCTTCGCTTTCCGGGCGAATGCGGTTGGCCACCGGCGCGCCGATGCGCAGGTCGCGTTGGCCGCTGTAGCGGTGCAGCAAAGTGGCCAGGGTAGCGGTCATGGTCATGAACAGGGTCAGGCCACGTTCGCTGTTGAAGGCGCGCACGCGGGCGGCCAGGGCGGGGTCGAGGTCGAAGCGATACAGCGCGCCCTGGTGACTCTGCACTGCCGGGCGCGGGCGGTCCGTCGGCAACTCCAGCACTGGGTGTTCATCGCCTAGGCGCTGTTGCCAGTAGGCCAGTTGCCGTGCGCCTTCGCCCCCTTCCAGCCACTGGCGCTGCCACACGCTGTAGTCCAGGTACTGCACCGGCAACGGCGCCAGGGGCGATTCGCGGTCGTCGACGAAGGCCTCGTACAGCTCGCCCAGTTCGCGGGCGAAGATGTCCATGGCCCAGCCTTCGGTGACGATGTGATGCAGGGTCAGCACGAAGTAGTGCTCACGCTCCTGGGCCTTGACCAGGCAGGCACGCAGCAATGGGCCGCGCTCCAGGTCGAACGGCTGGTGGGCCTGGGCGTCGGCCAATGCCTGCAGACGTTGTTGGCGCTGCGGCGCTGGGGTGGCGCTGAAGTCATGCCATTGCACCTTGAGCGCGCTGTGCTCGGCCACGCACTGGTACGGCACGCCATCGATGCTGGGGAAGGTGGTGCGCAGGGTCTCGTGCCGGGCGATCAGTGCATGCAGGGCGCGCTCGAAGGCATCCACGTGCAAGGTGCCACGCAGGCGGGCCATGCCACCGACGTTGTAGGCGGGGCTATCGGGCTCCATCTGCCAGAGGAACCACATGCGTTGCTGGGAATACGACAGCGGCACCGCCTGACGACGGTCAACCCGGGCGATCTCGCCCTGCTGGTTACGTTCGCCACGTTCGCGGATGCTGGCGATTGCGGCGCAGAACGCTGCCAGCTCACTGGCCTCGAACAGCACCTTCAGCGGCAGCTCGACATCCAGTGCCTGGCGGGTCCGCGAGACGATCTGGGTGGCCAGCAACGAGTGGCCACCGAGGGCGAAGAAATCATCCTGCAGGCCGACTTGTTCCAGGTTGAGCACCTCACGCCAGATGGCCGCGACCTGCTGCTGCAGCTCGGTCTGCGGCTCGACATGCTCACGCTGCTGCCAAACCGGTGCCGGCAGGGCTTTGCGCTCGACCTTGCCGCTTGGGCCCAATGGCATTTGCGCCAGATGGATTAGTTGCGCCGGGACCATGTACGCCGGCAAGCGCTCGGCCAAGGCAGCCAGCAGCGCAGCGCTTTGCTCGACGCCGCTGTAGTAGCCGACCAACTGGGCGCCGACGGCATCCTGGTGAATCAGCACCACCGCCTGTTCGACACCCGCCTGGGCCAGCAGGCTCGCCTGCACTTCTTCGGGCTCGACGCGAAAACCACGCACCTTGACCTGCTGGTCGAGACGCCCGAGGTATTCCAGGGCACCCTGCTCAACCCACCAGCGGGCGCGGTCGCCACTGCGGTACAGGCGCTCGCCGTTACCATCGGCTTGCGGCACGAAGCGCTCGGCGGTCAGCCCAGGGCGGCCCAAATAACCGCGGGCCAGGCCCACCCCACCCAGATACAGCTCGCCGGCAACACCCGGCGCGCTCAGCTCCAGCTGATCATCGAGGACCCGGCACAGCACATTGGCCAGCGGCCGGCCAATCGGCGAGCGTTCGCCGTCCGCGCTCTGGCAATGCCAGTGGCTGACGTTGATGGCGGTCTCGGTCGGGCCATAGCGGTTATGCAACTGCACCTGGGGCAGCAGCTGCAGGACGCGCTCGCGCAGGTTGGCCGACAACGCCTCACCGCCAGAGAACAGCCGACGCAGGCTGGTGCAGTTGGCGGCCAGTGGTTCCTGGACGAACACCTGCAACAGCGGCGGCACGAAGTGCAGCGTGGTCACCCCATGCTGCTGGATCAATTGGGCGATGCGCTGCGGGTCGCGATGCTCGCCGGGGCCTGCAAGGACCAGCTTGCAGCCGGTGATCAGCGGCCAGAAGCACTCCCACACCGACACATCGAAGCTGATTGGCGCTTTTTGCATCAGCACATCGCTGTCATCGAGCGCGTACGTGGCTTGCATCCACTGCAAGCGCTCAGCCAAGGCCGCGTGGGTGTTGCCCACGCCCTTGGGCTGGCCGGTGGAGCCGGAGGTGTAGATCACATAGGCGAGGTTGTCGCCGTCCAGGTGCAGGCCCGGCGCCTGGCTGGGCCAGCTGTCCAGGTGCAATTGATCGAGGGCGATGGTGCTGACCCCAGCCACCTGCGGCAGGCGTTCGAGCAGGTTGCTGTGGCTCAACAGCAGGCTGGCCTGGCAGTCGCCGAGCATGTAGGCCAGGCGCTCTGGCGGATAGTCGACATCCAGCGGCACGTAGGCTCCACCGGCCTTGACGATCGCCAGCAGGCCGACCAGCAACAGCGGCGAGCGCTCCACGGCGATGGCCACGCAGGTGTCGGGGCCGACGCCCTTGTCGCGCAGGTAATGCGCCAGGCGGTTGGCCTGCTGGTGCAGGCTGGCGTAGTCGAGGCTGCCGCCTTCCCACACCAGCGCGGTGCGTTCAGGCGTCAGCCGCGCCTGTTCGTTGAGTCGCTCGACCAGCAGGCGCTGCGCCACGGGCGCGGGCGCCTGGCCCCAGCCCAACAATTGTGCGCGGGCCTGTTCATCGAGCAACTGCACCTCGCCCAAGGCCAACTGCGGCTGCGCGCTGACCTGTTCGAGCAACGCCAGTAGGTGATTGGCCAGGCGCTTGATGGTGCTGGCGTCGAACAGCTCGGCGGCATAGTCGAAGGCCAGGCTCAGGCGGCCTTGATGATCTTCTTCACTGTGCAGTTGCAAGTCGAACTTGGCTTCGCGGCTGTGCCATGGCAGCTCTTCGGCGAGCAAGCCGGGCAGACGGCGCAGCGCCGACAAGTCGCGTTGCTGGTGGTTGAACATGACCTGGAACAGGCCCTGCTCGCGGGCCTGCGGCAAGGCTTCGAGCAGTTGCTCGAACGGCAAGTCCTGATTGGCCTGGGCGTGCAGGGTCGCCTGGCGCACCTGGGCCAACAGCTGGGCGAACGACTGCCGACCATCGAGCTGGGCGCGCAGCACCTGGGTATTGATGAAGAAGCCGACCATGCCCTGGGTTTCCAGGCGCGGGCGGTTGGCGTTGGGCACGCCGACGCGGATGTCGCCCTGGCCGGTATAGCGGTGCAGCAGGCCTTGCCAGGCGGCCAGCAGGACCATGAACAGGCTGGCCTGCTGCTCGTGGGCCAAACCCTTGAGCGCGTCGGCAAGCTTGGCCGGGACTTTCACACTCAGGCGTGCGGCGCGCTTGTCGCGTTGGCTGGAGCGGGGGTGGTCGCTGCCCAGGTCGAGCACCGGCAGTTCATCGCCCAGCTGGTGTTGCCAGTGTTCGAGCTGACGCGCGGCCTCGCCTTCAGCCAGCCACTGGCGCTGCCAGATAGCGTAGTCGGCATAGCCCAGCGGCAGCGCCGCCAGGCTCGCCTGCTGGCCCTGGCAGCGGGCCGCGTAGAGGCGGGCGAACTCATCGAGCAGAATAGTCAGCGACCAACCGTCGGCGATGATGTGGTGCAGGGTCACCCACAGCTGATGATCCTCGTCATCCAGCCGCGCCAGGGTCACCCGCAGCAACGGTCCTTCGACCAGGTCGAACGGCTGTTGCGCCTCGGCTTCACGACGGGCAGCGACTTCAGTCGCATCCTGCCCGTGCAGATCGACCTGCTGTAGAACAAACCGCTGCTCAGGCAGCACCCGTTGCAGGGCCTGGCCATCGACCTCGCTGAACAACGTGCGCAACGATTCGTGGCGGGCCACCAATGCCTGGAAGCTGTGCTCCAGGGCGGCAACATCCAGCTCGCCGCGCAGGTGCAAGCCGGCCGGGATGTTGTAGGCAGCCGAGGTCGGTTCCAGTTGCCACAGCAGCCACAGGCGATTCTGCGCCAGCGATTGCGCCAATGCCTGGCCACGGCCCAGCGTGTCGATGTGGCCATTGCCCTGTCCGCCCTCGGCGAGCAGCGCGGCCACGGCTGCACTGTAGTCGGCCAGCAGCGGCGCCTCGAACAGCGTGCGCAGGCTCAGGTTGATACCCAACGCGTCGGCCAGCCGCGCAGTGACCTGGGTGGCGGCGATGGAGTTGCCGCCCAGCAGCAGGAAGTGATCGTCTGGCGCAACCGCCTCGACCTTGAGCAATTCGCGCCAAATGGCGGCGATGCGGATTTGCAGTTCATCAGCCGGCGCAGCGTCTAGCGTCTGCTCGGCGACGGCCGGGAAGCGTGCGTAGCAATCCAGGCTGCCATCGTCCATGCGCAAGCGGCAGGCCGAGCGTTGCAGTTTGCCGCTGGAGGTCTTGGGCAAGGCACCCGGGTTGAGCAGCAGCACCACTGCAGGGGCCTGGCGGCAGGCATCGGCGATGACCTGGCGCAGGGTCTTGATCAGCTCTTGCGGCGTGTGCGCCTTTTGCACATTGCGGCTGATCTCCACGGCAACGCCAATGCCCTCCTCGCCTTGATCATCAACGGCGAACACCGCCACCCGGCCCTTGCGCAGCACATCGACCTCGCGCTCCAAGGTCTGTTCCAGGTCCTGCGGGTAGAGGTTCTGCCCGCGCACGATGAGCATGTCTTTCAGACGCCCAGTGACGAATACCTCGCCCTCGCGCATGAAGCCCAAATCGCCGGTACGCAGCCAGGTCTGGCCGTCCAGCTCGACGAAGGTGCGCGCGCTGGCCTCGGGATTGCGCCAGTAGCCCAGGGCGATGCTCGGGCCACTGGCCCAGATTTCACCGACCAGGTTGTCGCCCAGCACGCGTTGGCGCTGCGGGTCGACGATGCATAGCGCATGGCCTGGCTGGGGGTAGCCGCAGCTCATCAGCACGCTGCCTGTGCCTGGCTCGGCGCGGTGGCTGGCAAACGCTTGGGCGTCGATCTCCAGCGCGGCAATGCCCTGGCCACGACGGCTGCCGCTGACGAACAGGGTCGCCTCGGCCAGGCCATAGCTGGCGAAGTAGCTCTGCGGGTCGAAACCGCACACCTGGAACTTGCTGGCGAAGGTCTCCAGGCTGTCCTGGCGGATTGGCTCGGAGCCGGAATAGGCCACGCGCCAGCGGCTCAAGTCGAGCCCAGCCAAGGCCCCTTCGCTGACCCGCTCGCTGCACAAGCGGTAGGCGAAGTCCGGGCCGCCGCTGATGGTGCCGCCATATTCGCTGATCGCCTGCAACCAGCGCTGCGGCCGCGCCAGGAAATACCCCGGCGACATCAGCACGCACGGCACGCCGCTGAAGATCGGTTGCAGCAGGCCGCCAATCAGGCCCATGTCGTGGTACAGCGGCAACCAGCTGACGATCACATCGTCCGGGTTCAGGTCGATGCCAAAGCCGTGGCGAATCAGTTGCTCGTTGGCCACCAGGTTGCCGTGGCTGACCTGCACGCCCTTGGGCAGCGCGGTGGAGCCGGAGGTGTACTGCAAAAAGGCGATGTCATTGCCGGCCAACTGCGGCTGGCGCCATTGATCGGCCAAGGCTGGGGCCAGAGGGTCGACGGCCAGCAGCTCAGGCGCGGCGTCACCGGCCAGAGCCTCAAGGCCCTGCAAACTGTCACACAGCGCCTCTACCGTCAGCAGCAAACGCGGTTCGGCATCGTCGATGATCGACAGCAGGCGCTCTTGGTGATGACGGCGCGACGACTCTGGCGGATAGGCCGGCACCGCGATCACCCCGGCATACAGGCAGCCGAAGAATGCCGCGACGTAGTCCGGACCACTGGGGAACAGCAACACCGCCCGATCGCCAAACTCGGCGCGCTGTTGCAGCGCCGCGGCGATGGTTCGCGCACGCAGGTCGAGGTCCCGATAACTGAGTACGGCCTGCTCGCGAGGATCATCGGCCAGAAAGCGCAAGGCGATCCGGTCCGGGGTCTGCGCGGCGCGTTGGGCCAAGGCCTGGACCAGCGAGTGCGGGAGTTCGAAGGCGTCCGTCATGGGGTGTTCCTGCCAGTGTCTGGGTGAGTCGCACCGAACGCCGCCACGCAAGGTTGGAGGGCAGGGTTCGGCAGCTGGATGTACACAGGGGAACGGATGGGCGAGGCAAATAATTAACTGCGCAGAGGGCGGAACAGCGCGTCGCGCGGCTAGCGCGAAGTGAACCGGTTCACGCGGGTAAGCTTAGAACCAATACGAATGGAGTCTCATTAACTTTCGTATTTGACAATCATTATCATTGGGAATAGCTTGTCGACCGTCGTTGGAAGCATGCAGTTACAGGTTGCTTCCTTTCCTCAGAGAACAAGGTGATTTCCATGGCGGAACAACTATCCACAAGTAAGTGCGATTCACCATTACTCCAAGCATTCGTCGACAACCGCAACATCCTGGTCAAAATTGCCGCGCGCATCACCGGCTGCCGTTCGCGTGCCGAAGATGTGGTACAGGATGCCTTCTTTCGGCTCAGCGCAGCGCCGCAGATCACCTCCTCGTTCAAGGCCCAGTTGAGCTATCTGTTCCAGATCGTGCGCAACCTGGCGATCGATCACTACCGCAAGCAGGCGATGGAGCTGAAGTACTCCGGCAGTGAGGAAGAAGGCCTCAACGTGGTGATCCAGAACGCCTCGCCGGAAGCCACCCATATCAACCTGGCGGCTCTCGAACACATTGCCGAGGCGCTCAACGAGCTGCCCCAGCGCACCCGCTACGCCTTCGAGATGTACCGCTTGCACGGCGTACCGCAGAAAGACATCGCCAAAGAGCTCGGCGTCTCGCCGACCCTGGTCAACTTCATGATCCGCGATGCCCTGATCCACTGCCGCAAGACCGCTACCCGTCACTGAGCTGCGGCAAGCACAAGCTGCAAGAAAAAGCCGATCACCGCACCGCTTCTCCTTGCAGCTTGCCGCTCCAAACTTGCAGCTCGAGCCGCTAGGCGAGCGTGCAGCGATCGAAGAAGCGCTCGCGCCCCAGGATCATCAGTGCCGCGCGCTTGTGCGGAAAATCGAACTCCTTCTCGCAGTGAAAGCACTGATCGTGCATGTAGCCGATCATCTTGGCGTTGTCGGCCCGCGGCTCGGCTACCACCCGCTGGGTGCGCGGGTCATCCAGGAACAGGTAATGCACCAGCGCCGACATCCAGCTGGCGACCTTGTGCGGCCCGCGATGGTTTTCTTCACCTACCAGCATGTGGATGCCGCGGTCATAGTCGTCGGCTGGGTAGAACGGCGCGATGCGGTCTTCCTTGGCCCAGTAGGCTTCGAAGTAGGCGAACGGCTGATCATCGAAGCAGCCGATCAGGGTGAGGGTATGGGGGTCGGCTTCAAGTTTGCTCAAGTACTCGCGGTGCTGCTCGAGGCTGCCCTGCTCCTGCCAGAAGTGCGCCACTCGCGGGTTGTTCTGCCAGCGGTTGTAACGCTCAAGATCGTGCTCGATCTCAAGCGTGCGCAGCGACACCCAGGCCCCCAGGCGTGCATCGAAACGTCGATACACTTCACCGCGTGGCTTGGGTGCTCGTAGCGGGTGGCGCTTGCCGTTGCTGATGTGCATTTGCTGGGGATAGACGCCGTCATGCGACTCGCCCAACCACGGCTGGGGCAACTGCCAGAACAACGTGCGTTCGCTGCGGTACACGCCGGCGTCTTCGGTCGCCAGCAACAGGCCGCTGGCTTGGGCTTGCGCCAGCGGATCGCTCAGGTGCCATTGCAGGCGCTGGCATGCAGGGTCGCGCGCAAACAACCAGTAGCAGGCAGCCCACAGCGCCTGCTGGCGGCGCTCGGCACAGATCGCTTGCACGTGCACCTCAAGCACCTCGCCGGGCACCAGCCGGAGCTGGATCAGCGGGCGTCCTTCAAGGGTCAAACTCAGCCGACAGTCGCCCTCATCGGCGCTCAAACTGCGCCAACGTGGCAGGGACAGCGGCTGTGAAGCGGCATCGAACGGCATGGTCTTGGCTCACCGGAAATGAAAGAGAGGCTCACTCCTGAAACGTGGCCACTTCCGGCTAATTTAGTCGACGGGGGCTGCGACGGTGATTCGGTAGGGCTGAAAAATGCGCAATAGCTCGCCATTTTCACGCAGGCGCCGCATGAGTTGCGCGAAGGCCTGGGGGCTGATCGGCGCTTGCGGTCGCAGCAAGGCATAGTGATGGTAGACCTGGTCGACCCGCTCGGAAGCCATCAATTGGCTGCGGCTGTCGGGGTTGCGTGCCAGGAAATCGCTGAAGAACGAGCGCGTGACCAAGGCAATATCGGCCCGCCCGCGCTGGACCATCGACAGGTTGCTGTCATGCGAATAGGTCAGCGTCGCGCCGTAGGTCTGGCGCAGGTAATGCGGATCGGAGTTGAACTCGGCGAAGGCGTAGTGATAGCCGTTGTACAGGGCCAGGCGCTTGCCGCGCAGGTCCTGGAAATACTGCTGATCGCGGCTGCCTTGCTGGTGGGCGACGAAAATCTCGGCATCTTCAAGGCCCATGTCTACCGCCTGGTAGGCAATTTGCTGCCAACCCCATTTGGGGTTCTCGAAGATCGCCATGTCGGTGCGGCCTTGCTGGAAATCACCAAAGCGGCGCTGGATCGAGGTGGGCACCAGGACGAAGCGATAATCATCTTGCAACGCGTTGAGCGCCTCGGCCAGTTGTGCCAGCAAGCCACTTTCGCCGCCCTGCTCGGGGCGCACGGTATAAGGCGGGAAATGCGCCGCACCGATCCTCACCTCGACCACCGCCGCAGCCTGGCCTGCTGCGCCCAGGCACAACGCGGCCAAGCTCAGCAAGCAGGACACGGCCTTGAGGCTGGGGGCTGGAGTCAAGACGAGACACTCATCACGGTATGCAACCTTAATGCGCCTAAGCTAGGCGTTTTCACCGGCGTACACAACCGACGGATATGCCAAAGTGCCAGGGGATGTCGGACGCCGCAGACTTTGGCTACTCTCTAGCGAGACTTGCGAGGGAGCCTGGCATGGGCCATTGGTTGGTGATCGACCTGGAGGCTACCACCGACGACGGTGGTTGGCCGGTCACGGAGATGGAAATCATTGAAATCGGCGCGAGCCTGGTAACCCGTGAAGGCCGCGAGGTTGACCACTTCCAGTGCTTCGTCAAACCGAAACGGCGACCGCAATTAACGCCCTTTTGCCGTGAGCTGACCCATATCAGCCAGGCTGATGTGGATGCAGCTGCGTGTTTCAAACAGGCCTGGGCGCAATTCGAAGGCTGGCTTGGCCAGCAGGCGCAAGATCTGCAAGCCTGGGTCAGCTGGGGTGACTATGACCGCAGGCAACTGCTACAGGAGTGGCATGACTACAAAGTGCGCAGCATTCTCCAGGAGCTGCCGCACATCAACCTCAAGCAGCGCTTTGCCAAGGCGCGGCACTTGCAGCGCCCGGCTGGCCTGAACAGTGCCCTGCAACTGGCTGGCCTGCAGTTCACTGGCCAGCAGCATCGGGCCCTGGAAGATGCGCGTAATACCGCGCGTTTGCTACCGCTGAGCTTGCCTGTCGAAGGCACCTGAAAGCAGATGACGACGGGGCAGGCCTTGGGCATACTGGCCAGCCCTTTTTTCATCGCTTTTTCAGGAGTCGCCCATGTTCAAGGTCAATGAATACTTTGATGGCACCGTCAAGTCGATCGCCTTCACCGGTAGCGAAGGCCCGGCCACCGTTGGCGTCATGGCCCCGGGCGAATACGAGTTCGGTACTGCCAAGCGCGAGATCATGCACGTGGTTTCCGGCGCGCTGAACGTCAAGCTACCAGGCAGCGACAACTGGGAAAACTTCACCGCTGGCAGCCAGTTCAATGTGCCGGCCGACAGCAAGTTCCAGCTCAAGGTAGCGGTTGAGACCGCTTACCTGTGCGAGTACCGCGACTGATTGTCGTCATAGGGGCTGCTTTGCAGCCCATCGCTGGCTTGCCTGCGATGGGCTGCAAGGCGGCCGCAAAATGCGCTAACCAAGAAACGCCGCAATTCGCTCAGCCGCCGTCTGCAAATGCCCCTCATGGGTCAAGCCCGAGGCCTTCAATGGCTTAAGGTCATGGTCCGCCGCCCCCAGCCAGCAAACCTCGATCGCTGGCGATAGCTCATAGCCCTCGACCGCCTCGCGGTTACCCAAGGCATCGCGTTCGCCCTGAATGATCAAGGTCGGCGTGCGCAGCCCGGCCAAATGCTCGACCCGCGGCTTCTCGGGTTTGCCCACCGCATAGAACGGATAACCCAGGCACACCAGTGCATCGGCCTCAAGCTCATCGGCCAGCAAACTGGCCATGCGCCCGCCCATCGACTTGCCGCCAATGGCCAGCTTGCCCGTGACCAAAGGTCGCACCTGCCGGTACACCTCGCGCCAGCATTGCAGTAACACCTTCTGCGGGTTGGGCGGGCGTTTGCCGCCCGTTAGCCGCCGCTCGGCCATGTAGGGGAATTCAAAGCGCACCACCGCTACCCCTTGTGCCGCCAGCCTTTGCGCCATGTCCTGCATAAACCCGCTGTCCATCGGCGCGCCCGCGCCATGGGCCAGGATCAGACCACCCACATAGCCCTGTTCGCCGCCCATTTGCGCAGGATCGCAGCGCAAGCCTGGGACATTTGCCACTTGCGCCCATTGATCCCCGTCAATACCGGCACTTTGCCCATTAATCATGCTTGCCTCGCTGTTTAGCCTGCCTATAACCGTGGATGGGAACCCATACATGAACACAACAACCAGTACCGCCTATAACTACAAGGTGGTCCGCCAATTCGCCATTATGACGGTGGTGTGGGGAATCGTCGGGATGGGGCTCGGCGTTTTCATCGCCGCTCAACTCGCCTGGCCCGCCCTCAACTTCGACCTACCGTGGACCAGCTTCGGCCGCCTGCGACCGCTGCATACCAATGCGGTGATCTTCGCCTTCGGCGGCTGCGCGCTGTTTGCCACCTCCTATTATTCGGTGCAGCGCACCTGCCAGACCACCCTGTTCGCACCAAAACTGGCGGCGTTCTCGTTCTGGGGCTGGCAGCTGGTGATTGTGCTGGCGGCCATCAGCCTGCCGTTGGGCTATACCAGCTCCAAGGAATACGCTGAGCTGGAATGGCCGATCGACATCCTGATCACCATCGTCTGGGTGGCCTACGCGATCGTGTTCTTCGGCACGCTGATCAAGCGCAATACCAAGCACATCTACGTCGGTAACTGGTTCTTCGGTGCGTTCATCCTCACCGTGGCGCTGCTGCACATCGTCAACAACCTGGAAATCCCGGTCAGCCTGACCAAGTCCTACTCGGTGTATGCCGGGGCCACCGACGCCATGGTCCAGTGGTGGTACGGGCACAACGCGGTGGGCTTCTTCCTGACCGCAGGCTTCCTGGGGATGATGTACTACTACGTGCCCAAGCAGGCCGAACGCCCGGTGTATTCCTATCGCCTGTCGATCGTCCACTTCTGGGCGCTGATCACCCTGTACATCTGGGCAGGCCCGCACCACCTGCACTACACCGCCCTGCCCGACTGGGCGCAGTCGTTGGGCATGGTGATGTCGCTGATTCTCCTGGCCCCGAGCTGGGGCGGCATGATCAACGGCATGATGACCCTGTCGGGGGCCTGGCACAAACTGCGCAGCGACCCGATCCTGCGCTTTTTGGTGGTGTCCCTGGCGTTCTACGGCATGTCGACCTTCGAAGGGCCGATGATGGCGATCAAGACGGTCAACGCCCTGTCGCACTACACCGACTGGACCATCGGCCACGTCCACGCCGGCGCCCTGGGCTGGGTTGCGATGATCTCGATCGGCGCGCTGTACCACACCATTCCCAAGATCTACGGCAAAGAGCGCATGTACAGCCTGGGCCTGATCAACGCGCACTTCTGGCTGGCGACCATCGGCACCGTGCTGTACATCGCCTCGATGTGGGTCAACGGCATCGCCCAGGGCCTGATGTGGCGCGCGGTGAACAGCGACGGCACGCTCACCTACTCGTTCGTCGAGACCCTGGTGGCCAGCCACCCAGGCTTCATCGTGCGCTTCGTCGGTGGTGCGATCTTCCTCAGCGGCATGTTCCTGATGGCCTGGAACACCTGGCGCACGGTGCGCGCACCGGCCGCCGTCGCCGCCCCTGCGAACGCCCAGCTGGCCTGAGGAGACAAGCCTGATGAAACATGAAGTCATCGAGAAAAACGTCGGCCTGCTGGCACTGTTGATGGTGTTCGCCGTCAGCATCGGCGGCCTGACCCAGATCGTCCCGCTGTTCTTCCAGGACGTCACCAACAAGCCGGTCGAAGGCATGAAGCCCTACACCGCGTTGCAGCTCGAAGGCCGCGACATCTACATCCGCGAAGGCTGCGTGGGTTGCCACTCGCAGATGATCCGCCCATTCCGTGCCGAGACCGAGCGCTACGGCCACTACTCGGTGGCCGGTGAAAGCGTCTGGGATCACCCGTTCCTGTGGGGCTCCAAGCGCACCGGCCCGGACTTGGCCCGGGTGGGTGGCCGCTACTCGGACGACTGGCACCGCGCGCACTTGTACAACCCGCGCAACGTGGTGCCGGAGTCGAAGATGCCGTCCTACCCATGGCTGGTCGCGCACCAGGTCGACAACAGCCATACCGACACCAAGATGCGTGCCCTGCGCACCCTCGGCGTGCCGTACAGCGACGCCGACATCGCTGGCGCCCGGGACGCGGTCAAAGGCCACACCGAGATGGACGCGTTGGTGGCGTACCTGCAGGTGCTCGGCACCGCGATCAAGAACAAGAGGTAAGCGATGGAACTGTCAATCGACATCGGCATGATCCGCGGCCTGGGCACCCTGGTGGTGATGATCGCCTTCATCGGCCTGAGCCTGTGGGTTTTCAACCGTCGCCGCGACCGTGATTTCGCCGAAGCGCGCCTGCTGCCCTTCGACGATGACCGCCTGCCCCCCGCCGGGCAGGAACCTGCCATGAGGAGCACCCAGCAATGACCACCTTCTGGAGTACGTACATCAGCGTACTGACCCTCGGCAGCCTGATCGGCCTGACCTGGTTGCTGCTCGGCACCCGCAAGGGCCAGAGCAAGGACACCACCGACCAGACCATGGGCCACGCCTTCGATGGCATCGAGGAGTACGACAACCCGTTGCCCAAATGGTGGTTCTGGCTGTTCGTCGGCACCCTGGCCTTTGGCGTCGGCTACCTGATCCTGTATCCGGGCCTGGGCAACTGGAAAGGCGTACTGCCCGGCTATCAGGACGGCTGGACGCAAGTGAAGGAATGGCAGAAGGAAATGGACAAGGCCGACGCCCGCTTCGGCCCGATCTTCGCCAAGTTCGCCGCCATGCCGGTGGAGGAAGTGGCCAAGGATCCGCAGGCGCTGAAGATGGGCAGCCGGCTGTTCGCCTCCAACTGCTCGGTGTGCCACGGCTCGGACGCCAAGGGCGCCTATGGCTTTCCCAACCTGACCGACAAGGATTGGCGCTGGGGCGGCGAGCCGGAAACCATCAAGGCCTCGATCATGGGCGGCCGCCATGGCGTCATGCCGGCGTGGTCCGAGGTGATCGGTGAGCAGGGCGTAGCCGATGTGGCGGCGTTCGTGCTGACCCGCATGGATGGTCGCAGCCTGCCGCAAGGGGTCAAGGCTGATCCGCTCAAGGGCCAGGAGATCTTTGCCGCCAACTGCGTGGCGTGTCATGGGCCTGAAGGCAAGGGCACGCCAGTGATGGGCGCGCCTGACCTGACTCACCCACAGGCGTTCATCTATGGGTCGAGCTTTGCCCAGCTGCAACAGACCATTCGCTATGGTCGCCAGGGGCAGATGCCGGCCCAGGAAGAGATTCAGGGGCATGACAAGGTGCATCTGCTGGCCGCTTATGTGTATAGCCTGTCGCAAGAGGAGCCTGCTGAGACTGTAACCGCCAAGTAATCGCCGCAAGCCTTATCGCGGGGCAAGCCCGCTCTCACGCACAACGTGGGAGCAGGCTTGCCCCGCGATGCGTTTCCCCCCTCCCCCTTGCACCCCCCTCGAACAGAACTAAGCTTGTTGCCCAAGTGACCGCGCATCGTGCGCCGGTCTGCGACGCGGCGCATGGCCTGACGCTGCGCAGAACTTTGGAACGCTTTACCTACGGCTTTGGGATGATGTCTTGCGTGCCCTGGCCCTCGAAAAAAAGCTTGACCGATCGATCAGAAAAAGGTGAAAAACGGTACACATTACAAATATTTATTTGTGTACAATCCTCCGAACCCGACAACCGCGGGACGGCGGTGAGAGGGCCTGGACACGGGTCGGCGCAAGGATCCTTGCGTTGCCATAACCCTAGGGGTTACCGATACTGGCGCCGATTTTTCAACCAACAAGAACTACCCAAACCGTGGAACCTTAGAATGAGCACAGCAATCAGTCCGACTGCTTATAACTATAAGGTCGTCCGCCAGTTCGCCATCATGACGGTGGTCTGGGGGATCCTTGGCATGGGCCTGGGCGTCTTCATCGCCTCGCAACTGGTATGGCCGCAGCTTAACCTGGACCTGCCATGGACGAGCTTCGGACGCCTGCGCCCACTGCACACCAACCTGGTGATCTTCGCCTTCGGAGGCTGTGCACTGTTCGCCACCTCCTACTATGTGGTGCAGCGCACCTGCCAGACCCGGCTGATCTCCGACAGCATGGCCGCCTTCACCTTCTGGGGTTGGCAGGCGGTGATCGTCGGTGCGCTGATCACCCTGCCGATGGGCTACACCACCACCAAGGAATATGCCGAGCTCGAGTGGCCGATCGCGATCCTGCTGGCCATCGTCTGGGTCACCTACGCGCTGGTGTTCTTCGGCACCATCGTCAAGCGCAAGACCAAGCACATTTATGTTGGTAACTGGTTCTATGGCGCGTTCATCGTGGTCACCGCGATGCTGCACATCGTCAATCACATCTCGCTGCCGGTCAGCCTGTTCAAGTCGTATTCGGCGTATGCCGGCGCAACCGACGCGATGATCCAGTGGTGGTACGGGCACAACGCCGTGGGCTTCTTCCTGACCACGGGCTTCCTGGGCATGATGTACTACTTCGTACCCAAGCAAGCCGAGCGGCCGATCTACTCCTATCGCCTGTCGATCGTCCACTTCTGGGCACTGATCACCCTGTACATCTGGGCCGGCCCGCACCACCTGCACTACACCGCCCTGCCTGACTGGGCGCAGTCGCTGGGCATGGTCATGTCGATCATCCTCCTGGCGCCCAGCTGGGGCGGCATGATCAACGGCATGATGACCCTGTCGGGAGCCTGGCACAAACTGCGCACCGACCCGATCCTGCGCTTTTTGGTGGTGTCGCTGGCGTTCTACGGCATGTCGACCTTCGAAGGGCCGATGATGGCGATCAAGACAGTCAACTCGCTGTCGCACTACACCGACTGGACCATCGGCCACGTCCACGCTGGCGCCCTCGGTTGGGTTGCGATGATCTCGATTGGCGCTGTGTATCACATGATTCCCAAGCTCTACGGCCGGACGCAGATGCACAGCGTCGGGCTGATCAACGCGCACTTCTGGCTGGCGACCATCGGCACTGTGCTGTACATCGCCTCGATGTGGGTCAACGGCATCACCCAAGGCCTGATGTGGCGCGCGATCAACGATGACGGCACGCTCACCTACTCGTTCGTCGAGGCGCTGCAGGCCAGCCATCCGGGCTATATCGTCCGCGCCCTGGGCGGTGCGTTCTTCGCCTCGGGGATGTTGCTGATGGCCTACAACGTTTTGCGCACGGTACGTGCCGCTGATGCCACGCAAGCGGAAGAAGCCGCCAAGATCGTCGTCGTGGGAGCCCACTGATGAAGCATGAAGCAGTCGAGAAGAATATCGGCCTGTTGGCCTTCTTCATGGTCATTGCCGTGAGCATTGGCGGCCTGACCCAGATCGTCCCGCTGTTTTTCCAGGACGTCACCAACAAGCCGGTCGAAGGCATGAAGCCGCGCACTGCGCTGGAACTGGAAGGGCGCGATATCTATATCCGCGAAGGTTGCGTGGGTTGTCACTCGCAGATGATTCGCCCGTTCCGCGCCGAAACCGAGCGTTATGGCCACTATTCGGTGGCCGGTGAAAGCGTCTGGGATCACCCGTTCCTGTGGGGCTCCAAGCGTACCGGTCCGGACTTGGCCAGGGTGGGTGGGCGCTACTCCGATGACTGGCACCGCGCGCACCTGTACAACCCGCGCAACGTGGTGCCGGAGTCGAAGATGCCGTCCTACCCGTGGCTGGTCGAGCACAAGCTCGACGGCAAGGACACCGCGAAGAAGCTCGAAGTACTGCGCACCCTGGGCGTGCCGTACACCGACGCCGACATTGCCGGCGCCGCCGACGCGGTCAAGGGCAAGACCGAGATGGACGCCCTGGTGGCGTACCTGCAAGGCCTTGGCACCATCATCAAGAGCAAACGGTGACGCTGATGGATATCGGAATGATCCGCGGCCTGGGCACCGTTGTGGTGATGGTGGCCTTTGTCGGCCTGGCCCTGTGGGTGTTCAACCCACGGCGCAAGAAGGAGTTCGACGAAGCCACCCAACTGCCCTTCGCGGACGATCCCGAGGCCAGCCGGCACGTCGAGCAAGCGCACGCTAAAGCGCAAGAGAAAGCTTCTGGGAGCAAACAAGAATGACAACCTTCTGGAGTCTGTACGTCACAGTCCTGACGTTGGGCACTATCTTCGCCCTGACCTGGCTGTTGCTGTCGACCCGCAAGGGCCAGCGCGAAGAGGTCACCGACGAGACCGTCGGGCATGCCTTCGACGGGATCGAGGAATACGACAACCCGCTGCCCAAGTGGTGGTTCTGGCTGTTCGTCGGCACCATCATCTTCGCCCTCGGCTACCTGGTGCTGTACCCCGGCCTGGGCAACTGGAAAGGCGTGCTGCCAGGCTACAGCTACCTGGATACCGACAAGCAGACCGAGTTCGCCAACGGCGAGCCAGGCTGGACCGGCGTGCATGAGTGGGAAAAAGAAATGGCCAAGGCCGATGCCCGCTTCGGGCCGATCTTCGCCAAGTTCGCCGCCATGCCGATCGAAGAGGTGGCTAAGGATCCTCAAGCGCTGAAAATGGGCGGGCGGCTGTTTGCCTCCAACTGCTCGGTGTGCCACGGCTCCGACGCCAAGGGCTCGTATGGCTTCCCCAACCTGACCGACAAGGATTGGCGCTGGGGTGGCGAGCCGGAAACCATCAAGACCACCATCATGAATGGTCGTCACGGGGTGATGCCGGCCTGGGCCGAGGTCATTGGCGAGCAAGGCGTGGCCGATGTCGCCGCCTACGTACTGACCAATCTGGACGGGCGCAAGCTGCCGGAAGGGATCAAGGCCGATGCTGCCAATGGCCAGAAGATCTTCGCCGCCAACTGCGTCGCCTGCCACGGGCCTGAAGCCAAGGGTACGCCGGCCATGGGTGCGCCTGACCTGACCCATCCGCAGGCATTCATCTACGGCTCAAGCTTCGCCCAGTTGCAGCAGACCATCCGCTATGGCCGCCAAGGCCAGATGCCGGCCCAGGCTGAGCTGCAGGGCAATGACAAGGTGCACCTGCTGGCGGCCTACGTCTACAGCCTGTCGCACCAGGAGCAAACCACCGAGCAAGCCGAGTGATCTTGCGCAACGGCCCTGCCGCTTCCAACCGGAAGGGCCGTTGCGGATTCGACCGAGCCCGGCAATCGCACCCTTACAGGAACCGCTTCCGGCTTCTGCCCCGTCACTCCCCTCTCAACACTCCCTCCAGCCAGGCGTACCGCCTGACTTACCAAGAGGGAGCTTGCATGACTGATCTGGATCGACGCTTCGAAACCGTTCTGCCGCCCAAACGGCCCGGCCGCCATGGCAACCGCGCTACACCGCGCGCGTTCGTCTTCGCCTCAGACCCCCAGTACCCGTGGACGCCAGCTTCGGATTTGAACCTGGAGCAAAGCGCTGCCGACCGGGACCAGGAATCGGCGCAACTGATCAACCAGCAGTACGCCAATATTGCCGACTACCGCACCCATATGGGCGGCACGGCAATACCGGTGATGATCAACGGCGACATGACGGCCTATGGGCACGGCTGGCAACGCAAGGTGCTGTATCCGATCCTTGAGCGGCACTTGCAGGACAATTACTACTTCGGCCTGGGCAACCACGATTACGAGAACAACACGACCTTCAACAACGGTGCCGCCCGCGACAGCATCCTGGACCTGATCGATCACCACCGTGAGCGGGTCGACACCATGGACATCAGCGCCATTACAGATCTTCAGCAGACCCATTACAGCGGCAGCCTGGCCTACAGCATGAATTTCGGCAGGGTTCGCCTGATCCAGCTCAATAACGAACCCACCTATGAGCTGGGCTTTCAAAGCGGTTGGGCCTGGCCGCTCGAGCATCGCCATCGCTTCGATATCAGTGGCTCGTTGCAGTGGCTCGAAGGCCAATTACAGGAAGCCTACGATAGCGGGCAGATCATCCTGCTGAACCTGCATAAGCCCAACGAATGGGCCAGCCAAGAGGAACGCAACCGGTTCCGCGCGATGATTGCGCACTACCGCGTCGATGCTGTCTTTGCCGGGCACCTGCACCGCGAGGCTGGTCGTTTTTATCGAGACACGAGGGCCGTTGGCTCAATCCCCCTCTACCTGAGTGGCTCAGCCTCGCAGAGCACCTACCTGGTCGCAGAACTAAACGACAGCGCCGACAGCCTGAGCGTACGCCTGGTGCGAGGCAACGACTGGCGCTCAGCCGAGGAGATCGACCAGCTGCAACTGTATAAGCCATGAAGGCAGCAACTAAACGCAATGTTCATGTGGACTGTCAATTGATCCACATCAAATGAACAGCGCATACACCAACCCAGCACTTTACCCAATGCGACCAAAAGTCGCAGGGTGAACCTAGGCGCCACGACGGGCGTATCATGCTCGCAGGCGCCTACTACACCTGACCGCGGCCGGCATGCACTGGCCGCGGCATTTACCACTGCCGTGGGACTTGATGATGAGCAAGCAAATTCCGGTACATGATGTCACCCCGCCTGCCAAACAAGGAAAGGACTCTGTCGACCTCTACGCTGCCCGTGAAAAAATCTACACCCGTGCCTTCACCGGAGTGTTCCGCCGCCTGCGCATGGTCGGCGGTGCTGTCCTGTTCCTGCTCTACTTCGGCACCGTGTGGCTGAACTGGGGCGGTCACCAGGCAGTCTGGTGGAACCTGCCTGAGCGCAAGTTCTACATCTTTGGTGCGACCATCTGGCCGCAAGACTTCATCCTGCTCTCCGGGATCCTCATCGTCGCCGCTTTCGGCCTGTTCTTCATCACCGTGTTCGCCGGCCGCGTCTGGTGCGGTTACACCTGCCCGCAGAGCGTCTGGACCTGGATCTTCATGTGGTGCGAAAAGGTCACCGAAGGCGACCGCAACCAACGCATGAAACTCGACCGCGCACCGATGAGCGCCAACAAGCTGCTGCGCAAGACGGCCAAGCACAGCATGTGGCTGCTGATCGGCTTCGTCACCGGGGTGACCTTCGTCGGCTACTTCTCGCCCATTCGCGAACTGGTGATTGAGTTTTTCACCGGCCAAGCCGACGGCTGGGCCTACTTCTGGGTTGGTTTCTTCACCCTGGCCACCTATGGCAATGCCGGCTGGCTGCGCGAGCAAGTGTGCGTGTACATGTGCCCATATGCGCGCTTCCAGAGCGTGATGTTCGACAAGGACACGCTGATCGTCTCCTACGACCCGCGGCGCGGCGAAACCCGTGGCCCACGCAAGAAAGACCTCGACTATAAGGCCAAGGGCCTGGGCGACTGCATCGACTGCACCATGTGCGTGCAGGTCTGCCCGACCGGCATCGACATCCGCGACGGCCTGCAGATCGAGTGCATCGGCTGCGCGGCGTGCATCGACGCCTGTGACAGCATCATGGACAAGATGAACTACCCCAGGGGCCTGATCAGCTATACCACCGAACACAACCTGTCGGGCCAGAAGACCCACCTGGCCCGCCCGCGCCTGATCGGCTATGCGCTGGTGTTGCTGGTGATGATCGGCGCCCTGGCCACAGCCTTCGCCACCCGCTCGCTGGTCGGTTTCGATGTCAGCAAGGACCGCGTGCTGTACCGCGAGAACGCCCAGGGGCGGATCGAAAACGTCTACAGCCTCAAGGTGATGAACAAGGATCAGCGCGACCACGTCTACGTGCTCGACGCCACTGGCCTGCCGGATCTGAAGCTTGAAGGCCACCGCGAGATTCGCGTTGCCGCCGGTGATATCGTCAGCCTGCCGGTGCAGTTGTCGGTTGCCCCCGAGCAGTTGCCCTCGACCACCAACGAAGTCATGTTCATCCTCAGGGACGCCGACGACAACGGCACCCAGGTTGAAGCCAAGAGCCGTTTCATCGGCCCGCAAATACGCTAAGGAATCGCTGCATGCCTGCCACCGCCACCAGCCCCTGGTACAAGCACCTCTGGCCATGGATCATCATCGCCATCCTGACCACCTCGGTGTGCCTGAGCCTGACCATGGTCAGCATTGCCGTGCGCAACCCGGACAACCTGGTCAACGACAACTACTACGAAGCCGGCAAAGGCATCAACCGCTCGCTGGACCGCGAGCTGCTGGCGCAGACCCTCAACCTCAAGGCGCGGGTGTACCTGGACGAGCTGACCGGCGAAGTCGAGCTGCGCCTGACCGGTAACAGCGATCCGCAGACGCTGGAATTGAACCTGATCTCGCCGACCCAGCCGGACAAAGACCGCAAGGTTACGCTGGCACGCAGCGAGCCGGGGCGCTATGTCGGCCAACTGGATGACAAGGTCGAGGGGCGGCGTTTCGTCGAGCTGCTGGGCAGCCAGGATGGTCATGTCTGGCGCTTGTTCGAGGAGGAAAAGGTCGAGCATGGGCTGACCCTGGAGCTGGGTGACGAGGCCCTGCAAGGGGCTGAGCGTAACCAGTGAGTAATGCCATGAGTTCGGCTTGCGTACATCACCGCGTGGGCGCTGGACACGTGGGAGCGAGGCGCGTGGGAGCGGGCTTGCCCCGCGATAGCGTCAGTCATGACCACGGGCGTGTCAGAACTGACGCTATCGCGGGGCAAGCCTGCTCCCACGCGCCTCGCTTCCACGAGCCTAGCTTCCACGCGCATAGCTCCCACGCGAGCTGCATGCGCGTCCTCCAAAGCAAATTGTGCAAGGCAGTAGACCTGTGACCCAGCCCACCCCCTGCTACCACTGCGCCCTGCCCGTCCCTGCCGGCAGTTGCTTTAGCGCCGTGGTCCTTGGTGAACCCCGCGCATTCTGCTGCCCCGGTTGCCAGGCGGTGGCCGAATCCATCGTTGCCGGCGGCCTTGAGCACTATTACCAACACCGCAGCCAGACCAGCGCCAACCCCCAAGCCCTGCCGCAACAGTTGCAGGATGAACTGGCGCTGTACGACCGCAGCGATGTGCAGCAGACCTTCGTGCACCATGCCGATGACCTCGCCGAAGCGACGCTGATGGTCGAAGGCATAAGCTGCGCCGCCTGTGGCTGGCTGATCGAAAAGCACCTGCGCAACCTGGACGGGGTCGCCGATGCGCGACTCAACCTGTCCAACCATCGCTTGCTGATCAGCTGGGACGACCGCCAACTGGCCCTGTCCAAGCTGATGGCCGAGCTGCGCCACATTGGCTATGCCGCCCACCCGTACCAGCCCGACCAGGCCGCCGAGCAACTGGCCCGGGAAAACCGCAGCGCCCTGCGCCGCCTGGGCGTGGCTGGCCTGCTGTGGTTCCAGGCGATGATGGCGACCATGGCTACCTGGCCCGAATTCAACATCGACCTGAGTGCTGAACTGCACACCATCCTGCGCTGGGTCGCACTGTTTCTCACCACGCCGATCGTCTTCTACAGCTGCGCACCATTCTTCAAGGGCGCTGCTCGCGACCTTCGCACCCGCCACCTGACCATGGACGTTTCAGTCTCGCTGGCCATCGCCCTGGCGTACTGCGCCGGGATCTGGACGGCAATCACCGGCAGTGGCGAGCTGTACTTCGACACCGTCGGCATGTTCGCGCTGTTTCTGCTTACTGGCCGCTACCTGGAGCGCCGCGCCCGCGAACGCACCGCCGCCGCCACCGCGCAACTGGTCAACCTGCTGCCCAGCTCCTGCCTGCGGCTGGACCGCGACGGGCGCAGCGAGCGCATCCTGCTGGCCGAGCTGCAACGGGGCGACCAGGTACAAGTGCTGCCCGGCGCGGTGATTCCCGCCGATGGGCGGATCATCGAAGGCCGCTCGAGCATCGACGAGTCGCTGCTGACCGGCGAATACCTGCCGCTGGCGCGGCGCGTTGGCGACCGGGTGACGGGGGGCACGCTCAATGTCGAAAGCACCCTCACTGTCGAGGTCGAGGCGCTTGGCCAGGAAACACGCCTGTCGGCGATTGTCCGGCTGCTGGAGCGCGCCCAGTCGGAGAAACCGCGCCTGGCGCAGATCGCCGACCGCGCCTCGCAGTGGTTCTTGCTGTTCACCTTGGTCGCCGCAGCCGCTATCGGCCTGCTCTGGTGGCAACTGGACGCGTCGCGGGCATTCTGGATCGTCCTGGCCATGTTGGTCGCGACCTGCCCCTGCGCGCTGTCGCTGGCTACCCCGACTGCACTGACCGCTGCTACCGGCACCTTGCACAAGCTCGGTTTGCTGGTCACCCGTGGCCATGTGCTGGAAGGGCTGAACCAGATCGACACGGTGATCTTCGACAAGACCGGCACCCTCACCGAAGGCCGCCTGGCGCTGCGCAGCATTCGCCCGCTGGGCGCGCTCGCTGCCGACCGCTGCCTGGCGCTTGCCGCTGCGTTGGAAAACCGCTCCGAACACCCCATCGCCCGCGCCTTCGGCCGCGCTGCGCAGCCTGCCGAGCAAGTGCAGAACGTGCCAGGCTTGGGCCTTGAGGGCGCCGTCGACGGCCAGCGCCTGCGCATCGGCCAGGCCAGCTTCGTCTGCGCCCTGAGCGGCGCTGAAATACCTGTCGTACCCGAGCCGCGTGGCCAGTGGCTGTTGCTCGGCGACCGCCAAGGCCCACTGGCCTGGTTCGGCCTGGACGATCGCCTGCGCGAGGATGCCAAGGATCTGCTCGACGCCTGCAAGGCGCGCGGCTGGCAGACACTGCTGCTGTCAGGCGACAGCTCGCCGATGGTCGCCGAAGTGGCCGCACAACTGGGCATCGACCAGGCCATTGGCGGCCTGCGCCCGGACGACAAACTGGCACGCCTGCGCGCGCTGCAGGCCGAAGGGCGCAAGGTGCTGATGCTCGGCGACGGGGTCAATGACGTGCCGGTGCTGGCCGCAGCCGACATCAGCATCGCCATGGGCTCGGCCACTGACCTGGCTAAGACCTGCGCCGATGCGGTGCTGCTGTCCAATCGCCTGCAAGCGTTGGCGCAAGCCTTCGACCTGGCCCGCCGAACCCGGCGTAATATCCTCGAGAACCTGCTGTGGGCGACGCTGTATAATGGCCTGATGTTGCCGTTTGCCGCCCTGGGCTGGATCACCCCGGTCTGGGCTGCCATCGGCATGTCGCTCAGCTCGTTGATCGTGGTGCTCAATGCCCTGCGCCTGACCCGGCTCAAAGACGACGCCTTATCGCCGGGCAAGCCCGCTGCCACGCTGCAATCGCTGGCCTGAACCGCCCCGCGATGACAGTTACTGAAGGATGACCGTATGCCTGCCCTCTACATCATGATCCCCGCAGCCCTGCTGATCGTTGGTGTGGCCGTGTACATCTTCTTCTGGGCGGTGGACAGCGGCCAGTACGACGACCTCGACAGCCCCGCGCACAGCATCCTGTTCGACGACCAGGACCCACAGCACCAGGCCGCGGTCAAAGCCGATGGCGACGCGCCCAAAGACGAGGACCAAACCCCTCGTGGCTGACCTGCTTCCTCTGCTTGGCTCAGCCCTGGTACTCGGCCTGCTCGGTGGCGGCCACTGCCTGGGCATGTGCGGCGGCCTGATGGGCGCCTTGACCCTGGCCATCCCTCCAGAACAACGCAGCCGGCGCCTGCGTCTGCTGCTGGCCTACAACCTCGGGCGGATCCTTAGCTACACCTGCGCAGGCCTGCTGCTCGGCCTGGCCGGTTGGGCCGTGGCCAGCAGCCCAGCGGCCCAGGGGCTGCGGGTGGCGGCGGCGTTGCTGTTGATCGCCATGGGCCTGTACCTGGCCGGTTGGTGGAGCGGGCTGACCCGCATCGAAGCTCTTGGGCGCGGGCTGTGGCGGCATATTCAGCCGCTGGCCACGCGATTGTTGCCGGTATCGAGCTTGCCCCGAGCGCTGCTGCTCGGCGCACTGTGGGGCTGGCTGCCCTGTGGACTGGTGTACAGCACCCTGCTGTGGGCGGCGAGTCAGGGCAATGCCGGCTACAGCGCGGCGCTGATGCTGGCGTTTGGCCTGGGCACCTGGCCGGTGTTGCTGGCCACAGGGCTCGCCGCAGAGCGGGTCAACGCCCTGCTACGCCGACGCAGCGTACGCATGGCCGGTGGCTTGCTGGTGATCATGTTTGGTTTGTGGACACTGCCAGGGCCGCATCAGCACTGGCTGATGGGCCATTGATCCACGCTCAACCCAAGAGCCTGTTTCCTTCCATTTCAAGCAACAGCACTTAGAGAAATTTCCCACGCCAGCATCAGACCGGTCTGCTTTTGATCGGGAAGCCCTTCCTTGCACCATCACTCCCCAACGGATGCCCTGCCCCGCCAGGAGCCATCCCGGCCCATGGATCGGCGATGCAGGAAGCCAAGATGCTCTCTCAACAGGATGTGCGCTTTACCTCCAGTAGCGTTGACGACAGTGCCTTCGCTGTCGTCCGGGTCACACCCGCCCGCTCGGCCACGGAGCACAGCCGATGAGCGCCGCCCCTTCAACTCACCGCGAAGTGGCGCTGGTCCCGGCCAACACCCTGCACCAGAGCGACGTCGACTTCAGCATGAAGAAGCTCGACCAG
>Ga0247819_10000174_pt1 | contig 40296 bp, 40 predicted proteins | sample 13C_Xylose_Day6_FD_193428 | JGI IMG/M metagenome (GOLD analysis project Ga0247819, IMG submission 193428) | Soil microbial communities from agricultural site in Penn Yan, New York, United States - 13C_Xylose_Day6 | ecosystem: Environmental > Terrestrial > Soil > Agricultural land | place: USA... | reverse complement strand
CATGCCTCGAACCGGCAGCCTACTCATAGACTATTGCGTTGTGGTGAAAGTCACAGCACCAAGGACATGAATGTACACTTGTGCACTGAAATTTTTATTCAAGCCCCTTTTCGGGCCTGTTCGGGTGCCTAAGACTGCCGCACTTTCGCCTTTCACGCCAGTCACAGATGGTCGAAAGGCCTGTACTACTGCACCCAGCGCTGCAGAATTTGCTGTAGATCATTACGTTTGAACGGCTTGGCCAGGTAATCGTTCATGCCCGCCGACAAACAGGCTTCGCGGTCGCCCTGCAAGGCATTTGCGGTCAGCGCGATGATCGGCAGGTCGGTGCAACCGGGCAATTGGCGGATCTGCCGGGTGGCTTCGTAGCCGTCGATGATCGGCAATCGGCAGTCCATCAGAATCGCCTCGAAAATCAGACTCTCGGCGCTGCGCACGGCCTGCGCGCCATCGGCGGCGACGCTCACAGTAAAGCCCAGACTGCGCAACATTGCTTCGATGACGGTTTGATTGACCGGGTTGTCCTCGACCAGCAGCACATTGCGCCCCTCGCCATCGCCGTCACCCGTGGGCGTGCGTGCTGTCAGGACAGGCAATGCCTGTTGATAGAGCGCCAGCGGAATTTCCAGGGTGAACACCGAACCACGGCCTTCTTCGCTCTGCGCTCGCAGGGTTCCGCCCATGCGCTCCGCGAGCGTGCGGGCAATCGGCAGGCCCAGGCCGGTGCCGCCGTAGCGTCTTGAAATAGAACTGTCGGCCTGTTGGAACGCGTTGAACATCAACTCCAGGCTGTCGGCCGGAATACCGATGCCGCTGTCGCGCACGCTGCAGGTAAACCACAACAATTCGTGATCCAGCGATTGCCACTGCGGTTCGATGGTCACGCGGCCCTGCTCGGTGAACTTCAACGCGTTGCCGACCAGGTTCACCAGAATCTGGCGGATGCGCGTCGGATCGCCCTGAACCTGCAACGCGCGCATGTCCTCGGGGATCTGCAACTGCAGTTCGAGCCCGCGTTGTGCTGCGCTGTGCTGGAACGATTGGGCGCAGGCGCTGATCAGGTCAGCCAGGTTGAACGGGATGTGTTCCAGCTCCAGTTCCGAGCGTTCGATGCGCGAGAAGTCGAGAATGTCGTTGATGACCTTGAGCAAGTGTTCGGTGGACTCCGAGGCCAACGCCGCGTACTCGACCTGCTCTTCGGTCATTTCGGTGGTTTCCAGCAATTGCAGCATGCCCAGCACGCCATTCATGGGCGTGCGCAATTCGTGGCTCATCATGGCCAGGAAGTCGGACTTGGCGTTGTTGGCCTTTTCCGCTTCTTCGCGGGTCTGGATCAACTGGGCCATCGCTTGATGCTGTTCGCGGCTGGCCTGTTCGAGGCCGCTGGCGAGGTTGTTGATGTGTTGCGACAGCGCGCCCAGTTCGGTGTCGTCAACGATGGGCAGCGGTGTCTTGTAGTCGCCGTCCTGGATCGCCTTGACCGCGTTGCCGATATCCCGGATCGGTTGCGACAGGCTCCCGGCCAGACGCCGGGCCAGCAGGAAGGTAAACAGCAGGGCGAACAGCGCCAAGATAGCTGCCTTGAACAGGATTTCCTGCTGGCGCTGACTGAAGGCATCGTTGGACAGACCGACAATCACCCGGCCCAGATAATCCTCGGCGGGCGCGGTGGTGGCGACCTTGCTGTTCTGGAAAAAATCATTGTGCAACGGCACACGCTGCAGGCGCACGGGCGCCTGGAACACTTCGACCTGATGCGGGCGGCTGTGGTCTGCCGACGGCTGCTCGACGTACACCAGAATCCGGTTGGCACTGTCCTGGATCTCCAGAAAACGCACGTTGGGCGTGGCGAGCGTGGCCTTGAGCAAGCTTTCAAGCACTTCATTGTTGCCGGAGATCACCCCGTATTCCGTGGCGGGCGCCAGTTGGTTGGCGATGAGCTGGCCGGTGTGATTGAGCTCCTGACGCAGGTCCTGAATCCGCACGAAGGTAAAGAAACTGATCAACAGCAACGTCAGCAGCAGGGCCGGACCGAGGCTGATGATCTGGGTGCGGGTGTTGATGTCCCAACGGCGACGGAAGGTCATGGGTGGCGTTCTCCTTCAGCCAACAGTGTTGCGACAGACGCTTCGTTTATCTGTTCAATACCTAATGAACGAGCCACCTGCGGATTGCTTGAGACTTTGAAACGCGGTGGATAGTACGTGCGTGGCCAAGTGGCCGGCGGCCGGTCGAGCAATTGATCGAGAATCACCAGCCAGTCATTTTGATCGCTGTAGCTGCTGGCCAGGCTTCCTGCCTTGACGAAGCCCGCATTGGGGCCGATCAGCGCCAGTTGTCGGGCATAGCTGCTGAGTAACAGGTTTTTTGCGGTTTTCGAGTTGTACAGATCGGGGTCATCGAGGCCAAGCAGTACGTCGCTGTTGTCCAGCAAGGTTTGCAGCGGGCGACTGTCCTGGGTGTTGTCCCAGCGTTCGGTGACCACCTCAAGCCCCAGTGTGTGTGCAGCCTGACGCAGCTCCTTCAAAAGGAATTCGCTGTGGTTGTCATACAGCACGCCCACCCGTTTCACTTGCGGCAGGAGGATTCGGGTCAGGCGTAATTGGCGATCCAGCGGCGGATCGCTCCACAGTAGGCTAAGGCGCGGGGGCAGGGCGTCGCCCAGGTGTTGCCGGGCTTGCAGGCGGCTGATGCGCAGCACGAGGGTGGCCGGGCCTTGGTGGTCCTGCTGACGCCAGTCGAGGCTCGGCAAGTCGAGCAGGATCAAACGGGTGTCCGCCGGTAATTTTCCGGGCGCCGGCAGATTGGCCAGTGGCTGAAAACGCACCGTGTCGGCGGGGCGCAACTCGCGCAGCGCCTGGACGAAGGATTGCACGCCGGCGCTGTCTTCGGCCCCGGTCAACAGAATGTCCGCGGCGTTTGCCGAGAAACTGCCGAGCCAGCCACTGATCACCAGGCACAGCATGGCCAACAAATGGCCCAGGCCTGGCGTCTGGCGTGGCGGACACTGCGCCATCTTAAAGCGCCAGCTCCGCGCTGAAGTACATCACGCGACGCTCGTCATAATTATTGTCGACGAAGGTGGTGGGTTGATGATCCAGGCGCTGCTGGAGTACGCCGGCCAGTTCCAGGCTGGCCTTGCCCAAGCGGATACGCTTGGCGATGCGCGTGTCGATACGTTCGAAACGATAGCCGTTCAGCGCGTCGTCACCATAATAGAAAAGCGCGCTGTTCCAGCCTTGGCCCCAGTCGCGCATCCAGCCCGCGGAGCCACTGTTGCGAGCGGTCTGTTGCACATCCTGTGGGCTGCTTGCGTCGGCATCGACGTAAGCATAGGTAAAACGCAGGCGGTCAGCGTCGCCGACTCTCCAGTCGAGTTGAGTTTCCGTTCCCGAAAAACGTGCGGTGTTGGCGTTGCTGGCGATGAACTGATTGTTGCGCAGCGGTTCGCTGATCATCCCGGTGATTTCGTCGTAGAACAGTTTCACATCGACCGCCAGCCGCTGTTCGGCAAAGTAACCGTTGTAGCCCAGCTCACGAGAGCGCATGTGTTCCTGGTCGAGATCGCCGGGGCCGCGGGTTTTTACGAAGTAACGGGCGCTGGTCTGGCCATAGGCCGCCGGTTGCAGGTTGGTGACGCGGTAACTCCAGTTGACGCTGTTCTCGAACATGTCCGGCGAACGGATCGCTTCGGAGTACACCGCCCGCAAGCCGTGGCGCGGGTTGATCAGGTAATTGACCGCCACGCGCGGGGTCAGCGAGCTGCCGATCAACTGCGTGTCTTCGAACATCGCGCCGCCTTGCAGCAACCAGTGTTCGCTGGCGCGCCACTCGAGTTGGCCGAAGGCCCGCCACGTGGTGTCATCGAGCGTGCCATTGAAGTAGGTCTCGGAGTCTGCCCGGTCGTAACGATAGTTCAAGCCGCTGACCAGTCGCAGACTATCGGACAGGCTCAACGTGTCCTGCAACTCCAGATCGTAGCGGGTTTCGCGGGTGCTTTGGTCGATGTCACCGCACAGGGTCTGCCGGGCGCCGTTGCGCCATTGGTCGAGCGCCTGGTTGGCCAGCGCTTGCTGGGCCGGATCGCCGGGAGGAGCGCCAGGCCCGATAAAGCGTTCGATGTTGCGTGCCAGACGTTCGGTGTAATTCGGGTTGAGCTGCCAAAGCTCGGTCAGTTGCGGACTGAACGACACCTCGGCATCGCACGCGCGCCAGGTTTGCTGGCGATCCCAATGCTGGGCCGAGCCCTGAACATACAGGCTGTGATCGGGATTGAGGTCGAGGTTCCAGCGCAATGAACCGGCGTAATCCTTGGCGGTGACGTCGGAATTGTCGCCGGCGCGGGTAATCCCTGAAAACACCGGGCGGTAGGTATACGGCCGCTGGTTTTTGGCTTCTTTGGCGTTCAATTGCCAATCGATGCTTTGGCGCTCGTCGAGCGTCTGGCTGACGGCCAGGTTGAATCGGTTCAAACGGCGGCTGTCGCGATAATCGGCGCCAGTGCGGTCGGTGTCGAAGCCGTCGTCTTGTTGACCGGACAGCGACAAGCGCAAATCACCGTCAGCCCAACCCAAACCCTGGCTGGCGTAGAAGTCGTTGATGCCGCGCTGGCCGCGGGTGACTTTCATTCGCGTGCCATGGCTGTCGGCCGGGTTGCGAGTGATGATATTGACCACGGCCATCAGCGCATTGGCGCCATAACTGACGGTGTTCGGGCCGCGGAAAACTTCGATGCGTTCGATATCTTCCATGGCCACCGGAATATCGCTCCAGTCCACCGTGGCCAGGCCGGCGCGATACACCGAGCGGCCATCGATCAACACCTGCATGCGCCGTGCTTCGCTGGCGCTGGTGCCGTGATAGTTCACCGTCGCCTGATTGCCGCTGATGTTGCCTACCATCATGCCCGGCACCAACCGCAGCACTTCACTGATGTCCCGGGCGCCGCTGGCGTTGATGAGCGCGCTGTCGATCACTGTCATGCTCCCCGGTACAGCGGCCGGCGACTGTTTCAGGCGCGTCGCCGTCAGTACTTGCGGCAACGGCTCACTGTCGAGGAACAAATCGTCGGCCAGCACGGGCGAGCTGAAGACCAGCGCCAGTACCAACGGCGAGCGAGGTGAAGGGGAACCCAGTGACACAACACATCCTTGTTAACGATTGATGGCGCGCATGTTAACCGAGGCCGATGACTTTTCCAGTCACGATGTCAGCATTTTCCTCGGTTTTATCCGACTTCTTTCAACACGCGCCGGTAATTGACGCAGGGGCTGGCCGACACGGGGGCGCTCCGTATAATGCCGACATCGCCACTGGTATGGATTAACGGAATACATATGACTGAACAGCGCCCGATTGCGGTCCTGGGAGGCGGAAGTTTTGGTACCGCCGTGGCAAACCTGCTGGCCGAGAACGGGCATCAGGTGCTGCAGTGGATGCGTGATCCCGAACAGGCCGAGGCCATTCGGGTCAATCGTGAGAACCCGCGTTACCTCAAGGGCATCAAGATTTTGCCCGGCGTGACACCGGTCACCGACCTGCAAGCCACCCTCGACGCTTGCGACCTGAGTTTCGTGGCGTTGCCGTCCAGCGCGCTGCGCTCGGTGCTGGCGCCGCACGCTGAGCGTTTGCGCGGCAAGATGCTGGTGAGCCTGACCAAAGGCATCGAAGCTCACACCTTCAAACTGATGAGCCAGATTCTCGAAGAGATCGCCCCGCAAGCGCGCATCGGCGTGTTGTCCGGGCCGAACCTGGCCCGTGAAATCGCCGAACATGCGCTGACCGCCACAGTAGTCGCCAGCGAAGACGAAGCACTCTGCGAGCAGGTTCAGGCCGTACTGCATGGCCGCACTTTCCGCGTCTACGCCAGCGCCGACCGTTTTGGCGTGGAGTTGGGCGGGGCGCTGAAAAACGTCTACGCGATCATCGCCGGCATGGCGGTGGCGCTGAACATGGGCGAAAACACCAAGAGCATGCTGATCACCCGGGCACTGGCGGAAATGACCCGCTTCGCGGTGAATCAGGGGGCCAACCCGATGACCTTCCTGGGCCTGGCAGGCGTGGGCGATTTGATCGTGACCTGCTCGTCGCCCAAAAGCCGCAACTATCAGGTCGGCTTTGCCCTCGGCCAGGGCTTGAGCCTGGACGAGGCGGTCAATCGCCTGGGTGAAGTGGCGGAGGGTGTGAACACCCTCAAGGTGCTCAAGGCCAAGTCCCAGGAAGTGGGCGTATACATGCCACTGGTCGCCGGGCTGCATGCGATTCTGTTTGAAGGGCGCACGCTTGAACAGGTGATCGGGCTGCTGATGCGCGGCGAACCGAAGACCGACGTCGACTTTATTTCCACCAGCGGTTTCAACTGAGCCCACGACTTAACCGGAACGGAGCGAGACATGAACGATCAGAAAGTAGAAGCCAAGTACGAATCCATTTTGCTGCGAGTGCTGTGGATGATCGTCTTTGTGCTGGTCTGGCAGGTGGCGCAGTTCATCCTTGGCGCCGTGGTGCTGGTGCAGTTGATCTATCGTTTGATTTACGGCGCCCCGAGCGCCAGTTTGATGAACTTCGGCGACAGTCTGAGCCAGTTCCTGGCGCAGATCGGTCGTTTCGGCAGTTTTCACAGCGACCAGAAGCCTTGGCCGTTCGCCGATTGGCCGACGCCGCGTACGCCGGAAGGTGAAGCGCCGCACGTCGTGGCGCCAGCACCGCATCCGGCCCGAGATGAGGAACCCAAGCTATGAAACTCTGGGTATTGCGTCATGGTGAAGCCGTGCCACACGGCTCTCGCTCCAGCGATTCCGAGCGGGAACTGACGGAGCACGGTCGAAAAGAAGTGCTGAGCAGCGCTGCAAAGTTGATCGGGCAACCGCTGACTGCCATCTACGCCAGCCCGTACCTGCGGGCACAGCAAACGGCGCAGCTGGTGCGCGAAGCATTGGGTTTCGAACCGGAAATCCGCACGGTCGAATGGCTCACCCCAGACACCGAACCGGACAAGGTCGCCGAGCAGATGGTGGCGGTGAGCGATGTGCTGCTGGTCAGTCACAACCCGCTGGTGGGCAACCTGCTGAGTTACTTGCAGCATGGCGCCGGGCATCCACCGGAGCGCGTCAGCACCGCCGGGCTGGCGGAACTCAAGGGTGAGGAGCTGCTGGTCGGATCCATGACGCTCGATAGCATCAAGCATCCCTGAAAACAAAGATCGCAGCCTTCGGCAGCTCCTGCATAGGAGTGTGCAGTAGGAGCTGCCGAAGGCTGCGATCCTTTGATCTATTTTTTCTTACAAAATATCAACCAAGCACTTGCTTGGTTGACTACGCTTGCTCCAGACCAAAAAAACAGGAGCGAGTCGCATGTCTGCTGCCTTTCGTTTGCCGCTGGACGTTTTCTACGAGCGTGAGGCCCGACATCCGCGCCAGCGTTTTTTGGTTCAGCCCATTGGCGGTGGTCAAGTGGAGACGCTGACCTGGGCTGACGTCGGCCATCAGGCCCGATGCGCGGCACATTGGCTGCGGGCGCGGGAATTGCCCCAAGGCAGCCATATCGCCCTTATCTCAAAAAACTGCGCGCACTGGATCATTGCCGACCTGGCGATCTGGATGGCCGGTCATGTCTCGGTGCCGCTGTACCCAAACCTGACGGCCGAATCCGTGGCCCAGGTGCTGGAGCATTCGGAAGCGGCATTGGCGTTCATTGGCAAACTCGACGATTGGCCGGGCATGTCCCGTGGAGTCAACCCGGACCTGCCAACAATCAGTCTGCCGCTGCATCCGCCGGGCACCTTCGATTTCAGCTGGGCCGACCTGCAACACAGCTCGCCGATTCAGGACGACCCCAAACCTGCCGCCGATCAACTGGCGACGATCATCTACACCTCCGGCACCACGGGCATGCCGAAAGGCGTGATGCACAGCTTCGGCAACCTGGGTTTCGCCACTACGCGCGGTACCTCGTTGTTCGGCCTTAACGAGTCGGACCGCCTGCTCTCGTACCTGCCGCTGTGCCATGTGGCCGAACGGATGTTCGTCGAAATGGCGGCGATCTATACCGGGCAAACCGTTTTTTTTGCCGAGAGCCTCGACACCTTCCTTACCGATCTGCAACGTGCCCGGCCGACGGCGCTGTTCGGCGTACCGCGGATCTGGACCAAATTCCAGATGGGCGTGTACAGCAAGATCCCGGCGAAACGCCTCGATTTCCTGCTCGGCTTGCCGATTATCGGCAAGCGGGTAGGGCACAAGGTGCTCGCCGGGCTGGGGCTCGATGCGCTGCGCGTGGCTTTGTCCGGCGCGGCGCCGGTGCCGCAAACCTTGCTGCTGTGGTACCGCAAACTGGGGCTTGATGTGCTGGAGGTCTACGGCATGACCGAAAGCTGCGGTTACTCGCACATTTGCCTGCCGGGCCAGAACAAACCGGGCTGGATCGGCAAGCCTTGCCCCGAGGTCGAAGTGCGCATTGATGAGTCAGGCGAGGTGCTGGTGCGCAGTGGTGCGACCATGCTCGGCTATTTCAAGGAACCGCAGAAAACCGCAGATACCATCACCGAGGACGGTTTCCTGCGTACCGGCGACAAAGGGGAAGAGGACGCCGACGGCAACCTGCGCCTGACCGGACGCTTGAAGGAAATCTTCAAGACCAGCAAGGGCAAATACGTGGCGCCGGCACCGATTGAAAATCGCCTGGCGGTGCATTCGCGGATCGAACAGGTCTGTGTGGTCGGTGATGGGTTGAGTGCGCCGTTGGGGCTTTGCGTGCTCTCGGCTGTCGGTCAACAGGAGGCGCGGGCAGGCTTGCATTCAAGCCTGGAAAAACTGCTCGAAGAGGTCAATGGCGCACTCGACAAGCACGAACGCTTGCGGCGTCTGGTGGTGGTCAAGGACAGCTGGGCCGTGGAAAACGGCTTTCTCACGCCCACCTTGAAGATCAAACGCAACGTCATCGAAGCCGCTTATGGCGGGCAGTTCGAAGAATGGAGCGAGCGCAGCGAAGCGGTGCTGTGGCAGGATTGAGTCACAAACAAAACCAACAAGGAAATCAGCGATGAGTCTGTGGCGCACCACCCCCAACATCGAACAGTTGAACGCAATCCAGAAAAACACCATCGGCGAAGTGCTGGACATCCGCTTTGAAGCCTTCGATGAAGAGTCATTGACCGCCAGCATGGTCATCGACCATCGCACCCACCAGCCTTACGGCTTGCTGCACGGCGGCGCTTCGGTGGTGCTGGCCGAATCCGTGGGTTCCATGGCCAGTTACCTGTGCATCGACGCCAGCAAGTTTTACTGCGTGGGCCTGGAGATCAACGCCAACCACTTGCGCGGTTTGCGCAGCGGGCGGGTGACGGCGGTGGCCAAGCCGATTCACATCGGGCGCACGACCCACGTCTGGGACATTCGCCTGACCAGCGATGAAGGCAAGGCCAGTTGCGTATCGCGCCTGACCATGGCGGTGGTGCCGCTCGGTGAGAACCCGCCAGCCCGTTGATCAATCATCCGTTGCAGCTGCTGGCGCAGCCGGACGCAGACTTCGTCAGCTGCTACGGGTATCAGCGTGGCCGGACTGTCATCATTCCTGTCAGTTACGGTCATTGCTGTAGGACGCGGTCTTGCGGACAATCAACGCCTGTTCTCGCTCATGGATTTGCCGGTATGTCGCAACAGATATTTTTCGCCCACGCCAATGGTTTCCCTTCGGGCACCTACGGCAAATTGTTCGCGGCGCTGGCGCCCGAGTATCAGGTGACGCATCTGGAGCAGCATGCCCATGACCCGCGTTTCCCGGCGGACGACAACTGGTACAACCTGGTGGATGAGTTGATTCATCACCTGCAACAGCAGGCCGAACCGGTGTGGGGCGTTGGCCATTCGTTTGGCGGTGTGTTGCATTTGCACGCGGCATTGCGTTGCCCTGAACTGTATCGCGGCGTGGTGATGCTCGATTCCCCGGTGTTGACCCGTACCGATCAATGGGTCATCCGCGCGGCCAAACGCTTCGGCTTCATTGATCGCCTGACCCCGGCCGGCCGTACCTTGGGCCGTCGTGAAGAGTTCGCCGATCTTGAAAGCGCCCGGCGCTATTTCGCGGGCAAGACCCTGTTTCGCAGCTTCGATCCAGAATGTTTCGACGCCTACCTGCAACATGGTTTGCACAAGGTCGGCGACAAACTGCGCCTGCGTTTCGATCCTGCCACGGAAATCAGCATCTACCGTGGCGTGCCCCACACCAGCCCGGGCAGCACGCGGCAGTTGAAGGTGCCGCTGGCGGTGGTGCGCGGGCACAAGAGCCGAGTGGTGATGCGCCATCACGCCAGTTCGGTCGGGCGCATGCCGTTGGGTGAATCGTTGTCGATGCCCGGTGGCCACATGTTTCCCCTCGAACGTCCGCAGGACACGGCCTCGCTGCTGAAAAACCTGTTCAGCCGCTGGGACGGTCGCCAGCAGGATTGCGCATGAACAGCGTCGTTGAAGAAGTCCGCCTGAGCCTTCCGCACATCGAGTTGGCTGCACATTTGTTCGGCCCCGAAGACGGTGTGCCGGTGATTGCCCTGCACGGCTGGCTGGATAATGCCAACAGCTTTGCCCGCCTGGCCCCCAAGCTCAAAGGCCTGCGCATTATTGCCCTGGACATGGCTGGGCATGGGCACTCTGGGCATCGCCCGCCGGGTGCCGGCTATGCCATGTGGGACTACGCCCACGACGTCCTGCAAGTTGCCGAACAACTGGGCCTGGAGCGATTCGCGCTGCTTGGCCACTCCATGGGCGCGATTGCTTCGCTGATCATTGCCGGATCGTTGCCGGAACGTGTCACCCACCTGGCATTGATCGATGGCGTCATTCCTCCTACCGACAAGGGCGAAAATGCTGCCGAACGCATGGGCATGGCCCTGCAAGCGCAGCTGGACCTGCGGGAAAAACGCAAACCGGTCTATGACACCCTGGACCGTGCCATCGAGGCGCGAATGAAAGGTCTGGTAGCGGTCAGTCGCGAAGCCGCCGAACTGTTGGCCCAACGTGGCCTGATGCCGGTGCCGGGCGGCTACACCTGGCGCACCGACAACCGCCTGACGTTGCCATCGCCGCTGCGTCTTACAACGGAACAGGCCATGGCCTTCGTCCAGCGGGTCAGTTGTCCTGCAAAACTGGTGGTGGCTGCCGATGGCATGCTCGCCAAGCATCCCGAATTGCTGGAGCGTCTACCCTTTAGCCGTGAACAGCTGCCAGGCGGCCATCATTTGCACCTGAATGACGAGCCCGGTGCCGACCTTGTCGCAGACTGTTTCAATCGGTTCTTCGCCATTCCTTGACTTGCACCGGGCAACTGTCGAGGCTGGGCGGGTTGAAATGGGAGACAACCATGATAGATCTGTACACCGCTGCGACCCCGAATGGCCACAAGGTCTCTATCGTGCTCGAGGAACTCGGCCTGCCCTACACGGTGCATGCCCTGAGTTTCGACAAGAAGGAACAGAAGTCCGAGGACTTCCTCAAGATCAACCCCAATGGGCGGATTCCGGCGATTGTCGATCGCGCCAATGGTGATTTTGCCGTGTTCGAATCCGGCGCCATCCTGATTTACCTCGCTGAAATGACCGGCAAATTGTTGCCCGCCGACCCCAAGGGGCGTTCGGTAGTATTGCAGTGGCTGATGTTCCAGATGGGGGGTATCGGTCCGATGCAGGGCCAGGCCAACGTGTTTTTCCGCTACTTTCCGGAAAAGCTGCAGGGCGCCATCGACCGCTATCAGCACGAAACCCGTCGCCTCTACGAAGTCCTCGACACCCGCCTGCAAACCGAAGAATTCCTCGCCGGCGACTACAGTATCGCCGACATCGCGACTTTCCCGTGGGTGCGAGGCTATGAGTGGTCCGGTGTTTCGGTGGACGGTCTGACCGCGTTGCAACGCTGGATGTCGACCGTGGAGGCGCGTCCCGCCGTGCAGCGTGGTTTGCTGGTGCCGCAACGCTCCGATGATGCCAGTGTCGTCAAGGGTGCCCAGGCCATGCTGATCCGATGAGTCTATCCATGCGTTCCCTCAGTTTGCTGGCGCTGTGTAGTTTCAGTTGTTTGTCGTTTGCCGCCGATGTGCCCGGCAGCCAGGACCTGCCGATCGTGCCGCGTATGGTCGATGCGCAGATCGTCGACTATCGCCCGGCCGTCGAACTCGAACGGATTTATCCGCTGGGTTCGATCCGCAAGATCAGCGGCCAGTTGCGCTTTGATGGTCAGGTCAGCGCTCGTGGCAATGCCACGTCGGTGACCTATGAGCTGCCACCGGAGCATTCCGCGACACAAGCCTTCACCGCCGCCCGCGAAGCCTTGCAGAAGCAGGACGCGCAGCTGCTGTTCTGGTGCCAGGCCCGCGATTGCGGTGAAAGCAGCCTGTGGGCCAACGAGGTCTTCGGCAACGCCAAACTGTATGGTTCTGACAATGAACAGGCGTACCTGTTGTTGCGTCTGGCGGCCCCCCATGACAACACCTTGGTCGCGCTTTACAGCATCACCCGCGGCAATCGCAAAGCCTATCTGCACGTAGAGCAGTTTGAAGCCGCCGCGCCGCTGGGGGATTTGCTGCCGACGTCGGCGACCTTGCTGCGTGAACTCAAAAGCACCGGCGAACTCGACTTCCCCAAACTCACCGATGCTCCGGACGACACCTGGCTGCGTCTGATCTCTCGTGGCCTGAATCTGGACACGACACTGCGGACGAGTCTTTCCGGGCCAAACGCCGAAGCCTGGCGGCAAGCGCTGATCGGTCAGGGTGTGCGGGCGGCACGTCTGGAAACGGGCAGTGTCGAAGGCTCTGGCCTGCACATCGAGCTATTGCGCTAGGCTTTACCCGGCGAACGCGCGCGTCGCGTTCGCCTACTCTGTTTATGACTGATTTTCTCGAGACTCTAGATGATCAATAACGATCGCCTGTTGGTGCAGATCCTGCTCCTGGTGCTGTTTGGCGCGAGCTTCTGGGTGATGGCGCCGTTCTGGTCGGCGTTGTTCTGGGGCGCGGTGTTGGCGTTCGCCAGCTGGCCGTTGATGCGTTTGCTGACCCGATGGCTCAATGGCCGCGAATCCTTGGCGGCAGCTTTATTGACCGTGGGCTGGATGGTGCTGGTAGCGGCGCCGTTGGTGTGGCTGGGTTTCAATCTGGCGGACCATGTGCGTGACGCCACGGCCTTCATCAAGGATGTGCAGGTCGATGGTCTGCCGGAAGCGCCGGCCTGGCTGGGCGGCATTCCGCTGGTGGGCGGGCGACTGGTGGGGATCTGGAACAGTGTCGATCAGCAGGGCGCGGCGATGATGGTGTCGCTCAAGCCTTACTTCGGTCAGGTCGGCAACTGGTTGCTGGCGCGCAGTGCACAAATTGGTAGCGGTATTCTCGAGCTGACCTTGAGTATCGTCTTCGTGTTCTTTTTCTATCGCGACGGGCCACGGCTGGCGGCGTTTGTTCATGGCTTGCTGGAACGTCTGATCGGCAAGCGCGCCGGGTACTACATCGAGTTGGTGGCAGGTACCGTGCAGCGGGTCGTGAACGGTGTGATCGGTACCGCAGCGGCCCAGGCGGTACTGGCGTTGATCGGTTTCCTGATTGCCGGTGTGCCGGGTGCCCTGGTACTGGGCATCGTCACATTCCTGCTCAGCCTGATTCCCATGGGCCCACCGCTGGTATGGGTTCCGGCCACGGCGTGGCTGGCCTGGAAGGGTGAATACGGGATGGCGATTTTCCTCGGCATCTGGGGCACCTTCATCATCAGTGGCGTGGACAACGTGCTCAAGCCTTACCTGATCAGTCGTGGCGGTAACTTGCCGCTGGTGATTGTGTTGCTGGGAGTGTTCGGCGGGTTGATTGCCTTTGGCTTCATCGGCCTGTTCATTGGCCCGACGTTGCTGGCGGTGGCGTACAGCCTGTTGACCGACTGGAGCAAGAGCCAGTCGCGGGTCGAAGATCGTCGCTGATACGACGGGGAATGGCGCAAGGCGGGTAACACAGACTCGCGTTGGTCCGGCGGACGGATGATGGGGACCGCCAGACCAACGCCAGGCTGAATAGAAGCAGCTTGAAGCTTGCCGCTGCTTCTTGCTGCTTCGTTAGAACTTCGCTTCAGCATCCAGTTGCAGAGTGTTGATGTCGGAGTCTTTCAGGTTGGCGTTGGTGTAGTCCGAGGTCGCCATGAAGTACGTCGCGCCGAGGTTGAAGTTCTTGTCCAACTCGTAGCTCACTTTCAACTTGCTGCCCCGCGAACCGGTGAAGCCGTTGGCGAAGTCGGAGTCGGTGAAGGCACCCACCACTGCGTTACGCTGCACATCGCGGTAGTTGTAGTCGATGGCGAAGCCGTAGACCTTGGTCTTCACACCGGCCAGCCAGGCCGTATCCTGATCGTTGCTGGCATCGTCGTTGTTGACGTACTGACCGTACAGCGAGAGCGGCATTGGCAGGCCACCGATGTCGAGCTGACCAAAACCTTCGAACAGTTTGAACTGCTCGTTCGGGCTGTTGCCGTTGACGGCCAGTGCGGCCGGGATGGTGGTGCCGCCCGGGGTGATGTCGTCATCGTTGTCGTAACCGTAGACGCTGCCGCCCAAGGTCAGTTTCAGGTTGTCGGTGATGCCAAAGCGTGCGCCCAACTGACCGGCGTACAGACGCAGGTCGTGCTTGAATTGCACGCCGTCGCCGTCGACGTTGTCCTTGAGGGTGTAGTGACCGGCGCTACCGAACAGCTCGGTGCTGCCGCTCAGCGGGTACTTGTAAGAGAGGGACAGGCCTTCCGGGCTGATGTCGCTATCCCAGATCACGTCGCCCATGCTCACCCATTGCTGCGGCATCTTGCCGCCAACGATGTGCAGGTTCTTGATGGCATCGGGGTGGTAGTCGACGTAACCCTGGTCCAGCCAGATCTGCTTCTTGTCGAAGTAGTTGTCCAGGCTCTGGTTGGTGGAACGCGCATCGTCGTTGTTGCCGGTGGCGATACGAATACCGGTGTCGACTTGCGGGTTGATCTCGGTATAGGCACCCAGGCGGGCACGAATGCGCTGGCGATCCTGGTCTTTGTTGTTCGAAACGCCATCGTTGTGGACGTTTTCCTGACGGAAGCGCACGTCACCCTTGAACTGAGTCTTGGCAGCCCACGCCAGTTTCTGGTCGAAGGTGCTCAACTCATTGGTTTTCTTCGCGGTTGCGGCGATCTGCTCGTTGGTCTCTTGTTGAGCCTGACGGGCGATCTGCTGATCTTTCTGATCCCGGGCCAGCTCCGCTTGCAGTTCGCTGTACTGCGCGTTGGTAATCGAGCCGTTTGCCTTGAGCATGTCGAGCAGTTTGGCGTCGACTGCGGCGCTGGCTGGAACACTCATGGCCAGCAACAGACCGCCACACAAGGCTGCCGCAGTTTTCGTGGAAGCAAGACGCATATCAATCTCCGAAGATGAGAGTGGATGGCTGAGCCATCCAGGGCACAACCGACCATTGATGGACGGAAAACAGTGGCCGGGTTAGAACCCGACGCTCTAAAAACAGGCGCCAGTATCGCGATGGTTTATGACAGTGCAGTGGCAATGTGATGGCATGTCGATGACGATACAAAGCTCTCGCGAACTATTGATCTAGAGCGCTGTCGTCGAATTGATCGTGTGCAATGGATGGCGATAAGCGATACTCGCGAAGCTTTCACGCCATGAATGAGAGAGGACGGTGATGCCGTTGCAATGCCTGCAAAGTCTGTCGCAAATTGCCCCGCAAACGTGGGATGCACTGGTGCCAGAGACCCAACCGTTTTTGTCTCACGCGTTCCTCAGTGCGCTGGAAGACAGCGGCAGTGTCGGGCCTCATTCCGGCTGGCAACCCGAGCATTTGCTGCATATCGAAGGGGATCGACTGGTCGCTGCATTGCCCAGTTACCGCAAGTGGCATTCCTATGGTGAGTACGTTTTCGATCACGCCTGGGCCGACGCTTGCGAACGTGCCGGGATTGATTACTACCCTAAGCTTTTGACTGCCGTTCCGTTTAGTCCGGTCAGCGGTCCACGGTTACTGGCAGCCCAGGTCGAGGATGGCTTCGAGCTATTGAAAAGTCTGCCGGGCTATCTGGAAATCGAACAACTTTCCAGTGCACACATCAACTTCACCGACCCGTTTACCGATGCTGCATTGGCGGAACAACCAGGCTGGCTGCAGCGTGTTGGCTGCCAGTATCACTGGCAAAACCGCGGTTACCGTGACTTCCAGGATTTCCTTGATGTACTGAGTTCACGCAAGCGCAAACAGATGCGCAAAGAGCGCGAGCAGGTGGCGGGGCAGGGGTTCGATTTCGAGTGGCTGGAAGGTCGAGAGTTGACGCAGGCGCAGTGGGATTTTGTTTACGCCTGCTACGCCAATACCTACGCGGTGCGTAGGCAAGCGCCTTATTTGACGCGGGAGTTCTTCAGTCTTCTGGCCGAGCGCATGCCGCAATCGATCCGCGTGGTGCTGGCCAAACAAGGCTCACGACCGGTGGCGATGGCCTTCAGTCTGGTGGGCGGCGACAGTTTTTATGGCCGTTACTGGGGTTGCCTGGCGGAGTTCGATCGCCTGCATTTCGAGACCTGTTTTTATCAAGGCATGGATTACGCGATTGCCCATGGCTTCCAGCGGTTCGATGCCGGCGCGCAGGGCGAGCACAAGTTGATTCGCGGGTTCGAGCCAGTCATCACGCACTCCTGGCATTACTTGCGTCATCCGGGATTGAAAGCAGCCGTGAAGGATTTTTTGCAGCAAGAGCGAATGGGGGTATTGGCCTACGCAGACGAGGCAAGGACAGCCTTGCCTTACCGGCAAGGCTGATCCTCGCGGTGTCCGGTCAGGTCTCTTCCTTGCCCAACCAGCGATAAAGCACACCACCGACGACTGCGCCGAGTAGCGGCGCAACCCAGAACATCCACAATTGCTGGATCGCCCAACCGCCGACGATCAGCGCCGGGCCGGTGCTGCGCGCCGGGTTGACCGAGGTATTGGTGACCGGGATTGAAATCAGGTGGATCAGGGTCAAGGCCAGGCCGATGGCGATCGGCGCAAGCCCCGCAGGCGCACGATTGTCGGTGGCGCCAAGGATGATCAGGATGAACATGGCGGTCATCACCAGCTCACAGACAAACCCCGCCGCCATCGAATAGCCGCCAGGGGAATGTTCGCCGAAGCCGTTGGACGCCAGGCCTCCCGCCAGCTCGAAACCGGGTTTGCCGCTGGCAATGAAGTACAGCAGGGCGGCTGCAATCACACCGCCAATGACCTGCGCAATGATGTAGGCCGGCAGTTCCCTGGACGGGAAACGTCCGCCAACCACCAATCCCAATGACACCGCCGGATTGAGGTGACAACCGGAAATATGGCCAATGGCGAATGCCATGGTCAGTACCGTCAAGCCAAACGCCAGGGATACCCCCAGCAAACCGATACCGACATCAGGGAATGCAGCGGCCAGCACTGCACTGCCACAACCACCCAATACCAGCCAGAAAGTACCTACCAACTCAGTCGCCGAACGTTTTAACAGAGACATAGGAGAGTGCCCTTTCGAGATTATGCAGCCTTGAGCATCCAGCCGATGGACTGCAGAACCATCTCCAGAACGTTGAAGTAAGTACAGCATGGTTTTTTCAGAATTCCAGCAGACATAAAAAACCGCCAGCCCCCGCTGTTAACGGAGCCTGGCGGTCTTTTCGGCTTTTTAGGCATCACTCGACATCTGTAGCGAGTGTTCGCGATGAAGAAGAAATTGTTGTCTGACTCACCGCTATCGCGAGCAGGCTCGTTCCTGCAGGGAATGGGTGTTGTTCAGGGGATCAATCAATCCCGACAAACCCGCCTGTCTGATGCTGCCACAGCCGTGCATACAAGCCGCCCTGCGCCAGCAGTTCGGCGTGGCTGCCGGTTTCGGCGATCTTGCCGTTTTCCAGCACCACCAACCGGTCCATACGGGCGATGGTCGAGAGCCGGTGGGCGATGGCGATGACGGTTTTGCCCTGCATCAGGGTTTCGAGGCTTTCCTGGATCGCCGCTTCGACTTCCGAATCCAGTGCCGACGTGGCTTCGTCCATGATCAGGATCGGCGCGTCCTTGAGCAGTACGCGAGCGATGGCGATGCGCTGACGCTGGCCACCCGAAAGTTTCACCCCGCGTTCACCGACGTGGGCGTCGAAACCCATGCGGCCTTCAGCGTCCGACAGGCTCGGGATGAATCCGTCGGCCCGCGCCTTGTGGACCGCTTCCCAGAGTTCGGGATCGGTGGCGTCGGGTTTACCGTAAAGCAGGTTGTCGCGGATCGAGCGATGCAACAGGGACGTGTCTTGAGTGATCATGCCGATCCGCTCGCGCAGGCTTTCCTGGCTGACGTCGGCAATGTTCTGGCCGTCGATGAGAATCTTCCCGCCCTCCACGTCATAGAGACGCAGCAGCAGATTGACCAACGTCGATTTGCCCGCGCCCGACGGACCGATCAAGCCGATCTTCTCACCGGGCTTGATGGTCAGGTTGAGGCCGCCGATGATCCCGCTCTGTTTGCCGTAGTGGAAATCCACGTCTTCGAAACGCACTTCACCACGAGCTACGGCCAAGGGTTTGGCCTGGTCGCGGTCGGTGACGCTGACCGGTTGCGAGATGCTCTGCAGGCCGTCCTGAACCATGCCGATGTTTTCGAAAATACCGGTGACCACCCACATGATCCAGCCGGACATGTTGACGATGCGGATCACCAGCCCGGTGGCCAATGCAATGGCGCCCACGCTGATCAGCGACTGCGTCCACAACCACAGGGCCAGGCCGGTGGTACCGACGATCAGCAGGCCGTTCATGCTGGTGATGACCACGTCCATGCTGGTGACGACACGGCCGGCCAGTTGGGCTTTTTCGGTTTGTTCCTTGATCGCTTCGCGGGCGTATTGCTGCTCGAAATTGGTGTGGGCAAACAGCTTGAGCGTGGTGATGTTGGTGTAGCCATCAACGATCCGCCCCATGAGCTTGGAGCGCGCGTCGGAGGACACGACTGACCGTTCCTTGACCCGTGGCACGAAGTAGTAAAGGGCACTGATGAAGGCCGCGATCCAGGTCAGCAGCGGGATCATCAGGCGCCAGTCGGCTTCGGCGAACAGCACCAGTGAACTGATGGCGTAGATCAGCACGTGCCAGAGCGCGTCCACCGCTTGCACAGCGGAATCACGCAGCGAGTTGCCGGTTTGCATGATGCGTTGGGCGATGCGCCCGGCAAAATCGTTCTGGAAGAAATTCAGGCTCTGTTTGAGCACGTAGCTGTGGTTTTGCCAGCGGATCAGGCTGGTCATGCTGGGGCTCAGGGTCTGGTGCACCAGCAAGTCATGCAGGCCGACGAACACCGGGCGCAGGACCAGTGCAACCACCACCATCCAGGCCAGTTCCAGGCCGTGAACCTTGAAAAAATCAGCGTTGGGCGTGCCTTGGGCGAGGTCGATGATGCGGCTCAGATAGCTGAACAGCGCCACTTCGATCAACGCGCCGAAGAGGCCGACGATCAGCAGGGCGGCGAAGCTCGGCCAGACCTGCTTGAGGTAATAGGTGTAGAAGGGCAGGACGCGGTCCGGTGGAGCGGCTGTCGGGGCGTCGCGGAAGATGTCGATCAGTTTTTCAAAACGGCGATAAAGCATCGGTTTGTCGCCCGCGCACGGGCTCTCCTTTTAACGGTTTGAGCGTTGCCGGTAACACCGGCAACGGCTCGGACATCCTTGTCCAGCTTAGTCTCAGTCGATGCGCTTGGCCGACTTGATGAACACCGGGTCGGCCGGTACATCCTTCATGCCGCCGCGACTGGTGGTTGACGAATTGACGATGATGTCGACCACGTCCATGCCTTTGACCACTTTGCCGAACACCGCGTAGCCATCACCCTGGTCGAGGAAATCGTTGTCCTTGACGTTGATGAAGAACTGGCTGGTGGCCGAATCAGGCACCGAGGTACGGGCCATGGACAAGGTGCCACGGACGTTGACCAAGCCGTTGTTGTGCTCGTTCTTGATCGGCGCCTTGGTGTCTTTTTGCTGCATTTGTTGGGTAAAACCGCCGCCCTGGACCATGAAGCCCGGGATGACTCGGTGGAAAATCGTGTTGTTGTAGAAACCGCTGTCGACGTACTCAAGGAAGTTCTTGGTACTGATCGGGGCCTTGACCGGGTCCAGTTCGATTTCGATCTGGCCGTTGGTGGTTTCCAGCAAAACATGTGGCGCCTTGGCAGGCGTTGCCGCCATCAGGTTGGCGGCAAACAGTACGGAGCCAGCGGCGAGGGCGATTTTTTTCAGCATGGGTCAGTGATCCTGAGTGTGTTGGTGTCGACTGCGGTGAGGAATTCGAGCAGTGTTTGGTTGAAGAGTTCGGGCTGGTCCAGTGGGGTGGCGTGACGCGAATCGGCGATCACTGCCAACCGCGCATTCGGCAGCAGTCTTACGTAGTTTTCCTTCAGCGAGACCGGCGTGTAGTCGCGATCGGCGCTGACGATCAGGGTTGGACAGGTGACCTTCGAAAGTCGTTCCTGAACGCCCCAGCCGACAATGGCATCGAAGCTGGCGAGATAAGCATGTTTGTCGTTTTTTGCCCAGCGCTCAGCCATCTTTTGTCGCAAATCCGCCTGCTCGGGTTTGGGGAACAGTTTGCCACCCAGGGCTTTGCCGATGGTGCGCAGACTGAGGGCGCGCATCAGGCTCCAGCGTTTGAACCACTGCCAGTAGTCGTCGCGACTGCGTAACTTGACCTCGGGCGCGCTGTTGACGATGCACAGGCTCTTGAGCAGGTTGGGCTGATCGACACCCAGTTGAAAGCCGATCATGCCGCCCATGGAAAGTCCTACGTAATGTGTCGGACCAAGGTTCAGATGCTCCATCAGGGCGATCAGGTCGGCGCTGAAGCCGGCGATGCTGTAGCGTTCGCGGGGTTTGTCGGAGCGGCCGTGGCCGCGCACATCAGGGACGATTACCCGGTAGCGCGCAGCCAGCGCGGGGATCTGTTTTTCCCAGTCCAGGGTGCTCGACCCCAGGCCGTGGACAAGCAGCAACGGCGTGCCGTGGCCATATTCCTCATAGTGCAGGTTGCAACCTTCGTGTTCGAAATAGGCCATGCATACACTCCGTGTCAGGCTTGTTCAGGGGCGGCGAACGGTGCGTCCAGTGGTGCGGTGTCGAAGGTGCGCAGCAGTTCGACGAGAATCTGCGTTGCAGGTCCCAGGGGTTTGTCCTTGTTCGAGTACAAGTAAAAACTCGGGTTACGGCTGCCGCCCTGATCCAAAGGTAGCAGCTTGAGCGTGCCTTCCCTGAGTTCCCGCTCGATCATGTGCCTTGGCAGCCAGGCGAAGCCCAGGCCGCTGCCGACAAAGGTCGCGGCGGTGGCCAGGCTGCCGACGGTCCAGCGTTGCTCAGCGCCGAGCCAACCGACGTCCCGTGGTTGCTGGCGACCGGAGTCGCGGATAACCACTTGCATGTGGCTTTCCAGGTCCTGGAAATTCAGTTCACGGTTGAGGCGATGCAGGGGATGTTCCGGGTGGGCGACCGCGACGAATTCGACATCGCTCAGTTCCGCACCGAGATAACCGGGAATGCTGAAACCGGTGATGGCCAGGTCGGCCACACCTTCAAGCAGCACTTCTTCCACGCCCGACAACACTTCTTCGCGCAGGCGCACGCGGCAGCCACGGCTTTGTGGCATGAACGCGGTCAAGGCGCGCACGAGGCGGGCGCTGGGGTAAGCAGCGTCCACCACTAACCGCACTTCAGCTTCCCAGCCTTGCTCCATGTGATGGGCCAGGTCTTCCAGTTGGCTGGCCTGTTTCACCAGTTGCCGGGACCGGCGCAGCAACACGCCACCGGCTTCGGTCAGCACCGCTTTGCGCCCGTCGATGCGCAGCAGCGGCACGCCGAGTTGGTCCTGCATCCGCGCTACGGTGTAGCTGACAGACGATTGCGAGCGATGCAGCGCTTCGGCGGCCTGGGCGAAACCACCGTGGTCGACCACGGCTTGAAGCGTTCGCCATTGATCAAGGGTCACGCGGGGCGCTTTCATGAGGGGCTCCTCTTGTCCTAAGCTGGCAGTTCTTATTGGAGACTGCTGAATGAAAAAAATGTGTTGTGTGTTGCTGGCGCTGCTGCCACTGACGGCGATGGCGTACCCGATCGATGTGAAAAAAGACCTCAACGGCCTGAAGATCGATTACGAAACCTTCGACACCGATAGCGATATCGGCTCCATTCGGGTGGCCAACTATGGCGACGTCGACGCGAGCTGCAAGGCGGTGTTCAGCAATGGCCCGGAAGCACCACGAACCCGCAAGATCGATGTGCCGGCCGGCAAGCACAAAAGCGCCACCGCCAAGTTCAACCGCAACATCATCAAGCTGCGTATCGAGTTGATCTGCACCCCGAAATAAAACAAACGGAGCAAACCTGACGGGCATGCTCCGCTTATAAACGAATTTATTGATGGGTTGTAGCAGTTATTTGCGCTTTTTCATCGATATGACTCTGTTTAACCTTCACTCCATCGACTTACAGCATTCTCAGATGGAGGCTACACCCCATGTCCCGCGTTCTGATCATTGAAAGCAGTGCCCGTCAGCAAGACTCGGTTTCCCGTCAACTGACCCAGACCTTCATCAGCCAGTGGCAAGCCGCCCATCCGCAGGATCAAATCACCGTGCGTGACCTGGCCGTCAACCCGGTGCCGCACCTGGACATCAACCTGCTGGGTGGCTGGATGAAACCCGCCGAGCAGCGCAGTGACATCGAACAGGTGTCCCTGGAACGCTCCAACCAGTTGACCGACGAGCTGCTGGCCGCCGACGTCCTGGTGATGGCTGCGCCGATGTACAACTTTGCAATTCCAAGCACGCTCAAGGCCTGGCTCGACCATGTGCTGCGTGCCGGCGTGACCTTCAAGTACACCGAAACCGGGCCTCAAGGTCTGCTCAGCGGTAAGCGCGCCTACGTGCTGACGGCTCGCGGCGGCATCTACGCCGGTAGCACGGCGGATCATCAGGAACCGTACCTGCGTCAGGTCATGGGCTTCATTGGTATCCACGACGTGACGTTCATTCACGCCGAAGGCATGAACCTGGGCGGCGATTTCCAGGAGAAGGGCCTGAACCAGGCCAACGCCAAGCTTTCGCAAGTGGCCTGACCCGTTAATCGCCAGATAATCACTGGATGGTCTAGTGACCTGGCGCAACCCTTCAAGCCTGTACGCGCATCGAACCTCCCTTTGCACTTATTGCTCCTGAGTGCTGTAGCCCGATTGAACGCTTTAGCGAGATCGGGCTTTTTTTTGCCTGCGTTTTATACCTGTGTAGGAGCTGCCGCAGGCTGCGATCTTTTGACCTTAAAAAAGCAACATCAAAAGATCGCAGCCTGCGGCAGCTCCTGCAGTGTTGTGGGCGTCTCGCGATAAGAGGCAAAACCCGCTATCGTCGCCGCCATTCAAAACGAGGCGAGCATGGGCTATCTACTTTTTGTCACGCTGATCCAGGCGTTTTCCTTCAGTTTGATCGGTGAATACCTGGCCGGTCATGTCGACAGCTACTTCGCCGTGCTGGTGCGCGTGCTGCTGGCGGGGCTGGTGTTCATTCCGCTGACGCGATGGCGCTCGGTCGAGCCGGCGTTCATGCGCGGCATGTTGCTGATCGGCGCGCTGCAGTTCGGGGTGACCTACGTCTGCCTGTACCTGAGCTTTCGCGTGTTGACGGTACCGGAAGTGCTGCTATTCACCATCCTCACGCCCTTGCACGTGACCCTGATCGAAGATGCGCTGAACCGTCGCTTCAATCCCTGGGCGTTGGTCGCCGCACTGGTGGCGGTGGCGGGCGCGGCGGTGATTCGCTTCGACCGGATCAATCCGGATTTCTTCATGGGCTTCCTGCTGCTGCAATTGGCCAACTTCACCTATGCCGCCGGGCAGGTGCTCTATAAGCATCTGGTCGCGCGCCACCCGAGCGATCTTCCGCATTACCGACGCTTCGGTTACTTCTATCTCGGAGCCCTGGCCGTGGCATTGCCGGCATTCCTGTTATTCGGCAAACAGAACTTTCTGCCCGAAGCGCCGCTGCAGTGGGGCGTGCTGCTGTTCCTCGGCCTCGTTTCGACCGCATTGGGGCTGTACTGGTGGAACAAAGGCGCGTGCCTGGTCAATGGCGGGACGCTGGCGGTGATGAACAACCTGCATGTGCCAGTGGGGTTGCTGATCAATCTGTTGATCTGGAATCAGCATGAAGAGTTGGGGCGATTGCTGCTGGGTGGGTCGGTGATTTTGATGGCGGTGTGGATCAGCCGGTTGGGTGTACGCCCGTCGTTGGTGGCACGCTGAACCCTGTGGGAGCGAGCAAGCCCGCTCCCACAATAGATTGGGTGATCTCCGAAAATCATTTCGGCGCCAGCTGCTCCAGCAGAAACTCGATAAACGCCCGGGTCTTCTGCGGCACCCGCCGCGCTGACGAATAGACCGCATTGATGGTGATTGCCGGAGCCTGCCATTCGCACAACACCGGCACCAATCGCCCGGCCGCCAGTGCATCCTCAACGATGAAGTCGGGCAGCAGGGCGATGCCCATGCCAGCTTCGGCGGCCTGGGCGAGCAGGTCGCCGTTGTTGGCGTGCAAGGGGCCGGTCACGGTCACCCGCTGGGTTTCCTTGCCATTGCACAGTTGCAGGCTGACACCGCTCTGCAGATACCCGTAGTTGAGGCATTGATGGGCGCGCAGATCCTGCGGAGTCTGCGGGACGCCTGCACGCTCGAGATAACCGGGGGACGCCACCATGATGCGCGGTGCGGGCGCCAGTTGCCGGGCGATCATCGTCGAGTCGGGCATGCTGGCGATGCGGATCGTGACGTCAAAGCCACCTCGCACCGGGTCGACCTGCTGGTCGCTGAGCACCAGTTGCAATTCGATATTCGGGTGCTGTTCATGAAACAGCGGAATCAACGGCCCCAGCCGCCGAAGACCGAACGACATCGGCGCATTGACCCGCAACACACCGCGTAACTCGCCGATGCCGTCACGGGCTCGCTGCTCGGCCTCGTCCAGCGCCGCCAACACTTCCCGTGCCGCTTCGAAATACTCGGCTCCGGCTTCGGTCAGGTGCAGGCTGCGGGTGGTGCGTTGCAGCAACTGCACGCCGATGGCTTCTTCCAGCGCCTGAATCTGTTTGCTGACTTTCGAGCGCGGCACGTCCATGGCCCGGGCGGCTGCGGCGAAGCCGTTCTCGCCGACCGTGACGACGAAGGCGCGCATGCATTCGATGCGATCCATATTGTCCCTATTTTAGAATCAATGATTCTCAATTTTAGGTAATTGTCCCTTTTATCGCTAGCCCCTAAAGTGACATCCAAGCCGACGACAACGCCGCTGAAGGCAACGTCGACTAACCCATTACCCATTCGAAATATCGACATCAAAAGGAACGCGCCATGTCTATTCGTGAACTGCTCAACCCAACCAACTCCGCCCTGATCCTGATCGACCACCAGCCGCAAATGGCTTTCGGCGTGCAGTCGATCGACCGTCAGACCTTGAAGAACAACACCGTGGGCCTGGCCAAGGCGGCGAAGATCTTCAACGTGCCGACCATCTACACCTCGGTCGAAACCGAAAGCTTCAGCGGTTACATCTGGCCGGAGTTGCTGGCGGTGCACCCGGATCAAAAGCCGATCGAACGCACATCGATGAACTCCTGGGAAGACAAGGCACTGGTTGACGCGGTGAAAGCCACCGGTCGCAAGAAGCTGATCATTGCCGCGCTGTGGACCGAGGTCTGCCTGACCTTCCCGGCACTGGAAGCTCTGGCTGAAGGCTACGAGGTGTACATCGTCACCGACGCTTCCGGCGGCACCACCAAGGAAGCTCATGATATGTCGGTGCAACGGATGATTCAGGCGGGCGCAGTGCCGGTGACCTGGCAGCAAGTGTTGCTCGAATACCAGCGTGACTGGGCGCACAAAGACACTTACGAAGCAGTGATGGCGTTGGTGCTGGAGCACAGCGGCGCGTACGGCATGGGCGTCGATTACGCCTACACCATGGTGCACAAGGCACCGCAGCGGCAGGTGAAATAATCAATATTACTGAACGGCTGCAATCCCTGTAGGAGCCGGGCTTGCCCGCGATAGCGGAGTACCAGTCAACGAACCTGTTGCTGACACTCCCTCATCGCGGGCAAGCCCGGCTCCTACAGGTTTTTGTGCTGTTACATCAGGCGCTTTTCGGGTTCGGGGAGGTGGCTCGCGCCAAGCACCGCCGGCAACAGCCCCGCACGCAAATCGGTACCGCTCGGCTGCTGATACAGGCTCAAGCCAAACTCCGGCAGCACCGCCAGCAGGTAATCGAAAATATCCCCCTGAATCCGCTCGTAATCGGCCCACGCCGTGGTCCGGGTAAAGCAATAGATTTCCAGCGGAATACCCTGTGCGGTGGTCTGCATCTGCCGGACCATGCAGGTCATGTTTGGCTGGATCTCCGCGTGGCTTTTCAGATACGCCAGCGCATAGGCGCGGAACGTACCGATGTTGGTCATCCGTCGGCGGTTGGCCGACAGCGCGGCGACGTTGCCCTGGGCTTCGTTCCACGCTTTGAGCTCGGCGTGTTTGCGCGTCATGTAGTCCGTGAGCAGATGGACTTGCGAGAGTTTCTGCTCTTCTTCATCACGCAGAAACCGCACACCGCTGGCGTCGATATACAGGCTGCGCTTGATCCGGCGGCCGCCGGACGCCTGCATGCCGCGCCAGTTCTTGAACGACTCGGACATCAGGCGCCAGGTCGGGATGGACACGATGGTCTTGTCGAAATTCTGCACTTTGACTGTGTGCAGGGTGATGTCCACCACATCGCCATCGGCACCAACCTGCGGCATTTCGATCCAGTCACCGACCCGCAACATGTCGTTGCTGGTCAGCTGCACGCTGGCGACGAACGACAGCAGGGTGTCCTTGTAGACCAACAGAATCACTGCCGACATGGCACCCAGACCCGACAGCAGCAACAGCGGCGAGCGGTCGATCAGCGTGGCGACGATGATGATCGCGCCAAACACGTACAAGACCATTTTCGTCAGTTGCACGTAGCCCTTGATCGAGCGAGTGCGGGCGTGTTCGGTGCGGGCATAGATGTCCAACAGCGCATTGAGCAGGGCGCTGACCGCCAGCAGCAGGAACAGGAAGGTGAAGGCCAGGGCCACATTGCCGAGAAAGTTCAGGCTGGTTTTGCTCAGGTCCGGCACCAGGTTGAGGCCGAACTGAATCACCAGTGACGGCGTTATCTGCGCGAGGCGATGAAATACCTTGTTCTGGAGAAAATCGTTGATCCAGTGCAAGGCCGGCTGGCGGCTGAGCATTTTGGCGGCGTGCAGAATCAGGTAGCGCGCCACCCGTCCGAGGAACAGGGCAATGGCCAGCAGCAACAGCAGCGACAGGCTGGAATGCACGAGCGGGTGTTGGTCGAGGGCACCCCAAAGGTCCAGGACATTGATCCAGAGCTGTTTGATATCCATGGTCAAAAACGATTCTTCTGTAAGGCGCGAAGGGCGATTAGAGCATTTAAGACGCTTTGTATTACCTTCGGGGACAAATCAGGCAACAAAAAAGCCACTGTTTACGGTCGTTTGCATAAAGAAACTCGGCCTCGGCGCTCGAAACCGGTACCCTATGCAGCTGTTTTTTTGTATTTCTTCGAGGTAGCACCCGTGTTTTCCGAATTCGCCCTGCACGAACGCCTGCTTAAAGCCGTGGCCGAGCTTAAATTTGTCGAGCCTACGCCTGTGCAAGCAGCGGCTATTCCGCTGGCGCTCCAAGGGCGTGACCTGCGGGTGACAGCGCAAACCGGTAGCGGCAAAACCGCTGCATTCGTTTTGCCGATCCTCAATCGCCTGATTGGCCCGGCCAAGATCCGCGTCAGCATCAAGACCCTGATCCTGCTGCCGACCCGTGAGCTGGCCCAGCAGACGTTGAAAGAAGTTGAGCGCTTTTCGCAGTTCACCTTCATCAAGTCCGGCCTGATCACCGGTGGTGAAGACTTCAAGGTCCAGGCCGCCATGCTGCGCAAAGTGCCTGACATCCTGATCGGTACTCCGGGCCGGATGATCGAGCAATTGAACGCCGGCAACCTCGACTTGAAAGAAGTTGAAGTGCTGGTGCTCGACGAAGCCGACCGTATGCTCGACATGGGTTTCGCCGATGACGTTCAGCGTCTGGTCGACGAATGCACCAACCGTCAGCAAACCATGCTGTTCTCCGCCACCACCGGTGGTTCGGGCCTGCGTGAAATGATCGCCAAGGTCCTGAACAACCCTGAGCACTTGCAGCTCAACGCGGTCAGCCAGCTGAACGAAACCACCCGTCAGCAAATCATCACCGCTGACCACAATCAGCACAAAGAACAGATCGTCAATTGGTTGCTGGCCAACGAGACCTACCAGAAAGCGATCGTGTTCACCAACACTCGCGCCATGGCCGACCGCATCTACGGTCGTCTGGTGGCGCAGGAATACAAGGCGTTCGTGCTGCACGGCGAGAAAGACCAGAAGGATCGCAAGCTGGCGATCGACCGCCTCAAGCAGGGCGGCGTGAAGATCCTCGTGGCCACCGACGTTGCCGCTCGCGGTCTGGACGTGGATGGCCTGGACCTGGTGATCAACTTCGACATGCCGCGCAGTGGCGACGAGTACGTGCACCGCATCGGTCGTACCGGTCGCGCCGGCAACGATGGCCTGGCCATCTCGCTGATCTGCCACGGCGACTGGAACCTGATGTCGAGCATCGAGCGCTACCTCAAGCAGAGCTTCGAGCGTCGTACCATCAAGGAAGTCAAAGGCGCCTACGGCGGACCGAAAAAGGTCAAGGCTTCGGGCAAGGCTGTCGGCGTGAAGAAGAAAAAGACCGACGCCAAGGGCGACAAGAAGAAAACCGTCGCCAAGACCCCGACCAAGCGCAAGAGCGTCAATCGCCCGAAAAGCGATTCGCTGGTCAGCAAGGACGGCATGGCCCCGCTCAAGCGCCGCAAGCCGGAAGCGCCGGCGGCTGAATAAGTGTTTTAGTCGCCCATAAAAAAACCGGACTAATGTCCGGTTTTTTTATGAGCAGCGTTTATCAGCTTTCGGCTTTTTTCTCGGCCGTTGCCAACTCTTTCAAACGCTGATCAATCAACTGGCACTTGTCCGGCAGATCCTTCGCGGCGGTACCCAGGTCCATCTTCTGCAACTCATCGTTGATCTCCTTGGCCTTCGCCGGGTTCTGTTCGGTGAGCTTGGTCACTTCCTTGGCCAATTGTTCGCGCTTGGCGGTGGCCTCCTCCGGCGTACAGGCCCAGACGGGCAGCGCGCAGGCGAGTGTGGCGGCGAGGGAGAGTTTGAGCAGGGTTTTCATGTGTCAGGCCTCAGTTCCGGTTAAGGCGGGTTAACCGGTTGAGGCCTGAAAGGTGAAAAAAGTTCAGGTGCATTTTCACCCGCCGTGGCAGCAACTTGCCGGGGCAGCGTCACCATACTTGTCGTGATGTTTCACCCACTCCATGATCTCCTCTTCATTGCGGCCCTTGGGCGTCAAATCGAGGTAGTTGTAGGCGCCTACCAGCATGTCCAGACCACGGGCATAGGTCGAGTAGGTGTGAAAAATGTCGCCATTTTCGTTGCGATAAAACACGCTCAAGCCTGGGAGTTCTTCCTCGGAGCCGTCAGTTTTTTCGTAGTTGTAGGTCGCTTTTCCGGCAGCGACATCTTCGGCTCTGGCCGAAACGCCAAAGTCGTAGTTGAAGTCGCAACCCTCTGACGAAACCCAATCAAACTTCCACCCCATGCGTCGCTTGAATGCCTGGAATTCGGCAAACGGCGCGTGGGAAACCGCCACGACTGCCACGTCATGGTGGGCCAGATGCTGATTGGCACCGTCGATATGGTCGGAAAGGAATGAGCATCCCGGGCAACCCTCATCCCAACCTTCGGCGAACATGAAATGGTAAATGACCAACTGACTGCGGCCGCCGAACAGGTCGACGAGCTTTAGTTCGCCGTTGGGGCCTTGGAAGTGGTAGTCCTTGTCGATTTTCACCCAGGGCAGGGCGCGACGTTCGGCACTGAGCTTGTCTCGTTCGCGGGTGAAGGCTTTTTCGTGGGCCAGGTGCTGTTTGCGAGCGGCGAGCCATTCTTCCCGGGACACGACGGGATGATTCTGAATGTTCATGCGGGTTTCTCCTGCGTGGGGCTGGGAGTCGACTTACACAGCCTAGTCGTTTGACTTGCCCGCTATTCGACATACCGCTGGTCGGTCACCGTAAAAACCTCGGCTGAACGGCTGCCGGTGTCGCCGGTCACAACCTATGAAGGCCCTCACTCACGGGCACCGGAGGTTGCAGGATGACGACTTATAACTGGGATTTGATCGAGCGCCTGTTGCATGAAGTGCAGCGCGGCGAAGCCAGCTTCACGCCACGGCCTTATGCTGAGCAATATGTGGCGGAAAAAACCGCGGAAGGTGAGGAAACAGAAAATCTGGATCATCTGAAAGCGGTCGCGGGTGAGTACGAAAAGTTACTGCTGGAGCGGGGCTACATTGAGCCTCGGCCAGAAGAGCAGGGCGGGACCGGTTCCAACTACATTCTGACGCCCAGGGGCTCAAGTTTATTGAGCCTGATCGACAGCAGCATTCCGGGCAATGACCATCCGCGACAGGTGCTGGACGAGCAAGAGGATGCGCTGGATGAGCTGACGTTCGACGAAGTGGCTTCGAAAGCGCAGATTGCCTGAACAAAAATCTCACCCTGCGGCAGAGCCTTCCTGTAGGAGCTGCCGCAGGCTGCGATCTTTTGATCTTCAACCCCGCTTAACCGCTTTAAGGCATTTCAGATCACTGAAATCCTTCTTCACCCCTTCAATCTTTGTCTGCAAACGCTGGCGTTGCTCCGGTGTACTTTCTGCCATCAAGTCAACGAACAGCGAACGCGCCTGTGCCTCGGTTTTGGCGAAGGCTTGACGATATTCCGGTGTCCATAAACGCTCGCGTTCAACCAGAAGCGTCTCGATGCGTTGTGGGAATTCCGGGCTGTGGCGTTGCGCAACTGCTGCGCTGAACTGCTTCTGCCAGTGGACACGATTGGCGATCCACTGAGTGTTCTGGTCGCCCAAGGCATTCGACCATGCCACGACGCGCTCATGCTGAGTGGCGTTCAACGGACCAAGCCAATCACCCAAGCGTTTTTCCATGCGCTCGCCACGTTCCTTGATCTGCTGCTCGAGGGACGGTTTAAGGTATTGCTCCTGTCGCTTGCGCTGGTCTTTGGCGAAGGCCTCGTTCATCTCCGCGACCTGCTTGTCATCCAGGCCTTGCAGCAACTCCACCGCTGACGGCGTGATCTCCCGTGCAGTTTCGGCGATCGCCTGTTTGGCTTCACTGGCGCGGGCCTGTAGCGCGGCATCGGTGACCTGATTACTGGCGACCATTTGTTGCAAGCGGTCCAGCCAGTCGAGGTAACCGGGCATTTGCGTGGTGCAATGCCAGCTCAAGTGCTCCTTGAGGCGTTCATTGAACCAACCCTTTTGCTCGCCATTCATGTCCAGGTAATCGTTGAGCGTCCAGGGGATGATCACGTCAAGGTTGCGATAGGCCAGGCCCATGCGGCTGCACGCGCCGAGGGTGAGGCTGAACATGAGCACAAAGGCGATGTATTTAAACCAGCGAGACATGGGCGAATCCTTGCGAAGGCCTGGCTTCGGGGTCTGATTCTCATGTGAACGCAGGATGAGGCCGGCAGTTCAGCCGATCAATAGAAGGTGCGTTCGGCCTTGAGGGTGACGAGCCCGTCGCATTGGCTGTTGTGTCCTGAATAGGCTGAACAATAGCTGCCGCTAAGGCTGGAGTCGCTGTAGATCAGATTAAGGTCGATGCCCATGAACGGTCGGGACAATTTCACCGACCAATCGGTGAAACTGCCTACGTAACCGCCGTCCACCGCCACCGGTGTATTCAACTGGTGGGTGGTGTACTTCATGCTGATACCGATGCCGAAGGGCTGATTGCCGCTGAGGTCGGCGAACAGCGTGTTGTTCTGTTTGTCCGGGTCATTGCTCAAGGCAACGCCGAAACGGCTGCCCAGCAAGGTCAGGCCGCCGAACAGCTCCTGACTGTCGAGAGTGTCCACTTCGGGGTAGCTGTAATGAATGATGCCCACTTCGTAACCGAGGGTTTGTTCGAAGGGTTGTTTAAAGCCTGCGTAGGAATCGATTTCGAGGTTCTTCCCCGGGCTGATGCCCATGCTGGGTGACCATTGGCCGAAGTAGAAGCCGCTGTCATGCGTCAGGTCCAGGCCGCCATGGAACGAACCTGCCGCAGAGGGTTTGACCAAGCCCTGGGCCATGCTGCGACTGGGGCTGGTGCCAAGCTTGAGGTCGAAGTCCCCCAGCTCGCGCTGAAAAACTTGCGCGTAGGCGAGGGGGCAGGCCAACAGGCCACCGGCAATGAGTAACGATAAGCAGGAGGATTTGAGCATGCGTCACTCCATGAACAGCGAGTGCGGGCGGTTTGGCCTGCTGAAACGCTTGATCTAGACGCGTGCAAGGATACCGACGAATGACAGCGATCGAGGGCCGTTCGTCGATTTTTACGAGAATGAGCTGTTCGGGGATGTTGTAGCGAGGGTTCCAGTCCAGGCGCTTCGAAGCTCAAAGCGCCCAGGGACCAGATGACGCGGGGTGTTTACTTCTTGCCCAGCGTGATCTGCTTGGACGGGCCGAACGTCTGGCCGCTGACGCCTTTGGCAATTTGCTGGATTTCACCGCCGGACTTCAAAAATGCAGCGATCTGGCTGTTGATCGATTCGCTGGTTTCGACGGCTGGAGCTGGCTTTGCTTTGCTGTTGGATGCTTTTACGCGCATGGCGGCCATTAACCTGTAGAAAATTAACTTGGCCAGGCATCGTACAGGAAATACCTGCAATTTGCTTGGCAAATATCCCGTAGGTGATTCGGGGCAGAGGCGAATTAATGTGTGGAATAGGGTGGGTGTATTTCCCCTAAGTCGCTGTTTTAAATAAAAACAGACCTATGAAAAGTCGCTTCTTCTGCGTTGCGAGCACCGACGAAAGTCGTCGGGTTGGTCAGACGAGCGGCCAGCGGTGTGAGCAAAACCCGGAAAAAACAAGGCCCGGGAAGGTTTTTCACCCGCCACCGGGCCGGTCACCGAACGTGGCCCGCAAAACCGGGTAGAATGCCGCCACGTAATGAGGGTATTGGACATGGCTTTAGTCGGGCGTTACAACAGTTTGCAAGTGGTTAAACACACTAACTTCGGTTTATATCTGGACGGTGGCGCGGACGGCGAGATTCTTTTGCCGAACCGTTATATTCCAAAAGATATTCCCAGCGAAGATGAAGACTGGCTCAACGTATTTGTTTATTTGGACAGCGATGACAAACTCATCGCAACTACTGAAAAACCGAAAGTTCAAGTCGGTGAATTTGCCAGTTTGAAAGTTGTTGAAGTCAATAGCATCGGTGTGTTCCTGGATTGGGGCCTGCCCAAGGATCTGTTGCTGCCGTATTCCGAAGAAAAGCGCCAAATGACCGCCGGCGAATACACCGTGGTGCATGTCTACCTCGACAAGCACACCCGCCGCATCACCGCGACGGCGCGTCTGGACCGCTACCTGGACAAGACGCCAGCCAACTACACACCTGGCCAGGAAGTTGACCTTCTGGTTGCCGAAGCCACCGACATGGGCTTCAAGGCAATCATCAACAACAAGCACTGGGGCTTGATCCACAAGAACGAAATCTTCAAGTTCATGCGGGCCGGCAAAGAAGAGAAGGGCTTCATCAAGGAAGTTCGTGCCGACGGCAAGATCAGCCTGAGCCTGCAACCGGTTGGCCAGGAAGCGGCTACCAGCCTGAACTCGAAGATCCTCGCCAAGTTGCGTGAAAACAACGGCAGTCTGCCGGTCAGCGACAAGAGCGATCCGACCGTTATCACCAGCATGTTCGGTGTCAGCAAAGGCAACTTCAAAAAGGCCATCGGTGCGTTGTACAAGAGTGGCCAGATTGTCATTCATGCCGATCGCATTGAACTGAGCTGATCTTGTACCGCCAGCCCCTCTGAGGGCTGGCGCGCTCCCACAAGTTTGCGCTGCACCCGAAATCGACCGGGTCAATGTGGGAGCGCGACCGCTCGCGATTAACCGTGCAGCGGTCCGCTATTTCCCTATGTATACAAAAACTGTGCACCGTTTATAAGCGTGCATGCCCTGTGCGTGGGCACATTCTTCGGATTCAACATCTCTTTTCAGCTCCGATAAATCCCCGGTAAGCCGTGATCCGTCACACCTTTCCCGCCTATGGCACGCATTCTGCGTAGCGACTCGTATACAAACCATGCCGACTCCCGTACGCAGTGTGCTTGCCACATCGACTCGGGGGCGCTTTCGAGGAGCTCCGCGATGACCGAGCAATTGCCCAACGGCTACAGCCCGCGCTTGTATAACCAGGACCTGGGACCGCTGCCGCAGAAATGGAATTGGTACAACATCTTTGCCTTCTGGATGAGTGACGTGCACAGCGTCGGCGGTTATGTGTTCGCGGCCAGTTTGTTCGCGCTGGGGCTGGCCAGTTGGCAGGTGTTGATCGCGCTATTGGGCGGGATCTGCATCGTGCAGTTGATCGCCAATCTGGTGGCCAGGCCCAGTCAACAAGCGGCAGTGCCATACCCGGTGATCTGCCGGCTGGCGTTCGGGGTGTTTGGGGCGAACATTCCTGCGGTTATTCGCGGGCTCATCGCTGTGGCGTGGTACGGGATTCAGACATACCTGGCCTCCAGTGCGCTGATCATTGTGGTGCTGCGCTTCTTTCCTTCGATGGCGGTCTACGCCGAGCCGCACTTCGCCGGTTTGTCTTACCTGGGCTGGTTCGGGTTCCTCAGCCTGTGGTTCGTTCAGGCACTGGTGTTCTGGGCCGGGATGGAGTCGATCCGTCGTTTCATCGACTGGGCGGGGCCGGTGGTGTACGGCGTGATGTTCATGCTGGCAGGATGGATTGTCTGGCAGGCCGGCTGGAGCAATATCAGTTTCACCCTCGCGGAAAAATCCCTGTCGGGCTGGGAAGCTTTCGGCCAAGTGATTGTGGCCATGGCCCTGGTGGTGTCGTACTTTTCCGGCCCGACCCTGAATTTTGGTGATTTCAGTCGCTACTGCCGGAGCATGAAAGACGTGCGTCGCGGCAATTTCTGGGGCCTGCCGGTAAACTTTCTGGCGTTCTCTCTGGTGACCGTGGTGATTGTTTCCGGCACCTTGCCGGTGTTCGGTGAAATGCTCCACGACCCGATCGCCACCGTTGCCCGTATCGACAACAGTGTGGCCGTGTTGCTCGGCGCATTCGCCTTTGTCACGGCGACCATCGGCATCAACATCGTCGCCAATTTCGTTTCCCCGGCCTTCGATTTCGCCAACGTCGCCCCGAGCAAAATCAGCTGGCGCGCCGGCGGCATGATTGCGGCAGTGGCGTCGATCTTCATCACGCCGTGGAATCTGTTCAACAACCCTGAAGTGATTCACTACACCCTGGATGTTTTGGCTGCGTTCATCGGGCCGCTGTTCGGGATCCTGCTGGTGGATTACTACCTGATCAAAAAACAGCAGATCGACGTGGATGCGTTGTTCAACGACGGCCCGAGCGGGCGCTATTACTACAGCGGCGGGGTGAACTGGACGGCGGTCAAGGCACTGGTGCCGGCCACGCTGATGGGGGTGGCGATCACCTTCACCCCGGTTCTGCAGCCGATGGCCAACTTCGCCTGGTTCACCGGTTGTTTCCTCGGTGGTGCATTGTTCTTCATCCTGGCGCGACGTGAGCAGTCGCAACAATCCCTTGCTCTGGCCTCGGCGGGATGACGCAAGCAGCCACATAAAGGTCTCTGACAGGCGGCAATTTGCAGCCAGCTGGTGAATAATCGACAGCATCATTTTTCGCCCCGAGCGTTTGTTCAGCAAATGCGTCGGGGCTTTGCTTTTACTGTCGAGTCACTGCCATGTTTTGTACTGTCGAGGTTTCAAGGTGAGCGCCACCCGGCGCAGCGCCGATGGATTTGCCCTGCAAGTGATGCTGGGTTTGTGCCTGATCTGGGGTATCCAGCAGGTGATGATCAAGTGGGCCGCGCCCGACATTGCGCCGGTCATGCAGGCGGCGGGGCGGTCGGGCATGTCGGCGTTGCTCGTCGGCTTGTTGATCTGCTGGAAGGGCGGCTGGAACCAGGTTGCAACCACCTGGCGAGGCGGGCTGCTGGCCGGTGCCTTGTTCGGCCTGGAATTTTTCTTCATCTCCGAGGGCCTGCAACTGACCACAGCGGCGCACATGTCGGTGTTCCTCTACACCGCGCCGATTTTCACCGCGCTGGGCGTGCATTGGTTGTTGCCCAGTGAGCGTTTGAGGCCGGTGCAATGGCTGGGGATTTTCCTGGCGTTCATCGGGATCGGCATCGCATTTGCCGGTGGAGTGTCGTGGGACAATCTCGATCGCCGCATGTTGCTCGGCGATGCGCTGGGCGTATTGGCCGGTGCGGCGTGGGGCGCGACCACCGTCGTGGTGCGCGCGTCGCGTTTGTCCGAGGCGCCGGTGACCCTGACGCTGTTCTACCAGTTGATCGTCGGTTTCGTCGGCCTGCTGTTGATCGCCTTGCTCAGCGGCCAGATCACCCACGTCAACCTGACCACTGTGGCGGTGGCCAGTGTGCTGTTTCAAGGCGTTGTGGTGTCGTTCTTCAGCTACCTGATCTGGTTCTGGCTGTTGCGCCGCTATCTGGCGGCGAACCTGGCGGTGTTTTCGTTCATGACACCGTTGTTCGGCGTTACGTTCGGCGTGTTGTTGCTGGGGGAGGCGTTGAGCCTCAACTTTGTGGTCGGCGCCGTTTTAGTGTTGCTGGGCATCACCTTCGTCAGTGCTGAGCAATGGGTGCGCCGCCGTTTGCGCAAAGCGCTTGGTCAAGGCTGATTGCCCGTCAGCCGGAACCGATTGACTTTCTCCTTAAAAGAACAATAGTGGGAAACTTGTTCTTTTTTGGAGAATGTCGTGGAGTTCAGCCAGCTACGAATCTTTCAGGCTGTGGCGCAGGAAGAGTCCATCACTCGCGCCGCCGAACGCCTGCACCGTGTGCCGTCCAATTTGTCGACCCGGCTTAAACAGCTGGAAGAGCAACTCGGCGTCGAATTGTTCGTGCGCGAGCGTCAGCGATTGCAGCTGTCGCCTGCGGGAAAAGTCCTGCTGGACTACACCGCCAAGTTGTTCGCCTTGCACGATGAGGCTCACGCGGCGGTGCAGGGCGGGCAACCGGCCGGCGACTTCGTGCTCGGCACCATGTACAGCACCGCGGCCATCCACCTGCCGAAACTGTTGGCGCGCTATCACCGTCGATACCCGGCGGTGAACCTGCAAGTGCAGTCCGGGCCGAGCGGGGAGTTACTGGAAGGCTTGCTCACCGGTCGGCTGGATGCGGCGCTGGTGGATGGGCCGCCGGAACTGGCGGTGATAGACGGCGTGTTGTTGTGCGAGGAACGGCTGGTGCTGATCAGCGAAGCGGACCATCCACCGGTGCTCAGTGCGCGGGATGTGGAAGGGCGATCGGTGTTCACTTTCCGTCAGGGGTGTTCCTATCGGATGCGTCTGGAATCGTGGTTTTCCCGCGATCAAGCGGCCATGGGCCGGGCGATAGAAATCGAATCCTACCCGGGGATGCTCGCGTGTGTGATCGCCGGGTCCGGCGTGGCGTTGATGTCGGAGTCGATGCTCGCCAGCCTGCCGGGCCGTGAAAGTGTGGCGGTGCACCCACTTCCTGAGCCATTTGCCAGTGCCACCACCTGGCTGATGTGGCGTAAGGGGATGGTCGGGGCCAACCTGAACGCGTGGATCGAGGAGCAGCAAGCGGTCTTTCCGTCGGCGCAAAGCCAGGCCTTGGCGATTGCGTGATTTAATGGCGCTCGATTGTGATCTATTCAGTAACAGATCATTGCCACTTTCGGCGAGCATTGCTCAGGACTTCGGACTATTATCAGTGCGAAGGGGCTACAGAATTTTGGCCGCTCGGCACTACCCTGAAGGGGGCATCATGAAAGAGAAAATCCAGAACTGGCTGCACGACCTGGGTGTCGCACTCGGTTTGATCGAACCGCCTCTGCAACCTGTGCCTATTCGCACGGACGACGAACAACGCCGACGCCAGCAGCGCCGCCGGTAATCGCGCCGCAACGGCTGTTGTAGCGGCTGCCGAAAACCGTGACACAACGGCTGCCTGTAGCAGCTGCCGAGCCTGCGAGGCTGCGTTCGGCTGCGAAGCAGTCGTAAATGATTTCCACTCGGCACATCAAGTTTGCGACTTTGCGACGGCTTCGCCGCCGAACGCAGCCTCGCGCTGCTCGACAGCTGCTACAGAACTCCAGCGAAGGGGGCGAACTCAAGGTTCAGTGCCGCCCGATCTCGATCAAAAACCGGCTCAAATCATTGGCCGTCGTGGCGGACTTGAGCATTCGGTCTTCTTCGGCGGTGAATGCCGTCAAGCCCAATTCATCTTCCAGATGGAAGATCAACTCCTCGATATCCGCTTTATCCAATCCCAACTGCACCAGACTGGCGTTGTCGTCGAAGTCATCCCGACCCTCCAGCAATCGGCTGAGGTATCGATGCACGGCGGCACGCACGGCTGCTTTTTTCATGACGGTTCTTCGAGGCCGAAACGGTTTTCGTCCCTGCTGGCGTGTTCCTGTCGTTGAGTACAGCAGGCTTCAACGGTGCAGGCGTTGCCGCTCGTCAACCCACTTGATGGTTTTCTGCGGACGAAAAAAACGGGTGTGGCAACCGACGCCACACCCGTCGAAGAAAGCATCAAGTCGTTATGAGCAGCTTATGCAGCGCTCGCCAGTGTTGCCGGGCGACGCGACATCAGGCTGACAATCACGAAGCTCACCAGGCCTACACCCAGGCTGTAGTAGATCGGGGTGTTGGCGTCCAGACCGTCCTTGACCATGAACAGCAGGGCAGTGGCGAAGCCCAGGCCCATGCTGGCGATGGCGCCGGCGGTGGTGGCGCGTTTCCAGAAGATTGCCCCGATCAGCGGGATCAGCATGCCGCCCACCAACAGGTTGTAGGCCAGGGTCAGCGCACTGATCACGTCGTTCACGACCAGCGCGATACCCAGCACCACGATACCGGTCAGCATCGTCACCAGGCGGTTCAGGCCCAGGCTCGACTGTTTACCGCCACGCAGTTTCGGCAGCAGGTCTTCGGTCAGGGTGGTGGCAGCGGCAAGCAGGCCGGCGCTGGCGGTGGACATCATGGCGGCCAGTGCGGCAGCGATCACCAGGCCACGGATACCGTCCGGCAGAGACAGTTTCACGATCGCGGCGAAGGCGTTGTTGACGTTGTCCAGGTCCGGGATCAGCACGTGTGCAGCCATGCCGATCAGGGCGCAGGCCAGACCGTAAACGATGCAGTAGACACCGGCGACGGTACCGGCCACCTGAGCCACTTTGGCGGTCTTGACGGTGAACACCCGTTGCCAGATGTCCTGACCGATCAGGATGCCGAAGAAGTAGATCATGAAGTAGGTGATGATGGTGTCCCAGCCGATGGTGGTGAAGCTGAAGCTCGCCGCCGGCAGTTTCAACACCAACTCATCCCATCCGCCAACGCGGTACAGGCAGATCGGCAACAGGATGAACATCAGGCCAACAGTCTTGATCACGAACTGGACGATGTCGGTCAGGGTCAGCGACCACATGCCGCCGATGGCCGAGTAGATCACCACGACGCCGCCACCGAGCAGAACCGACACCCAGAACGGCAGGCCGAACAGCACTTGCAACACGGTGCCGATTGCCAGGATCGAGGTCACGCCGATCATCAGCGCGTACGCCAGCATGATCACCGCACTCGCGGAGCGGGCCATTGGGTTGTAGCGTTTTTCCAGGACTTGGGTAACGGTGTAGATCTTCAGTTTCAGCAGCGGTTTGGCGAGGAACAGGTTCAGCGCCACGATCCCGCAACCGAGGGCCGCGCACAGCCAGAAACCGGAGATGCCATGCACGTAGCCCAGACGCACGGTGCCCACGGTGGACGCGCCGCCCAGTACGGTGGCAGCCATGGTGCCCATGTACAGGCTAGGGCCGAGGTTGCGACCGGCGACCAAAAAGTCTTCGTTGGTCTTGGCCTTGCGCATGCCGTAGTAGCCGAGTATCAGCATCGCGGCGGCGTAGATGAGTACGACGAATAAATCCAAAGCCATGATGGCGTGTCTCCGATTGTCTTTTTTATGTGAGGCTAAAAATCA
>Ga0247819_10000172_pt1 | contig 40461 bp, 31 predicted proteins | sample 13C_Xylose_Day6_FD_193428 | JGI IMG/M metagenome (GOLD analysis project Ga0247819, IMG submission 193428) | Soil microbial communities from agricultural site in Penn Yan, New York, United States - 13C_Xylose_Day6 | ecosystem: Environmental > Terrestrial > Soil > Agricultural land | place: USA... | reverse complement strand
GGAGGGCCGCGGCGGCCGTGTCGGTGACGGTACGGGGGGCCTGGGCGACGCAGAGCAGGACCGCGACGGACGAGAAGAGGAGGACGACGAACCAGGAGTGCAGGGCGCGTCGTTGGTGCAGTGCCGCGCGGAGGATGGACAGCGTGCCCGCGAGCCAGGGGCCGTAGACGAGGATGGGCCACCACGCGGAGGAACTGCCGGTGCTGTGGGCCGTGGTGACGAGGAGCAGCGGCTCGTAGGTGACGACGCCGCTGAAGACGCTCACCATCGACACGGTGACCGCGGCCATGGCGGCGATGACGTAGCTGGCCGAGCGCAGGGCGTCGGGGCGTTTGCGCGGGGGTTTGCGGTGGCCGCGCGGCGCGGAGCGCAGGGGCGGCAGTTCGGCCGTGATGTCCTGCAGGTTGCCCATGGGGCTGCCGGCCGGGGGCGTGGTGACCGAGGTCTCCTCGCGGGGCTGTGGCATGGAGACGCCGGCGTATTCCTCGCCGCGGGCCTCCTGGAGCAGATAGGCGAGTTCCTCGGCCGGGTCCCAGGACGGGACGGGGGGTTCCATGGGCTGGGCGTACTCGGGGTAGACGAGAGGGTCGTAGCGTTCGTCATTCATGTCAGACGGCCTCGCCGCTCCCGGTCCGTCGGCCGGCGAGGACGGATGTCCACGAATTCCCCCCGTCGGGCCTGACCGGCCCGGACATGCTTGCCTTCGTCATATAGCGACTAACGGCGGGTGTTTGCCTTGGATGCGTGGCGAATGAGTGAACGGCCGGAGCGACAATTGGTTTGTATAGGCCGCGGAATTCACCTTTCCGGTCGGCGTTCAGCATATGAGGTCACCACCGTCATGGGCGTGGGATCCGGAGGGGCCGCGGCTGCGTCTCCGTAGGCATGGATCTCGAGAAGCCGGCCGGTCGGCCGGCCGCCGCGCCCGCGGGGGAGGGGTGTCTCGTCGTGGCGGTCCGCGTCCCCGTGCGGATCGTGGTGCTGGTGCTGGTCGTGCCGGTGCGGATGGTGTGGGACGCGCTGGCGGTCGCCGGGCGCTTTCTGAACGACACGGTGCTGCGGCCGCTGGGGCGGGCGCTGCTGTGGATGGGGCGGGCGGTGTTCGTGTGGCCGTTCGTCGGACTGTGGCGGTATGTGCTCGTGCCGCTGGGGCTGGCCCTGGCCTGGCTGGGGAGGGTGCTGGTGGTCCTCCCGGCCGTCGCGCTCCACCGTCATGTGCTGGTTCCCCTGGGTCACGCGGCCGGGTGGCTGTACGCGCGGGTGCTGACGCCGGTCGGGCGGGCGCTGGCCGCGGTCGGGGGCGCGGTGTGGGCGGGGGTGGTGTGGCTGGGGCGGTGTCTGGTCGTGGTGCCGTCGGTGTGGCTGTACCGGTGGGTGCTGACCCCTGTGGGGCGGGCGGTCGCCTGGTGCGCCGGGGGGCTGGTGTGGCTGGTGACGACGATCGTCTCCTGGGTCGGCCGGGGGCTGTACTGGACCGCCCGGATCCTGCTGGTGCTGCCCGCGCTCGCGGTGTGGCGGTGGGTGCTGGTGCCCGTGGGGCGGGTGCTGGCCGTCGTCGCGCGGGAGGTCGGGGACGCCCTCGGGCATGCCTGGCGGATCGCGGGGCACGTCTCGCTCGCCGTGGGGCGGTTCCTCGGGACCGTGCTGCGGTGGGTGTTCGTGGAGCCGGTGCGCCGGGTGTACCGGAGCGTGCTGACGCCGGTGGGGCACGTGGTGCGCGACGCGGTGCTGCGGCCGGCCGCGGAGGCCGCCCGCGCGGTGGGCCGGGCCACCCGGCAGGCCCTCGCCGCCGCCCGCGCGTCGGTCCGGGAGACCCGCGCCGGCATCCGGCGGGCGCTGCTCGGCGAACCGGCCGGCGCACCGGCGCGTGCGGGGAGGAAACCGCAGCTCACGTACCGGCGGGAACCTACCGGCCCGGAGGCACGTACTCTTGGTAGCAGTACGACCGCTCTCACGAAGGACTGAACGACACTGGGCAAGCGACAGCCCGAAGGCCCGCCGCCCGCACCCGCGGTGCAGCGCATCCGACTGCGTTACACCAAGCGCGGCCGCCTCCGGTTCACCAGCCACCGTGACTTCCAGCGCGCCTTCGAGCGTGCGCTGCGCCGTGCCGAGGTGCCGATGGCGTACTCGGCGGGGTTCACGCCGCACCCGAAGGTGTCGTACGCCAATGCCGCACCCACCGGCACGGGCAGTGAGGCGGAATACCTGGAGATCGCGCTCACCGAGCCGCGCGAACCCGAGCGGCTCCGGGCCCTCCTCGACGAGTCGATGCCCGCCGGGCTCGACATCGTGGAGGCGGTCGAGGCCCGCACGTCGGGTCTCGCCGACCGGCTGACGGCTTCCGTGTGGGAGCTGCGGCTGGACGGCGTCGGCCCCGAGGACGCCCGCCGTGCGGTGGACGCCTTCAACGCGGCCGGGACCGTGGAGGTCCAGCGCCGGACCAAGAACGGCGTCCGCACCTTCGACGCCCGTTCCGCGGTCGTGGAGCTGGAGAGCGCGGAAACGGACTCGTCGCGGGCTGATAGGCCGACCGACCGGCCCTGTGCGATACTGCGGCTGGTTGTTCGGCACGTGACGCCTGCCGTACGACCCGACGACGTCCTGTCCGGTCTCCGCGCCGTGGCCGACCTGGCGCCGCCGGTCCCCGCAGCGGTGACCAGGCTGGCGCAGGGGCTGCTCGATGAAGAGACCGGCACGGTGACCGACCCGCTCGCGCCCGACCGCGAGGCAGCAGCGACCGAGCCGCAACCGGCCGGCGCCACTGCCGCCGCGACGGTGCCGGCGTAAGGAAGGTCCCGCGAAGGGACGGACGTCGTAAGCGCCGCCCTCGAACTCGGGAGCCACCTGGGTCGGGCAGCGCACCCACCAGAAGACTTTCGCCAGGCCGTGCGCATTCGGTGTACGGAACCGGCGAGACAGGACACAGAGTGCTCCCGTGCGGCGCCCGCGCCCCGGACGGCGGCGATCGCGCACTGCGCGAGCCGCGGACGTCACCGGCTTCGCCGGACCAGGTGCGGCGCCCGGGAGCCTGACGGGAGAAACGCCCGCATGCTCGAACCGATCGAGCCCACCGAGGGCTCCGAACTGAACACTCCGAGCGACACCCTGCCGCCGCGACGGCGGCGGCGTGCCGCCTCACGCCCGGCGGGCCCGCCCGCCGGGGCGGACGGGGCGACGGGGGAGACCGTCGCACCGGCCATACCGGCCGCGGAGCCGGCCGAGGCCCTGGAGTCCGCCGCAGGTGCCGGGAAGGAGCCGGAGGCAGCCGCTCCGCGACGCCGTCGTGTGGTGCGCCGTGCCGCGGCGCCTGCCGGGGCACCGGAGTCGGCGGAGGCCGCCGAGACCGTCGTCACGGCCGCGCAGACCCCGGCCGGGAGCGCTCCGGCCGCCGAGCAGCCCGCCGTCTCCGAGGACGCCGCCCCGCCCCGCGCCCGGCGCCGGGCGACCCGCAGCGTGACGTCGCCGACGGCGGCCGCGGCCGCCGGGACCGCCGAGCCCGAGCAGCCCGCCCCTGACGCCGAGGCGCCCGCGAAGGCTGAGGCCGTCGCCGAGGCCCCCTCCGAGGACGCCGCTCCGCGCCGCACCCGGCGCCGCGCCTCGCGCGCCGTGACCTCGCCGGAGCCGGCCGCCGGGACGACCGAGAAGGCCGCGGCCCCCGAGGCCGCCGCCGAGGCGCCCGCGAGGGCTGAGGCCGTCGCCGAGGCCCCCTCCGAGGACGCCGCCCCGCGCCGCACCCGGCGCCGCGCCACGCGGGCCGACTCCGCGCCCGCCGAGGCGCAGCCGGCCGCCGTGACCGCCGAGCCCGAGCAGCCCGCCCCCGCCGCCGAAGAGGCCCCGGAGGCCGAGGACGAGGCCCCGCGCCGCCGTCGCCGGGTGGTCCGCAAGGCCGCCGCCGGCTTCGCCGAGCCCGCGCGCCCCGCCCGGACCGCCAAGCCCGCCGCGTCCGACGGACCGGAGGAGGCGGAGACCTCGAAGCGCCGCCCCGCGCGCCCGGCCGTCGCCGTGTTCCAGGCGCCGGTGTTCGCCGAGCCCCGCTTCCAGACCCCGGAGCGCGCCGCCGCCGAGGCGGCCGCCGAGGTCACCGGACCGGCGGAGCCGGAGGAGACCGAGGAGACCGAGGAGGCCGGGGAGCTCGTACAGGAGCAGCCCGCCTCCCGCCGCCGTCGCCGGCGCCGTGGCGCGGGCGACGAGCCCGAGGCGGCCGCCCCCGCGACCCGCGCCGAGGACGAGGCGGAGGAGGACGAGGAGCAGGCCGAGGACCACGCCGAGGGCGAGGACCACGACGACAGCGAGGGCGCCGGTTCGCGCCGCCGCCGTCGCCGCGGCGGCCGTCGCCGCCGGCGCGGTGACTCCGCCGAGTCCGACGCCGAGGGCGGCGAGTCCGCGGACGCCTCCGCCGAGCAGGCCGCCCAGGACGCCGAGGACACCGCCGAGCAGGTCGAGGAGGACGCCGAGGACGCCGAGGACGAGGGCCGCGACGACTCCGGGTCCAGCAGCAGCCGTCGCCGTCGCCGCCGGCGTCGCCGCGCCGGTGACAGCGGTGGTGAGGGCGAGTCGGCCTCCGACGACCCCGAGCGCACCGTCGTCAAGGTGCGCGAGCCGCGCAAGGCGTCCGAGCCGTCGGACGAGGTGCAGTCCATCAAGGGCTCCACGCGTCTGGAGGCGAAGAAGCAGCGCCGCCGCGAAGGCCGCGAGCAGGGCCGCCGCCGGGTGCCGATCATCACCGAGGCCGAGTTCCTGGCCCGCCGTGAGGCCGTCGAGCGCGTCATGGTCGTGCGTCAGCACGGCGACCGTACGCAGATCGGCGTCCTGGAGGACGGGGTGCTCGTCGAGCACTACGTCAACAAGGAGCAGGCGACCTCGTACGTCGGGAACGTCTACCTCGGCAAGGTGCAGAACGTGCTGCCGTCGATGGAGGCCGCCTTCATCGACATCGGCAAGGGCCGCAACGCCGTGCTCTACGCCGGTGAGGTCAACTTCGAGGCGCTGGGCATGGGTCACGGCCCGCGCCGTATCGAGTCCGCGCTGAAGTCGGGCCAGTCGGTCCTGGTGCAGGTCACCAAGGACCCGATCGGGCACAAGGGCGCCCGCCTCACCAGCCAGGTGTCCCTCCCGGGCCGTTACCTCGTGTACGTCCCCGAGGGCTCGATGACCGGCATCAGCCGCAAGCTGCCCGACACCGAGCGGGCCCGGCTGAAGACCATCCTCAAGAAGATCGTCCCCGAGGACGCGGGCGTCATCGTGCGCACCGCCGCCGAGGGCGCGAGCGAGGACGAGCTGCGCCGGGACGTCGAGCGGCTGCAGGCGCAGTGGGAGGAGATCAAGAAGAAGTCCAAGAACGGTGCCGGCAGCGCCCCGACGCTGCTGTACGGCGAGCCGGACATGACCGTCCGGGTCGTGCGGGACATCTTCAACGAGGACTTCTCCAAGGTCGTCGTCAGCGGTGACGAGGCGTGGGAGACCGTCCACGGGTACGTGTCGCACGTGGCGCCGGACCTGGCCGAGCGGCTGTCCCGGTGGACCAGCGAGGTCGACGTCTTCGCCACGTACCGGATCGACGAGCAGCTCGCCAAGGCGCTGGACCGCAAGGTCTGGCTGCCCAGTGGCGGTTCGCTGGTGATCGACCGGACCGAGGCGATGATCGTCGTCGACGTCAACACCGGCAAGTTCACCGGACAGGGCGGCAACCTCGAGGAGACGGTCACCAGGAACAACCTGGAGGCGGCCGAGGAGATCGTGCGCCAGCTGCGGCTGCGCGACCTCGGCGGCATCATCGTCATCGACTTCATCGACATGGTGCTGGAGTCCAACCGGGACCTGGTGCTGCGGCGTCTGCTGGAGTGCCTGGGCCGGGACCGTACGAAGCACCAGGTCGCCGAGGTGACCTCGCTGGGCCTGGTCCAGATGACCCGCAAGCGCGTCGGCCAGGGTCTGCTGGAGTCGTTCTCGGAGACCTGCGTCCACTGCAACGGGCGCGGTGTCATCGTGCACCTCGACCAGCCGGCCGCCGCCGGTGGCGGCGGCAAGCGCCGGAAGCGGGCGCGGGCCGGCGCGGCGGAGCAGCCGCACGAGCACGAGGCCGCGGGCGTCGAGACGGCCGAGCAGGAGGCGGAGACGGAGACGGCGGCCGAGGTCGCCGCCGAGGCCGCCGAGCCGGTCGCGCTGCCGGCCCCCGAGTTCGTGCCGGACGAGGAGCTGTACAGCAGCGCCGCCGAGGCGGAGGCGGCGGCCACCCGTGGCCGCACGCGTCGCCGGGCGAGCCGGCGTGCGTCCGCCCCGGCGGGCGCGCCCAAGCGGGAGACCGCCAGGGCCGGCCGGCGCGGAGCCGAGGAGGGGGACAGGGCCGAGGCGCCGACGGCGCAGGACGTGACCGCCGCCGAGGAGATCGCGCGTCCGGTGCGGCCCGAGCCCGCCGCCGAGGCGCTGGCCGAGCCGGCCGCCGTCGAGGACGCGGTGGTTCCCGAGCCGGCCGCCGAGGAGGCCGCGCCCAAGGGCCGTACGCGTCGCCGGGCCACCCGCAAGGTGTCCGCGCCCGCCGGTTCCCCGGCGGGAGCGGAGGCCGCGGTGGTGACGGTCGCGGAGCCCGCGGCCCCGGTCGCCGAGGCGCCGGCCGCCGAGGCGCCGAAGCCGGAGGAGACCCCGGTCGAGGCGCCCGCCGAGGCCGAGGCCCCGGCCCGGCCGCGTCGCCGCGCGGTGCGCAAGGCGGGCACGTCGACGGCGTCCGAGGACACGGCCGTGGTGGTCGTCCCGTCCGCGGCGGCGGAGACGGCGCCCGCGGAGGAGCCCTCGCAGGAGACTGCCGGGGAGCCCTCGCAGGAGTCCGCCGAGGAGCCGGCCGCGGCCAAGAAGACCGCCCGCAAGGCGGCCAAGAAGGCCACGGCGAAGAAGGCCGCGGTGAAGAAGACGGCGGCCAAGAAGACCGCCGCGAAGAAGACGACGGCCAAGAAGGCGGCGGCGAAGACCACCAAGTCGGCCGCCACCAAGACGACCGCGAAGAAGGCGGCGTCGAAGAAGACCGCGGCGGCGGCCCAGCAGCCGTCGTCGTCGGTGACGGCCTCGACGGAGGACTGACCTCCGCGTCGCCCGGTACAGATGATCCGCCCCCGGCTCGGCCGGGGGCGGATCATTTTTTTCGTCCCCCGACGGTCAGAGAGGGGTCAAATGTATGAATGAGGGGTGAATCAAAGGTCCTGACACATGGTTGGATGTGATCAAAGATCCATTCTGAAACCAGACAAACGGGTAAATTCCAGTCCAGGTTCACAGTATTGGGGCGCATCACGTGAAGGCTCTCGTGCTTTCCGGGGGAGCGGGAACCCGCCTCCGTCCGATCACCCACACCTCGGCCAAACAGCTCGTGCCGGTCGCCAACAAACCGGTCCTCTTCTACGGCCTCGAGGCCATCGCCGACGCCGGGATCACCGAGGTCGGGATCGTCGTCGGCGACACCGCGGACGAGATCCGCGAGGCGGTGGGGGACGGTTCCCGGTTCGGCGTCGAGGTCACCTACATCCCCCAGGAAGCGCCCCTGGGGCTCGCCCACGCCGTACTCATCGCCCGGGACTTCCTCGGCGACGACGACTTCGTCATGTACCTCGGCGACAACTTCGTCGTCGGGGGCATCACCGCCCTGGTGGAGGAGTTCCGCGCCGAGCGGCCCGACGCGCGGATCCTGCTGACCAAGGTCCCCGACCCGACCGCCTTCGGCGTCGCCGAACTCGGCGCCGACGGACAGGTGGTGGGCCTGGAGGAGAAGCCGGAGCGGCCGAAGAGCGACCTGGCCCTCGTCGGCGTCTACCTGTTCACCCCGGCCGTGCACGAGGCCGTCCGCTCCATCGCGCCGTCCCGGCGCGGCGAGCTGGAGATCACGCACGCCCTGCAGTGGCTGATCGACGCGGAGCGCGACGTCCGCTCCACCACGATCTCCGGGTACTGGAAGGACACCGGCAACGTCACCGACATGCTGGAGGTCAACCGTTCCGTGCTGGAGACCCTGGAGCCCGGCCGCGCCGGCACGGTGGACGCGGCCAGCGAGATCATCGGCCGGGTGCGCATCGAGGAGGGCGCCCGGGTCAGCGGCAGCCGGATCGTCGGACCCGCGGTCATCGGCGCCGGTACGGTGGTCGACAACGCCTACATCGGCCCCTTCACGTCGGTGTCCGAGGGCTGCCGGATCGAGGACAGCGAAATCGAGTACTCCATCGTGCTGCGGGGTTCGTCCGTGACCGGCGTGCGCCGGGTGGAGGCCTCGCTCATCGGGCGCGACGTCGAGGTCACGCCCGCTCCCCGCAACCCCAAGGCCCACCGGCTCGTGCTCGGTGATCACAGCAAGGTGCAGATCTCCTCATGACAGCCCCCGCCTCCTCCGCCCGCCCGGTCCGGATCCTGGTGACCGGCGGCGCCGGCTTCATCGGCTCGCACTACGTCCGCACGCTGCTCGGCCCCGAGGGACCCGGCGACGTCGAGGTCACCGTCCTGGACAAGCTGACCTACGCGGGCAACCCGGCCAACCTCGACGAGGTGCGCGGGCACCCCGGGTTCGCCTTCGTGCGCGGCGACATCTGCGACCCGGAACTGGTCGGCGGGCTGATGGCCGAGCACGACCAGGTGGTGCACTTCGCCGCCGAGTCGCACGTCGACCGGTCGATCGACGGCGGCGCGGAGTTCGTCCGCACGAACGTGGTCGGCACCCACACCCTCGTCGACGCCGCGCACCGGGCCGGCGTCTCGACCTTCGTGCACATCTCCACCGACGAGGTCTACGGCTCGATCGACGAGGGCTCCTGGCCCGAGACCCACCCGCTGGAGCCCAACTCGCCCTACTCCTCGGCGAAGGCGTCCAGCGACCTGATCGCGCTCTCCTACCACCGCACCCACGGCCTCGACGTGCGCGTCACCCGCTGCTCCAACAACTACGGGCACCACCACTTCCCCGAGAAGGTCATCCCCCTCTTCGTCACCCAGCTCCTCGACGGCCGGAAGGTCCCGCTGTACGGCGACGGCGGCAACGTCCGCGACTGGCTGCACATCGACGACCACGTCCAGGGCATCGAACTGGTCCGCACCAAGGGCCGCGCGGGCGAGATCTACAACATCGGCGGCGGCACCGAACTCTCCAACAAGGAACTCACCGGCCTGCTGCTCGAGGCGTGCGGCGCCGACTGGGACACCAGCGTCGAGTACGTCGAGGACCGCAAGGGCCACGACCGCCGCTACTCCGTCGACTGCACGAAGATCCGCGAGGAACTCGGCTACGAGCCCCGCAAGAGCTTCGAGCGGGGCCTCGCCGAGACCGTCCAGTGGTACCGCGACAACCGCGACTGGTGGGAACCGCTGAAGCAGCGCGCGGCGCTGGGCTGACGCACCGCACGCGGCCCGCGCGCCACCCCCGTACGGAGGACAGGAAGAGGGATGAACCCGACAACGGAACAGCTGAACGCCCCGGCCGGCTGGCTGGTCACCGGGGCGGGCGGGATGCTCGGCCAGGACGTGCTGGCCCGGCTGGCCGCGGCGGGGGAGCGGGCCACCGCCCTGGACCGGGCGGCGCTGGACCTCACGGACGCCGCCGCCGTCCGCCGGGCGCTGGAGCGCCACCGGCCCGCCGTGGTCGTCAACTGCGCGGCCTGGACGGCCGTGGACGACGCCGAGACCCGTGAGGCCGAGGCACTGGCCGTCAACGGGGACGGACCGGCCCGTCTGGCGGACGCCTGCGCCCGCACCGGCGCCGTCCTGCTGCACGTCTCCACCGACTACGTCTTCGCCGGCGACGCCACCGCCCCGTACGCCGAGGACGCCCCCACCGCCCCGCGCAGCGCCTACGGCCGCACCAAGCTGGCCGGCGAGCGGGCCGTGCTGAACACCCTCCCGGACCGCGGCTACGTGGTGCGCACCGCCTGGCTGTACGGCACCGGCGGCGCCAACTTCGTCCGCACCATGATCCGTCTGGAGGGACAGCGCGAGAAACTGGACGTGGTGGACGACCAGCGCGGCCAGCCCACCTGGAGCGCCGACCTGGCCGGCCTGCTCCTCGCACTGGGACGCGGGGCGCTGGCCGGCACCGCCCCGCCGGGCGTCTACCACGGCACCAGCTCCGGCGAGACCACCTGGTACGGCCTCACCCGCGAGATCTTCCGCCTGCTCGGCGCCGACCCGGACCGGGTCCACCCCACCACCAGCGAGGCGTTCGTCCGCCCCGCACCCCGCCCGGCGTACAGCGTGCTCGGCCACGACCGCTTCGCCGCGGCCGGCGTCGCGCCGCTGCGCGACTGGCGCGCGGCCCTCGCCGAGGCGTTCCCGCGGATCCGCCGGGTCCACGAGGAAGGGGACCCGGCGTGACCCGGGCGGGTGAATCGCGCCCTGACGAACGAGAAGAAGAGCTGAGGACCCCTTCGATGCGACCCCTTTCCCTGCCCGGTGCCTGGGTGCACGAGCCGAAGATCTTCCCCGACGGCCGGGGCAGCTTCCACGAGTGGTTCAAGGCCCCGGTCTTCACCGAGGCGGCCGGCCATCCGCTCACCCTCGCCCAGGCCAACATGTCGGTCTCCAGCCGGGGCACGCTGCGCGGCATCCACTTCGCGGACGTGCCGCCCGGCCAGGCCAAGTACGTCAAGTGCGTGCGCGGCGCGGTCCTCGACGTGATCGTGGACATCCGGACCGGCTCGCCCGCCTTCGGGCAGTGGGAGGCGGTCCGCCTGGACGACCGCGACCACCACGCCGTCTACCTCTCCGAGGGGCTCGGCCACGGCTTCATGGCGCTCACCGACGACGCCACCGTGGTCTACCTCTGCTCCGAGGGGTATGCACCCGAGCGCGAGCACGGCATCCACCCGCTCGACCCCGCCCTGGGCATCGAGTGGCCCGAGGACCTCACCCCGCTGCTCTCCGCCAAGGACGAGCAGGCCCCCACCCTGGCCCAGGCCCGGGAGCGGGGCCTGCTGCCCTCGTACGAGGCGTGCGTGTCCTACCGGGAGGGCCTCGGCCGCTGAGCCGCCCGGGCGGCCCGCCCCCGTGGGCCCGGTTTGACCAGTCGAGCGGCGGCCCCGTAACCTTGACCGTCGGCGTGTCCATCGGGGCCGCCACATCCCCGTAAACCTCTTCCTTCCGGGTGCCGCGGTGCCTGGGAGAGGTCGTCCGTGTTCATCGCCGGGCGGCTGGCCTGCGGGGGTGCCGTTCTTCGAGTGAGAGTGAGATCCGCGTGTACGCCATCGTGCGCAGCGGTGGCCGCCAGCACAAGGTTGCTGTCGGTGACATCGTTGAGGTTGACAAGATTTCCACCGCCAAGGTCGGCGACACGGTCGAGCTCTCGACCCTGCTCGTGGTCGACGGCGACGCCGTGACCAGCGACCCGTGGGTGCTGGCCGGGATCAAGGTCCAGGCCGAGGTCGTGGACCACCACAAGGGCCAGAAGATCGACATTCTGCGCTACAAGAACAAGACCGGCTACCGCCGTCGTCAGGGCCACCGCCAGCAGTACACGGCGATCAAGGTCACTGAGATCCCCGCGGCTGCGAAGTAAGGGACTGAGGAGAGATGGCACACAAGAAGGGCGCATCGTCCACCCGGAACGGTCGTGACTCCAACGCTCAGCGCCTCGGCGTGAAGCGCTTCGGTGGTCAGGCCGTCAACGCGGGCGAGATCCTGGTCCGCCAGCGCGGCACCCACTTCCACCCGGGCGCCGGCGTCGGCCGTGGCGGCGACGACACGCTGTTCGCGCTGCAGGCCGGTGCGGTGCAGTTCGGCACCCACCGTGGCCGCAAGGTCGTGAACATCGTTCCGGTCGCCTGATCGGAAGCTTTCGCGAGGCGGACCTCACTTCCCAGGTGGGAAGTGGGTCCGCCTTTCGCGTGTTGACCAAGAGACATTCCGCTGCAGTAACTGGAGGCACATCCCATGACCACCTTCGTGGACCGCGTCGAGCTGCACGTCGCCGCGGGTAACGGAGGCCACGGCTGTGCCTCCGTCCACCGTGAGAAGTTCAAGCCGCTCGGCGGACCCGACGGCGGGAACGGCGGACGCGGCGGTGACGTGATCCTCACCGTCGACCAGTCCGTCACCACCCTGCTCGACTACCACCACTCGCCGCACCGCAAGGCCACCAACGGCAAGCCCGGCGAGGGCGGCAACCGCAGCGGCAAGGACGGGCAGGACCTCGTGCTGCCGGTGCCGGACGGCACCGTCGTCCTCGACAAGGCGGGCAACGTCCTCGCGGACCTGGTCGGGCACGGGACGGCGTACGTCGCCGCCCAGGGCGGACGCGGCGGGCTCGGCAACGCCGCACTGGCCTCCGCGCGCCGCAAGGCGCCCGGTTTCGCGCTGCTCGGCGAGCCGGGCGACCTCCAGGACATCGTCCTGGAGCTGAAGACCGTCGCCGACGTGGCGCTGGTCGGGTACCCGAGCGCCGGCAAGTCGTCGCTGATCTCCGTGCTCAGTGCCGCCAAGCCGAAGATCGCCGACTACCCCTTCACCACCCTCGTCCCGAACCTCGGCGTCGTCACCGCGGGCTCGACCGTCTACACCATCGCCGACGTGCCCGGCCTCATCCCCGGCGCCAGCCAGGGCAAGGGGCTCGGCCTGGAGTTCCTGCGGCACGTCGAGCGGTGCAGCGTGCTCGTGCACGTCCTGGACACCGCCACGCTGGAGTCCGACCGCGACCCGCTCTCCGACCTCGACATCATCGAGGAGGAGCTGCGGCAGTACGGCGGCCTCGACAACCGTCCGCGGGTCGTCGTCCTCAACAAGATCGACGTCCCCGACGGCAAGGACCTCGCCGAGCTGGTGCGCCCCGACCTGGAGGAGCGCGGCTACCGCGTCCTCGAGGTGTCGGCCGTCGCGCACATGGGGCTCAAGGAGCTGTCGTTCGCGCTCGCCGAGCTGGTGGCCCGGGCGCGCGCCGCACGGCCGAAGGAGGAGGCGACGCGGATCGTCATCCGGCCCAAGGCCGTGGACGACGCCGGGTTCACCGTCACCCGCGAGGACGACCTGTTCCGGGTGCGCGGCGAGAAGCCCGAACGCTGGGTCCGCCAGACCGACTTCAACAACGACGAGGCCGTCGGCTACCTCGCCGACCGGCTCAACCGCCTCGGTGTCGAGCAGGAGCTGATGAAGGCCGGCGCCCGCTCCGGTGACGGCGTCGCCATCGGACCCGAGGACAACGCGGTCGTCTTCGACTGGGAGCCGACCGTCACGGCCGGCGCGGAGATGCTCGGCCGCCGTGGCGAGGACCACCGCTTCGAGGCGCCCCGTCCGGCCGCCCAGCGACGGCGCGACCGGCAGGCCGAGCGGGACGAGCACGAGCAGGAGTACGACGGCTTCGAGCCCTTCAGCTCGGAGTGACGCCGGGTGAGGTCATGGTGAACACCCGGGCAACCAACGGGTGTTCCGGCGAGTCGTAGAGAGCGGCAACCCGATCGTTCCCACGACAGGACCCCCCATGGCCGCGTCCTCCCCGCACCACCGGAACCTCACCCGCCCCCTGCGGATCGCGCTCGCGACCGGGGTGGCGCTGGTCGTCGCCGGCACCCTCGCGGCGCCCGGCGCCCACGCCGTACCCCCGCAGGCGCCGGCTGCCGGCGCCGCGCAGCCGCGCGACGACTTCAACGGCGACGGATACGCCGACCTCGCCGTGGCCGCGCCCACCGCGACCGTCGGAGGGAAGAAGGGCGCCGGGTACGTCGCCGTGCTGTACGGGTCGGCGAACGGCCTGCGCACCTCGTCCAGGCAGGTGATCCACCAGAACACCGCGGGCGTGCCCGGCGGCGTCGAGACCGGCGACGGGTTCGGCAGCGCCCTCACCACCGCCGACGTCGACCGGGACGGCTACGCGGACCTCGTCGTCGGCGCCGGCGGCGAGGACACCGACGACGGAGGCGTCGACGCCGGGCTGGTCGAGGTGCTGTGGGGCGGCCCCCAGGGGTTGTCCGGCGGCGCCAAACTGGCGTCGGGACGCGACACCTACGACGGCCTCGGCTCGGCCGGCCGGCTCACCGCAGGGGACGTCAACGGCGACGGCGGCCCGGACGTCGTGACCGTGGAGAACCGGCACGACCTGCGCGTCCTCAAGGGCCCCTTCGGCCGGGACGGCGCCGGAGCGGGCGGCGAACAGGTGGTGAAGGACGTCTACGACAGCCGTGTCCTCGACCTCGCCGCCGGCGACGTCAACGGCGACGGCCTGACCGACATCGTGGCCACCGAGAACGACGGCGACGAGTACGACGCCCGCCGGGTCGTGTACTGGCTGGGCAACCGCACCGCGCTGAACCCCTTCACCCTGGTCTACGACATCGACGGCGCCGGCCTGCAGGGCGGCGAGAACCTCGACGTCGGCGACGTGAACGCCGACGGGTACGACGACATCGTGGTCGGACGGGCGGTGGACGGCTACGACAGCGACCTCGACAACCCCTACGTCAAGGGCGGCCGGGTCGCCTGGATACCCGGCACCCCCAAGGGCCCCGACGGGGTCAGGGCCGTCTTCCTCAACCAGGACCGGCCCGGAGTGCCCGGCACCGCCGAGAGCGGCGACGGCTTCGGCACCGACGTCCACATCGGCGACGTCGACGGCGACGGCTACCCGGACGTGGTCACCGGAGTGCCCGGCGAGGACCTCGGCAGCGTGTCCGGGGCAGGCGCCGTCGTCGTCCTGCGCGGAACCGCGAACGGGCTCACCGGCACCGGCGCGACGACGGTCACCCAGAACACCGCGACCGTGCCCGGAACCGCCGAGAAGGACGACAGGTTCGGCGGCGCCGTCCACCTCGGCGACACCGACGGCGACGGACGCGCCGACCTCGCCGTCGGCGCGCCGGGGGAGAACTCCGGCGCCGGATCGGTGTGGTACTTCCGCTCCACCCCGACGACCGTGGTGGGGAGCGCCGGGACCTTCGGCGCGGGCACCCTCGGCACGGTGGCGGCCGGGGCGAAGCTGGGCGCCCCCTTCACCGACTGACCGCACCGGCCGACCGCACCGGCGGCGGCGACCGCCGTCGCCCGCCGCTCACCTGACGGACCCGTCGCGGTCACGGGATGTTCCCGTGCCGCGGCGGGTTTCCCGTTGTCTCCCTGCTTGTCATGCACGCGCACCGTGGAGTTCAGCGGGCGGACCGACCGGACCGCGAGCTTCCCAGTGTCCGAGCGCCACACGAGGCAGGGGAGTTCGCCGATGACCGGAGCAGTTCAGCCCGACCGCCGCCGTGTTCTGACCGCCGGCGCCGCCGTGCTCGGCGCCGCCGCCTCCGCCCAGCTGTGGCTGCCGGCCACCGCCCGGGCCGCCGAAAGACCGCTCCCCGACGGCGTGTTCAGCCTCGGCGTCGCCTCCGGCGACCCGCTGCCCGACGGGGTCGTCCTGTGGACCCGGCTCGCCCCGGACCCGCTGAACGGCGGCGGTATGCCCGACCGCGACGTTCCCGTGGAGTGGCAGATCGCCCGGGACGCCCGCTTCAGGAAGGTGGTCCGCCGGGGCACCGCCCAGGCCCGGCCCACGTACGGGCACAGCGTCCACGTGGACGTACGCGGGCTGCGCCCGGACACGGCGTACTGGTTCCGCTTCCGGGCCGGCGGGCAGCTCTCCCGCGTCGGCCGCACCCGCACCGCTCCCGCCGCGCACAGCCCCGGCGGGAGCCTGAGGGTCGCGCTCGCCTCCTGCCAGAACTGGCAGCACGGCTACTTCACCCCGTACGCCGACATGCTGGACCAGGACCCGGACGTCGTGGTGTTCGTCGGCGACTACATCTACGAGTCCACGCCCTCGGCCACCGCCGTACGGCGTCACGAGGGCAGCGGCGAGCCGTACGGCCTCACCCAGTACCGCAACCGGTACGCGCAGTACCGCTCCGACCCCGACCTCGCGGAGATGCACGCCAACGCCCCCTTCGTGGTCACCTTCGACGACCACGAGGTCGACAACGACTTCGCCGGCGAGATCCCGCAGGACCCCGGCAAGCAGGCGCACGACGCCTTCGTCGCCCGGCTCACGGCGGCCTACCAGGCGTACTACGAGCACATGCCGGTGCGCGCCACCGCCGTCCCCGACGGCCCGCACATCCGGATGCACCGCCGGCTGGAGTTCGGCCGGCTCGCCCGGCTCAACGTGCTGGACACCCGGCAGTACCGCAGCGACCAGGCCACCAGCCAGGAGGGCGCCCAGGACCCGGCGCTGACCATGCTCGGAGCCGCGCAGAAGCGCTGGCTGGTCGACGGGCTGCGCCACTCGCCCGCCCGCTGGAACCTGATCGCCTCCCAGATCATGATGGCCGAGACCGACCTCCAGGTCGGCGAGGGCAAGCTCTGGTTCTACGACGCCTGGGACGGCTACCAGGCGGAACGCAACGCGCTGCTCCAGGAGTTCCGCCGGGTCAGCAACCCCGTCGTCCTCACCGGCGACCGTCATCTGACGATGATCAGCGACCTCAAGGCGGACTTCGCCGACCCCGGTTCGGCCGTCGTGGGCGCCGAGTTCGTCGGCACCTCCATCTCCAGCAACGGCGACCAGGACCAGGCCGCCTTCCGCGCGCAGTGGGACCCGCGGCGCGCGGACAACCCGCACTGGAAGCTGCTCGACGCGCACCGGGGCTACCACCTGTTCGACATCCGCCGCGACGGCATCGACGCCCGGGTGCGGGTGGTGGACACGGTGCTGCGGCCGCGGGCCACGCCGAGCACCCTGGCGAGCCTGCGGGTCGAGGCCGGCCGCCCCGGAGTGCACCTCGTCTGACCCGCCGCACGACGGAGGAGCCCGGCGCACCCGCAAGGGTCCCGGGCTCCTCGTCCGTCCGCGTGCGCCCGCGCGGACCGGACGGGGGCGGCGAACCGTTTTCCTGCCCGTGCCGGGACCGCATTGCCGCGTAATCCCCATAAGGAATTCCCCGGCAATGGGCTTCCGGAAGAGCTCTATTCGAGACGTGTCCGGCGCGGCCCGCCCGCGCATATGGAGAACCCGTGCAGCCCCGCCCGGCGGGACGTGAAGAAACGCGCCCCGCGACGGGTCCCCGCAGGCCCGGCGCCGCCGCCCCGGAGGCCGTCCGGGCCCTGCCGGGGACGCCCGCGGGGGACGCCGCGGCGAACGGCGCCGGCAAAGGGCGTACCGTTCACCGGACATCGTCGAAGGAACTCGTGAAGGTCCCAGGTCACCGCCGGGCGAGCCCGGGGTGTCCCCTCCGTCACGCACGGCAATGGGACAACTCCTGTGGAGTTACTCACAACAATTCACGGGACGTCCCTGGAACCCTCACGGGGCACCAGGAGTCCTAGGTGAATGAGAGGTTGCGCGCACATATGCGGCGGAGGTCGCTCACCTTGCACTGCGGTAACCACAAGTGGGACCATTTCGAAGTTCCCTGTCGCCCCAAGGTAGGTCACCTGTGTCCCAGCGCATAGCCAAGCCCCGTACCACCGCAGTGATCCTGGCCGGCGGTACCGGTCAGCGGGTGGGTCTGTCGATCCCCAAGCAGCTGCTGAAGATCGCCGGCAAGGCAGTCATCGAGCACACGCTGGCCACCTTCGAGAAGGCCGACTCGATCGACGACATCATCGTGCTGATGGCGCCGGGGTACGTGCCCGACATCGAGAAGATCGTCGCCAAGGCCGGGTTCACCAAGGTCACCAAGGTCATCGAGGGCGGCTCCACCCGCAACGAGACCACCGAGCGGGCCATCGCCGCGCTCGGTGAGGGCCTGGCCGAGGGCGAGGACCGCAACGTCCTCTTCCACGACGCCGTGCGCCCCCTGCTGTCGCAGCGCGTCATCGACGACTGCGTGACCGCGCTGGAGCGCTTCCAGGCCGTCGACGTGGCCATCCCGTCCGCGGACACCATCATCGTCACGCGCACGCACGGCGAGGACGGCGAGTTCATCACCGAGATCCCGGACCGCTCCCGGCTGCGCCGCGGCCAGACCCCGCAGGCCTTCAAGCTGTCCACCATCCGCCGCGCCTACGAGGTCGCCGCGAACGACCCCAACTTCCAGGCCACGGACGACTGCTCGGTCGTGCTCAAGTACCTGCCGGACGTGCCGATCCACGTCGTCGCGGGTGACGAGTACAACATGAAGGTCACTCAGCCGGTCGACGTCTTCATCGCCGACAAGCTCTTCCAGCTGGCCTCCACCGCCACGCCCGAGCAGGTCTCCGAGGAGGCATACCGCGAACTGCTCACCGGCAGGACGATGGTGGTCTTCGGCGGTTCCTACGGCATCGGCCAGGACATCGCCCAGCTCGCCGAGTCCTACGGCGCGACCGTCTACGCGCTGGGCCGCTCCACCACCGGCACCCACGTGGAGAACCCGGAGGAGGTCGACGACGCGCTGTCCAAGGCGTACGGCGAGACCGGCCGCATCGACTACGTGGTCAACACCGCGGGCGTGCTGCGCATCGGCAAGCTCGCCGAGACCGACAACGCCACCATCGAGGAGGCGCTGAAGGTCAACTACCTGGCGCCGGTGCAGATCGCCCGCTCGGCCTACAAGTACCTCGCCGAGAGCAAGGGCCAGCTGCTGCTCTACACGTCCAGCAGCTACACCCGCGGGCGCGCCGAGTACAGCCTGTACTCCTCGACCAAGGCCGCGATGGTCAACCTCACCCAGGCGCTGTCCGACGAGTGGGCGGGTGACGGCGTCCGGGTGAACTGCATCAACCCGGAGCGCACCGCCACGCCGATGCGCACCAAGGCCTTCGGGCAGGAGCCGGCGGGCAGCCTGCTCTCCTCCGAGGCGGTGGCCCGGACCTCCCTCGACGTGCTGTTGTCCGAGCTCACCGGTCATGTCATCGACGTGCGGCAGCAGGACCCGACGGCGGGTGCGGCGCGGGCCACCGGGTTCGAGCAGGCGCTGGCGTCGGTGCTGGACCGTCAGGACGGCGTGTAATAATCAAGGTCAATTAGTCTCCGGTAATTCAGGCCTCTGCGGTCTCCCGTTAACGCAGTTCAGGAACGGGGCTTCGCGGGGGCCTGAATCCGTACCTCTCGCATTACCCCCAGGCATTACCCACAGGAACAAAACCGGCACCCCCCTCCAAGAGCAGGTTCTCCGTGATATCCACAGCCATTCGCGTCGCCCGCGTGGGCAGCGCGGCCGAGCTGGCCGCGGCGGTCCTCATGATGCTGGGCTACCCCTGCCTCATGCTGGCCGCGCTGGTCCCGAGCATTCCCGCGTTCGCGGCCGCCGCCGCCGTGACGTACCTGTCGGACCACTATCTGCACCGCAGGGGCAGCTACCTGGTCAGCCGCCTCAGCAAGGTGCGGGCCGGTCTGTCGATCCGCTTCCTGATCCGGCAGCTGCTGCTGATCCTGCTGCTGGCCCGCCTGTCCCTCGCGGACAACCTGATCTACTACGGGGCGATCGCCTGCTTCATCGCCTTCTACGGTCTTCAGGCCCCGCACGGCGCGCTCACCACGCTGATCCGCAACCGCCGCCGGATGCCGGTCGCCACCCGCAACATCGACCTGGCCTCCCGCATCCGGATCCCGGACGCGCCGCCGCGCGTGCTGCTGCACCGCGCCGCGGAGAAGATGCTCCACCTGGACCTCGCGGCGGTCGCCGGCATACTCGTCGGCGCCGCGCTGGAGTCGGCCGCCGTCGGCTACACCGGCATCGGCATCACGGTGGGCCTGGGCCTGGCGTACGTCCTCGCCCTGGTGCCCTTCGTGCGCAGCGGGAGGATCCCGCCGAACGCCGAGCGGGTGCTGGGCGCCGTCGACGACTGGCTGCGCGAGTACCGCCCGGAGACCGTGCTGTACTTCTCCGGCTCCCGGGACTCCGCCTACCAGGTGAACATGTGGCTGGAGACGATGGAGCAGCTGGACACCCGTCCGCTGGTCGTCCTGCGCGAGCGGGCCATACTCCAGAACCTGGCGCCCACCACGGTCCCCGTCATCTGCGTGCCCGGAGGGGTGCACCTGATGAACCTGGACCTGTCCACCGTGCGCGTGGCGCTGTACGCGGCGAACGTCGGCAAGAACATCCACCTGCTGCGCGTTCCCACCATGAAGCACGTCTTCATCGGCCACGGCGACAGCGACAAGCTCGCCAGCGTCAACCCGTACAGCAAGGTCTACGACGAGGTGTGGACGGCCGGCCGCGCCGGCCGCGACCGCTACGCCATCGCCGACGTCGGCGTCCGCGACGACGACATCGTCGAGGTCGGCCGCCCGCAGCTGGCCCCGATCGAGACCTGGAAGGGCGTCCCCGGCGACCGGATGCCGACCGTGCTCTACGCGCCCACCTGGGAGGGCTGGGACGACAACCCCGGCAACACCTCGATCCTGCTGGCCGGCGAGAACATCGTGCGGAAGCTCGTCGAGGCCGCCCCGGCGGTGCGCGTCCTGTACAAGCCGCACCCCTTCACCGGCACCCGCAGCGCGCAGGCGAAGGCCGCCCACCAGCGGATCACCGCGCTGATCGAGAAGTCCGCCGCCGAGCGCGCCGCCGACCCGCGGTTCACCGCCGACGCCGACGCCCAGGCGGGCGCGAAGGCCGAGCTGGCGCGGATCGAGGCCCGGCTGGCCGAGCTGGCCGGCGGCACCGACAGGGGCGACGAGGCCGAGACCAGCCGCGACGGCGTGACCGACGTGGCCCGGCACGAGGAGACCGCCCGGCTGCGCGCCGAGTGGAACACCGCGTACTGGCGTTCCTTCCCCGACTGGGAGCACCGCGTCATCACGGGCGCCGAGCCGCGCCTGTACGACTGCTTCAACGTCTCCGACGCGATGGTCTCGGACATCTCCAGCGTGGTCTCCGACTTCATCGCCAGCGGCAAGCCGTACGCCGTCACGGACTCCGCCGAACTCGGCGCGGAGGAGTTCAAGCGGCAGAACACGGCGGTGCGGGCCGCGGTGATCCTCTCGAACGGCGCGGCCGAGCTGGGCGGGCTGCTCGACGCGGTCCGCGACCCGGCCGCCGACGCGCTGGCCGATGACCGCGGGGAGCTCAAGCGCTACCTGCTCGGCCCGGACGAGCCGAAGTCCATCGACCAGTTCAACACCGCCGTCGCGCAGCTCGCGCTGAAGGCCGAGACGCGCAACCTCGGCCAGGAGTCCCGGATCACGGCCGGCGGCCCCGATGTGGAGCTGGCGGACGCGGTGCCCGTGCCGCGGACGTCGACGGCCGGCGAGGCGGACGGCGTCGACGCCGGCTGACCACCCCCGGAAGTCCCAACTGGGCTCGGCCCCCGAGGAGTTGATCCTCGGGGGCCGAGCCCTTTCACATGCTCCGACGAGGCGGCGGGACCCTGTGACGTGAGCCACTAAAGCGTGCCTCCAAGGCAACCCCCTACCTCGAACACCCGTCTAACAGGGAGAGAATGAGGCGATACGGGGGAAATATCCTGTGACGAGGGGGAAAAGTGACCGTGGCGCAGCCTGATGTCACCGTGATCATCGGCGCGTACGAGGCGATGCCGTATCTGGTCGAGTGCCTGGCCTCCGTGGAGGCGCAGACCATCGATCCGGAGCGCGTCGAGGTCATCGCGGTCGACGACGGCTCGACCGACGGCACGGGGGAGTGCCTGGAGGAGTTCGCGGCCCGCGCGCCCATGCCGGTCACCGTGCTCCGGCAGGAGAACTCCGGCGGCCCCAGCGGCCCGCGCAACGTGGGCCTGGACAAGGCCGCCGGGCGCTACGTCTTCTTCCTGGACGCCGACGACCGGCTGGGACCCGAGGCCCTCGAGCGCATGGTCGGCATGGCCGACCGGGCAGGCACCGACGTCGTGCTGGGCCGGATCGAGGGCGTCAACCGGGGCGCCCCGAAGTCCATGTGGGGCCGGACGCTGGAGCGCACCGACGTCTACTCCTCGAACATCAAGTACACGCTCAGCGCGCAGAAGCTGTTCCGCCGCGCGTTACTCGACCGGCACGGCATGCGCTTCGACGAGTCGCTGTTCACCGGCGAGGACGCGCTCTTCACCATGGAGGCCTATCTGCGGGCCGACGGCGTCTCCGTGGTCGCCGACCACACCTGCTACTACCTGGTGGGCCGCGACGACGGCAAGCACGTCACCAAGAGCGGCGGCTACACCCTGCGGTTCGACTCCGCCCGCGCCCTGATGAACCTGATCGCCCGCCTCGTCCCCGAGGGCCCGCGCCGCGACCTGCTGATGATGCGGCCCTTCACGGTCACCCTGCTGCCCCAGTTCGGCCCCCGGTTCCTCAAGGACTCCGACGAGGTCCGGCGGCACAAACTGGAGCTGGCGCGGCCGCTGATGGACGCCCACTGGACCCCGGACCTCGCCCGTCTGCTCAAGGTCGAGGAGCGGCTGCGGCTGCACCTGGTGGCCGAGCGGCGGCTGGAACCCCTCCTGGACGTCCTGCGGTTCGTCCGGTCCAAGGAGCGGCCGCCCGCCCTGCTGGAGCGGCGGGGCCGCCGTGTCTACCTCGCCTACCCGCACTTCCGCGACCGCGCCGCGGGCATCCCCGACGCCGTGTACCTGGCCTCCCCGCGCGAGGCCCGGTCCGTCCCCGGGCACCGCGCGGGCGGCCCGGTGTCCGTACTGCGCCGGGCCTCCCGCAAGGCCCGCCGCCTGCTGACCCCGTCCCGCGACGTCACACCGGGCGGAAAGGCCGCCGCGGCGTGAGCGGTCCGCCGGCCTCCGGCGCGGGCGCGTCCGCGGCCTCCCGGCGCTGACCGGGGAAGTCGGCGCTCAGGCGGTGGCCCGCACGGGCCCTGTGCTCCTGTGCCGCCGCGCACAGGGCCTGAACGGCCGCGGCGAAGCGAAGCTGGGACGGCGGACTGGCGGGGCCCAGCAGACGCCGCTTCAACTCCGCCCGGGCGGCGGCTAGTCCGTCCTGGCGCGGATCGCGGACGGACTCCAGCAGGGCCGGCACCCCGGCCGCGTCCGGCGTCAGCACGGCCGCCGCCGCCACCGTCGGGAACGCCGCCCGGAACGCCTCCTCGGACAGCCCGCTGGTGTTCGCCACCGCGTACGGCTTCTCGCTCGCCAGGAAGTCGCTGATCACGCTCGACACATCGCTGACCAGCAGGTCGGCGACGTTGAAGCAGGCGTACAGGTCCGGCCGGGCGTCGGTGACGATCTGGTGCTCCCCCTCGGGCAGCGACGCCCAGTACGCCTCCTCCCACGCCGCCGTCGCCCGCGCCACCGCCGCCGCCCGGCCCGGCTCCGGCGCGGACTGCGCGAGCATCCGCTCGACCTGGTCCGCGCCCGCCCGGAACGCGGCCGTGGTCAGCCGGTCCAGCTCCGCGGTGCGCGAGGCCAGTTCCGCCGACGGCGCGGGGCGCGGCGCGGACCGCTCCCGGTTCGCCGCCCGGATCAGCTCCCGCACCCGCCGGTCGGCCGCTCCCGCCCGGGGGTCCACCGAGCCGGTCAGCGGGTGCGGCTTGTACAGCAGCCGCACCCCCGGGTCGGCGAGCAGCGCCCGCACCAGGTTCTCGCCGGCCGCGACCAGCGAGGTGTTGCCCGGGTTGCCGTCCCAGCCCTCCCAGGTCGGCGCGTAGAGCACGGTGGTGTACGGCCCGGCGGGCGGACCCGCGCAGGGGCGTACGGCGTCCAGCTGGGGGCGGCCGATCTCCACCACGTCCTTGTCCTCGACCCCCACCTCGGCCAGCGCGTACCGCTCGCGCGCCGCGGGGCCTGCCACCCACACCTCGTCGTACGCCTTCGCGTACGGATTGCACGACGACAGCTTGTCGCTCTCCCCGTGGTTGACGAAGGTGTGCTTGATCGTGGGGATGCGCAGCACCTGGGAGGTCTTGCCCGAGTTCGACGGGTGGATGAGCACCTGCAGCGTCGACTGCTCCAGCCGCATCAGCGTGGACACCTTCGGCAGGCACACCACCGGGATGTCGGTCGCCGCGAGCCTCGGCACCATGAACCGCTCCCGCAGGACGATCACCGGCCGGCCGCCGAGCCCGGCCAGCGGATCCAGCCACATGTTGGCCTGGTAGGCGGAGGCGAGGCCGCCGGAGAAGTACAGGCCGACCGTCGGCCGGTACTCGGCCAGCCAGGCGTCGAACCAGTCGAGCACCTCCCGCTCGCCGGCCGGGCGCCGGCCGGGCAGCAGCCGCAGCAGCAGCGCGCACAGGCCCGCCGACGTGAGCAGCAGGGCCAGCGCGACCCCGGCCGCCCCGTGGCGGGGGTCCCCGGTGACCGCCGTCGCCGTCAGCCCCGCCGTGGCGGGCAGGCCGAACACCAGCAGCCGGTGCCCGGGGCGGCGCAGCAGCGCGGCCGGGGCGGGGGACAGGCGCAGCGCCGAGGCGTCGATGTTCCGGGTCAGCACGGGCAGCGTCCGGGTGCGGCGGACCAGCACGGACGCCGCCTGGACCGTGCAGTGCAGCGCGTAGAAGGCGAGCAGCCCGGCGACCAGCGGGGCGTACTGCGTCTCCCGGTGCTGCTCGCCGAGCCGCAGCAGCCCCACCACCAGCAGCAGATCGCGCAGCACATGGCGGACGGTGACGTCCGCGTGCGACTTCGCGAACAGCGACAGCATCCCCGGCTGCCACCGGTACAGCCCGGCCTCGACGGCCAGGGACACGGCGGTCGAGGCGACCAGCAGCGGCACATGGGGGCGCAGCGCGGCGGCGGCCTGCGCGGTGAAGGCCGCCGCCAGGACGGCGAGGACGAGCAACGGGGCGGCGGTCCGCCGCCGGGGGGACGTGGGTTCGGGCACTGCGGTCACTCCAGGATCGACGCAGAGGGGGCGCCCGGGTTAACGCGCGCCGACCTGCGGACGACACGCGGGTGTCCGCGTCGTGTGGAGTGACCGTGGGGCCGCGGCCCCCATGAGGCCTAGTTGCGGCCTCCCTGCAGTGCCCGGCGCAGCGGGCCGCCCACCACGCGGCGGGCCTTGCGGTACACCGAGGTGGTCGCCGGGGCGGCCACCGAACCGCGGGCGCCCGCCTTGGCGCGGGACAGGTCCCGCTTCAGCTTGGTGTTCTCGGTGGTCAGTTCGCTGACCCGGCCGTAGAGCCAGCCCATGCGTGAGGCGAGGCCGGCGACATCGTCGCCCAGCCAGGGCCGGACGCCCTCCGGGAAGTCCAGGGAGCGCAGCCGCTCCTCGAACGCGGCGCCGCCGTCACCGTGCGAGAAGGTGTTCTCCAGCCCGTTGGCGTCCAGGAACGAGGTGAACCGCTCGAACCGTTCGTGGTGGTTGCCGGTCAGCGCGCCGAGGTCGGCCTCCTCGTACAGGCGCGCCGGGTCGACGTCCTCGGGCAGATCGTCCATCCGGCGGTGCGGGATCTCGAAGTAGCGGCACAGCTCCAGGGTGCGCGAGTCGGAGCACAGCACCGTCGCGGGCGTGCCGGCCAGCAGGGCCGCGATGTTGCCGTGGATGCGGGAGCCGAAGGAGTAGTCGAAGTCGCGCAGGTCGTCGATCCAGGTGACCGGGTCGATGTAGACGCGGACCTTGTCCTCCCGGTACATCGGGTGGGCGGGATGCGTCGGCATCCCCGTGACCTTGCCGTTCGGGTCGGACAGGTCCTGCCAGTGCAACTGCCGCGCGTCGCTGAGGTTCTGGCCTATGAACCGCAGGTGCGGGTAGCGCTCGTGGGTCCGCCGGACTATCCGGTCCAGACCCTGCTTCTGCACCGCGCTGTGCGAGCCGTTGATGGCGATGCGGGACGCGGAGGTCAGCTCCGGCGCCCGCTTGCGCACCGGGAGGTCCTTGCCGTACATGAACAGCGACGGGCAGCCGATCGTCTCGACGTTCCGGAAGCCCATGTCCTTGAGGTACTTCTCGGTGAACTCGCCGCGCACGCCGATCGAGGCGCTGCGGTCCAGGACGGCGGAGACGAAGGCGCGGACCGACTGCTCCATCGGCTTCAGACGCGCCGGGTCGTAGCTCAGGCCGGTCTGCGCGCCGATGCCCAGCACGACCACCGGGATCCTCAGCCTGCTGATCAGGCGCGTCAGCCGCTTCAACTGCGGTTCGAAGGAGGGCCGGAAGGCGTTGGCCAGAGGGACGACGAAGGCGTCATACTCCTCGTTGATCCGGCTCGCCGCGTTCACGTCCGTCCGGATGCCGTTGGAGACCACCTCGGTGCGCGGTGTCTCGAGGATCTTGTGCGAGGCGTCGCTGAAGATCAGATTGCCCGAGTTGGTGGCGAAGACGTCGCGATGCAGGGCCTCCTCCACGGGCACCACGTCGTAAGGGCTCTTGCCGGATCTGAGGAGTATGCGCTTCGTGCGGCGAACGTTGTGTGACACAGGGTTCAAAATACGTTTGCGGAACGTTTGATTTCTATAGGCAATCAACACAACCTTTCGATCGTGCGCGGGATGTGTTCATGTCGTTACGTACGGCGGCCCGTCCGGGGGCTGGACCGTCGCGCGCCGTCCCATCCGCTTCGCGTAGATTGCCTGACGGGCGACCGATCGACGTGAGGGGACGGGCGGCAAGGTGGCAGGGGCAAGACGGGCCGTGGGCGAGGCGCGCAGGATCGTCGTCAAGGTCGGCTCCTCGTCGCTGACCACCGCGGCGGGCGGCCTGGACGCCGACCGCGTCGACGCCCTCGTCGACGTGCTGGCCAAGAACCGCGGCGGCGGGGAGCGGGAGATCGTCCTCGTCTCCTCCGGCGCCATCGCCGCCGGTCTCGCCCCGCTGGGCCTGCGCCGCCGCCCCCGGGACCTGGCCAGGCAGCAGGCGGCCGCGAGCGTCGGCCAGGGACTGCTGGTCGCCCGCTACACCGCCTCCTTCGCACGGTACGGCGTACGGGTCGGGCAGGTGCTGCTGACCAGCGACGACATGAGCCGCCGGGCCCATCACCGCAACGCCTCCCGCACCCTCGACAAGCTGCTGGCGATGGGCGCCTTCCCGGTCGTGAACGAGAACGACACCGTCGCCACCGACGAGATCCGCTTCGGCGACAACGACCGGCTCGCCGCCCTCGTCGCCCATCTGGTCCGCGCCGACCTGCTGGTGCTGCTCTCCGACGTGGACGGCGTCTACGACGGCGACCCGTCCCGGCCCGGCACCTCGCGCATCGCCGAGGTCAGGGGCCCCGCCGACCTCGCCCACGTCGAGATCGGCAGCGCCGGCAAGGCGGGCGTCGGCACCGGCGGCATGGCCACCAAGACGGAGGCCGCCGGGATCGCCGCCGCCGCCGGCATCCAGGTGGTGCTGACCAGCGCGATCCACGCCGCCGAAGCCCTCAACGGCGGTGACACCGGCACCTACTTCCACCCCACCGGCCGCCGCTCCGCCGACCGGCTGCTGTGGCTCCAGCACGCCTCCACCCCGCAGGGCTCCCTCACCCTGGACGACGGCGCCGTGCACGCGGTCGTGCAGGGCCGCAAGTCGCTGCTGCCGGCCGGGATCGCCGGCGTCGAGGGCGAGTTCAGCGCGGGCGACCCCGTCGAGCTGCGGGACGGCGAGGGGCGGGCGGTGGCCCGCGGACTGGTCAACTTCGACGCCAAGGAGATCCCCCTCCTGATCGGCCGCTCCACCCACGAACTCGCCCGGGATCTGGGTCCGGAGTACGAACGTGAGGTCGTACACAGGGACGATCTGGTGGTCCTGCATCCGTAATGTGCCGAAACGTCCGCCCTCGGTGGTGGACGTTCCGCAAAACCGCCCCGCGATCCCCGGCGGCCTGCTCAACTTTGTCCCGGGGCACAACCACCCGCCCCTCGGACATGTCCGCGCGTAAGGAGGCCGCCGTGCGACGAGTGCGCCCGGGGACGACGTCGTCCCGCGGTGCCGGTTCCCGAGCGGCCGGCGCGGAGCGCGCCCTGACCGGCGTCGCGGCCGGTGACCGGTTCCCGGGCGGCGAGCCCCGGGACCTGCCCCGCCTGTGGCACGTCACCCTCAGCGTCTCCGGGGAGCCCGCCCCGGTCGCGGAGGTCCGCCGGGCCCTGGAGCAGCTGGCGCACGACCACCCCTTCCTGCTCACCAGCCGCTACGCCGACGACCACGCGGAGATCCGCTACTGGGAGGAGGCCCGCGACCTGCACGACGCGGCCGCCGTGGCGCTGCGCCTGTGGGGCGAGCACCGCCGGACGGCGGGCCTGCCGCCCTGGGAGATCGTCGGCCTGGAGGTCATCGACCGGGCCACCTACCACCAGCGCGTCGCGGCGGGCTACGGGCCGGTCCTGGCGACACCGGTCGGCGTCCACCCCTTTTGACCCGTGTCTCATGGTTCGGGATGACGGAGGAGGGCGCCCGCCGCCCGCACTACCCTTCCCTCCATGACCACGCTCTCGCCGTACGACTCGATGTCCCCGGTCAGCCAGGCCGCCTACCGGGCCAAGGGGGCCGCCGCCACCCTCGCGCCGCTGCCGCGCGCCGCCAAGGACGACGCGCTGCTCGCCATCGCGGACGCGCTGGAGGTCCGCGCGGGCGAGATCGTGGAGGCCAACGCCGAGGACGTGGCCAGGGCCCGTGAGGCCGGCACCGGCGAGGGCATGATCGACCGGCTCACCCTCACCCCGGAGCGGGTGCGCGCCATCGCCGCCGACGTACGGGACGTGGCCGCGCTGCCCGACCCGGTCGGCGAGGTCGTCCGCGGCTCCACCCTGCCCAACGGCATCGACCTGCGCCAGGTCCGGGTGCCGCTCGGCGTGGTCGGCATCATCTACGAGGGCCGCCCGAACGTGACGGTCGACGCCGCCGCCCTCTGCCTGAAGTCCGGCAACGCGGTCCTGCTGCGCGGCTCGTCCTCCGCCTACCGCTCCAACACCGCGCTGGTGCGGGTGCTGCGCGACGCCGTGCACGGCGCGGGGCTGCCCGCCGACGCCGTCCAGCTGGTCCCCGGCGAGAGCCGGGACAGCGTGCGCGAGCTGATGCGCGCCCGCGGCCTGGTCGACGTGCTGATCCCGCGCGGCGGCGCCTCGCTGATCAACACGGTGGTCCAGGAGTCGGTCGTGCCGGTCATCGAGACCGGCACCGGCAACTGCCACGTCTACGTCGACGCCCAGGCCGACCTCGACATGGCCGTCGGGATCCTGGTCAACTCCAAGGCCCAGCGGGTCGGCGTCTGCAACGCCGCCGAGACCCTCCTGGTCCACCAGGACATCGCCGCCGAGTTCCTGCCCCGCGCCCTGGACGCCCTGGCCGACGCGGGGGTGACGGTGCACGCCGACGAGCGCGTGATGGCGTACGCCAAGGACTCCCGCGCCACCGTCGTGGAGGCCACCACGGAGGACTGGGAGACCGAGTACCTCTCCCTCGACATCGCCGCCGCGGTCGTCGACTCCCTGGACCGGGCCGTCGAGCACATCCGGCTGTGGACCTCGGGGCACACCGAGGCCATCGTCACCACCTCGCAGGCCGCCGCCCGCCGGTTCACCCAGTTGGTGGACTCCACCACGGTCGCGGTGAACGCCTCCACCCGTTTCACCGACGGCGGCCAGTTCGGCTTCGGCGCGGAGATCGGCATCTCGACGCAGAAGCTGCACGCCCGGGGGCCGATGGGCCTTCCCGAGCTGACCAGCACGAAGTACATCGTCACCGGCGACGGTCACGTACGGCGCTGAGACGCCCCGTGCCCCGGATCCGCCGGTTCGGGCGTCCCGGCAGAAGGATGAATTTCCATACCGTCTGCCCAAAATGACCCCCCAGGTCTACTCTGGACGTGTGCCGGAGGACGTGGGGGGCACGCCGTTCCCTGACGGCTGGGAGCCCGACGACGACCACGACCGCGGGGTGTCGGACGAAGAGTTCGCCTCCGTGGTCTTCGACGAGGCCTTCGTGCGGGCGGCCGAGGTGCACGAGCCGACCGCCGTGGAACGCCTCCTGGCCGCCGCGCAGGCCAGAGCCGAGGCCTCGGAGGCCGAGGCCCGCCGGGCCCACGCGCGCGGTGAGCGGTACGACGACGGGTACGGCGGCTACCGGGTCGGCCCCGGCCGTGACGACCCGGACGACGACGCCGACGCCCTGGACGACGACTACGGCTCCCCGGGCCCGTACGGCAGGCAGGTGCGCTGGCACCGCCCCGTCGCCTGGATGCTCGCCCTGGTGATGGGCGTCGGCATGGTCGCCCTCGCCTTCTCCGCCGTCTACCGCGGCGCCTCCTCGCAGCGGCAGGAGCCGGCCCCGCCACCCGCCACCAGCGGCGTCGAGCAGGGCGGCGCGGTGTCGCCGTCCGCCTCCGCCGACTACTCCAGGACGACCGTCCCGGTGATCCCGCCCAGCCCCTGAGAACGCCCCCCGCCTGGTGCGGACCTGACAGAACTTCGGCCCCGGCAGGGCGTTTACCGGGGCTCGCGCGGACCTACCCTTGAAGGTATGGGAGGGCCTTCGGACCCACCCGAGGGGACGCCCGAGGGAGCCCCCGGAGGTGGCGAGGACGAGTACCGGTCCGTCGTCTTCGACGAGTCCTTCGTCCGCGCTGCCCGGCTCCAGGAGTACTCCGCCCAGGAGCGCATCACCGACCACGCGCCCGCCGTGCGCCGCCGCCCGCCGCTGCGCCGGAGCGGACTGTCCCGGCAGGCGCTGATCCTGGTCGTGCTGATCGCGGTGGCCTTCGGCACCGCCGTCTACATGGGCGTGCGCCACCCCTACCGCAACCCCGCCGCCGAGAGCCCAGCCGAACCGCTGCGGACTACCGTGATCCCGCTCGCCCCGCAGGGCAAGGTCCCCGGCGCCACCAACGTCGAACAGCTCTACGCGCACAGTCCGGCGGCGCAGTTCCGGCCCGGCGCCGAGGGCGTGCCGCTCCCGGTGTCCCGGCGCACCGCGCATTTCTCCGACGGCCAGGTGGTGGCCGCGCTGCTCACCGCGAAGGACTACATCGTGCGGTCCGCCCTCGACCCGGGCGTGCTCACCGGCGGCCAGACCCGCCGCGTCCGGGTGCTCCTCGACTCCGGCCAGCAGGACCAGTTCGACCAGAGCTTCGACCGGCCCACCGCCGACGGCCGGCACGCGCCCTCCGGCTGGCTGGTCCGCTTCGACCCCGCCCGGGTGAAGCTGGCCGACCGGGAGATCCGGGTGCAGGGCACCATGCAGGCCGCCGAGACCGACTCCTCCACCCTCGAGGTCACCACGGACCACACGTTCGTCTACGCGCTGCGCCCGGCCGGCCCGGACCGGAACACCGAGGCCTCGCTGTTCACGGTCCGGCGCGAGCTGCACTTCCGCTTCGACCGCGACGACCTGCGCCTGCACCAGACCGAACTCGTCGTCGCCCACGTCCAGGCCGGCCCGCACTCCTGCGCCGAGGACTCCGCCGTCCGGCTGCGCCCCCTGCTGGCCGGCCAGACGGCGAAGGAGGCCGCCCCCGCCGGCACCGACCCGTACGCCACGGGCAGCACCCCGGCCCTGTGCGGCTCCCTGGCCCCCGGCGCGCAGCCGAAACTCTGAGCGCCGGCGGCGGCGCGCGGCCTACGCGCCGTCGCGCGGCGGCCCGTCGTCCCCGGCGTCCGGCGCACCCGGCTCCCGCGGACCCGCGCCCGGGGACTTCGGCCCCGGCGAGGTGAAACCGCCGAAGCCGCGGCGCACCCGGCCGCCCAGGTCCCCGGCGCCGCCCGCGAGGTCGCTGACCAGCTTCATCAGCGGGTCCTTGGAGTTCTTCACCTCACCGGCGTAGGCCGTCGCCGACTCCCGCCAGGAGTCCCGCACCGAGGCGTCCTTGTCCTCGTCGCGGCGCGGGTAGTGGCCGTCCATGATCCGCTGGTGGTCGCGGGACTCCGCCCACTTCTTCAGCTCGGCCGCCCGCACCGTGGTGAACGGGTGGGTGCGCGGCAGCACGTTGAGGATCTTCAGCACCGAGTCGCGCAGATCGCCCCCGGCCTCGTACTCCTCGGCCTGCTCCAGGAACGCGTCCACGTTCATCTCGTGGAGGTGGTTGCCGCCCGCGATCTTCATCAGGCCGCGCATCGAGGCGCGCAGATCCTGGCCGACCAGCAGCCCCGCGCGGTCCGCGGACAGCTCCGACTTGCGGAACCACTCGCGCAGCGCCGTCACGATCGCCATGATCGCGAAGTTGCCGAGCGGGATCCACGCGACCCGCACCGCCAGCGACGTCAGGAACAGCAGTATCGTCCGGTACACCGCGTGCCCGGACAGCGCGTGCCCGACCTCGTGCCCGACGACGGCCCGCATCTCCTCCTCGTCGAGCAGTTCCACCAGGCCCGTGGTCACCACGATGATCGGCTCGTCCAGACCGATGCACATCGCGTTCGGCACCGGGTCCTGGTTGACGTACATCGGCGGGACCTTCTCCAGGTCCAGGATGTAGCAGGCGTCCCGCAGCATGTCGTTGAGGTGCGCGAACTGCCGGTCCGAGACCCGTACCGAGTCGGACAGGAACAGCAGCCGCAGGCTCCGCTCGGGCAGCAGGCCGCTCAGCGCCTTGAACACCGTGTCGAAGCCGCTCAGCTTGCGCAGCGCCACCAGCGCCGAGCGGTCGGCCGGATGTTCGTACGCACGCGAGGAGATGCCGGGGAAGCGGCTGCGCTGCCTGCCGGGCACGCTCTCCCGCCCGTCGTGCTGATGGCCTTCGGACATGTATCCCCCATGTGCGTCTGAGTGACCCTTTGCGGACCCTTGTGCGGCCCTTTGCTCCCTCGCGGCGAAGCCCAGCCTAGGCCGGGTTACCGTGGACCGGCAGTGACGGACGGCGGAGGAGGTGCGGGTCGTGCTCCGGGTGCTTCTGATCGTGATGGTGGTGGGCTGTGCGTTCACCGCGTGGTTCGTACTGCGCGGCTACAGCCGGAAGGACGACTGAGCGGCGGGGAAGGTTCCGTCCGCCCGTCCGCGCGCCCGCAACGGCGGAGTCGGCGTGATCGGCGCGAGGGCCCCCGCATACGATGAGGCGACGTCTTTATCCCGCCCACACGCGATAGGTCCTGCCGAAGATGAGCATCCACAGCACCGCTGCCCAGTTCGCCACCCTTGCCGCCGAGGGCGGAGAGCACAGCGGAAACCACGAGAGTCTCAGCCCCTACCTCACCGGAGGCGGCGCCCTGTTCGCCCTGCTGCTCCTGCTGTGGATCACCACGCGCTTCAACCGCGACCGCTGAGCCTCCCGCCGAGCGCCCTCGCGGACGGGGTGTCCGGGCCGGGCCGGTAGGGTCTGCACGCATGGGAGAGCAGGACATGCCTACCGGTCCCGGCAGCGGCCCGTCACGGCAGGGCAAACGCCGTCTGGGTGTCATGGGCGGCACCTTCGACCCGATCCACCACGGGCACCTGGTGGCCGCCAGCGAGGTCGCCGCGCAGTTCCACCTGGACGAGGTGGTCTTCGTCCCCACCGGCCAGCCCTGGCAGAAGAGCCACCGCGCGGTCTCCGCCGCCGAGGACCGCTATCTGATGACGGTCATCGCGACCGCCGAGAACCCGCAGTTCTCGGTCAGCCGCATCGACATCGACCGTGGCGGCCCCACGTACACCGTGGACACCCTGCGCGACCTGAGCGCGCTCAACCCGGACACGGACCTGTTCTTCATCACCGGCGCCGACGCCCTCGCCCAGATCCTCACCTGGCGCGACAGCGAGGAACTGTTCTCCCTGGCACACTTCATCGGCGTGACCCGGCCCGGCCACCACCTGACCGACGCCGGCCTCCCGGAGGGAGGCGTCTCGCTCGTCGAGGTTCCCGCCCTCGCCATCTCCTCGACGGACTGCCGTGCGAGAGTCGCCAAGGGAGAACCCGTCTGGTACCTGGTGCCGGACGGAGTCGTGCGCTACATCGACAAGCGCGACCTGTACCGCGGCGAGTGAGCCGAGAGGGGCACCGGTGAACGACCGATACGACGCGGGACACGGGGCCGACGGGGGCGGCGCCCCGTACGAGCTCGTCGGCTACGACGAGTACGGCCGGCCCGTCTACCGCCAGGCCACGGACCAGCAGACCCAGCACCACCAGCAGGCCCAGCAGGCCCAGCAGTACGACGCCTACCAGCAGCAGGGCCACCAGGGCTACGGCTACGACCCGTACGCCACGGGCGGCCACCAGCAGCCCGGCTACGACCCGTACGGCACCGGGAGCGTGCCCCCGCAGCAGCCGCAGACGCCCGCCTACGGCTCCTACGACACCTACGGCGCCCAGCAGCAGGGCGGCCAGGCCCCGCAGCAGGGCGCCCCGTACGACCCCTACGGGCAGTCCGCGCACACCGGGCAGCAGCCCCGCGTCACCGAGCAGACCGCGCACATCCCGCAGCAGCCCGGCCCGGCCGACGACGACCCCGGCCCCGCCGGGACCGCGCCGGACTACCGCACCGAGCAGTTCGCGTTCGTGGAGGAGCCCGACGGCGACTCCGAGGACGTCATCGACTGGATGAAGTTCACCGAGAACCGCACCGAGCGCCGGGAGGAGGCCAAGCGCCGCGCCCGCAGCCGGATCGTGGCCCTCGCCGTGGTCCTCGCCCTGGTCGCGGCCGGCGGCGTCGGCTACCTCTGGTACGCCGGGAAGCTGCCGGGCCTGTCCGACTCCGGCGCCGGCACGGGCACCACCACGGCCGCGGGCGCGCAGAAGCGGGACGTCATCGTCGTGCACCTGCACGACACCACCGGCGGCGGCACCACCACCGCCCTGCTGGTCGACAACACCACCACCGAACAGGGCACCACCGTCCTGCTGCCCAACTCCCTCGCCCTCACCGCCGACGACGGCGCCACCACCACGCTCGCCAAGTCCGTCGAGGACGACGGCTCCGAGGGCACCAGGACCGCCCTCGACACCGTCCTCGGCACCGACATCGAGGGCACCTGGCGGCTGGACACCCCCTTCCTGCTCACCCTGGTCGACCTCGTCGGCAACATCGAGGTCGACACCGACACCGACGTGCCCGACCCGGACGCCAAGAAGGGCGAGGCGCCCCTGGTCAAGAAGGGCAAGGGCCAGACCCTCAGCGGCAAGATGGCCGTCGCCTACGCCACCCACCGCGGCTCCGGCGAGGCCCAGAACGCCCAGCTGGAGCGGTTCGGACAGGTCATGCACGGCGTCCTGCGCAAGATGACCTCCGACCCGGACGCCGCCACGCTCACCGTCCAGACCCTCGGGCAGATCCTCGAGCCGCCGCTCACCGACAAGGACCTCGGCGACTTCCTCGCCCGGCTCTCCGAGCGCGCCAAGGGCGGCGACCACAAGAGCGCGCTGCTGCCCGTGCAGGACGACGGCACGCTCACCGCCGAGGCGAGCGACAGCGTCGTCAAGGACGTCCTCGGCGGCACCGCCAAGAGCCCCGACGAGAACGCCGCCGTCAGCGTCTCCGTCCGCAACGCCACCGGGGTGAAGGACCACACCGAGAAGGCCCGCGTGGTCCTCCTCAACGGCGGCTTCACCTTCCGGGCCGCCGGCACCGCCGCCGCCCCCGAGGCGACCTCGGAGGTCGTCTACGCGGACGCCGCCGACAAGGAGAACGCCACCGAGGTCGCCAAGACCCTGGGCCTGGACGCCGGCTCCGTCACCAAGGGCAAGGTCACCGGGAACGCCCGCGTCTCGGTCGTCCTCGGCCAGGACTACGACCCCGGCTCCTAGCCCTCGGCGGGCGCACCCTGCGTTATCGCGTGGGGTGTGCCCGGCGGTCCGTGAGACCCTTGGGGCAAGAGTCCGCCGACCGAAAGCCTCGCAGTGACCGCAACCGACCGTTCCCTCGAGCTCGTCACCACCGCCGCACAGGCGGCCGCCGACAAGCTCGCGCACGACATCGTCGCCTATGACGTCAGTGACGTGCTGTCCATCACCGACGCCTTCCTGCTGGCCTCCGCGCCCAACGACCGCCAGGTCAAGTCGATCGTCGACGAGATCGAGGAGCGGCTCAGCAAGGAGCTCGGCGCCAAGCCGGTCCGCCGCGAGGGCGACCGCGAGGCCCGCTGGGTGCTGCTCGACTACGTCGACATCGTCGTCCACGTCCAGCACAGCGAGGAGCGCGTCTTCTACGCCCTGGAGCGGCTGTGGAAGGACTGCCCCGAGCTGGAGCTGCCCGAGGACGCCAAGGCCACCCGCGGCAAGGCCGCCGAGCACGCGAAGCACCAGGAGGCCGAGGAGGCCGCGGGGCCCGGCGGTGACTGGTGAGCGCCACCGGTGAGGTGAGCGGCTCCGCGCGCCGGGGCCGCCGCGTCATCCTGTGGCGGCACGGCCAGACCTCGTGGAACGTGGAGCGCCGCTTCCAGGGCTCCACGGACGTGGAGCTCACCGGGACCGGCGTCGCGCAGGCCCGCCGCTCCGCACGTCTGCTCGCGGGGCTGAAGCCCGACGCGATCGTCGCCTCCGACCTGAAGCGGGCCGCGGCCACCGCCGCCGAGCTCGCCGCGCTCACCGGCCTGGAGGTCACCCTCGACGAGGCCCTGCGGGAGACCTACGCGGGCGTCTGGCAGGGCCTGACGCACGACGAGATCATCTCCAGGTACGGCGACGAGTACACCGCGTGGAAGCGCGGCGAGCCGGTCCGCAGGGGCGGTGGCGAACTGGAGACCGAGGTCGCCGACCGCGCCGCCCCCGTGGTGCTGCGGCACGCCGAGAAGCTCCCCGAGGAGGGCACGCTCGTCGTGGTCAGCCACGGCGGCACCATCCGCACCACCATCGGCCGGCTGCTGGGTCTTGAGCCGCACAGCTGGGAGAGCCTGGGCGGTCTCACCAACTGCTGCTGGTCCGTCCTCGGCGAGGGCGCCCGGGGCTGGCGCCTGCTGGAGCACAACGCCGGCACCCTGCCGGAACCGGTGCTCGGCGACGACGACTGAGACCGCGGCGATCCGGCCCCGGGACGCCCCGGGACCCGGATTTCACTTTCCGGCTGGTCGCAGGCTAAAGTTCTTCTTGTTCGCCCCGCGGAGCGGGAGAGAACACCGGGAAGCCGCTTCACGCGGCAACCAGGGGCTATAGCTCAGTTGGTAGAGCGCCTGCATGGCATGCAGGAGGTCAGGAGTTCAATTCTCCTTAGCTCCACATGACGAAGATCCCGCCTCCCCCAGGGGAGGCGGGATCTTTCGTTGTCCGCCGTTGAGCCGGACGGCACTCTCGGGCGTATACCTCCGCGAGGGGTTCCGGCCGTGTCCCGACCGGTACCACGGCGTCGCTGACCGTGTCGGCCAGGTCGTGGCAGAATCAAACGGCCGGAAGGGGGCGCGGCCCGACGGGAGGGAGTTGTGATGCCTGCGAGCATCCTCGGGGAGGGCGACCGCCTCCTCGGAGGGGTGTCGACGCGACGGACCTCGACCCGCCTCAGCTGCCCCTCCTGCGGATCGGCCCATGTCGCCCAGGTGCTCGGCGACAACGGCGGGATCTCGTTCGTGTGCACGGCCTGCGGCCACAGCTGGAGCTGAGCGATGGGTGCACACAGGCGGAAGTGCGACTGGTGCGGCAGCGGGACGCCGATCGTGCGGGACATGGAGCCGATCAATCCCGAGTACCAGTACTGGTGCGAGGAATGCGCGCGGGCGCTGATCATAAAAGGCGACCCCATCGAGACGTACCGCGAACTCGAGGGGGAGCCGATCTACGGCCGGCTCCTGGAGGAGCACTGCACGCTGAAGCGTTTCTATTCGTTCGTGACCGCGTGATCCCGATTCGGGCAATCCGGACATGGGCGGGGGAAGTGAAACCGATTTGGTGTTGGGCCGGGTGGACCGTGTAAAGTTGGCGTCGCCGCCGGGGAAACCGGGCGGAGCGAACGCGGGGCTATAGCTCAGTTGGTAGAGCGCCTGCATGGCATGCAGGAGGTCAGGAGTTCAATTCTCCTTAGCTCCACAGAAGTAGAGGGCGGATCATCCGAACGGATGGTCCGCCCTCTCCCGTTGTGTCCGGGCCCCTGGGGTGACCGGCCGGGTCCGCCCCCGCCGGTCACGGGGGCGGACGTCTCAGCGGCCCAGTGCGCGCCTGCCGCGGCCCTGGGAGAGCACCGGCAGGTTGCGGGACGGCGCCTTGGCCTGGGGCGACTCGTCCTCGATGCGCAGGGCCAGCGCCGGGCAGCGGCGCACCGCCCGCAGCGCCTTCGCCTCGGCGAGGCGCGGCACCTGGGCCTGAGCCACCGTCGGGAAGCCGTCCGCGCCGAGCTGGAAGACCTCCGGGAGGATGTCCGCGCACAGCCCGTGGCCCCGGCACAGCGTCCAGTCGACGTAGATCTTCTGCCGGCTGGGACCGTTCTCCTCGCCGCCGCCGCCCGGGATGCCCGTTGGGGCCCTGCCTCCCTCGAAGAGCGGCAGGACGCCCGCCACGGGCCGTCCGCAGCCGTTGCCGAGGACATGGGCGGCGAGGTCGTCGGTGAACGCCTTGACGGTCGACTCCAGGAACATCGCGGAGCCGTCCGGGTGTGAACACGCGCCGCGCCGCTTCACGTTCCTGGCGACCTGCTTGACCGCCTCCAGTGCGGCGGGACCGCCGCCGTTGAGGATGTCCTCCAGTCCGCGCGCGGCGGCCGGCAGGCCCAGGTAGCAGGGGCCGCACTGGCCGGCGCTCTCCTCCGCCAGCCACTGGGCGACCCGCAGCGACTCGCCCAGCGGGCAGGTGTCCTGACTGATCGGCAGGATCGCGCCGGCGCCCAGCGAACCTCCCACCGCGTCCAGCGAGTTGCGGGAGATGATCGCCTCGTTGACGGTCGCCGCGTCGATCCACTTGCCGTGGTAGCCGCCCGTCAGCACCCCCTGGGGCACCGGCGGGGCGCCGGCCAGCTGGAGGACGTAGCGCAGCGGCACACCCGTCGGCACCTCGATCACCATCGGGCGGGCCACCGCCCCGGACACGGTGAGCATCACGGTGCCCGGCTCGTCGTACAGGCCGGTGTTGCCGTAGCGCTCCGGGCCGATGCGGGCGGCGATGGCGAGCTGGGCGAACGTCTCGGCGTTGGACAGCAGGGTGGGCGCGCCGCCGACGCCGTTCTTCGAGGCGCTGACCTTGCGGCCCGGCGGGATCGCCGGGCCGCCGTCTATGGACCGGATCAGGGAGGCCGCGGCCCCCGTCACCATGCGCACCGGGTTGCGCTGCACCCGGGCGCGCAGCGCGGAGCGGCGCCCGTTGTTCAGGCCGCGTTCGGCGAGCGCGGCCTCCATGGAGCGCTGGGTGGACTCACGGGTGACCCCCACCACGAGCGTGCGGGCACCCATGGCCTCGGCGCACAGCAGCGCGCCGTCCAGGATGAGATGCGGGGCACGGTTGATCAGCACCGTGTCCTTGCGGCAGGCCGGCTCGTCCTCGCTGCCGTTGACGACGACGACCGGCCGGACGCCGCGCTTGATCGCCGCTTCGGCGACCGAGCGCAGCTTCTTGTGGAAGGGGAACCCCGCGCCGCCGCGGCCCCTGAGGTTGATGCGTTCGGCGAGCTGCGCGAGCTGCTCACCGCCCAGGGGCTCGAGCGGCCCGTGCACCTTGAGGTGCATGGGCAGATCGAGCCGGTCGACAAGGTCGAAGCCCGACGTGAGCTGGGGAAGGCCGACCACGCGGACTTCGGGTACGTCGGGCAGGGCCTCGTTCACTTATAGCCTCCGGACGGCGTGTTCCAAGGTTCGCCCGAACCCGGTGCGTCGAAGTCGTAGGACGACGAGGGCGCACCGGGGAGTGGTTCATTGGCGGGACCGCTGTTGTACGTGTCACCCGGGTTGTACGTGCCGTAGACGCCGTTCGACTCACCGGTGTCGTACACATCACGTGAACCGAAGCCGGCGGCGGCCGAATTGTCATAGGCCGGGATGTTGTATCCGGTGTCCTGGAGCGGGTCGTACGACGACGGCGGGGCCTCGCCGACCGGCGGCGGGGACGGGACCGGCCAGTTGCCGGAGGTGCTGGAGGGGCCGTCCACGAGCGGGATGGCCTCCGTGGGCTGCATGTCGAGCGGCAGCTCCATCCGGGCGGTCGCGTCGGTGAGCGGAGTCTGCCCGGGCGCCGGGCGGCCGGGCGTCGACACCGCGCGGTAGGCGGCCGCGAAGCCGCCCGCGGGCTCCGGGGCGGGGGCGCGCTCGGCGGTCTCGTACAGCGGTCGTTCGCCGCGCGGGCGTCCCTCGCCCCGCGGCGCGGAGCCGCGCGGGCCGCCGTAGCCCGGCAGGGGCTGCTCGGCCGCCCGCGCCCTGCTCTCCTCCAGCCGCCCCTCGCGCTCCCGCTGCTGGTCGGTGCCGAGCAGCGCGGTGATCCGGTCGGCGATTCTCCGCTTGACCCGGGGCGGGGAGGCGCGCACCATCAGGGCCGCCATGACGCCGAGCAGGGACAGCCCGTAGAGGATCAGGAAGATCGGCTTGGCCGCTCGACCCGCGTAGAGGCCGTGCACCAGCGCCGCGCACCAGGCCGGGTAGGCCAGCATGTGCATCGCCCGCCAGCGGGCCGCGACCGGCGCCGGGGAGGCGAAGCGGTTGCGCAGCACGCCGGTGATGGCGACGAAGATCATCAGCATGCCGGCCAGGGTGCCGAGCCCGATGAGGAACGCCCGGCCGGTGACGGCCTCGTCGTCGGTCAGGAGCAGCCCGAAGGGGATCACCGCGGCGATCCAGGAGGTGTGGTCCTGCAGCACCTTGATGAAGATGTGCACCAGCAGGAACACGACCGAGGCGACCGCGGTCGTCCGGTGCACCGCCTGCGCCAGGATGCGCTGGCGCGGGCCGAGCAGGATCCGGTCCTGGGCCACGAGACCCCAGATCACCGAGCAGCTGAGGCAGACGAGCGA
>Ga0247819_10000171_pt1 | contig 40483 bp, 34 predicted proteins | sample 13C_Xylose_Day6_FD_193428 | JGI IMG/M metagenome (GOLD analysis project Ga0247819, IMG submission 193428) | Soil microbial communities from agricultural site in Penn Yan, New York, United States - 13C_Xylose_Day6 | ecosystem: Environmental > Terrestrial > Soil > Agricultural land | place: USA... | reverse complement strand
CCGCGGCGCTCGTCGCCACGCACGAAGGGGCGGAACATCGCTTCGCGCTGCTCTTCCGGGATACCCACACCACTGTCCTCGACACTGAAACCGTTAGCCTCCAGGCTCAGGCGGATGTAGCCACTGTCGGTGTAGTGCGCCGCGTTGCGCAGCAGGTTGCCCATCACCGATTGCAGGAAGGTAGCGTTGTACAGCACCGGGCTGGCGCTGACCCGACCGTCGTAGTACAGGGTCAGGCCCTTTTGCTCGACGGTATCGCGCCAGACGCCGATCAGATCGTCGGCCACCTCACGCAAAGTCGCCTTGGAGGCGACCGCGCCCTCATCGCGCTGGGCGCGGGCGAGCATCAGGAAGGTCTTGACCAGCTCACGCATTTCCTCGGTGGCGCGGGCGATGCGCTCCACCTGGTTACGCGCGCGGCTGTCCAGACCGGAGTTTTCCATCAGCAGCTCGCAAGAAGTGGCCAGTACCATCAGTGGCGTGCGCAACTCATGGCTGACGTCACTGGTGAACAGCCGCTCGCGGGTCAACGCATCGCGCAACCGGCCCAGGGTGTCATCGAAGGCCACCGCCAACTGGCCAACCTCGTCCGCCGCATAGTCCGGGGCCAAGGGCGGCGCCAGGCCGAGCAACTGATCGCGATGGCGAACCTGGCGCGCCAGGCGGATTACCGGGGCCATCACCCGCCGGGCCAGCAGCCAGCCGAGGAACACCGCAAGCACCAGGCTGAGCACGAAACCAACCACCACCACTGCGAACAACACCCGCTCGCGCTCTTCGAAATCACTCTGGTCCTGCAGCAGCACGTAGTGCCGACCGTCCACTACCTCGACCATGGCGTGGTAAGACAACTGATCGCGGAACACTTCATGGAAACCGGCGTTGAGGTGGCGCAAGTCCTTGGGCAACTCGAAATCGTCGCGCCCGCCACTGAAGTAGAACAGCTGGTCCGGGCGTGGCCGGTGGCTCCAGTCACTGACGCTGTCCATGCGCAGCAGGCGCTGCAGGTCACCGCCGAGCACGGCAGAGATCAGCCGTTCTTCGACCAGGTGCACGGTGGCGACGATACCGAAGGCGAAGGCCCCGGCCACCAGGGCGCTCATCAAGGCAAAGGCGATGATGATGCGCTGGGCAAGGCTTTGCTTAAACTCCATCGCGACCCTCGGCGAGGCGATAGCCGACGCCGTGGACGGTATGCAGCAAAGGTTTGTCGAAAGGTTTGTCGATCACTTGGCGCAGCTGGTGGACGTGGCTGCGCAGGCTGTCACTGTCGGGGCAGTCATCGCCCCACAGGGCTTCTTCCAGCACTTCGCGGCGCAGCACGTGCGGGCTCTTCTGCATCAGTACCGCGAGCAGCTTGAGGCCCACCGGATTGAGCTTGAGCAAGCGGCCCTGGCGGGTGACTTCGAGGGTGTCCAGGTCATAGCTGAGGTCGGCGACCTGCAACGTGCGACGCCCTCCCCCTTGGCTGCGGCGCAGCACCGCTTCGATGCGCGCGGCCAGCTCCGACAGCGCGAACGGCTTGAGCAGGTAGTCGTCGGCACCGGAGCGAAAGCCCTGCAGGCGGTCATCCAGTTGATCGCGAGCGGTGAGCATGATCACCGGCGTATCGCGACGGGCATCCTCGCGCAGGCGCTTGCACAGGGTGTAGCCATCGATGCCAGGCAGCATGATGTCGAGCACTATCAGGTCGTAGTGCTCGGTCGCGGCCAGGTGCAGGCCAGACAAACCATCCTGGGCACAATCGACGGTGTAGCCCTTCATGCCGAGGTAATCGGCCAGGTTGGCAAGGATATCGCGGTTGTCTTCAACCAAAAGAATGCGCATCGGGGTCTCCTGTGCGGCGCTTTCGCAGTGCGCGGCAGGCGCAGCTTACGGCCATCAATGGCCGGGCGCCAGCCTTGCGGGGATATCGTCGATGCCGACGCTTTGTTCACCGAACCTGCATCTCGCCACAAAAAACAAAAAGCCCCGCACTAGGCGGGGCTTCTCGTTACAGCGAGGGGGTAAGGCTGGCTTACATCATGCCGCCCATGCCGCCCATACCACCCATGCCGCCCATGTCAGGCATGCCGCCAGCAGCAGCTTCCTGAGGAGCATCGGCAATCATCGCCTCGGTGGTGATCATCAGACCGCCGATCGAAGCTGCAGCTTGCAGCGCCGAGCGAGTGACCTTGGCTGGGTCAAGGATGCCCATCTCGATCATGTCGCCGTATTCGCCGGTAGCGGCGTTGTAACCGAAGTTACCCGAACCTTGCTTGACCTTGTCAGCGACAACGCTTGGCTCGTCGCCGGCGTTGGCAGTGATCTGGCGCAGCGGCGATTCAACAGCGCGGCGCAGCAGGGCGATACCGACGTTCTGGTCTTCGTTGTCGCCTTTGAGGTCGACAATGGCTGCCAGGGCACGTACCAGGGCAACACCACCGCCAGGCACCACGCCTTCTTCAACGGCTGCACGGGTAGCGTGCAGGGCGTCTTCAACGCGGGCTTTCTTCTCTTTCATTTCAACTTCGGTGCCAGCACCGACCTTGATCACGGCAACACCGCCAGCCAGCTTGGCCAGACGCTCTTGCAGCTTCTCACGGTCGTAGTCGGACGAAGTCTCTTCGATCTGGGCACGGATCTGCTTGACGCGTGCTTCGATGTCAGCGTCGACACCAGCGCCGTCGATGATGGTGGTGTTTTCCTTGGACAGGATGACGCGCTTGGCGTTACCCAGGTGCTCCAGGGTAGCCGACTCCAGGGACAGACCGATCTCTTCGGAGATGACGGTACCGCCAGTCAGGACGGCGATGTCTTGCAGCATGGCCTTGCGGCGATCGCCGAAGCCTGGCGCCTTGACCGCAGCAACCTTGACGATGCCGCGCATGTTGTTGACGACCAGGGTAGCCAGCGCTTCGCCTTCAACGTCTTCAGCAACGATCAGCAGCGGACGGCCGGCCTTGGCAACGGCTTCCAGAACTGGCAGCAGCTCACGGATGTTGGAGATCTTCTTGTCGACCAGCAGAAGCAGCGGGCCTTCGAGCTCGGCAACCATGGTGTCTGGCTTGTTGACGAAGTAAGGCGACAGGTAGCCGCGGTCGAACTGCATGCCTTCTACGACAGACAGTTCGTTTTCCAGGCCCGAGCCTTCTTCAACGGTGATCACGCCTTCTTTACCGACTTTTTCCATGGCTTCGGCGATGATTTCACCGATGGAGGTGTCGGAGTTGGCGGAGATGGTGCCTACCTGAGCGATGGCCTTGGAGTCGGCGCATGGCTTGGACAGGTTTTTCAGCTCGGCGACGACAGCGGCGGTGGCCTTGTCGATACCGCGCTTCAGATCCATTGGGTTCATGCCGGCAGCGACGGCCTTGAGGCCTTCATTGACGATGGCCTGAGCCAGAACGGTAGCAGTGGTGGTGCCGTCACCGGCAGCATCGTTGGCCTTGGAAGCAACTTCCTTGACCAGCTGGGCGCCCATGTTTTCAAAGGCGTCTTTCAGTTCGATTTCCTTGGCAACCGAAACACCGTCTTTGGTGATGGTTGGCGCGCCGAAGCTCTTGGCCAGAACAACGTTACGGCCTTTCGGGCCGAGGGTCGCTTTAACAGCGTCAGCCAAAACGTTGACACCAACGAGCATTTTCTTACGGGCGGAATCGCCGAATTTTACGTCTTTAGCAGCCATGATCGTTTAATCCTTGGAATTCTTTGGAGTAACGGGAAATCGGGGAAATCAGCCTTCGATAACGGCGAGAATCTCGTTCTCAGCCATTACCAGCAGGTCTTCGCCATCGACTTTCACGGTGTTGCTGCCCGAGTAAGGGCCGAAAACCACTTTGTCACCCACTTTCACGGCCAGCGCGCGAACTTCGCCGTTGTCCAGGATGCGACCGGTGCCGACGGCAACAACTTCACCGCGGTTTGGTTTTTCAGCGGCCGAACCCGGCAGGACGATACCGCCAGCGGTTTTCGATTCTTCTTCGCTGCGACGGATGACTACGCGGTCATGCAGAGGACGAAGCTTCATTGTCGATCTCTCCCAAATTGTGGTTTTCATCGGCCGGTATCGACACCGGCGGGTTGAGGCATTCCGGCGTTGCCGGGAGGGGCCTGCATCAGGCAAACCCCTGAGTCTTGTCTGGCGTTTCCACCAGAAACCTTGCGGTGACCACATACATGAGGTCGCTGGAAACAATTACAAGGCTTGCCCTGGAAAATATTTCATAGGCTTATCGCAAAACGCACAACGGCCCCTCTCGGGGCCGTTGGGTAAAGGCTTGCAACAATTACTTGTCGCGCCGCTCGTACTCGCCTTCGATGACGTTAGGACGGTGGGCGCCTTCTGGCGGACGGGCATTGAACGGATCGTCCTGGAACGCTCGCTGGCGCATGGCCTGGGCCTCGGCCCGCTGACGCAGCTTGCGCGCCGCCAGGTGACGGGTGAACGGCAGCAGGCAGATCAGGCCGAGCACGTCGCTGATGAAACCTGGGATGAGCAACAGGCCACCACCGACCGCCAGCATCATGCCCTGGAACATGTCCTCGGCGGGCAGCTCGCCGCGCTGCAGGCTCTCACGGGCACGCAGGGCGGTGGCCAAGCCGGCCACACGCATCACCAGCACACCCAGGGCGGAACCGGCGATGATCAGCAGCAGCGCCGGGAAGAAACCGATGGCGGCGCTGACTTTGACGAAGACGAACAGCTCCAGCACCGGAAAAATCAGAAACAGCAGTAGGAAAACACGCATCAAGGGTTCCTCGACGGAAGACAACCTTCCAGTAAGACCTCAAATGGATGCGTGTGCTCGCTTTTTCAACCCTCGACGTGTGTCGCAGATGGCCAGTTGTCGGCGCGCGCCAGCAAAACCAGGGCTTCGCGAACTTGTGTCGGCGTATTGCAGGTGCTTGGAAATGGCAGCCAGTAAACCGCCTGGCCGATGCGCAGGTGCATCCCCTCGCTGTCGATACCGACCATGTGCGCCGCTGGCGTGCGTGGCAAGTCGCTCAGTTCGACGTAGTGGGCGATGGCGTTGGCATGGTCGCTGTTCATGTGCTCGATCATGCTCGCTTCGGCCTTGCCGGCGAAGGTGTTGGCCAGGGTGACCTGGTCGAGCCAGTGGATCGCACCGAAGCCGCCGATGTAGCGGTGGCGCACCGGCTGCAGCACCCAGAAATCGAAGTCATGGGCCTTGTGGTAGTTGGCGGCTTCCGGGAAGTAGCGGTAGTAACGCTCGGCGGCCGCTTCGATCGCCGCTTCATCGGTGAGCTTGTGCGCCTCGGCCATGACCGTCAGGCGGCCAACGGCCTGCACATCCTCGGCGTCGCGCTCACCGACCAGCAGCGAGCACTTGGGGTCTTTGTGCAGGTTGTGGGTGTGTTGGGCGATGCGGCTGATGAGGATCAGCGGATGGCCTTCGGCGTCCAGGCAGTACGGCACGACGGAGCCGAACGGGTAGCCGGGCATGGACTTGGAATGGGTCGAGAGCACGCCGCGGTATTCCTTGAGCAGCAGTTCCCGGGCGGGGCGAAGGGCGTTGGTACTCACGAAAGAGGCTCCTGAAGAAAATCAGCTGCAAGCTATAGCTACAAGCGGCAAGAAAAAGCAAGCCAGCGACGCCGGTTAGAGGTCCGTACCTCCGCTCTTGCTTGGCGCTTGTAGCTTACCGCTAGCAACTGCTTTTACCAGGTAACGCCAAAGCCTGCGGTATAGCGGGTCTTGTCCAGATCGCTGTCGCGGGTGCCCTGGATCATGTCCTTCTCGGCCTTGAGGTTCAGCGAGGCCCACTCGGTAACCTTGTAGCGCAGGCCGATCTCGGCATCCAGCGAGTAGTCGGCGACCCCACCCAGCGGCTTGCCCAGCTCGCCATTGGTGAACAGCTGGACGTTCTTGCCGATCAGGTAGCGGGTGTAGTCCCACTTGACTGCCGCCGAATAGAAGTTGTCCTTGCCGCCATCGCGGTACTGGTAGTCAGTGCGGTTGATCAGCGAGCCGAGCGAGAACGCGCCCAGTTCGTCATCCCAGAACTGGTAACCCGGGCCGGTACCCACGGTGCGCTGGCGAGCCAGGTCTTCGATGTGGTCACGCTTGTATTCCAGACGGCCCTGCCAGAACCATTTCTCAGTGAGGAAACGGTCCAGCGCGTACTCGGCGCTCCAGTTGTTGGTGGTGGTGACGTCGTCCTTGGTTTCGCGGTTGTACTCGCCTTCGGCATTGTGGCGCCAGCGGCCGTGGCGGGCGGTAGTCTTGAAGCTGACGTCGTAGTCGTCGGTGTCGTTCTCGGCGCGCTTGTAGTCCATGGCCAGGTCGACATTGCCCTTCCACAGGAAGTCTTCGACCAAAGGTCGCGGCTTCATGATCTGCTCGATGCTGGCCAGATCGACGGTCTTGGGCGCATCGCCGTTGGCCAGGGTGACCTTGCCTGGCTCGGCGGCCTTGAGCGACTTGGCTTTCTCGCCCGTGTAGGCGTCCTGCTTGACCAGCATCTCCTGATCGCTCTCCAGGGTCTGCACCTGTTTCCAGTCCAGGGCGATGGAGCCGCCATACGGCGTCTCGAGCAGCAGCTTGCCGCCGTCAAAGACCTTGATCTTGCCACTGAGCTTGTCACCGTTCTTCATCCAGACGGTGTCGGCCAACACAGGGGTACACAGGGATGCGGCGATAAGGCAGAGCAAGGTTCTAGAATACATAAGCTGACTACGGGCTCGGTTTGACGAAAAAAGCCGGGCATTATCCAGATACACACGACTAGAGCAAGGACAGACCCAGCCCATGCCGTTGAGTTCAACTCTCATTTACCAAGTTGGCACGCCGTTCGGCCTGCCACACCCGGCGCTCGCCTGATGTCAGGGGTTTCGCGCCTTTCGGCGGAAGATGCTGATGCCCGACGAATGGCACTGTATTCCGTGCTGGGCCAGATTCCTTCGGGCAAGGTCGTCAGCTATGGCCAGCTGGCCGAGCTGGCAGGGCTTGGGCGAGCAGCGCGCTGGGTCGGGCGTACCCTTGGGCAACTGCCTGCGGATACCCGTTTGCCCTGGCACCGGGTGCTCGGCGCCGGAGGGCGCCTGAGCTTGGCACTGGGTACCCCGTCAGGCGACGAACAGCGTGCCCGGCTGCGCGCGGAAGGGGTCAATGTAACCAATAATCGTGTGGATATGACGCGCCATGGCTGGCGCCCAATGGAGCACAGCGGTTAGAGTGCGCGCTTTGTTTTCGTAAACTTGAGGCAGATGTTGGCCCATGCCCCGTAAAACCTGGCGCGCTGCGCTCGCTGCCTATGCCAGCCCGTCAACCCTGGTGCTCTTGCTGCTTGGCTTTGCCGCCGGCCTGCCGTACATGCTGGTGTTCTCAACGCTTTCGGTATGGTTGCGCGAAGCCGGTGTGGCGCGCGAAACCATCGGCTATGCCAGCCTGATCGGCCTTGCCTACGCCTTCAAATGGGTCTGGTCGCCACTGCTCGACCAATGGCGCCTGCCACTGCTCGGCGGCCTTGGCCGGCGTCGCTCGTGGCTGCTGCTGTCGCAGGTGCTGGTGGTGATCGGCCTGGTCGGCATGGGCTTGTGCGACCCGCAAAAGCATCTGTCGTGGCTGATTGCCTTGGCGGTGCTGGTGGCCTTCGCTTCAGCGACCCAGGACATCGCCGTCGATGCCTATCGCCTGGAGATTGCCGACGACCAGCGCCAAGCCGCCCTCGCCGCCAGCTACATGGCCGGTTACCGGGTCGCCGCGCTGTTGGCCACGGCGGGTGCGCTGTTCTTCGCCGAGTGGTTTGGCTCCACCGGCTTCAGTTACCTGCATCAGGCCTGGACCGGCACCTACGTGCTGTTTGGCGTGATCATGCTGCCTGCGGTATTCACTACCCTGGTGATGCGTGAGCCACCGGTTCCGCTGCGCACTCAACTGTCTGCCGCACGTTATGGCCTGGGCCACCAGCTGGCTTCGGTGTTCGTGCTGATCATCCTGCTGGTATCGGTCCCAGCCAGCTTCACCCAGCTGTTCAATACCGACTGGGCCAGCGTGGTGTTCGGCGACTCGACCGTACTCGACCTGTTTCTCGAAGACCGCGCCTTCCTGCGTCTGCTGTTGTATGTATTGCTGACCTGGGCTTGCCTGTCTTCCCTGGGCCGCCGCGGCCTGGCGCCGGTGCTGACGCCGGTCAATGACTTCATCGCGCGTTATCGCTGGCAGGCGTTGCTGCTGTTGGGTCTGATTGCCACCTATCGCATGTCCGATACGGTGATGGGCGTAATGGCCAACGTGTTCTACATCGACATGGGCTTCACCAAGGACCAGATCGCCAGCGTCAGCAAGATCTTCGGCCTGATCATGACCCTGCTCGGCGCCGGTGCTGGCGGGCTGCTGATCGTGCGTTTCGGCATCATGCCGATCCTGTTCATCGGTGGCGTGGCATCGGCGGCGACCAACATCCTGTTCCTGATGCTGGCCGATATGGGGCCGAACCTGGAAATGCTGGTGGTGACTATTTCGCTGGATAACTTCAGCTCCGGCATGGCCACTTCAGCGTTCGTCGCCTACCTGTCCAGCCTGACCAATTTGAAGTTCTCGGCAACTCAGTACGCCCTGCTCAGCTCGATCATGCTGCTGTTGCCGCGCTTGATTGGTGGTTACTCTGGGGTGATGGTGGAGAAGTTCGGCTATCACGACTTCTTCCTGATCACTGCGCTGCTGGGGGTGCCGACCTTGATCCTGATCGCCCTGCAGTGGCGTCAGGAGATTGGGCGGGGCAAGCAAGCGCCAGTGCAAGGTTCTGCGCCTGAACAACCCTGACAGGTAGAGCTATCGCGGGGCAAGCCCGCTCCCACGCAGCCCACAGCCTGCTGTCATGTTGCGTGGGAGCGGGCTTGCCCCGCGATAGGCCCACTGCTCGGATCACTAAGCCACTGTCCCTTCCCCTGCCTGGCCACCCACCACAAACCACAATGGCCAAAGCGCCAACGCCCCCGCCACACCCGCCGCCAAGGCAAAATGCAACAGGCTCGCGCCCGCCCCGATCATTGCCAGCACCGCGCCACCCAGCCCCAGCAGGGCAATGGTGATCATGCCGAGCATGGCTGACACCAAGCCTTTGCTCTGCTCGCTGGAGAACAAGGTCATGCGGTACAGCACCGCGTTGGCCACGCCCAATCCCAGCGCATACAGCGACATCCCCGCCACCACGCTGGTCACCGACGGCCACAGCCACGTAGCCAGGACCATCAGCGCCAAGCCCGCCAGGTACGGCAGCAGCGCTCCGCGTACCAGGCTCGGCAGCGGATAGCGATCGGCAATGCGGTTGATGATCAGGTTGCCCATGATCAGCCCAGCGAACACCGGCAACTGCCACAAGGCGTATGCCATGGTGCTCAGCCCCTCATCGTGAATCAGCAGCACCGGCGACAAGCCAATCCAGCCAATCAGCGGCAGACCCACCAAGCCCAATGCCGCACTGCCCGCAACGAAGCGGCGGTTGCCCAGCAACTGGCCGTAGCCTGCCAACAGCGGCAGCAGGTGGATTGGTGTGAACGCCAGGCGCGAGCCATCGCGGCGCTCGACCCCAAGGGTTTCCGGCATCAACTTGTACAGCAGCAGCCAGGTCAGCACGGCGCCCACCGCAAAGGCCAGGAACAGCCAGCGCCAGTCCAGCCATTGCAGCATCAAGGTGCCAACCAACGGCCCCAGCAGCGGCGAGAGCAAGGCGATGTTGGCCAGCAGGGCCATCATGCGCACCGCATCGGCCTCACTGAACGCCTCGTTCAACGCCGGGTAGCTGACCGTGACCACGAAACCCAGGCCGATGCCCTGCAGCAGGCGCAGCAGGTTGAACACGCCGATGTCGTGCACCCAATAGGTCGCCAGGCAAGCTGCGCCGAAGATCAGGCAACCACTGAGCAGCAGCGGGCGCCGGCCGTAGCGGTCAGCGAGCGGACCGATCAGCCATTGCAGGACCACCCCGCCCAGCAGGTACAGGTTCAAGGCGTGGGGGATGAACTCGGGGCTGGCGTTGAGCTCATCGACCACCACCGGCATGGCGGGCATGACGGCGTCGCTGGCAAGGTAGGTGAGCAGCTCGAACAGGGCCAGGGTCAGGCCGAACAGCAAGGCTCGCCTGGGGGTGATATACAGCAGTGGTTTCATGGCAGGGATCAACGGGGTACGAAGAAAGGTCAGGTTATATGCCAGAAAAGGCGGGGCCTGGCTGTGAACAAGTGTAAGGGCGCAGAAATGAAAACGTGAGAGCGGGCTTGCCCCGCGAATGCGCCAGTCATTGCAACGATATCGTGCGATGACGCGTATTCGCGGGGCAAGCCCGCTCCCACGATCTTTAAGGGTTACTCGGTGGCCGCTTCCTGCACCACGCGAATCACTCGCTGCGGGAACGGAATGTCGATCCCTTCGGCGCGCAGACGGTCACGTGCATGCTCGTTGAGCATGAACATCACGTCCCAGTAGTCGGCGGTCTTGGTCCAGATACGCAGGGATACCGTGATCGAGCTGTCGCCCAAGGTGGAAATCACTGCCTGCGGCGCCGGATCCTGCAACACGCGTGGGTCCTGGGCGAGCTCCAGCAGCACGTTACGGGCTTTTTGCAGGTCTGCGTCGTAATCGACACCGACATCGAACACGACCTTGCGTGTCGGCTGGCGGTTGGTGTTGGTGATGATGCCGTTGGACAGGCTGCCGTTGGGCATGATCACGGTCTTGTTGTCACCGGTACGCAGCACGGTGTGGAAGATCTGGATGCTGTCGACCGTACCGCTGACGCCTTGCGCCTCGATCCAGTCGCCAATGCGGAACGGGCGGAACAGCAGGATCAGCACGCCACCGGCGAAGTTCGCCAGGCTGCCCTGCAAGGCCAAACCGATCGCCAGGCCTGCCGCACCGATGGCAGCCACGAACGAGGTGGTCTCGATGCCGATCATCGACGCCACGCTGACCAGCAGCAGCACTTTCAGGACGATGTTGGCCAGGGTGCTGATAAAGCCCTGCAAGGCCAGGTCGGCGTTGCGCAGGCCTACCAGTTTGCCCAAGCGGGCACTGAGTTTGTTGGTAATCCACCAGCCGATGGCCAGGGTCAGCAACGCCAGCAGCAGACGGCTGCCGTATTCCATGATCAAGGGAAGCCAGGTCTGCGATTGGCGGACCAGCTGATCGACCTCAGCGTTCAAATCCATATTTATCTCCTGATGCCGAACGGCACGTACACAGTAAAGCAGGCCGCAGGATTTCAGCGGCCGCGGACCCGATGGACATCATTGAGCCAGCGTTGTTCCGGGCCGCTGCGCGATCAGTCGCGGAAGTTGTTGAACTGCAGCGGCATGTCGAATTCCTTGGCGCGCAGTGCAGCAATGGCCTCTTGCAGATCATCGCGTTTCTTGCCAGTAACTCGGACCTGCTCACCCTGGATGGCGGCCTGGACCTTGAGCTTGGCATCCTTGATATGGGCGACGATCTTCTTCGCCAGCTCTTTATCGATGCCTTCGCGGAACTTGGCTTCTTGCTTCATTTCCTTGCCCGAAGCGTAGGCATCCTTGGTTTCCAGGCACTTGACGTCGATCTTGCGCTTGACCAGGGCGCCGCGCAGGATTTCGATCATGGCCTCGAGCTGGAACTCGGCCTCGGCGGTCATAAGAACAGTCTGCTCCTTGTCCTTGAATTCGAAGCTACCCTTACCTTTCAGGTCGTAGCGACGATCCAGCTCCTTGATGGCGTTGTCGACAGCGTTCTGCACTTCGTGCTTGTCCAGTTCCGATACCACGTCGAACGAAGGCATGGTTGTTCTCCAAAAATAAAGACGCGCTCGGCATGAAGATGGAGCACGCAGGGTTTGATGGTTAAAATGCGGGACACATTATAACGGGTTGCGAAACGCAGATGAGCAGCACCTGGCATATTCTCGGCGCCGGTAGCCTGGGCAGCCTCTGGGCCTGCCGCTTGGCTCGCGCTGGCAAGGCGGTACGGCTGATCCTGCGCGATCAGCGGCGGCTGGCATCGTATCAGGCCGCAGGTGGCCTGACCCTGGTCGAACAGGATCACTCCGCGCACTTCGCCATCCCCGCCGAAACCGATGACTTCGGTGGCCCGATCCACCGTTTATTGGTGGCCTGTAAAGCCTATGACGCCGCGCCTGCCGTCGCCCGCCTGGCGCCGCGGCTGGCCGAAGGTGCCGAACTGATCCTGCTGCAGAACGGCCTGGGTAGCCAGGATGAGGTCGCCGAGCAGGTGCCCCACGCGCGCTGCATCTTTGCCTCCAGCACTGAAGGTGCCTTTCGCGAAGAAGACTGGCGGGTGCGTTTTGCCGGCCACGGCTTCAATTGGCTGGGTGATCCACTCAACCCCGCGGCGCCCGAGTGGTTCGACGATCTGCACGACGCCGGTATCCCTGCCGAGTGGAGCGTGGATATCCTCACCCGGCTGTGGCGCAAGCTGGCGCTGAACTGCGCGATCAACCCTCTGACCGTACTGCACGACTGCCAGAATGGTGGCCTGCTGGGACACCTGGGCGAAGTCAGCGCGCTGTGCGAGGAGTTGGCTGAGTTGCTGCGCCGCTGTGGCCAACCCAAGGCCGCTGAAGAACTGGGCGAAGAGGTCGAACGGGTAATCCTGGCCACTGCGGCCAACTATTCTTCCATGTATCAGGACGTACGCAACGCACGCCGTACCGAGGTGCACTACTTGCTTGGCCACGCCTGTCGCAGCGCTGCCCGCCATGGCCTGCACCTAGCGCAGCTGGAACACCTGCGTCAGCGCCTGGTCGAAAACCTGCAAGCCCGCGGCCTGCCTAGCGACTGACAGCGCCCCTTCAACTGGATACGGACACTGCCTTGCCCATGAACCTGCGCCAACGGCTGGACAACCTCCCGGTCGGGCAGAAACTGCTGGCCGCCCTGCTGGTGCTGCTGGTAACCATCCTGCTGGTGGCCAACCTGACGTTCATCAGCGCCGCGTACTGGATTACCCAGGAAAGCATGGCGCCACAAGCCTTGCAGACCATCGGCCGGCTGGTATCCAACCCGCAACTGTCAGCCCGCGCCGGCGATTCGCCAGAGGCCGCAAGCGAGCTGCTCAAGGAGCTCGACAGCTACTCGCCGCTGCGCGCCGCCGCTATCTATGGCAGCGACGGACGCATGCTGGCGCAGTTGCAGCATGGCGAGCCACTGGCCTTGCCCAAGCGCTACCGCAATGTCGATGGCTGGCGGCTGATGGAATTTCGCAGCAGCCAGTTGATCCGCCTGCCGCGCGCCGCCAACCCACCTGCGCACCTGCTGCTGGTCGCCAGCAGCGAACTGCCGACCGCCTTCTACACCGGCACCCTGAGCGCAAGTATCGCGATCCTGATCTTCAGCATTCTGCTGTGGCTGGTGATCGCCCGGCAGATCAAGCGCCTGATCACCCAGCCGATCAACCAGCTCGAAGAACTCAGCCGCCAGGTAACCCGTGAAGAAAGCTATGCCCTGCGTGCCGAGCGCGGCAACGACGATGAAATCGGCAGCCTGGCCAACGCCTTCAACACCATGCTCTCGCGCATCGAGGCCCGTGAGCAGCAACTCAAGCGCACCCGTGACGAGTTCCAGAGCGCCTACGACCAAGCCCAGGGCCTGGCCGAGGAAACCCGGCACACCAACCGCAAGCTGGAGCTTGAGGTGCAGGTACGCAGCAAGATCGAGAAGAAACTCACCGGCTTTCAGAACTACCTCAACAGCATCATCGACTCGATGCCCTCGGCGCTTATCGCGCTAGACGAACAGCTCTACGTCACCCAGTGGAACCACGAAGCCACGGTGCTCTCCGGCACGCCGCTGGATGAAGCGTTGAATCAGCCGATTTTCATTGCCTTCGAGCCGCTCAAGCCGTTTTTGCCGCAACTCAAAGAGAGTGTCGAAAAGCACCGGGTAGCGAAGATCGAACGGGTCACCTGGCCCAAGGATGACGAGCCGCGCCACTATGCCCTGACCTTCTACCCGTTGATGGGCGGCGGTGGGCGTGGCGTGGTGATCCGCATCGATGACATCACCCAGCGGCTGTCGCTGGAAGAGATGATGGTGCAGTCGGAGAAGATGCTCTCGGTGGGCGGCCTGGCGGCTGGCATGGCCCACGAGATCAACAACCCGCTCGGCGCGATCCTGCACAACGTGCAGAACATTCGTCGGCGGCTGTCGCCAGAGCTGCCACGCAACCAGGAGCAGGCCGAAGAGCTGGGCATCGACCTGCCAGTGGTCAACCGCTACCTGGAGAGCCGCGAAGTGCCGCAACTGCTCGACGGCATCCAGCAAGCGGGGGCACGGGCGGCGAAGATCGTCACCCACATGCTCAGTTTCAGCCGGCGCAGCAATCGCCAGTTGGCCCCGTGCGACCTGCCGGCGTTGATCGATCAGGCGGTGGAGATTGCTGGCAACGACTTCGACCTGGCCATCGGTTTCGACTTCAAGGGCCAGGCCATCGTCCGCCAGTTCGATGCCAAACTGGGGCCGGTGCCGTGCACCGCCAATGAGCTGGAGCAGGTACTACTGAACTTGCTGAAAAACGCCGCCCAGGCCATCCACCTGCGCCCGCAGCCCTGCGAGCCGGGCCGCATCACCCTGCGTACTCGGCTCAATCCGCCGTGGGCGGAGATCCAGGTCGAGGACAACGGCATCGGCATGCCTGAAGCGGTGCGCAAACGCACCTTCGAGCCATTCTTCACCACCAAGGAGATCGGCCAGGGCACCGGGCTGGGCCTTTCGGTCTCGTATTTCATCATCACCAACAACCACAAGGGGCAGATGGAGGTGCACTCCACCCCCGGCCAGGGAACGTGCTTTACCCTGCGCCTGCCCCTTGGCCAGCCCGCGCCGACGGCGACGGGCAACACGGAGGCATGACACATGGGCTATCGCCTGTCGAAGATCTACACCCGCACCGGCGACCAGGGCGAGACCGGGCTTGGCGACGGCCGCCGGGTGCCCAAGGACCACCCACGGATCGAGGCGATTGGCGAGGTGGATAGCCTCAACAGTCAGCTGGGGCTGCTGCTGGCGGGCCTGAGCGAGGCTGGGCTGGATGAGCTGAGCGAGGTGCTGGCGCCGTGTCAGCACCGCCTGTTCGATCTCGGTGGGGAGCTGGCGATGCCCAGCTATCAAGCGTTGAACCAAGCGGAGGTGGAGCGGTTGGAGGCGGCTATCGATCTGTGGAACGAGGAGCTGGGGCCGCTGAAAAACTTCATTCTGCCCAGTGGATCGGCATTGGTGGCACAGGCGCATGTTTGCCGTAGCCAGGCGCGCAGTGCCGAGCGGCGCTGTCAGCAGCTCAATGCGCTGGAGCCGCTGGCCGGAGTGGGCTTGGCGTATATCAATCGGCTTTCGGATCTGCTGTTTGTCGCGGCACGGATCATTGGCCGGCGCCAGGGGCTGGCGGAGGTTTTGTGGCAGGCAGCTACAAAACCTTGAGGCTGAAATTGCTGGGGCTGCTTTGCAGCCCCTTGCAGTGGCGACTCAAACCTCAGGCCAAAACGCCCGAATCCCCGCCACACCTTGCGCCCCCACCTGCCAGGCACGCTCACGCTGAGCGGCGCCCACACCGCCAAGCAAGAACACCGGCCGGCTAACCCCCTCGATCAACCGCCCCGCCTGCTCCCAGCCCAACGGCAGCGCCTCTGGATGGGTCTGGGTCGCCTGCACCGGCGACAAGGTGACGAAGTCCACCCCCATCTGCTCAGCCAGGGCCAACTCTTCAGCCGAGTGGCACGACGCCGCCAACCAGCGGTTCTCCGGGAACGGTCGCCCCTTGGCGGCATACTTGCGCAACTGTGCGGCGGTCAGGTGCCAGCCCGCGGCGGGGAAGTCGCCCAACCATTCCAGCGGCCCCTTGAGCATCAACTGCGCCTTGCCGGCACACAGCCCGACCGCATCCACCGCTACATCGCGGTACTTGGGATCGTACATATCCGGTGCGCGCAGCTGGATCAACTTGATCCCGCTTGCCACGGCCTTCTGGATACCGCGCAGCATTTGCGGCACCTCAAGCCCATCGGGGGTGATCAGGTACTGATCGGGCAAACGCGCAGCCGCGACGATCGGCTTGTTCGCCTCAGGGAATTGGTATTGGCCCAGATCACGCGGCGCAACCCACTCCAGCGGCTGACCCTCGACGCCATGCGGCTCGCCAGTGAAGGCATCGACTTCACGCACATCCAGCAACACTTGCTTGTCCGGGTAATCGTGGCTGATCTTGATCAGCGGCCGCGAGCGGCTCACGTCGATACCGAGCTCCTCACGCAGCTCTCGGGCCAGGGCCGCTTCGACGCCCTCACCCTCCTCCACTTTGCCGCCGGGGAACTCCCACAAGCCGCCCTGATGCTGGGTGTCGGCGCGGCGCGCAATCAGAATGCGCCCATCAGCGCCACGGATGACTGCCGCTACTACATGAATCCGTTTCACCCTTCACGCTCCGCCAGGCCTGCTTGCTGCCAGGCCTGGAAGGCCGGCCATTGATAGATGGTCTCGATGTAGCTGGCCGCTTCGGCCGGCACTTCCACCCGATAGGTACGCAGGCGTACAGCTACAGGGGCGAAGAACGCATCGGCCAGGCTTGGCTTGCCGAACAGGAACGGGCCGCTGTCCTTGGCCGCCAGGCGGCATTCGGACCACAACGCGACGATGCGGTCGATGTCCACTTGCACGTCCAAGGGCACGTTTTCCAGCGCCTGGTCACGCGACAGGTCGAACGGCATCGCCCCGCGCAGGGCGAAAAAGCCGCTGTGCATCTGCGCGCAGGCCGAGCGCGCCTGGGCACGGGCGGCAATGTCGGCTGGCCACAGTTGAGCGTGAGGAGGACGCTCGGCCAGGTACTCGCCAATCGCCAGCGAGTCGGCGATGACGCCGTGCTCGGTCTTGAGCAGGGGCACTTTGCCGGACGCGGAAAACGCCAGGATGCGCGTGCGCGTATCGGCCTGGTTGAGTTTGATCAGGGTTTCTTCATAAGGAACACCGGCCAATTCCAGGGCCAGGGCGCCGCGTAGCGACCAGGAGGAGTACAACTTGTCGCCGATGATCAGGTGGTAACTCATGGTTCGGCTCCATTTAATTGGCTGAATCTGAAATACCTTGGGGCCGCTGCGCGGCCCCAAGGATCAGCAGATCAGGTGCGATACTCAGCGTTGATCTTGACGTACTCGTGGGACAGGTCAGTCGTCCAGATGGTTTCGCTGCACTGCCCACGCCCCAGCTCGATACGAATGGTGATTTCCTCCTGGGCCATTACCTTGGAGCCTTGCTCTTCGGTGTAGCTTGGGCTGCGGCCACCTTTGCTGGCGATGCACACTTCGCCGAGGAACACGTCGATCAAGCTGACATCCAGTTGCGGTACACCCGCACGACCAACGGCGGCGAGGATGCGGCCCCAGTTGGGGTCGGAGGCGAACAGGGCGGTCTTGATCAGCGGTGAGTGGGCCACCGCGTAACCAACGTCCAGGCACTCCTGATGATTGCCACCACCGTTGACCTCTACGGTGACGAACTTGGTAGCGCCTTCACCGTCACGCACGATGGCCTGGGCGACTTCCATGCAGACTTCGAATACCGCCTGCTTCAGCGCCTCGAACAGCGCGCCCTTGGCTTCGCTGATCTCGGGCACATCGGCCTTGCCGGTGGCGATCAGCATGCAGCAGTCGTTGGTCGAGGTGTCGCCATCGATGGTGATGCGGTTGAACGACTTGTTGGCACCGTCGAGCATCAGGTCCTTGAGCACCGCTGGGGCGACCTTGGCGTCGGTGGCGATGTAGCCGAGCATGGTGGCCATATTCGGGCGGATCATGCCGGCGCCTTTGCTGATGCCGGTAACGGTGATGGTCTGGCCTTCGAACTGGAACTGACGGCTGGCACCCTTGGGCAGGGTGTCGGTGGTCATGATGCCGGTGGCGGCTTCGGCCCAGTTGTTTTCCGACAGGTTGTCCAAGGCGGCCTGCAGCGCGCCTTCGATTTTCTCGACCGGCAGCGGCTCACCGATCACGCCGGTGGAGAACGGCAGTACCGACTGGGCGTCGACACCGGCCAGTTCAGCCAGCTTGGCGCAGGTGCGCTCAGCGGCGGCCAGGCCAGGGGCGCCGGTACCGGCGTTGGCATTGCCGGTGTTGGTCAGCAAGTAGCGCACAGTGCCCTGCACGCGCTGCTTGGAGAGAATCACCGGGGCGGCGCAGAAGGCATTGAGGGTGAATACGCCGGCAACGCTGGAGCCTTCGGCGCAGCGCATCACTACCACGTCCTTGCGCCCAGGGCGCTTGATGCCCGCCGAAGCGATGCCGAGTTCAAACCCCGGAACCGGGTGCAGGGTGGGCAAAGGACCAAGACCAACAGCCATGAATGCGCTCCTAGAAAATATGTGCCGCACAAGATACGGCCAGGCGTGAGAGGGAACAACGCCGCGAAGGTCGAAACCGTTCGCGGCGCAGTGTTTCAGTTGTCAGGGTGACGCGGGGACAGCTCGATCACTCGATCTGGCCGTGGCAATGCTTGAACTTCTTGCCCGAACCACACCAGCACGGCTCGTTGCGGCCCAGTTTCAGGTCATTGCGCACCGGCGCTGCGGCGACGGCGACTTCCGCGCCCTCCTCGCTGTGCTGCTCGCTTTCCAGGCCTGGTGCCGGGGCGTGCTGGAACTGCATGCGCTGGGCCAGTTCTTCGGCTTCGCGACGCAGGCGGGCTTCTTCTTCGATCGGATCTTCGCGGCGTACCTGAACGTGCGAGAGCACGCGGATGGTGTCGCGCTTGATCGACTCCAGCAGCTCTTGGAACAAGGTGAAGGATTCGCGCTTGTACTCCTGCTTGGGGTTCTTCTGCGCGTAACCGCGCAGGTGGATACCGTGACGCAGGTGATCCATGGTCGACAGGTGGTCTTTCCACAGGTCGTCCAGCACGCGCAGCAGGATCTGCTTCTCGAAGGTCCGCAGGGCGTCTTCGCCGGCCTGGTCTTCCTTCTCGTTGTAGGCGCTGGTGATCTCGTTCAGCAGCTTCTCGCGCAGGGTCTCTTCGTAGAGGTGGTCGTCCTCGTCCAGCCACTGCTGGATCGGCAGCTTGATGCCGAAGTCGCTCGACAGCGACGCCTCAAGACCGGCCACGTCCCACTGCTCTGGCAGCGATTGCGGCGGAATGTGCTGGCTGATGGTGGCATCGAGCACTTCCTGGCGGAACTCGGCGATGGTGTCGCCGATGTTCTGCGCAGCCAGCAGGCTGTTGCGCATGTGGTAGATGACTTTACGCTGTTCGTTGGCCACGTCGTCGTATTCGAGCAGTTGCTTACGAATATCGAAGTTGCGCCCTTCGACCTTGCGCTGAGCCTTCTCGATGGCGTTAGTAACCATGCGGTGCTCGATGGCCTCGCCGGATTGCATACCCAGCGCCTTCATGAAGTTCTTCACCCGGTCGGAGGCGAAGATACGCATCAGGCTGTCTTCCAGCGACAGGTAGAAGCGGCTGGAGCCTGGGTCGCCCTGACGACCGGAACGGCCGCGCAGCTGGTTGTCGATACGACGCGATTCGTGGCGCTCGGAGGCGATCACGTGCAGACCGCCGGCCTCGATCACTTGCTGGTGGCGCTTCTGCCAGTCCGCCTTGATCTGGGCGATCTGCTCGGCGGTAGGGTTTTCCAGGGCGGCAACTTCAGCCTCCCAGTTACCGCCCAGGAGAATGTCGGTACCACGGCCGGCCATGTTGGTGGCGATGGTCAGCGCGCCTGGCGCACCGGCCTGGGCGATGATCTCGGCTTCTTTTTCGTGGTACTTGGCGTTGAGCACCTTGTGATCGATGCCTTCCTGCTTGAGCAGGTTGGACATGTGCTCGGAGGTCTCGATGGTCGCCGTACCGACCAGGACCGGACGGCCGCTGGCCATGCTTTCCTTGATGTCGGCGATGATCGCCTGGTACTTCTCTTCGGCGGTCAGGTACACCAGGTCGTTGAAGTCTTTACGCGCCAACGGCTTGTTCGGCGGAATGACCATCACGTTGAGGGCGTAGATCTGGGCGAACTCGAACGCTTCGGTGTCGGCGGTACCGGTCATGCCGGACAGCTTGGTGTACAGACGGAAGTAGTTCTGGAAGGTGGTCGAGGCCAGGGTCTGGCTCTCGGCCTGAATGTTGAGGTTTTCCTTCGCCTCGATGGCCTGGTGCAGGCCCTCGGACAGGCGACGACCCGGCATGGTCCGGCCGGTGTGCTCGTCGATCAGCAGGACCTGGCCGTCCTGGACGATGTACTCGACGTTGCGATGGAACAGCTTGTGCGCACGCAGACCGGCGTAAACGTGGGTCAGCAGGCCCAGGTTGTGTGCCGAATAGAGGCTCTCGCCCTCGGCCAGCAGGCCGGCTTGGGTGAGCATCTCTTCGATGAACTGGTGACCGGCTTCGTTGAGCTCGACCTGGCGGCTCTTCTCGTCGATCGAGTAGTGGCCTTCCTGGGTGACCTGGCCTTCGACTTCTTCGATGTGCTGGGTCAGGCGCGGGATCAGGCGGTTGATCTCGATGTACAGCTTGGAGCTGTCTTCGGCCTGGCCGGAGATGATCAGCGGGGTGCGCGCTTCGTCGATGAGGATCGAGTCGACTTCGTCGATGACCGCGAAGTTCAGCTCACGCTGGAACTTCTCGTCGACGCTGAAGGCCATGTTGTCGCGCAGGTAGTCGAAACCGAATTCGTTGTTGGTGCCGTAGGTGATGTCGGCAGCATAGGCAGCGCGCTTTTCTTCCGGTGGCTGGAAGGCCGAGACGATGCCCACCGACAGGCCGAGGAATTCGTACAGCGGACGCATCCAGTTGGCGTCGCGGCGGGCCAGGTAGTCGTTGACCGTGACCACGTGCACGCCCTTGCCGGACAATGCGTTGAGGTAGACAGCCAGGGTACCGACCAAGGTCTTGCCTTCACCGGTGCGCATTTCTGCGATCATGCCTTCGTGCAAGGTCATGCCGCCGATCAGCTGCACATCGAAGTGACGCATGCCCATCACGCGCTTACCGGCCTCACGGGCCACGGCGAAGGCTTCTGGCAGCAGTTGGTCGAGGGTTTCGCCTTTGGCCAGGCGCTCTTTGAACTCTGCGGTCTTGCCACGCAGCTGCTCATCGGAGAGGGCCAACATTTTCTCTTCGAAGGCATTGACGGTGCTGACCGTCTTGAGCAGGCGTTTGATCTCGCGCTCGTTCTTGCTTCCAAAAAGTTTCTTTAACAAAGGCGCAAACATATCGGCAGGATCTTCCACACTTAGGGATGGAGGGCGGCCCCATGAGTCGCCCGAGCAGCCCTTGGGCCGCATGCGAACGAGCATTCTACCCGGAAACGATGGTGAGGAAAGTGGTGGATTTCCACGATGCTGGCACAGCGCTAGGGCGGGGACGTTTCTAACATAAGGACTTTTTTTGCAAGTTCAAGGTGTAGCGAAGATGAAACGTATTGAGAATGACTCTTACGCGATGCCATGAGTTCCGCCGTCTTCGCCGGATTACCCGTCAACAAGACAGAGCAGCCTATGCAAAACCCACCTTCTGTTACCATGGCGGTTCTGTAACTTCCTGCGAATCCTCATGGCCTTTAAACCTTCGCCCGCCCGGCCGCCGGCCGCGCTCCTGCGCGAAGCCCGGCCGCTGCGCTTACTGCTCAACCAGGCCGAACGCCTGGAGCACCTGCAACGTTTGCTTGAAAGCCAGTTGCAACCGGCCGCCCGCGCCCACTGTCATGTAGCCTCCTGGCGCGATGGCGTGTTGCTGCTGGTGGTGACCGATGGCCACTGGGCTACGCGCCTGCGCTATCAGCAGAAACGCCTGCAGCGTCAGTTGCTGGCCCTGGAAGCCTTTGGCAACTTGCAGCGAATTCATTTCAGGGTGCAACCCCCGGTGGCGCCGGCTAAACGCAGTGGGCATGCACCAGAGCTGTCGAGCAATGCGGCCGAGAGCCTGCGCGATACCGCCGAGGGCATCAGCGATCCCAACCTGAGGGCGGCGCTGGAGCGCTTGGCCAGTCATGCACAGGTGAAGGATAAGCGCTGAGGCCTCGAGGTGCCTGTCGTGAGTTTGCTAGCCCCCATAAAAAAGGCCACCCGAAGGTGGCCTCAATGAACTAGAGAGTGTTCGAACTTACACGGCCGCAACAGGGCGCATATAAGAGATCGGTGCCGTGCTGGCATCTTCGAAAATGACCACTTCCCAGGCATCAGTTTCAGCGATCAGCTTGCGCAGCAACTGATTGTTCAGCGCGTGTCCGGACTTGAAGCCCTTGAACTCGCCAATCAGGCTGTTGCCCAGCAGATACAGGTCACCGATGGCGTCGAGGATCTTGTGTTTGACGAATTCGTCTTCGTAGCGAAGGCCGTCTTCGTTAAGCACGCCGGTCTCATCGACAACAATGGCGTTCTCGACACTGCCGCCCAACGCGAGGTTGTGCTTGCGCAGGTACTCGATGTCGCGCATGAACCCGAAGGTCCGGGCGCGGCTGACTTCCTTCACGAACGAGGTGCTGGAGAAGTCGACGCTGGCGCTCTGGGTCCGGCCGCTGACGACCGGGTGATCGAAGTCGATCTCAAAGCTCACCTTGAACCCTTCGAAAGGCAGGAAAGTAGCGCGCTTGTCGCCATCTTCCACTGTCACTTCACGCAGGATGCGGATGAACTTCTTGGGCGCGTCCTGTTCTTCCAGGCCGGCCGATTGAATCAGGAATACGAAAGGTCCGGCGCTACCATCCATGATCGGCACTTCCGAGGCGGAGAGCTCGACGTAGGCGTTATCGATGCCCAGGCCCGCCATAGCGGAGAGCAGGTGCTCGACCGTATCGACCTTGACGTCACCGTTGACCAGCGTCGTCGACATGGTTGTCTCGCCGACGTTGGCCGCGCGAGCCGGGATCTCGACCACAGGGTCAAGGTCGGCGCGGCGGAAGACGATGCCGGTATCCACAGGCGCAGGCTTGAGGGTCAGGTAGACCTTCTCACCGGAGTGCAGGCCGACGCCCGTAGCACGGATAATATTCTTCAGGGTGCGTTGTTTAATCATGGCATTGGCCGCTTCAGCGCAAATTGCGAACTGGTATCAACAAAGGCTGGGGATAATAACAGACCCGACCTTTGCTGAATACCAATCACCTTTATACCCCTGATAAATTCCATCAATCAGCCTGACGACGCAGGAAAGCTGGGATGTCCAGATAGTCCAAGTCATCCTGAGGATTGAGTTTAGCGGCTGCTGCGGCGCCCGCATGCGCTTGGTTGCGCATCACGGTCGGACGCTCCAGGTCACGGTAATTGACCGCTGGCTGCTCCTGACGAGCCGGGGCTGGGTTAGAAGCCTCGTACGCCTGTTGAGCGGTCTGCAGGGTGTTGTCGACGACCTTGACCGGTTTCTCGATGCGCGCACCCAGGCCAGTGGCCACTACGGTTACGTGCAGCTCGTCGCGCATGTCCGGGTCGATCACGGTGCCGACCTTGACCATCGCGTGGTCGGAGGCGAAGGCTTCGATGATGCTACCGACGTCGGAGTACTCGCCCAGGGACAGGTCGGGACCGGCGGTGATGTTCACCAGGATACCGCGAGCGCCCTGCAGGTTGACGTCTTCGAGCAGCGGGTTGCGGATTGCAGCCTCGGTGGCCTCACGAGCACGGTTCGGACCGCTGGCGCAGCCGGTACCCATCATGGCCATGCCCATCTCGCCCATCACGGTACGCACGTCGGCGAAGTCGACGTTGATCATGCCCGGACGCTTGATGATGTCGGAGATGCCGCGCACTGCGCCGGCCAGAACGTCGTCAGCCTTGGCGAATGCCGACAGCAGGCTGGCATCCTTGCCCAGGATGGTCAGCAGCTTCTCGTTGGGGATGGTGATCAGCGAGTCGACGCTCTCAGCCAGCATGCGGATGCCTTCATCGGCGATCTGCATACGTTTGCGGCCCTCGAACGGGAACGGGCGAGTCACCACTGCAACGGTGAGGATGCCCATTTCCTTGGCCACTTCGGCGATGATCGGCGCCGCACCGGTACCGGTACCGCCACCCATGCCGGTGGTGATGAACACCATGTTGGTGCCCTGCAGCACCTCGGCGATGCGCTCACGGTCTTCCAGCGCAGCCTGACGGCCGACTTCTGGATTGGCACCGGCACCCAGACCCTTGGTCACGCCGGTACCCAGTTGCAGGATGGTACGCGCGCCAATGTTTTTCAGCGCTTGAGCATCAGTGTTGGCGCAGATGAATTCCACGCCTTCGATGCTGCTCTTGACCATGTGGTTGACGGCGTTGCCGCCGCCACCGCCGACGCCGATCACTTTGATGACCGGACTTTGCGGGACGTTGTCTACGAGCTCGAACATTTTCCCTCTCCTTACAGTTCTCTAGTTGTCGCGCCTACCACTACTGCTTTGAAACTTAGAAGTTGCCCTGGACCCAACGCTTGAATCGCTCAAGCACTGGAGCCTTCGGTTCATCGCCATAGCTGTTGCTGCTGCTGTTGCTATTACCGGTCAGGATCAAGTCCTCGGACTGCTTGAGCAGGCCGTAGGTGAGCAAGCCCACGCCGGTGGAATAGATCGGGTTGCGCACCACGTCGCTCAGGCCCCGAACACTGTGCGGTACGCCCAGGCGTACCGGCATGTGGAAGATTTCCTCGGCCAATTCCACGGCCCCTTCCATCTTCGCGGTGCCGCCAGTGAGAACGATGCCGGCAGGCACCAGGTCCTCGTAGCCGCTGCGGCGCAGTTCGGCCTGGATCAGGGTGAACAGCTCGTCGTAACGAGGCTCCACCACTTCAGCCAGGGCCTGGCGCGACAGTTCGCGCGGCGGACGGTCGCCGACGCTTGGCACTTTGATGGTCTCGCCGGCACCGGCCAGTTTGGCCAGGGCGCAGGCGTAGCGAATCTTGATTTCTTCGGCGTACTGGGTGGGGGTACGCAGGGCCATGGCGATGTCGTTGGTAACCTGGTCGCCAGCGATCGGGATCACCGCGGTGTGACGGATCGCACCCTCGGTGAAGATGGCGATATCCGTGGTACCGCCACCGATGTCGACCAGGCACACGCCCAGCTCTTTCTCGTCATCGGTGAGCACCGAGTAGGCCGAGGCCAACTGCTCAAGGATGATGTCGTCGATTTCCAGGCCGCAGCGGCGTACGCATTTTTCGATGTTCTGCGCGGCGTTGACGGCGCAAGTGACCACGTGGACCTTGGCTTCCAGACGCACGCCGGACATGCCCAGCGGCTCGCGCACGCCTTCCTGGTTGTCGATCACGTAGTCCTGCGGCAGGGTGTGCAGCACGCGCTGGTCAGCCGGGATGGCCACGGCCTGGGCAGCGTCGAGTACCCGCTCAAGGTCGGCAGTGCTGACTTCACGGTCGCGGATGGCGACGATGCCGTGGGAGTTCAGGCTGCGGATGTGATTGCCGGCCACGCCAACGAACGCCGAGTGGATCCGGCAGCCAGCCATCAGCTGGGCCTCTTCCACGGCGCGCTGGATCGACTGCACGGTCGACTCGATGTTCACCACCACACCCTTCTTCAGGCCGCGGGACGGATGAGTACCGATACCGACGATCTCCAGGGTACCGTCTTCGCCGACTTCACCCACCAGCGCCACCACCTTGGAGGTGCCGATGTCCAGCCCGACGATCATTTTGCCGCTATGCGCGTTTGCCATGGTCCTGCCTCTCTCTAATTCTTCGCAACGGCGGGTTGGGCCGTCGTCGGTGCAATCGGTTCCCGCCAGCCAACAGCCAATCCGTTGGCGTAGCGCAGATCAATGCGGGCGATGTTGGTGATCTGCTCTTTGAGTGTCTTGTCGTAAATGGCAATGAAACGGCGCATCTTCTCCACCAGATGGTCGCGCCCCAACAGCAGTTCGATACCGGGGCCGGCGCTACCGGCACCGGTGGTCAGGAACCAACTGCCTCGCTCGCGCAGCTCCAGGCGAGCGATGGAAAAGCCCATGGGGCGCAGCATCTGGCTCAATACCTGATATTGCTGCATGACTTGTTGCTGAGCGCGCTGCGGCCCGAACAGCTGCGGCAGGTGCTCATAGTTGGCCAGCTCACGCGGGGTGAACGCCTGGCCCTGGTTGTTGAGCAAGGCTTCATCGCCCCAGCGCGCCACCGGCAGTTGCTCTTCGAGGCGGATCACCACCTCGTCGGGCCACACCCGGCGTACTTCGGCGTGCGCGATCCAGGGCATCTGCTCAAGCTCGGCGCGCATGGCGCTGAGGTCGACGCTGAAGAAGCTCGCGGCCACGTAGGGGGCGATTCGCTGCTGCACTGCTTGCTGGCTGATGTAGCTCAGATCACCTTGCACAGCGATCTTGGTAATCGGTCGGTCGGCATAAGGCATCAGGCGCACGGCGCCCTCATAAGCGCCAAAGCCGGCAGCCACCAGCAATACCGGCCACAGCAGGCGCTTGAGGCCACCCAGGCTTGGCCGCGGCAGGCGCGCCGATACGGGCTCGTCGGCCACCAGTCGGCTGGCACCTCGCGGCACCGGCTTGCTACGGCCGGTAACGGGTTGCTGCTGACGTATCATCGCGCCTTGCATGCTTGCTTAACCTCGCGTCCCAACGCTTTCGGCCAGGATCGCCAGCACCAATTGCTGGAAGTCCAGACCGGCCGCGCGGGCCGCCATGGGCACCAGGCTATGATCAGTCATGCCCGGTGCGGTGTTGACTTCGAGCAGCCAGAACCGGCCCTGCTCGTCCTGCATCACGTCCAGCCGGCCCCAGCCTTCGATGCCGATGGCATCGCAGGCGCGCGCGGTCAGGTCGATCAGTTCCTGTTCCTTGGCACTGTCCAGGCCGCACGGGATGCGGTACTGGGTGTCATTGGCGATGTACTTGGCGTCGTAGTCGTAGAACACGTGCGGCGTGCCCAGGGCGATCGGCGGCAGCACCTGGCCACGCAATACGGCGATGGTGAACTCCGGGCCGTGGATCCATTGCTCGACCAGGACTTGCGAATCGTACTTGGCGGCGTCTTGCCAGGCGGCGACCAGCTCTTCAACGCTGTTCACCTTGGCCATGCCGATACTTGAGCCTTCATGGGCGGGTTTGACGATCAGCGGGAAGCCCAGTTCCGTACCGGCGGCAACACAATCGTCTTTGCTACCCAACACGGCGTGACGCGGCGTTGGAATACCCAGGCTCTGCCACACCTGCTTGGTGCGCAGCTTGTCCATGGCCAGCGCCGAAGCGAGGATACCGCTGCCGGTGTAGGGAATGCCGAGGCACTCGAGCAGGCCTTGCATGCTGCCGTCTTCACCGCCACGACCGTGGAGAATGATGAAGGCGCGATCGATCTTCTCGCTTTGCAGGCGAGTGAGCAGGTCGTCGCCGACATCGATGGCGACCACGTCGACTCCAGCGCTGGTCAGCGCGTCGATCACTGCGGCGCCGGATTTCAGCGACACCTCACGTTCGGCGCTCTTGCCGCCGTAGAGCACGGCGACGCGGCCGAACGCCTTGACGTCCAGGGTCGAGTGCAGCTTGTCGTAGGCGCTGGTCATTTGGACTTCTCCTGCTTAACTACGGCGCCAGCGAACAGCGGGCTTTTCATCAGTTGCGGGGCCAGGCCACCGATATCACCAGCACCCTGGCACAGCAGGATGTCGCCGGCGCGCAGCAGCGGCTTGACCAGCGGCGCCAACTCGACGCCACGTTCGATGTAGATCGGATCGAGCTGGCCACGTTGGCGAATGCTGTGGCACAGCTGGCGGCTGTCGGCACCGGGAATCGGTTCTTCACCGGCCGGGTAGACCTCCATCAGCAGCAGCACGTTGGCATCGGCCAGCACCTGGACGAAATCGTCGTACAGATCGCGGGTACGGCTGTAGCGGTGTGGTTGGTAGACCATCACCAGACGCCGGCTTGGCCAGCCACCGCGCACCGCCTTGATCACCGCGGCGACTTCAGTCGGGTGGTGACCGTAATCGTCGACCAGCATCACGCTGCCGCCGTCGACCGGCAGTTCGCCGTAGACCTGGAAGCGTCGACCCACGCCCTGGAAGCCAGACAGCCCCTGGACGATGGCGGCATCGCTGATGCCTTCGTCAGTGGCGATGGCGATGGTCGCCAAGGCGTTGAGCACGTTGTGGTTGCCTGGCATGTTGACCGATACCTCCAGCGGCTCGCAGTCGCGGCGCAGGACGGTGAAGTGGGTCTGCATGCCCTGCTGGCGCACGTTGATGGCGCGAATGTCGGCCTCTTCGCTGAAGCCGTAGGTCACCGTCGGACGCTTGACCTGCGGCAGGATCTCGCGCACCACCGGATCGTCCAGGCACATCACCGCCAGACCGTAGAACGGCAGGTTGTGCAGGAACTCGACGAAGGTTTTCTTCAACTTGTTGAAGTCGCCTTCGTAGGTAGCCATGTGGTCGGCGTCAATGTTGGTGACCACGGCAACCATCGGCTGCAGGTGCAGGAAGCTGGCGTCGCTCTCGTCCGCTTCGGCGATCAGGTAGCGGCTGGCGCCGAGCTGGGCATTGGTGCCCGCTGCGGTCAGACGACCACCGATGACGAAGGTCGGGTCCAGACCGCCAGCGGCGAACACCGAGGCCAGCAGGCTGGTGGTGGTGGTCTTGCCATGGGTGCCGGCAACGGCGATGCCGTGGCGGTAGCGCATCAGCTCGGCGAGCATCTCGGCGCGCGGCACCACGGGAATGCGCCGCTCAAGTGCGGTGGCGACTTCCGGGTTGGCCGGGTTGATCGCGCTCGACACCACCAGCACATCGGCATTGGCGGCGTTCTCGGCGCGGTGGCCGACGAAGATTTGCGCGCCGAACGACTCCAGGCGCTCGGTAACCGGCGAGGCCTTGAGGTCGGAGCCGGACACTTCATAGCCCAGGTTCAGCAGCACTTCGGCAATACCGCACATGCCCACACCGCCGATACCGACGAAGTGGATACGGCGGATACGGCCCATTTTCGGTTGGGGAATGGCTTTCTGGCTTTCAACCATGGGCCACCTCCAGGCAGATATCGACCACGGTGCTGGTTGCGGCAGGCTTGGCCAGGCGCCGTGCGGTGCCAGCCATGGAGTTGAGTTTCTCGGGTTGCATCAGCACCTCGTTCAGGCGTTCAGCGAGCTGCGCTGCGCCAGTTGTCGCTTGTGGCATCAGGAAGGCGGCGCCTTCACGAGCCAGATAGTTGGCATTGTGGGTCTGGTGGTCATCGATGGCGTGGGGCAAAGGCACCAGCATCGAGGGCAGGCCTGCCGCAGCGAGTTCGCTGACGGTCAGGGCACCGGCCCGGCACACCACCATATCGGCCCAGCCGTAGGCGTGGGCCATGTCCTTGATGAACGGCTCGACCTGAGCCTCGACCCCGGCTTCGCGATATCGCTCGGCGGTGATCGGCGCATGCTGCTTACCGGCCTGGTGGAACACCTCTGGCCGAAGGTCTGCAGACACTTGTGACAGGGCGTTAGGCAGCAATTTATTCAATGGTTCCGCACCGAGGCTGCCCCCGAGCACCAACAAGCGCGCACGGCGCTCGGCCAGCGGGGCGCGCTGGGCGTCGAGGAACAGTTCCGGGCGCACCGGATTGCCCGTGGTACGGCGCTTGTCGCTGGCCGGGAAGGTGTCCGGGAAGGCTTCGCAGACCCGCGCTGCCAGCGGCACCAGCAGGCGATTGGCAGTACCGGCGCGAGCATTCTGCTCGTGGATCACCAGCGGTACGCCGCACAGTTTTGCCGCCACTCCACCAGGGCCTGTGACATAGCCGCCGAAACCGATCACGCAGACCGGCTTGAGCTGGGCGATGATCTTGCGCGCCTGCAACACAGCCTTGATCAGGGTGAACGGCGCCTTGAGCAGCGACAGCTTGCCCTTGCCGCGCAGGCCAGTGACCTGGATCAGGTGCAGCGCCAGCCCAGCCTGGGGCACCAGCTCGTTTTCGATACCGCGTGGGGTGCCCAACCAGTGCACGCTATAGCCGCGCGCCTGGAATTCACGGGCGCAGGCCAGCGCCGGGAACACATGTCCGCCAGTGCCGCCTGCCATGATCAGAACGTTTTTACCGTCAGCGGCCATGAGCGGTCTCCTCGGCAAAATCGCTTTCTTTGAATTCGTGCTCTTCGCTGCCCAGGTGCGTGCGACTCTCCCATTCGATGCGCAGCAACAGCCCGACACAGGCACAGCAGATCACCAACGAGCTGCCGCCGTAACTGAGGAACGGCAAGGTCAGGCCCTTGGTCGGCAGCAGGCCGACGTTCACCCCGATGTTGATCAGGAACTGGCCGATCCACAGGAACGCCAGGCCGAAGGCCATGTAGGCGGCGAAGAATTGCTTGGCCTTCTCGGCCCACAGGCCGATGTACAGCGCGCGCACAGTGACGAACACGAACAGCGCCACGGTGCACAGGGTGCCGACCACGCCCAGCTCTTCGGCCAGTACCGAGAACACGAAGTCGGTGTGCGCCTCAGGCAGGTAGAACTGTTTCTGCACGCTGTTGCCCAGGCCCACGCCCAGCCATTCGCCGCGACCAAAGGCGATCAGCGCCTGGGTCAACTGGTAGCCGGAACCGAACTGATCGGACCAGGGGTCGGTGAAGGTGATCAGCCGCGCCATTCGATAGGGCTGCGCCTGCACCAGGACAAACACCGCAACCACTGCCAGCACCACCATCAGCGAGAAGCGGAACAGCCCCACCCCGCCGAGGAACAGCATCGCTGCGGCCGCGCCCATCATCACCACGGTGGCACCGAAGTCCGGTTCCATCAGCAACAGTCCGGCCATCGGCAGCAGCACGATGAACGGCTTGAAGAAGCCCATCCAGCTCTCACGCACTTCCTGCTGGCGACGCACCAGGTAGCCGGCCAGGTAGATGACCACGAAGACCTTGGCGATCTCCGATGGCTGGACGTTGAAGAAGCTGAAGCCGATCCAGCGCATCGAGCCGTTCACTTCACGGCCAATGCCCGGCACCAGTACCAGGAACAGCAAGCCGAAGGCGGCCAACAGCATCATGAAGCCCATGCGCTGCCAGGTGGCGATCGGCACCAACATAGTCACCCCGCCGGCGACCAGGCCAATGGCCACGTACACCAGGTGGCGGAACATGTGGTAAAGCGGATTGCCGGACTGCACTGCGGCCACTTCCGAGGAGGCCGAGGTGATCATCACCAGGCCCAGGCCGAGCAGTGCCAGGCAGCCCGCAAGGAAGGCGAAGTCGAGGTCGATGCCACGGCCACTGATCAGCGGCGACGGGTATGGCTTGAGGATGCCGAAGATCATGCCAGCCCCCCCGCCGCCTGGGCGAACAGGCGCCCACGCTCTTCGAAGTTCTTGAACATGTCGAGGCTGGCGCAAGCGGGCGACAGCAACACGGCATCGCCAGGCTGGGCCAGTTCGGCGCATTGCTGGACGGCCTCGTCCAGGGTCTTGACCCGCACCAGCGGCACGGCGTCACCCAGCGTTTGCGCCAGGCGCTCGGCATCGCGGCCAAGCAACACCACGGCGCGGCAGTAGCGCGCAATGGGCTCACGCAGCGCGGCAAAGTCGGCGCCCTTGCCGTCACCGCCAGCGATCAGCACCAGCTTGCCTTGGATATCGGCGCCCAAACCTTCGATGGCCGCCAGGGCGGCACCGACGTTGGTCGCCTTGGAATCGTCGTACCAGTTCACCCCATCGCGCTCGCGCACCCACTGGCAACGATGGGCCAAGCCGCTGAATTCGCGCAGTGCTGCCAGCATCGGCGCGAACGGCAAGCCCACGGCATGGCCCAGGGCCAAGGCCGCCAGGGCATTGCTGTGGTTATGCGCACCGCGAATCTTCAGCTCGCGCACCGGCATCAGGTTCTGGAACTCGAATGCCAGGTATTTCTCGCCATCGACTTCACGCAGGCCAAAGGCCTTGAAGTCGGGGGCGTTCAAACCGAAGCTCCAGCATGGACGGCCTTCGACCGGCAGTGGCCGGGTCAGCGCGTCCTGGCGGTTGACGACCACTTGGTTGGCGCCACGGAAGATCCGGTGCTTGGCCAGGTGGTAGGCCGGCAGACCGCTGTAGCGATCCATGTGGTCTTCACTGATGTTCAGCACGGTCGCCACTTCGGCGTTGAGCTGATCGGTGGTCTCCAGTTGGAAGCTCGACAGCTCCATGACGTACAGCTCGACACTGTCATCGAGCAGGTCCAGCGCTGGCGTCCCCAGGTTACCGCCGACTGCCACACGCTTGCCTGCCTTGGCGGCCATCTCGCCGACCAGGGTGGTCACCGTGCTCTTGGCGTTGGAGCCGCTGATGGCAATGATCGGTGCCTTGGCGTTGCGGGCGAACAGTTCGATGTCGCCCGACAGCTTGACGCCGCGGGCTGCCGCTTGCTGCAGGGCCGGAGTGGCCAGGGCCAGGCCCGGGCTGACGTACAGCTCGTTGGCGCGGCAGAGGAAGTCGACGTCAAGCTCACCACAGCGTACTTCCACCTGCGGGTATTCCCGGCGCAGGGTTTCCAGTTCCGGCGGTTGCTCGCGGGTATCGGCGACCGCAAAGGCAATGCCCCGGTTCGCCAGGAAGCGAACCAGGGACATGCCGCTCTTGCCGAGGCCGACAACGATGCGGAATTGGTCGGAAGCGATCAGTGACACGCTCGTCTACCTCAGTTTCAGGGTTGCAAGGCCGATCAGCACCAGAATCACCGTGATAATCCAGAAGCGGACGATCACCCGTGGCTCAGGCCAACCCTTGAGTTCAAAGTGGTGGTGGATCGGTGCCATGCGAAACACGCGCTTGCCGGTCAACTTGAAGGAGGCGACCTGGATCACCACCGACAGGGTTTCCATGACGAACACACCGCCCATGATGAACAGCACGATTTCCTGGCGCACGATCACCGCGATGGTGCCAAGCGCTGCGCCCAGCGCCAGTGCGCCGACGTCGCCCATGAATACCTGGGCCGGATAGGTGTTGAACCACAGGAAGCCCAGGCCCGCACCGATCAGCGCGCCGCAGAACACGATCAGCTCGCCGGCGCCCGGCACGTACGGAATCAACAGGTACTCGGCGAACTTCACGTTACCCGACAGGTAGCAGAAGATGCCCAGTGCACCGCCGACCATCACCGTCGGCATGATCGCCAGGCCATCGAGGCCGTCAGTCAGGTTGACCGCGTTGCTCGAACCGACGATGACGAAATAGGTCAGCACCACGAAGCCGATCCCCAGGGGGATGGTCAGGTCCTTGACGAACGGCACGATCAGCGTGGTCTCGACGCTGGTCGGCGCGGTCATGTAGAGGAAGATCGCCGCGCCCAGGCCGAACACCGATTGCCAGAAGTACTTCCAGCGGCTCGGCAGGCCACGCGAGTTCTTCTCTATCACCTTGCGGTAGTCGTCGACCCAGCCGATGGCGCCGAACAGCAGGGTGACGATCAGCACCACCCAGACATATCGGTTGGTCAGGTCAGCCCAGAGCAAGGTGCTGATGGCGATGGCAGACAGGATCAAGGCACCGCCCATGGTCGGGGTGCCGGACTTGGACAGGTGCGATTGCGGGCCGTCATTGCGCACAGCCTGACCGATCTGACGGACTTGCAGGGTACGAATCATCCACGGGCCCAGCCACAGCGACAGCGACAACGCAGTCAGTACCCCGAGAATCCCGCGCAGGGACAGGTACTGGAAGACCGCGAAGCCTTTGTGGAACTGCTGCAGATACTCAGCCAACAGCAAAAGCATTAATGTTTCTCCCCGCTGGCACCACACAATGCCGCCACGACGTTTTCCATCGCAGCGCTGCGCGAGCCCTTGATCAAGATAGTGGTGTCGCTGGCGCTCTCACCGCGAACGGCGTCGATCAGCTCAGCTTGAGTAGCGAAATGACGGCCATTGGCGCCGAACGCCTCGACCGCATGTGTCATGTTGGTCCCTACCGCGTACAAGGCGTCGACCTTGCCGCGTGCGTAGTCGCCCACCTGCCGGTGGCCTTCCTCCGCCCATTGACCCAGTTCGCCGATATCCCCGAGCACCAGGACGGTGCGTCCGGAAAAGCCGGCGAGTATATCAATGGCGGCGCACATCGAGGTGGGATTTGCGTTGTAGCTGTCGTCGATGACCCGCACGCCATTGGGCGCAACTTGCGCCACGGTACGTCCCTTGACCGGCTGCACCGCGTTCAAGCCAGCGGCGATCCCCGGCAGGCTGACCCCCAGGGCATGCGCGGCGGCGGCCGCGGCCAGGGCATTGCTGACGTTGTGGGTGCCGAGCAGGTTCAACTGCACCGGGACCGAACCGGCCGGACCGTGCAGGGTGAACGATGGGCAACCGCGCTCGTCGCGACCGACGTCGCTGGCGTGGAAATCTGCCTGGCTGTTAGCCAAGGCAAAACTGAGGATGGCGTGGTTGCCGGCACGTTTTTGCCAGATCGCAAAGGCCTTGTCGTCCAGGTTGAGAATGGCCGTGCCGCCCTCGCCCAGGCCTTCAAGGATCTCGCCCTTGGCTTCGACGATTTTTTCCGGACCACCGAACTCACCGACATGGGCGGTGCCGGCGTTATTGATGATGACCACCTGCGGCTGGGTCAGGCCAACGGTGTAGCGGATCTCGCCGATGCGCGAAGCGCCCAGCTCGATCACTGCCGCCGTATGCTCGGCGCCGATTTCCAGCAGGGTCAGCGGCGCACCGAGATCATTGTTGAGGTTGCCACGGGTGGCCAACACCGGCCCGCGCGTGCGCAAGATGGCGGCCAGCAGTTCCTTGACCGTGGTCTTGCCGCTGGAACCGGTAATGGCTGCGACCGGCTTGTCGAAGGCGGCGCGGTTCAGCGCACCGAGCTGGCCGAGGGCCAGGCGGCAGTCGGCGACGACCAACTGCGGCAGATCGACATCGGCAACTTCGCGCTCGACCAGAGCCGCCACGGCGCCTTTGGCCTTCACGTCGGCCAGATAATCGTGACCATCGAAACGTGGTCCGGCGAGCGCGACGAACAGCTGGCCATCGGTGACCGTGCGACTGTCGATGCTGACCCCGCTGAAGCTGATGTCAGTACCCACCAGGCGCGCTTGCAGTGGTGCCGTCAGCTGGCTAAGGGTCATGGGCTTAAGCATGTGGAGCCTCCCAGGCTGCTAGTGCCTTTTCGGCTTCGACCAGGTCGGAGAAATCGTGGCGCTCGCCGTTGATCTCCTGGTAGTCCTCGTGCCCCTTGCCGGCCAGGACGATGACATCGTCGGCTGCGGCGGTGGCGATCAGGTGGGCAATGGCCGCGCCACGGCCGGCGACGAATTCGACGGCACCAGGTTGGGCGAAACCAGGGCGGATATCGTCGAAGATCAACGCAGGATCTTCAGTACGCGGGTTGTCGTCGGTGACCAGCACGCGATCCGCCAGGCGCTCGGCCACTTCGGCCATCAGTGGACGCTTGCCACGGTCACGGTCGCCGCCGCAGCCGAACAGGCACAGCAGCTTGCCATGAGCATGTGGGCGCAGGGCTTGGAGGACTTTTTCCAAGGCGTCGGGCGTGTGCGCGTAGTCGACCACGACCAACGGCTTGTCGCCGCCACCCAAACGCTGCATGCGCCCGACCGGGCCTTGCAGTTTCGCCGTGACCTTGAGGATTTCGTCGAGCGAGTAGTCCAGGGCGAGCAAAGCGGCGACCGCCGCGAGCATGTTGCTCAGGTTGAAGCGCCCCAGCAGCTGGCTGCGCAGGATGCTTTCACCTTGCGCCGTCACCAGGATGGCACGCACGCCATCGTCGTCGAACGTGGCTTCGCGGCAGAACAACGAAGCCTCGGGGTTTTCCAGGCTATAGCTGAGCAGGCGCGTTTCGACGTGATCGGCAGCCGGCTTGCGGGCGAAATCGGCCGCCAGGCGGCGACCGAACTCATCGTCCAGATTGACCACTTGGGCGCGCAGGTTGGGCCAGGCGAACAACTTGGCCTTGGCCGCTTCATAGGCCTGCATGCTGCCGTGGTAGTCCAGGTGGTCACGCGACAGGTTGGTCATCACCGCGATGTCGAAGGCGAGCGCGGCAACCCGGCCCTGCTCCAGCGCATGCGACGAGACTTCCATGGCCACGGCCTTGCCACCGGCTTTCTTCAGATCGTATAGGGTCGCCTGCACGGCAATCGGGTCAGGCGTGGTCAGGCGACCGCTCTGCAGTTCGCCGTAGAATCCGGTGCCAAGCGTGCCGATCAGCCCGCAACGCTGACCCAACGCGTCGAGCGCCTGCGCCAGCAACTGGGTAACGCTGGTCTTGCCGTTGGTGCCGGTGACGCCAATCAGATTGAGCTGACGGCTCGGCTCGCCGTAGAAACGCCCGGCAATCTCCGACAGCTGGGCGATCAAGCCCTTGACCGGGATCAGCGGCGCGTCAGTGATCGGCAGTACGGTTGCACCCTGCTCTTCATAGGCAACGGCGGCAGCGCCACGGGCCAAGGCATCGGCGATGTGGTCGCGGCCGTCGACCTTGGCCCCTGGCACAGCCAGGAACAGGTCGCCTGGACGCACGGCGCGGCTGTCCAGGGTCAACTCACGGATCAGCGGATCGCGGCTGGCATGGGCGAACAGCTTGCTCAGTGGCATTGTCATCAACCACGCCCTCCTTTGGCGACTGCGGCGTTGACCTGCTGCGGCGCGGCAGGCGTTGCGGGTGCAGGCGGCGGCAGGTTGTCTGGCGGTACGTTCATCAGGCGCAGGGTGCCCGACATCACTTTGCTAAAGACCGGCGCCGAGACCAGGCCGCCGAAGTAGCCACCCTTGCTCGGCTCATCGATGACCACGACGATCGCATAACGCGGATCGCTCATCGGGCCGAAGCCGGCGAACAGCGAACGGTAGGCGTTTTCGGTGTAGCCCTTGGAGCCGACGGTCGCCTTACGCGCGGTACCGGACTTGCCACCGACGTGATAGAACGGCACCTGCGCCCGGTATACACCGCGCGGCGCTTCAATGACCTGCTGGAGCATGCCCTGGATGGTTTCGGCGGTCTCCTTGGGCACCACTTGGGTGGACTCAGGGGTCTTGTCGACCTTGACGATGCTCAGCGGCACCATCTTGCCGTCGTTGGCCAAGGCGGCGTAGGCGTGCACCAGTTGCAGCGCGGTGACCGACAGACCGTAGCCGTACGACAGGGTCGCAGTCTCGGCCTTGCGCCATTCACGGTGGTTAGGCAGGTTACCCACGCGCTCGCCCGGGAAGCCCAGGCCGGTGTACTGCCCCAGGCCCAGCTGCGACATGACCCGGTAGATGGCTTCACCGCCGATATCGAAGGCGATCTTGCTCATGCCTACGTTGGAGGAGTTGATCAGGATGCCGGTCAGGTCGAGGATCGGGCCCTCGCTGCGCGACACGTCCTTGATGGTGTAGCGGCCAATCTGCAGGCTGCCCGGGTAGACCTCGACCTTGTCGGTCGGCTTCCAGCGCCCGCTTTGCAGGGCGGCGCTCATCGACAGCGGCTTGACTGTCGAGCCTGGCTCGAACACGTCGATGATCGCCCGGTTGCGCATGGCGGCCGGGAACATGCTGCGACGGTTGTTCGGGTTGTAGGTCGGCTGGTTGACCATGGCCAGCACTTCGCCGGTCTTGACGTCCATGATCACCAGGCTGCCGGCCTTGGCTTCCTGTTCGGCGATAGCGTTACGCAGCTCGCGGGTGGCCAGGTATTGCAGGCGCAGGTCTATCGACAACGCCAAGGTCTTTCCGGCCTTGGCGTTTTTGGTTACCTGGATGTCTTTGATCAGCCGGCCGCGCCGGTCCTTGATCACCTGGCGCTTGCCGGGCACCCCGGCCAGCCATTCGTCGTAGGCCAGTTCCACCCCTTCGCGGCCGTGGTCGTCCAGGTCGGTAAAGCCGACCATATGCGCGGTGACATCACCGGCCGGGTAGAAACGGCGGAACTCTTCCATGCCGTAGACACCCGGGACTTTCAGGTCCAGCACTTGCTGGCCTTGCTCTGGGGTGAGGCCGCGTACCAGGTAGATGAATTCTTTGTTGGCCTGCTGGGTAAGACGCTCGGTCAACTGCTGCGGGTTTTGCCCGAGCACAGCAGCCAATTGCGCCCAACGGTCTTTGTAGGGCTGCATTTCCTTGGGGTTGGCCCACAAGGTGGTGACCGGGGTACTCACCGCCAGCGGTTCGCCGTTGCGGTCGGTGATCAGCCCACGGTGTGCCGGAATCTGGATATGGCGCAGGCTGCGCGCATCGCCCTGGCCCTTGAGGAAGGCACGATCGACCACCTGCAGATCGATGATCCGCCAGCAAATGGCGCCGACCATCAGTGCCAGCAAAGCGATCACGACGCGGAAGCGCCAGGGGTAGAGTGCGCCTTCGAGCTTCATCATGGCGCCACCATCCGCACTTCGTCAGCGGCAGGCACGCGCATCTTCAACTGCTCGCTGGCCAGGCTCTCGATGCGGCTGTGGGCAGTCCAGGTGCTTTGCTCAAGAATCAACCGGCCCCATTCGGCCTGGGCTTTGTCGCGCTCGCTCAGTTCGCCGTACAGGGCATTGAGCAACTGGCGATTCCAGTGCGCGCTGTAGGACACGGCGATCGCTGAAACCAGCACACCGACAAACAGCAGGAGCATCAGGAAGCTACCGCCTGGCAAAGGTTTGGCAAATAGCCGGCTCACCGCAACTTCTCCGCCACCCGCATGACGGCGCTGCGCGCCCGCGGGTTGGCCTTGAGTTCGGCATCGGAGGCGAACTGCGCCTTGCCGATCAGGCGGATCTTCGGCTCGAAGACTTTGTGCTGCACCGGCAGGTTGCGCGGCAAGTTGTCTGCCTCGCCCTTGACCAGTTTGCGCATGAACAGCTTGACGATACGGTCTTCCAGAGAGTGGAAGCTGATCACCACCAGGCGGCCACCGACTTGCAGCGCATCGAGCGCCGCTTCAAGACCGGCTTCAAGATCGCCCAGCTCGTTGTTGACGTGAATCCGCAGGCCCTGGAAGGCGCGGGTCGCCGGGTTCTTGCCCTTTTCCCAGGCTGGGTTGGCGACCTTGAGCACTTCGGCAAGGTCGGCGGTACGGGTGAACGGCTGTTTTTCGCGGCGCTCGACCACGGCACGGGCCATACGCCCGGAGAAACGCTCTTCGCCATATTCCTTGAAGACGCGGGCGATTTCTTCGACCGGGGCAGTGGCAATGAACTCGGCAGCGCTGATGCCCTGGGCAGGGTTCATGCGCATGTCCAGCGGGCCGTCGTTGAGGAAGCTGAAGCCGCGCTCAGGGTCATCGAGCTGCGGCGAGGACACGCCCAGGTCAAGCAGCACGCCGCTGACCTTGCCCGCCAGGCCGCGCTCGGCCACTTCCTGGCCCAGCTCGGCAAAGCTGCGTTGCACAATGACGAAGCGGCCGTCTTCGGCCGCCAGCGCTTGCCCGGTGGCAATCGCTTGTGGATCTTTGTCGAACCCCAGCAGCCGGCCCTGCGGCCCTAACTTGCTGAGAATCAGGCGGCTGTGACCACCCCTGCCGAAGGTGCCATCGAGATAGCAACCATCGTCGCGCAGGGCCAGTGCCTCGACAGCTTCGTCGAGTAGCACGGTGATGTGGTTGAAGCCGCTATCTATCGTCACAGGATCAGGTCACGCAATTCATCAGGCATGGCGCCCGGTTGTTGGATAGCTGCAAGATCGGCTGCCGAAACTGCGTTCCAGGCATCCTCATCCCACAGCTGGAATTTGTTCAGCTGCCCCACCAACATCGCCTTCTTGTCGAGCTTGGCGTACTCACGCAGGCGGGGCGGTACCAGGAAACGCCCACTGCCATCGAGCTCCAGGTCAACCGCATTACCGATCAGCAAACGCTGGAGGCGGCGGTTTTCCTCACGCAACGACGGCAAGGCGCGCAACTTGGCTTCTATCTGTTCCCACTCATCGAGGGGGTATACGCAAATGCAGGGATCGACCGCATCAATGGTCACGATCAACTGCCCTTGGCAACGCGAATCGAGCTCGTCACGGTACCGACTCGGCATGGCGAGTCTGCCCTTTGCATCGAGGCTGACGGCGTTGGCTCCGCGGAACACGGCTGCGATTCCCCACAATGTTAGCGTTTTTGTGTCAGAAAACCCACTTCATCCCACTTTCTGCCACTTGCGCACACTATAGGAATCCGCCCGCCACACCGTCAAGGCACGCTCGTAGGGAAATCCCTTACAGGACGGCGATTTAGCGTAACAATGAGAGGAAGAAGGAGTATCGGCGGGTAAATCTGAGGAAAAAAATCGCGCACACTCAGTCGGATAGAGTGCGAAGTTAAAGTGATTTATTAAGAGTAAGATTTTTTCGGTATTACCAATGCGTTCCTGCTATCGATTCAAGCAGGGAGGGATAGGTGGAGAGTCGATCTGTAAGCCGGGTTTTGTCGAGGACAGTCATTCCTCTACGACGGCCATCACTGGACGCCTCTAGCAACCTACCCGGTTCCGACGCGGGCCACGCCTAATGGAACCCTATTTGGTCTTGCTCCGAGTGGGGTTTACCTAGCCACGAACTGTTGCCAGACGTGCGGTGCGCTCTTACCGCACCTTTTCACCCTTACCGGCACCGAAGTGCTTAGGCGGTTATTTTCTGTGGCACTTTCCGTAGGCTCGCGCCTCCCAGGCGTTACCTGGCACT
>Ga0247819_10000170_pt1 | contig 40577 bp, 35 predicted proteins | sample 13C_Xylose_Day6_FD_193428 | JGI IMG/M metagenome (GOLD analysis project Ga0247819, IMG submission 193428) | Soil microbial communities from agricultural site in Penn Yan, New York, United States - 13C_Xylose_Day6 | ecosystem: Environmental > Terrestrial > Soil > Agricultural land | place: USA... | reverse complement strand
CGAGACGATCCGTCGGCGGTTGACGGTCGCGTGCCGCATAAGTCTCGGCGTTGTCGCGGTAGAAGGCCATGGTATCGTCGCGTGTGCTCGTCACTTGGTATTCCTCTTACTGCATGTTTCCTTAAATCCTATTCGATTTAAGGATAAAAACATGTGGCAATTCAAAGTGCTACAGCGACCTTTGCGCATCTAATAAGACGCGCGGCGCTGTAGGCTGCCTCGACCTGTCGATCAGCGAAGACTCCGTCGATCCTTCCCGTGTTAACATGATGGAACTGTGGGAATCCGAAGCCGCCCTCAGGGCTTGGAGAAAAATAGCGAAGCCGCCCAAAACCGATGTGAAATTCGATGCAGGGAATGTGCGCAAACATGAGATCAGCCATTCGGGGCCGCCGTTTTGACAGTGCAGCGACGCTGCAGGCTGATTGAAATCGAGGAAAGCCAAGATGATGAAACTCTATGGATTGGGTCCGACACGTTCGCTTCGTGCCCTTTGGGCGCTTCAGGAGCTTGATGCGGACTTCGAGTTCGTGCCGGTCAACCTGCTGGGCGGCGAAAACCGTCACCCCGATTTTCTGCGCCTCAACCCCGCCGGAAAGGTTCCGGTACTGGTCGACGGAGACCTGGTGCTGACGGAATCCGCCGCGATCGTGTTCTATCTGGCCGAGAAATACGCCGACAAGGGGCTGATGCCCACCGACTTGAACGAGCGGGCGCAGGCCTATCGCTGGACGCTGTTTGCCGTCACCGAGCTGGAGCAGCCGCTATGGCGGATCGCCAAGCACACATTCCTATACCCCGAAGACAAGCGTCTGCCCGAGGACATTGCGCTTGCCAAGGAGGAGTTTGTGGCGATGGCTGAGGTGCTCGAGCGTCACATGGACGGGCGTACGTTCGTCATCGGCGACCGCATCAGCATCGCCGATTGCGTCACCGTCTATGTCATCGACTGGGGCAATGAGGTCGGGCTGATCGACGGGTTCCCCAATCTCAAGGCCTATCTCGAGCGAATGTATGCGCGCGCCAAGGCGCCGCCGCGGATCGCCGACGCTCTTGCAAGCCTCGAGGCTGCGGGCTGATTGCTGCATAATCCCTTAAATCGGATTCGATTTAAGGATGAAATTATGCAGCAAGTTTAAAGCGTTACAGCGTTCTTTGCGCGTCATATTTGACGGGCGGCGCTGTAGCGGTGTTCGCAGGGCAGGAGGCCCGGACCCGAAGGCCCGGACCTCATGACCCGGCGCTATTTGCTGCCGGAAGCGGACAGCTTGTTCATCACGTCGTCGAGGTTGAAGCTTGCCGGCTTCTGGCGGATCGGGAACTCCTGGAAGCTCGACAGCCAATTCGCCACGATCGCCTGCGACGGCACCACCACGAAGGCTCGGGCGAAGTACCAGGATTCGTATTCGATCGACTCGTCGCCGCGCTCGAATGGATCGGCCCTCAGGTTGAACAGCTTGGGCACGCGGAGCGTGGTGAACTCGTCGCGCCAGACGCCGATGCCGGTGCTTTCCTGTGCCTTGAACACGACCTTCCAGTCCTGGAAGCGCACGGCGACCAGTTCGCCGTCGTCGTTCCAATAGAGGAATTCGCGCCGCGGCCCGTCCTTCACCTCGCCGCGGAAGAAGGGCATGAGGTTGTTGCCGTCGAGATGCACCTTGAAGGTCTTGGTACCCGCCTCGTAGCCGGCCTTGCATTTGGCGACGATATCCGGCTCTCCCGCGGCCGCGCAGAAGGTCGGGATGAAATCGTAGTGCGAGAACATGTCGTTGTAGACGGTGTTCGGCTTGATCACACCAGGCCAGCGGATGCAGGTCGGCACGCGGTAGCCGCCTTCCCAATTGGTCGCCTTTTCGCCGCGGAACGGGGTGTTGCCGCCATCCGGCCAGGTCATCACTTCGGCGCCGTTGTCGGTGGTGTAGATGACGATGGTGTTTTCGACGAGGCCGAGATCGTCGAGCTTCTTCAGGAGTTCGCCGACCATGCCATCATGTTCGACCATGCCATCGGCATAGACGCCCTTGCCGGTCTTGCCTGCGGACTCGGGTTTCAGGTGGGTGTTAACGTGCATGCGCGTGGAGTTGAAGTAGCAGAACCACGGTTTCTGGGCATTGTTCTGCCGATCGATGAAATCGAGCGCTGCGACCAGAAACTCGCCGTCGACCGTTTCCATGCGTTTCTTCGTCAGGGGACCGGTGTCTTCGATCCGGCCATCGGCATAGGAGTGGATGACGCCGCGCGGGCCGAAGCGTTTGCGGAACTCGGGGCTCTTCGGATAGTCGGGGTTCTCAGGCTCTTCCTCGGCGTTGAGATGGTAGAGGTTGCCGAAGAATTCGTCAAAGCCATGATTGGTCGGCAGGAATTCGTCCTTGTCGCCCAGGTGGTTCTTGCCGAACTGGCCGGTCGAATATCCTTGCGCCTTAAGGAATTCGGCGACCGTCGGGTCCTCCGGCTGCAGGCCGACATCGGCGCCGGGCAGGCCGACCTTGGTGAGGCCGGTGCGGATCGGCGACTGGCCGGTGATGAAGGCGGCGCGGCCGGCGGTGCAGCTCTGCTCGCCATACCAGTCGGTGAAGACAGCGCCTTCATTGCCGATGCGGTCGATATTGGGCGTGCGGTAACCCATCATGCCGCGGTTGTAGATGCTCGGGTTGAACCAGCCGATATCGTCGCCCATGATCATGAGGATGTTCGGTTTGGCGCCTGCGGCGGCGGGTTGGGCGGATTGCTGCGCGACGGCCGGCGTCGCCCCACCTGACGTGGTCAGCGCCGCTGCCGCAAGCGCACTGCCGGCAAGCAGAAGATTGCGCCGGCTGACGCCAAGGGGATGTCCGTTCTGCTGCTGATCGTCGTCGGGATGCGTGCTCATGGCGTCTTTACTCCACGTCGTTGAAGGGTCGGAAATGCTGCCTGGGTCTGCAATCGGTGGACGAACGGAAGTCTGCGCCCCGTGCGTGAGGCGGACAAGGATGTAACAGTAACATCAGGGCTACGAAGGCCAGTCTCGTTCGGTGGAACGGTGGGTTACGCTCCGTCACTCAATTGACGTCAAGTGAGATGGCGTGAGGCAGAAATTGAAGCCGATTTAGGTCAATAACATTGACATAAATTAGCCGCCGTGATCCTGTCGAAGCACAATGAGAATGATTGCGGGACGAAGCCTGGAGGCGCTGCCCCGCTCCAATAATCCTTGAGGAAACGACCCAATGCTCGACTGGGACCATATATTCGCGACGCGCGCCAGCAGGATGCGCGCCTCGGAAATCCGCGAACTGTTGAAACTGCTCGACCGCCCCGACATCATCTCGTTTGCCGGTGGCATTCCCGATCCCGAGCTGTTTCCGGATGTGGAGTTCAAGGACGCATATGCGGAGATCTTCTCCGGCCCCGCCGTCAGCGCTGCGCTGCAGTATTCCGTCAGCGAAGGCTACAAGCCGCTGCGTGAATGGCTCGCCAAGCAGATGGAAAAGATCGGCATTCCAGCCGGTGTCGACAACATTTTCATCACCTCGGGTTCGCAGCAGGGCCTCGACTATATCGGCAAGCTGTTCCTGTCGCCCAACGACACGGCGCTCGTGACCTGGCCGACGTATCTCGGCGCGCTGCAGGCGTTCAACGCCTATGAGCCGCATTATGACCAGCTGAACCCGGGCGGCAACCGCACGCCTGCGGCCTATGCCGAGGCCGCGAAAGCCGCCGGCGGCCGCGTCAAGTTCGCCTATCTCTCGGCCGACTTCTCCAACCCGACGGGCGAGACGGTGGACCGGGCAGGGCGCGAACGGGTGCTCGACCTTGCCGAAGAGCTCGACATTGCCGTTATCGAAGACGCCGCCTACCAGTCGCTGCGCTACGACGGCGAGGCGATCCCGCCGATCCTGGCGTTGGAAATCGCCCGCAAGGGCGACATCAACCACACCCGCACCGTCTATTGCGGTTCGTTCTCCAAGACGCTGGCGCCGGGTCTGCGCGTCGGCTGGGTCTGCGCCTCGGAAACGGTGATCCGCAAGCTCGTTCTCTTGAAGCAGGCGGCCGACCTGCATTCCTCGACCATCAACCAGATGGCGATCTGCACGGTTGCCGAGCGTGGTTTCGACGCGCAGGTCGCCAAGATCCACAGGGTCTACAAGCACCGCCGCAGCGCCATGCTGGCAGCCCTTGAAAAGTACATGCCCGATGGCGTGACCTGGACCAAGCCGGAAGGCGGCATGTTCGTCTGGGTGACGCTGCCCAAGGGCATGGACGGAACGGCGCTTCTGGCGAAATCGCTGGAGACGGCCAAGGTCGCCTTCGTGCCCGGCCGCGCCTTCTTTGCCGACGGTTCGGGCGAGAACACGCTGCGCGTTTCCTTCTCCTGCGCCAACGACAAGATGATCGAAGAGGGCATCCGCCGTCTCAGCGATCTCGTGCGCGGCGAAGCCGCGGCACTGGCGGCCTGACGGTAGCCACCCGGTTTCTCCTAGAGAGGCGCGTCCGCGGAAACGGGCGCGCCTTTTTTGATTTGATGGGAAGAGCCCCTCACTCTTCCTCATCCTCGCCCTTGTGACGGGGATCCAGCGATCCGACGTCTGTCGGATCGAAAGACCTTTCCGTCCAAGGACTTGGACTGACTGGACTCCTGTGACAAGCACAGGAGTGAGGGTTCCTCGCTAGGCCGTCCCAGCGATCTGTCGAGGACAATGCATGGCTTGTCAGCAATCCCGCCTGAATTTGCTGAGCTTTGTGGTGTCTCTTCCGCTTTGAGCGGAGCGGAAACGGCCGGGCTGGTGACGGCACAGGAATGCTGTTTAGCGGGACACGCTTTGGCTGGCCGCGATTGGCCCCGCCCGCCCTGAATCTGTCGTTACGCCGCCATCGTAACTGTTACGTTCTTCTGTCATCTCCATCGATGTGATCTTGTGATCGAGCATTCCAGGAGCGGACGATGCCACGATACACTATTCTAGCTACTGGCCTGACTGCGGGCCTTCTCGCCCTTTCGACGATGACCTCAACCACTGTCGCTGCCGACGCGCGCGATCTGGCGCGCGCGCCCTACACCAAGGGATATCTGTCGCCGGACAGCGTCACCGCGCTGCAGAAAGAGTTGATCTTCCAGCGGGCGGTGCAGACCTATCTCTGGGCGCTGCCGGCGCTCAACATGTACGGCATGAAGGAAGGCTCGGAGGCCAAATTCGGCAAAGGCTACAATGTCCTGCCGATCTTCAAGAAGCGGCTTGATGCCAAGACGCTGATCACCACGCCCAATTCCGATGTGATCTATGGGCTCGGCTATCTCGACCTCAAGCAAGACGGGCCGATGGTGATCGAGGTTCCGCCCGGACTTCAGGGGATCCTCGACGATTTCTTCCAGCGGCCGATCCCGTCTGAAGGCGAGATCGGCGGACGCAAATGGGCGGGTGATGTCGGGCTGCCCGGACCGGACCAGGGCAAGGGCGGAAAGTATCTGATCCTGCCGCCGGACTATGAGGGCGGAATTCCCGACGGCTACTTCACCTATCGCTCCGGAACCTATGGCGTCTTCGTCTTCTGGCGCGGCTTCTTCAAGGACCCGAAGCAACTGGAAGAGCCGGTGAAGGTGATGGAACAGACCCGCATCTATCCGCTCGGCAAGGAGGCGACGGCGAAGAAGATGGAGTTCCCCGATGCCTCAGGCGTGGCGGTCAACATGCTCTATCCGCAGGATGGCGCGGCCTTCGACATGCTGGCGCGCTTCGTCGAGCACGAATATGTCGACCCCAAGGATTTCGAGATGCGCGGCATGGCCGCCGATCTCGGCATCATCAAGGGGCAGGCGTTTGCGCCCGACGAAGAGATGCGCAAGCTGCTCGACGATGCGGCCAAGACCGCCTCGCGCATGGCGCATGGCCTAGGCTATGGGCCGACCTCGTTGAGATATTACGAGGACCGACAGTGGCTGAACCCGTTTTCGACCAATGCCGATTTCACCGCCGACAGCTACAACCAGCTTGATGCCCGCTCCAGCTTCTTCACCTATGCCTATTCGACCAGCCCGGGCATGGCGATCAACATGGAGAATGTCGGCGCCAAATATCCCAATGCCTTCAGGGACGCCGACGGCGACTATCTCTCGGGCGACGTGAACTACAAGCTGACCCTGCCCAAGGATATCCCGGCCAAGATCTTCTGGTCGGTGACGGTCTACGATCCGGTCACCGGATCGGGCCTTGACAACGGCCAGCCGTTCCCCTCGCTCAACACCATGGACAAGCCGGTCCAGAATGCCGACGGCTCGACCGATATCTATTTCGGGCCGAAGTCGCCGGGTGAGGGGAAGAACTGGATCGCCACGATTCCCGACCAGGGCTTCTTCACGATCCTGCGCCTCTACGGCCCGACCAAGGCCTTCTTCGACAAGAGCTGGAAGCCCGGCGATCTGGAGAAGGTCAAGTAATCCACGGTCTGCCAATCGGCGCCCGTCGCTTCATTTCCCTGGGAATTTCTTATGGTCACCACCACAACCCATCGCCCGATCCTGGCCGTGACCGCGATTGCCGCGATCCTTGCTGTTCGCCAAGCAGCGGCAGAACCGGTACGGATCTCGCCCGCCTGGGCCACCTCCATGCCCGCCGGCCCGGTTTCAGGCACGCGGATCACCGCCGACTATGCAAAGCTCGTCGTCAGCGATGCCTATTTCTGGGCATGGCCGATGGTCAACATGTTCAATCGGCGGCTGGCCTTTTCCAAGATTCCGCAGCGGATCTATTCCGGTGCCGCCCCGATGGCGCCGATCAACAGCCTGACGATGCTGACGGACTATATCGAGCCGGATGAGCGGCTGGTGGCCTGCCCGAACCAGGACGTGGTCTATGGCGCAGGGCTGCTGGGGCTCGACCAATCGCCGGTTGTCATTCAGGTCCCAGACTTCAAGGATCGCTTCTGGGTCTATCAGGTCGTCGACCTCAGGACCGACAGCTTTGCCCAGCTCGGCAAGATGTATGGCACGCAGCCGGGATTCTACCTGCTCGTCGGGCCGAACTGGCAGGGGGAGGTTCCCAAGGGCATCACCAAGGTTTTCCGCGCCTCGACCAACACCGCCAACGTCATTCCGCGCGTCTTCCAGGACGATACGCCTGAGGACAAGGCAGCCATCCAGGAGGTGCTGAAGGGCATCACGCTCTATCCGTTGTCGGAATTCGACGGCACGATGAAGTCGGTCGACTGGAGCACGGTCAAGAAGGTGCCGGCCTCCGGTGACGGATCGGCGGAAACGCAATGGGTGGTGCCGGAGAAATTCATCGACGAGTTGCCGCTGGTTCTCGCCGATGCGCCGCCCTTGCCGGGCGAAGAGGCGCGCTACGCCCAGGTGCTTGCGGTCGCTGAAGCGGCCAAGGCCGACCCGGCTATTCGCAAAGCGGTGGACGAGGCGGCTGTGGAGGCAGAGGAGCGGCTGGTCAAGCCGCTGTTCCAGTTCCGCAACTACGGCCTGCCCTTGACGCACAATTGGACGACGACGTCGAACAACGCGGCGTTCGGCACGGACTATTACACCCGTACGGCCGTCGCCAAGTCGAACATCTTCGTCAACGCGCCATCCGAGACCAAGTATTTCTACCAGGATCTCGATCAGGCGAGCGCACGCCTGAACGGCAAGAACAGCTACACCGTGACCTTTGCCAAGGGCGAAGCACCTGCGGTCAATGGATTCTGGTCGTTGACGCTCTACAACGAGCACCACTTCTTCGAGCCGAACGATATCAAGCGCTATTCTCTCGGCACCAAGAACAAGTCACTGAAATACAATGCCGATGGATCATTGACGATCTACGTCCAGTCCGAGCCGCCGAAGGAGGACCTTCGCGACAACTGGCTGCCGGCGCCGGAGGACGGGGATTTCTCGCTCTACATCCGCGCCTACTGGCCAAAGCCGACGGTTGTCGACGGCACATGGACGCCGCCGGCGGTCGACAAGGCGGGATAGAGCCTTTCCAGGAAAAGTGCGAAGCGGTTTTCCGTCGGGAAATGCGCAAAAACAAACAGATAGAGCGTTTCGGCGACGCCGTTTGGTCCGAACGCTCTAGAGGCGCTGTCGCTCTTGGTAGCGCGTTCAGAACGCGTTGCAGAAGGGCGGCATGTCGGCTACAACGGGCGAAATGGTCGGGCGCTGTCCGGCCACGTAAGCGTTAACGTCACTCAACGCGTATGATCGAACGGCTCTCATGTTTCGATCTGCGCGACTGTGTCCTGCGGATCGAGATTTGCGAGCCCCCAGAGGATACAGATGGACAACAGCCAACCCTCTTTCCACAGTGCTTCCACCCCAAGGATCGAGCGTGTGCGTCACGATCTCAAGCGACGCACGCTCACTGTTACCGATGTCGAGCGGATCACGCCCGGCATGCTGCGCATCACGCTCTCTGGCGATGACCTTGCCGATTTCGTCAGCCTTGGCGCCGATGATCACGTCAAGATCCTGGTGCCTTCAGCCGAGGGCACGGAGGAGCGGCGGGACTATACGCCGCGCCGCTACGATGCCGCCGCCCGCACGCTGGTGCTTGATTTCGCGCTGCACGAGGCCGGGCCGATCACGGAGTGGGCAATGAACGCGCGCCCGGGCGATGGCTTGAGCGTCGGCGGCCCACGCGGCTCGGCGGTTATTTCCAACGTCGAGCGCTGGCTGCTGATCGGCGACGAGACAGCGCTGCCGGCGATCGGTCGGCGGATCGAGGAGGCCACTGCCGGCGCCCGTATCACCAGCATTGCCGCCGTCGCTGACGCTGCCGAGCAACAGGCGTTCGAGACGAAGGCCGACCTGACGTGCCACTGGGTCTATCGCCCCTTGCATCAGGCGACCGACGCCTCGGCGCTTCTCGCCATCCTTAGCTCTGTCGTCATCGAGCCCAACACTTTCGTCTGGGTCGCGGCCGAAGCCTCGGTGACGCGGGCGATCCGCGCGCATCTCACCGAGGAACGTGGCTATCCGCTCTCCTGGATCAAGGCATCGGGATATTGGGTCAAGGGCAAGGCGGATAGCACGGAGAAGTTTGAGTAACCGCCACGGGGCGGGCCGTTCGCTTGAAGCGCGCCGCGAGCTCCGGGGTGTGCTTGCCGCGCTTTAAGTTCCGGGTTTTTCACATGTCGTCATTGCAAAACCGCAGCGCATTTTTGCGCGACATGCATTCGGGAAAGCTGGGTCAGGCGGCGCTGGCGAGCTTGAGGCGAAGCGCATCGAAATCGTGCACAAACCAGAGCGCATTGCCCTTGTTGGTTTCGCGAACGAAGTCGCCAAGCGCCTTGCTGCTTTCAAGCGCCCCAGAGATATCGCCGACGATGGCGCATTTCATGCGGTAGTTCACGAACTTCTGGAAGACCTCGCCGGCGACGCGCGTGCTGAGGTTGAGGAAATCCGGGCCGAGGCGCGTGACCGGGATCGCGAGCATATCGGCACTATGGGCCCAGGCATCGCCAAGAAAATCATTGGCGTCGCCTGCGACCCGCAGCAGGCCGCCTTCGTCTGCGCATCTGAGAACACGCGTATTTCCGATTTCGACGAGCTGTTCCATGGCGAAGGGCATAGCGAGGAAAGACGGAGGTTGCAAGATTATGCCTTACACGTAGTCGCCGGCGACCGACCGTTGATCGGGTCGGCGCCGGCGCCGGCCTCCTCAGCGGCGGCGATGGATCAATTGCGCCAGCAGCGTCAGGATAGCAAAGGCCAGGATGACGATGACGCCGGGATAGAGCATGGCGAGTTGCGTGCCGGGCATGATCGCGGCGGTGACGACGGCAAGTCCGCAGGCGCCGCCGACCTGCAGCGAGCTGTTGAGCAGTCCGGCGGCCAGCCCCTGTTCCTCGTCTGCGACACCACTGGTCCCGACGACCATCAGCGCCGAGATGCTGAGCGCAAAGCCAATGCCCCAGAGCAGCGATGCCGGCAGCAATACGGTCCACAGGTCAGGCGTCGGGCCGATCCGCAGCATCAGGAGATAGCAGGGCACGAAGGCCACAAGTCCAACCATCAACACGCGACGGACGCCGAAACGGTTCATCAATGCCCCCAGTTTCGGCCCGAGGATGACCACCATGAGACCGGCCGGCAGGAGCATCAAAGCCATATGTATCGGTTTCCAACCCTGGAGGTTCTGCAGATAGAGAGCGATCAGGAATTGAAAGCCCATCGCGCCGCCATAGAGCAGGGCGGCGCTGACATTGGCGGCTACTAGGCCGCGGTTGCGAAAGATGCCGAGCCGGATCAGCGGCTGCTCGACATGGTGCTCGATCAGCAGGAAAGTGATGAGCAGCAGGGCGGAGAGCGCAAGGCCACCGGTCGTGCGCAGCGAGGTCCAGCCGGCATCGGCCGTCGAGGCGACGGTGAAGACGAGCAGCAGCATGCCGGCGACGAGGGTGACCGCGCCGCCGACATCCGGCCGCAGGCGCTCGGCGCGCGGCGCATCCGGCGGCAGGAAGCGCAAAGCAGCCAGCATCAACAGCACCGCGATCGGCGCCGGCAGCACGAAGATGTAGCGCCAGTCCAGCCCGGCGAGCAGCCCGCCGACGAGCAGGCCGGAGGAGTAGCCCGAAGCCTCGAAGAGGTTGAAGATGCCGAAAGCCTTGTTGCGGTGGGGGCCTTCCGGGAAGGTCGTGGTCAGCAACGACATGGCCGCCGGTCCGGTGAAACCTGCGGTCATGCCCTTGATGAAGCGCGAAACGATCAAAAGGATCGGGTCGTTGGTGACCATGCCGAACAGCGACACCACGGCAAAGACACCGAGCCCGACGACCAACACACGCCTGCGGCCGAACAGATCCGCACAGCGCCCGCCCAGAAGCAGGAAGCCGCCGAAGGCGAGGATATAGGCGCTGACCAGCCATTGTGCGGTGGCTGCACTGATACCGAACTCATGCTGGATTTCGGGGATCGCTACGGCAATCATCGAGATATCGAGCCCGTCGAGCAGGATCACCCCGCTGAAGATGAAGAGCGCTACCCAAAGGCGCGCCGGCCAATGCAGCGCGTCGTTCTGACCGGGCGCAAGGGCAGCGCTATCTGCCCGCCCATCGCTCGGGGTCAAGCCAACTGACATATGTTCACTCCATGGAAATTTGGGCGCCGCGAGACGGAAATCTGCGGTCCCGATGGCTTCGATCATCAATGCTTTCGATCATCACCGATTGATCGCTCATTGAAAAACAAGTAGTTCTCGATGCATTGTTAAATGGAGCTTGAAGATCCATGAGCCGAATGCTGCCAGGAACCCGCGCGCTCAGAACCTTCGAGGCTGCCGGTCGCCATCTCAATTTCACCCGTGCGGCCGACGAAGTCGGGCTGACGCCGGCGGCGGTCAGCTACCAGATCAAGGAAATCGAGGATCAACTCGGCCTCGTGCTGTTCACCCGCACCAGCCGCAGCATCCAGCTGACGCCGGCCGGCGCCGTGGTGTTCGAGGCAGCGGTCCAGGCGCTCGAGACGCTGCAGCGGGCGGTCGGCCGTGCGCGCCGGATGGCGCGCGGCGCCCAGCAGTTGCGCGTGTCGCTCAGCCCGCGTTTTGCCACCAACTGGCTGTTGCCGCGGCTGTCGCAATTTCGTGCCGCCAACCCGACGATCGAGCTGACATTCGACATCAGCGACGAGGTCAGGGATTTCGACGCCGACGATGTCGATATCGCCATCCGCTTCGGCTCCGGCCGTTATGCGCAGACGCGGTCTGAGCGCCTGTTCGAGGCGGTGATCGCCCCGGTCTGCAGCCCGAAGCTGATCGCTGCCAGCGGACGGCCGAAGACGCCACGCGATCTCTTCGCTCAGACGCTTTGCCATGTCGAATGCTATACCGAAGGCATGCTGTGGCCGAACTGGCGCATGTGGATGGCGGCTGCCGGCATCGATGATTTCGACGACAGCCGATGCGTGGCCTTTACCGACACCAGCCATGTGGTCGAGGCCGTTATCGATGGTGGCGCTGTCGGCCTTGTCGATCTCGCGATGATCCGCAACGAACTTGCCGAGGGACGGCTGGTGCAGCTGTTCGACATCGGCGTCAGCGTCGCCGAGGACTATGCCTATCACCTCGTCTATCCCGAAAGCTCTGGCCAGGATCCGCGGGTTCTGGCGTTTTGCGACTGGATGCTGGGCGAGGTTGGCCAGGGAGCGAAACCGGCGGCAATTGCCTCCGTAGCAGCCGGCTGACGCTGCTGCCTCGACAGGTGCTTTCGCCCGGTTCTCCTCGTTGCGCCACCCGCAAAAGAAAAACGCCGCGTCTCGTCGAGAGGCGCGGCGTCTTGCTGCCGAGGTCGTTGTAGCGGTATTTGCGCAGGAAGCAGCTTGCGCGATCGAAGGGATCACGAGAGGAGGGCGGCAAGGCGCCACCCTCCCGCGGCTTCAATATTCCTGGCTGGTCGGCCGGAACAGGATCTCGTTGATGTCGACATCCTCCGGCTGGCTCATGGCGTAGACCACGGCGCGGGCAAAGCTGTCGGCGGGGATGGCGATACGCTCGTAGAGCGCGCGGACATTCTCGGCGACATCAGTCTCGGTGACGCTGTCGGGCAGTTCGGTCGCGACCGCCCCCGGCGAGATGATGGTGGTGCGGATATTGTAGGGTTTCACCTCCTGCCGCAGCCCCTCGGAAATCACGCGTACGGCGTGTTTGGTGGCGGCATAGACGGCACCGCCGGGGCCGACCTTGTGGCCGGCGACCGAGGAGACGTTGATGATGTGGCCGCTCTTCTGCTGCTTCATGTGAGGAAGTGCAGCACCGATGCCGTAGAGCACGCCCTTGAGGTTGACGTCGATGGTGCGGTCCCAATCCTCGACCTTGCAGCGCTCCAATGGCGAGTGCGGCATCAGCCCGGCATTGTTGAGCATGACGTCGATGCGGCCATGGAGCCGGACGGCGTGATCGACCAGGCGCTTGACCTCCTCGAACGACGTTACGTCGGTCTGAACGGCAGCTTGCTTGCCGAGCGATAGCTCGTCGGCAAGCGCCCGCAGCCGGTCGATGCGGCGCGCGCCCAGCACCAGCCTGGCGCCGTCACCGGCAAGCCGCCGCACCGTCGCTTCGCCAAGGCCGCTGCTGGCGCCGGTGATGACGACCACCTTGTCCTTGATATTCTCTGTCATTGTTGCCTCTTCTTCAGCGGCCGACGCGCGCCTGCAGGTGGGCCGGATAACGATCGCCCTCGATGGTGACCTTGGCGAGCGCATCGTCGATTTCGCCGCGATCGTCCGAGGTCAGCCGTACGGCCGCGGCGCCGATGTTTTCCTCGAGCCGGGGCAGCTTGGTGGTGCCGGGGATCGGCACGATCCAAGGCTGTTGCGCCAGCAGCCAGGCGAGTGCTACCTGCGCCGGCGTTTTTCCCTTGCGGGCAGCGATCTGGCCCAGGAGATCGACCAGCGCCTGATTGGCCTTGCGCGCCTCCGGCGTGAAGCGCGGCACGACATTGCGGAAATCCTTGGCGTCGAAGGTGGTGTCGGCGTTGATGGCGCCGGTCAGGAACCCCTTGCCGAGCGGGCTGAAGGGTACGAAGCCGATGCCGAGCTCTTCGAGCAGCGGCAGGATTTCGGCCTCCGGTTCGCGCCACCACAGCGAATACTCGCTCTGGAGTGCAGCGACCTTCTGTTCCGCATGGGCCTTGCGGATGGTCTCGGCGCCGGCTTCGGAAAGGCCGAAATGCCTGACCTTGCCTTCGCTGATCAGCCGCTGCACCGTGCCGGCCACGTCCTCGATCGGCACATTGGGATCGACACGATGCTGGTAGAAGAGGTCGATGACGTCCGTCTTCAGGCGCTTCAGTGCCGCATCGGCGACCTTGCGGATCTGATCCGGCCGGCTGTTCATGCCGCTCTGGCCACCTTGGTTGTCAAAGTCGAAACCGAACTTGGTGGCGATCACCACCTTGTTGCGCATCGGCGCGAGCGCCTCGCCGAGCAGTTCTTCGTTTTGGTAGGGGCCATAGGCCTCGGCGGTGTCGAAGAAGGTGACGCCGCGCTCGAACGCGGTGCGGATGAGGGCGATTGCCGCTTGCTTCTCCGTTGCCGGGCCATAGCCGTAGCTGAGGCCCATGCAGCCGAGGCCGAGGGCGGAGACTTCAAGGCCGCTTTTGCCGAGTGTGCGCTTTTCCATGGGGCTTTTCCTTGTCTCGAATGATGATGTCTTTGGGCTAGAAATGGCGCACACGGCCGGGCTGGCGAGGGCGCTCCGGGAGATGGCGATCAGTCGGCCCTGATTTCGGCGCCATAGTCCGCATCGCTGACCTTCTCCATCCAGTCGACGACCTTGCCGTCGAGGGCTTCGGCGATCGCGACATGGGTCATGGCGGCGGAAGGCGAGGCGCCGTGCCAATGCTTCTCGCCCGGTTCGAACCAGACGATATCACCGGGGCGGATTTCCTCGACCGGACCGCCTTCGCGCTGGACGCGGCCAAGGCCGGATAGGACGATCAGTGTCTGGCCGAGCGGATGGGTGTGCCAGGCGGTGCGGGCGGCGGGCTCGAACGTGACGGTGGCGCCACCGACGCGGGCAGGGGACGAGCCGTTGAAGGGGGCATCGATGCGCACCGTGCCGGTGAAATAATCCGCCGGTCCCTTGGCCGAGGGCTGCGAGCCGCTTCGTTTGATGTTCATGGCGTCGATCCTTTGCAAATGGCGACGCGGCCGTGGTCGGGCCTGACGTCGTCGCTGTCGTCACTACAGCGCCGCGCGCCTTATTGGACGCGCAAAGGTCGCTGTAACACTTTGAATTGCTGCGTGTTTTTATCCCTAGATTGAATAGGATCTCAGGAAACATGCAGCAGCAATTTAGGGCGTGGGATTGATCAGGATTAGATGGTAAATATCGCACGAGCTTATGAGGGGAATTCATGAATGCCGCGCCAGCCGATCAATGACCTCATCGCCTTCCTTGCTGTAGCAAGGGAACGGAGCTTTACGAAGGCGGCAGCGCAGCTCGGGGTCTCACAGTCGGCGCTGAGCCACACCATCCGCGGGCTCGAGGCGCGGCTGGGCTTGAGGCTCCTGACGCGCACGACCCGCAGCGTCTCGCCGACCGAAGCTGGCGAGCGGCTGCTGGTGTCGATTGGGCCGCGCCTGGATGAGATCGACCAGGAACTGGCAGCGCTCAGCGCGTTTCGCGACAAGCCGGCGGGTACGATCCGCATCACCGCCGGCGAGCATGCGGCCGATCGCATCCTCTGGCCGGCGCTGGAGCGGCTCTTGCCTGATTATCCGGATGTTCATGTCGAGGTGATCGTCGACTACGGCCTGACCGATATCGTCTCGGAGCGCTACGACGCCGGCGTGCGCCTCGGCGAGCAGGTGGCCAAGGACATGATCGCCGTGCGCATCGGGCCCGACATGCGCATGGCGGTGGTCGGCGCACCCGCCTATTTCGCCACACGGAAAATGCCGCTAATGCCGCAGGACCTGACGGAGCACAATTGCATCAACTTGCGCCTGCCGACCCATGGCGGCATCTATGCCTGGGAATTCGAGAGGCAAGGCCGCGAGGTGAAGGTGCGGGTCGAGGGCCAACTCGTCTTCAACAACATCGCGCTCAGGCTGAACGCGGCCCTTGGCGGGCTGGGCCTGACCTACCTGCCTGAAGATGCCGTCGCGCCCTATCTCGCCTCGGGCCAGCTGGTGCAGGTTCTGGAAGATTGGTGCCCGCCCTTTGCCGGCTACCACCTCTATTACCCGAGCCGCCGGCAAACGTCGCCCGCATTTGCATTGATTGCCGACGCGCTGCGGTATCGGGGTCCGCGTCACAAGTCATTCCAGCAGGCGTGATCGTTGAAACTTTTCAAGAGCTACACGCAAAGAGCGCCCGTTGCCGGACGCCCTAAGGTTGCCTCAATGCCTTACGATTGGCAGCGGTGCCCAAAAGCAAGCAGCCACGTTCACGTTATCAATTTTTCGGCGATTCCAAGATTAATGAAGGGTTAATCCACCGAATTATTTGATTGCCGGTGCAATCCAGGCGACAGCGCCGATAGTATTTCGCCCGTTTCCATTAGAAAGCCGCAGTTGCTCGCTTTTCTCCTGCGCGCAAACTCGTGTTGAAGCCGTTGCAGCGCAGCCTGTTGGGCGCTGCTATAAACGGCGTCCTTCCGCGCTTGGCTTGGTAATTCCTGTTAAACATAAGGAGATTGCTATGAAAACGGAGATTGCAATTGGACTGACGCTGGCGTTCTCGACCCTCCTTGCAACCGGTGTGATGGCCCAGACCAAATACGGTTCAGAAGCCGGCTGGGACATTCTCGTGAAGGACAACATGGGGCCAGGATGCTTGATCACAAAATCAAACGCAGACGGTACACAAGTTCAGATGGGCATCGATGCAACGGCCGCGCTGCGTGGCTACATGGCGCTCTACACCAAAGCTGATGCTAATGTTGCTGCAAACGAAAAGCTTGCGGTCCTGTTCGATGTCGATGGCCAGCAGTTCAGCGGCGAGGCGAAGGGCCAAGCCATAGACGGCTATCGCGGCGCGTTCGTATGGGTCAACAATGCTGACTTCATCTATGACCTGGCCAAGAAGAAGGCTGTGACGATTACGCCCCAGGGCGGCAATCCCATTGTCGTAAAATTGGCCGGAACCGACGCAGCCTTCAAGGCCCTGAGGGCTTGCCAGGCCGCTCAGTAATCACGCCCTGACAAGCTCGAATGGACCGCGAGCGGGAGCGTGGTGCATCTGCGCATTGATGATGTCGCGTGCGTTGCTACAGCGCCGCGCGTCTTATTAGACGCGCAAAGGTCGCTGTAGCACTTTGAATTGCTGCATGTTTTTATCCTTAAATCGAATAGGATCTAAGGAAACATGCAGTAGCGCATTCCCGGCATTCCAAACTTACCGCCTGATGGCGTTTCGACCTATTCCCGAGCCCCGGTGCTGAGTGGTTGGTTCCGACGAACCGTTCCGCTCAGGGCGGAGCGCGCGACTTGCTCTCCCTCATTCCGGCCGTGTACCGGCATCCAGCGACTTGGCGGCTGTCAGGTCAAAAGACCTTTCAGCCCAAGGACTTGGGCTGGCTGGATTCCGGCACAAGGCCGGAATGAGGGAGTTTTTAGGCAGTCAGTGGATTTAGATCTTTCCGCATCACAGATGACTTTGCGTCCGCAGCTCCGCTGCGGCACCCTCAGCCTTCCCGCCGGATCGTCGGTTCGGGCGAACCCTTCCACTCGAAGGTGATCGTTTGGCCCTGGCGGATGTTCTGGATGACGGCGGGGCGGAAGACGGCGATGCATTCGCCTGAGAGGTGACGGGCGGAGGGGTAGATCAGGCCGTTGCCGCCTTCCGCGTAGACAGTGGCGGCGAGTGCCTGACCGGCCGGATAGGCAAGGGTCGGGTCGGAGTCGAGATAGGTAGCATCGGTTTCGCCGCGGACATCGTGGAAACGGCAGGTGAAGCCGGCGATCAGCTCGCGGTAGGCGCCGATGTCTTGGAACATACCGGCGTCGGCAAGCGCGCGGGTGCGGTGATAGACGATCTCGGCCTGGCAGGTTTCGAGCGCGGTGTCGCCGAAGGCGCAGTACCAGGCGCCGCGGTCCTCGTTGTTGAAGCGGTTGCCCGGCGGGCGGGCGTGGCAGAAGGCGGCGTTGATCAGCGACCAGCCGTAGCCGAAGGATTCGTTCAGAAGCTCCGCCGGGTTGACACCGGCGGGTAGCGCCAGCGGGCTCAGCCGCGCGGATGTCAGCGCCTCCAGCCGGTTGAGGATCTCGATGTCGTCCTCGTCGTCGCAGAGCGGCTTGACGGCCGGCTCGTCGATATAGGCGGTCGAGATCAGCCGGATGGTGGCCGGATCGGTAAAATCGATCTCGGCGATCATAGGCCGCCGCGCAGGCCATCGAGATAGCGGCGCACCTTCATCATCGCGGGTATGCCGCCCTCGATCATCAGGTCGACCGGCGACTGGCCGTCGAAGACCGGCCCGGTGTTGACCGCCTTTGGCCATTGATAGGTCAGCGGTCCGTTGAAATAGAGCCGCAGGCCCTTGAAGATGCCGACGATCAGGCTGGCACGCATGCGCTTGTCCTGGTCGAGCTTGCCCTTGAAGTCGCCGGCCTTCATCCGGTTCCAGGTGGCGATCGGCACGTCGAAGAGCTGCGACGCTTCCCGGTTGGTCAGCTTCCACAGGTCGCAGGCCTTCACCACCGCCCTGACGATGACGGCTTCCTCATGTCTTGCCGCGTCGCGGTCGGGGGCAAGAACCGGCTGTGCGCTGGGCATGAACGTCTCCTATGAAATCCCGTGCCGTATCATATGATATAAAATGGGGGTTTTGAGCTGGAAGTCAAGGGGAGGTGTGGTGTCCGACAGCGACGCGTGGCCGGGTGGGTTCTCGCCGGGCTCTCGCAGTTTTGCCACTCACTGCTGTCGCAGATTGGCCCCTCACCCTAACCCTCTCCCCGCAGGCGGGGAGAGGGGACGCGGTACAGAGTGGGTTGCAACTCGGCGATCCCTCTCATGGTGATCGGGAGGCTTTGGTATGGCGCGATGTGAATGGGTAGGGCGCCGCGGGTTTCCTTCTCCCCGCATGCGGGGAGAAGGTGGCCGGCAGGCCGGATGAGGGGCAACGCGCTTCGCCGCGTTGGCAATAGCGTGCTCTCACACATGCGGGCCCAGCAGCGAAAGATCGGCTTCGCCAAGTCGGTCCTTGGCGCTGCGCAGCTGGTGCCAGTAGGGATAGATGACCGGCGGCAGACTGACGGCGTCGAGCAGTTCGCGCTCCTCATCGGTAAGCTTGAGGCTTGCGGCGGCAAGGTTGTCGCGGAACTGCTCCTCCCGGCGACCGCCGATGATGACGGAGGTGACGCCCTTGCGGTCGATCAGCCAGGCAAGGGCGATCTGGGCTGGCGAGACGCCGCGCTCGCCTGATATCGCTACCAGCATGTCGACGATCTTCCACAGCCGTTCTTCGTCGCGGATCGGCGGCTCGTTCCAGCCGGCGAGCTGGCGGGTACCCTCCGGCGTCTGGTTGCGCCGGTGCTTGCCCGACAGCAGGCCGCCGGCAAGCGGGCTCCAGACGAGCACGCCGAGGCCCTGGTCGATGCTGATCGGCAGCAGTTCGTATTCGGCCTCGCGGGCTTCGAGCGTGTAGTGGATCTGCTGGCTGACGAAGCGGTGGCGGCGGTCGAGCGCGCTGATGCCGAGCGCCTTCATGATGTGCCAGCCGGAATAGTTGGAGCAGCCGATGTAGCGCACCTTGCCGTGGCGAACGAGCGTGTCGAGCGCCTCCATCGTTTCTTCGAGCGGCGTCTGGCCGTCCCATTCGTGCACTTGGTAGAGATCGATGACATCGGTCTTCAACCGCCTGAGGCTCGCTTCGCAGGCGGCAATCAGGTGGTGGCGGGAGAGGCCGCCGTCGTTCGGGCCCGGCCCCATGTTGAAACGCGCCTTGGTGGCAACCAGCACGCCGTTCTTGCGCTTGCCGGCGAGGATGTCGCCGATAATTTCCTCCGAGCCGCCGGTGGAATAGATATCGGCGGTGTCGATCAGGTTGACGCCGGCATCGAGGCACATGTCGACATAGCGGCGCGCCTCGTCGAGACCGACATTGCCGACCTGCGCGAACTTGCCGCCGCCACCGATCGTCATCGTTCCCATGGTGATCGTCGAGATTTTCAGGCCGGAGCGGCCAAGCAGTCGGTATTCCATCTGGCTTTCCTCTTCCCTGTGGTGTCGGCCTTTGCTGTTGGGTGACAAATTAGGGGCGGAGCGAGGCGGAACAAGGTGACGGTGCGGATGAGGCGTCGGCTCCGCGTCGAACGGGAGAACGTCCGCGCGTGCGGCGCCGCAATGCTACTTATAATAGATGCATCGCTTGATCGGGCAATGCCTTGTATCATGGCGGGCGGAGAGGCGTTGGAAGGGCGGGCAATGAGCAATCACTATTGTCTCGGCCGGATCGATTTCGGCGTGGGCAGTTCGGCCTTCTGGTGCCTCGATACGCCCGGAACGCTGGTCGTTTTCCTGCACGGTTTTACCGGCGCCGCGGAGGCGACGTGGCACAATGCCAGTGCCTATATCCGGCGGGATGCGCTTTTTTCCTCTGCGGACGTTCTCTTCCTCGGTTATGACAGCGTGCGCAGCCGGGCGCGTGTGATCAGTCGCTGGGTGCTCGATCTGTTTCGCAAGCTGCTGGCCGAGCCGGCCGAATTTTCCAATCGCTACATCTATTACGGAGCGCAGCGGCAGCCCTTCATCTACGACCGGGTCGTCGTGGTGGCGCATTCGCTGGGTGGCGCGATCATGCGGCAGGTGGCGCTGGATCTCGCCCGCGCCAACGACGCCTATGCGGATCACATCCAGCTTCTGCTCTTTGCGCCTGCTCACAAGGGATCGAACGCGCTGCACAACGCGGGCGGGATGATGGTGGGGCACGGGATACTGGCGGCGCTGCGATGCGGCCTGCTCTACAAGGCACCGATCCTGGAAGACCTTCGGCCTAAATCGGACTTCATAAGGGATATCGAAGCCGGGACGTTGACGCGGCTGGCGCGGGGCCGACTGCGATGTCTGGTCGCGACCAAGATCACGATCGGCCAGTATGAAAATATCGTCGAACCCGGCGATTTTGCGCAGGATCCGCCGTTCTATACCGTTGATCGTCGCAACCACACGGATGTCTGCAAGAGCGATGCCGGCTATCGCCGGGTACTCGACGACATCGAGGAGTGCCTGCGGTGAGCGACGTGGCAAGCCCCCAACTGTCGCTGGAGAGCTTTGCCGGTTTCGAGCACAATTGCTTCGAGCGGCACGATCTGCGCCTCTACAACTTGCCCGTTGTCGGCAGCGGCTATCTTCTGGCGCGCTGGGCCGCATCCAGACAGGTGCGGCTTGCCTGGCTCGCCTATCTCCAGACGTCGATGCTGCGCTACGAATATCTGGCAAGCCGGGGCGAGATCGAACGGGGCGTGCCGGACGCCGGCATCGTGCGCCTGGCGGAGGCGGAAGCCGCGCGCGGCTCGCCGATGTCGCCTTCTACCGTCCGGCTGGCGCTCATCCTCGCCAGGCGCTCGATGCCCTATTTCAACCTTGACCATGAACTGAGTGAGCTTGGCCCGCTCGATGAAGCGGAATGGACCGAGCTGATCGACACGGCGTTCCGGATCGATATCTTCCTGTGCTCGCGGCCACGCTTTTCCGAGACGTTGCGCGCCTTGCCGCGCTATCCTGAGGCCGATCTCGGGGCCGACGGTTATCTCTTCCTCGTCAATTTTCTGTCGATCCTGGGTTTGCGCTCGGAGCTCAGCGCCGGTTCGCGGGGCTACCTGCAACGCAAGATCAACATCGTGCTGCACTCGCTCGGACTGAATGTCGATGCGCTTCGCGCCGATCTCTACCGGGTACAGGACGAGATCGGCCGCCGGGAAATACCGTCTTCGCGCGCGAGGCTTGAGCCGATCGATGTCAGCATCGCGCTGTTTGAAACCGAACTTCAGGCGGCCTGGGAGCTGGTGCGCACGCTCGAGGTTCTGCAGCCGGCGAAGGCGAGGGACAGCGGCCCGGAAGGCAGCGGGCAGGCCGAGCCGCAACCACAATTCTAGGGTGCGGCGTCCGACGGCGGGCGGCGGTTTCGAGGCCGTTTCAGGCCCCGGCAAGAAAGCGCGCGGGCATGAGATCCTTATAGGGAAACATGTGGAAATAGGGGCGCGCCTCGGCCAGCACGCGGGTCATCGAAGGGCGTTCGAGCAGCCGTTCGAAATAGGCGGAGAGATGCGGATAGGCGTCGGCAAAGGGCTCGACAATTCCGGCATAAAAGAGTGCGGGGGCCGCGGCGCAATCTGCAAGGCTGAAGGCGGCACCGCCGGCAAAGGCGTTGATTGCGAAATGCCGGTCGGCCATGCGATAGGCGACGCCGAGCGTAGCGCGGGCATCTGCGACACCGCGATGGTCGTTCTCGCCCTGGGCGCGCAGCGTGTCGGTGACGATCTTCTGCATCGGCACATGGATGTAGAGATCGAAGAAGCGATCCCAGAGCCGCGCCTGTAGCGCCGCGTCGCTATCCCTGGGGATCAGCGGCTGGCTGCCGGGGTAATGGCGATCGACATATTCGATGATGATGGACGTCTCCGGGATGGTGACATCGCGGGCGCTGTCGCGCAGCACCGGCATCTTGCCGACCGGCCAGAGCTCAGCGAAACGGGCCGCCTCCACGGGATCCAGAAGATCGACCAGGCTCGGCTCGAAGGGTGTATCGTTCTCATAGAGCGCGATCAGCACCTTGTGGCAGAATGAGGCGAGCGGATGCAGATAAAGCGTGAGCGACATGCGGACAATCTCCGATGCTGACGGTTCAGGCGGGCGTTGCGTCCGGTAACCCGGCGCAACGCTGATGGGTCGGATTTTACTGGGGAACTTATGGCAAAACTGATGCACTTATGCAATCAGTTTTTGGAGTGTTGCGAACGCCAAGTGGCGTGCTTTGAAGCACGGTTCGTGTTCCGTTTTTGCCCAAGGCCATTGAAAGCCCAAAAGATGCGCTAGACTTAATAGAAGGCAGGGCGTCGAAACGCACGGCGCTCCGCAACAGGGGAGGATCGCCGATGCGCTGCTTCACGGTAGTTGGGCCTTCGCAGACCGGAAAATCCACGCTGGTGGAAAAACTGGCTGCGCTGGGGGAAAGCTCCAGAAAGGCCACGTCACCTTATGGATTGAACATCACCGAATTCGAGATCGGCAAGGAAGCCTGGTGCGCGCTCGATGCGCCCGGCGGCACCGAGGCGCTCGCGCACGCGCAGCACGCGCTTCTGGCGAGCGACGCCTGCGTGCTCTGCGTCTCGCCGGCGCCGGAGGAGGCGGTGCTGGCAGCGCCCTATCTCAAGGTGATCGAAGCATCGGGCACGCCCTGCATCATCTTCGTCAACCGCATGGACGAGCCGCGCGGCCGGTTGCGGGATGTCATCGCCGCGCTGCAGGACTATTCCAGCCACATGCTGATCCTGCGGCAGGTGCCGATCCGCGAAGGCGACAGGATCGTCGGCAGCTGCGACCTGATCTCCGAGCGGGCCTGGCGCTATCGCGAGGGCCAGACCTCGGCGCTGATCGAGATCCCGGATACGACGCTGGAGCGCGAGAAGGAAGCGCGCACCGAATTGCTCGAACATCTCTCGGAATTCGACGACTGGCTGCTCGAAGAGCTGATCGAGGATCGCGAGCCCGGCAGCGACACGATCTATGCCATCTCCTCGCGGCTGCTCAGGGAAAACCGGATCATCCCTGTTCTCGTCGGCGCGGCGAGCCACAGCAACGGCATCCTGCGGCTGATGAAGGCGCTGAGGCACGAGGCGCCGCCGGTCGACACGCTGCGAAAAAGGCTCGGCGAGGCGAGCAAGGTTCCCGAAGCGAACCTCGCTGCCGTCAGCTTTCATGCCTATCACCGCCAGAATGTCGGCAAGACCGTGCTTGTCCGCGCGCTTTCAAACGGCATCAAACAGGGTGCGGCACTCGGCGGCGGCGGTGTCGGCTCGGTGCAGGACCCGGCGACCGGAAAACCGCTTGCCACAGGGACACCGGAGCCTGGCACGATCTTTGCCGCCGTCAAATCCGACCACCTGCCGGTGCCGGCGCTTCTGACCGGCACTGCCGCATCCGAGGCGCCTGACTGGACGGTGCCGCCGACGCCGATGCTGGAGCGCATCCTGGTGCCCGACAGCGAGCGCGACGAGACCAAGCTTTCCGGTACGCTTGCGAAGCTGGCGGAGACCGATCGCAGCCTCAAGGTGATGCAGGAGGAGGGCACAGGCGCGCAGCTGATCTGCGTGCAGGGGCCGGTGCATCTGCGCGATCTCTGCAAGACGCTGGCCGATGTCTTCCATGTCGGCGTCACCGATAGGCCGCCGAGCCCGACCTATCGCGAGACGGTGCTCAAACCCTCAGACGTGCACTACCGCCACCGCAAGCAGACGGGCGGGGCGGGGCAGTTTGCCGACGTCAAGCTCAGTGTTCACCCCAACCAGCGCGGCGGCGGCTTCAGCTTCAACGAGACGGTGAAGGGCGGCGCGGTGCCACGCAACTTCATCCCGGCGATCGAGGCGGGCGCACGCGAGGCGATGGAGAAGGGGCCGCTCGGCTTTCAGGTGATCGATGTCGGCGTGACGCTGACGGATGGCCAGCACCATCAGGTCGACAGCTCCGAATTCGCCTTCCGGGCTGCTGCCAAGATGGGCGTGCGCCAGGCGCTGTCGCAGGCCTCCGCCGTGCTGATGCAGCCGGTGGTGCGCGTCGAGATCCACATCCCGTCGATCTATTCCGGCAGCCTGGTGCCGGTTGTCTCGACCTTCAAGGGCCAGGTGCTCGGCTTCGACCGCGACGAGGCGGCCAAGGGCTGGGACGTTTTTCGCGCCCTGGTGCCGGGCTCGGCGCTCGACGAGCTGGCGCGGGCGTTGCGTTCGGCAACGCAAGGGATCGGCTACTTCTCCAAGAACTTCGACCATTTCGAGGAGCTCTACGGCAAGGAGGCCGAGGCGGTGATCCATTCTCATGGGACGGCGCAGGCTGGGTAGGTCGCGCACGGACCAGGCTTTCGCTCCGGCATAGTCCTCGGCGGCCCATGCGGCGAGGCTCCGGGCCGCGCCAGGCAAACGGTTCGGCAAACTGGCCGGCTTGTCTCATTTTTCCCATCAAATTGGGTGTCCGGGCTGGAGACAGGCGGTTTTCCTCCTACTTCAAGTCGTTCAGGCCGGATTGGGCAACGAACAGTGAGAGGACGACACAATGGCCAAGAATACGATCTGCCTATGGTACGACAAGGACGCGGAGGAGGCGGCCCGCTTTTATGCCGCGACCTTTCCCGACAGCGCAGTAGGCGCTGTGATCCGTGCGCCTGGAGATTATCCGGATGGAAAACAGGGAGATGTGCTGGTCGTTGAATTCACGGTTGCGGGTGTTGCCTGTATCGGCCTGAACGGTGGCTCCACGTTCAAACACAGCGAAGCCTTCTCCTTTCAGATCGCAACCGACAGTCAGGAAGAAACCGACCGCTACTGGAACGCCATCGTCGGCAACGGTGGCAAGGAAAGCGAATGCGGCTGGTGCAAGGACAAATGGGGCCTGTCCTGGCAGATCACGCCGCGCGTGCTGACCGATGCGCTCGCCATAGGCGGTGCTGAGGCCAAGCGTGCATTCGACGCGATGATGACCATGAGGAAGATTGACGTGGCGGCGATCGAAGCGGCGCGCCGCGGCTGAGACCATCCCTTTCGCGGGCGACGCGCCTGGCGTGAAGCGCGCCGGGCGGCGCGAGCTGGTCAGATGGTTGCTCTGTCCTTCCATCCACCTTCAGAGGACCGCGCGAGCGCAACAGGCGCCTGCGGCCTCACCAGCCGCGGCAAATGGCGGCTCTGCGTAGACGCAGCCGGCTACCTCAACACAACGGCCTACAATCTGGCTTTCAGCCACGGCAGCCGAGGATGCCGGGTCGTGGCCATGGCGCGCAAGTCCTCCGCTGTCGGGCCGGAGGCGCGTTCTTTCCAAAAGAAGGCAGGACTAGGACGGACGCATTGGTGCCGCCGTTTTGGCAGGGCCAGGTCCAAACCGACGCCTGGCAAGAAGCTGCCAGCCACCACGCGCCAGCAGCAGGGGGCTTGCCGCGCGCAATCGTCTGGCGTAAATATCGCCCATCGCGAAAAGCGACTGCTTCCCTTGATCCGCTCAGTGGCGGAGTAAACAGGTGGACGAATTCACGTCCAGGCGGTCAAGCACACGCCATCCGTACGCCTGACGTATGGATCGGCCAGCGGTTCCCAGAACATCAAACGCCTGACCTCTGTCGGGCCTTATCGTGAGCTCATGGCGCCTGGCGGCGTCCGCATGCTTGCGTCCATCGGAACCTGTCATGACCAGACCCCTCATCGTCATCTTTACTGCCATTGTCCTCGATGCCATCGGCATCGGCCTCATCTTTCCAATCCTGCCCTCGCTGCTCAAGGAGGTGACCCACGCCGACAACGTCGCCCCCTATATCGGCATCATGACCGCACTTTACGCGGTGATGCAGTTCATCTTTGCGCCGGTGCTCGGCGCGCTCAGCGATCGGCTGGGCCGTCGGCCGGTGCTCTTGATTTCGCTTGGCGGTGCCGCCATCAACTACCTGTTCCTGGCTTTTGCACCCAATCTCTGGATGCTCTTCATCGGCCGCGCGATCGCCGGCCTGACGAGCGCCAACATGTCGGTGGCATCAGCCTACATCACCGACATCTCGCCGGAGGATAAGCGCGCCCGGCGCTTCGGCCTGTTCAACGCCATGTTCGGTATCGGCTTCATCATCGGCCCAGTGCTTGGCGGCGTTTTGGGCGACACTTGGCTGCGGCTGCCATTCATCGCGGCGGCCGTGCTGAACGGCTTCAATCTGCTGCTGGCGTTCTTCATCCTGCCGGAGTCGCGCGCGCCGAGCCGGGAGAAGATCGATCTTGCAGCGCTGAACCCGCTTCGGCCGCTGCGCTGGGTGTTTTCTGTGAAGAGCCTGCTTTCCCGTCATCCTCACCTTCTTCATCTTCAGCGCCACCGGCGACGCTTATGGCACCTGCTGGGCGCTCTGGGGCAGCGACACCTTTCAATGGAACGGGCTCTGGATCGGCCTTTCACTCGGCGCCTTTGGCGTCTGCCAGGCCCTTGCCCAAGCCTTCCTTCCCGGTCCGGTCGTGAAACTGCTCGGCGAGCGCGCCACCATCCTGACGGGCATCGCTGGCGTTTGTCTTGCGCTTGTTGTCATGGCGTTTGCGACAGAGGGTTGGATGATCTTCGCGATCATGGCGGTTTTCGCGCTTGGCGGCATTGGCACGCCGGCGCTGCAATCCCTGGCGACCCGGCAGGTCGACGAGGACCAGCAGGGCCAGTTCCAGGGCGTGCTGACGTCGGCCGTCAGCCTCGCCTCGATCGTGGCGCCGCTGGCGTTCTCAAGCTTCTATTTCGTCGTCCGGGAGCAATGGCCCGGTGCAATCTGGCTTACGGTCGTCGTCATCTATGCGATCGCCGTGCCCCTGGTTCTCGGTCTGCGGTATGGGCATTCGCTGCCTGACGCCGGCCCAGCGACGTCGTCATCCCGAGGGTGAGATCGCGTCGGCTGCATAGTGGTCGCGGAGCGGTACGGTTGCCCCGTCACGGCCACTCCGCGCCTTAGCCAGCGGAGCCGGCCGGGGCAATCTCGGCATAGCGGCGTTGGCGCTCGTCGATTTCCTGCAGCAGCCAGCCGAGAAAGCTCTTGGTCACCGGTTTGGTACGGAACAGCTCTTCCTGGCAGACGAACTGGTAGGTCTCTGCCGGTTCGTAATAGTGGTCGTGCACCAGGCAGATCTGTCCGGTTCTGAGCTCATATTCGACCATAGTGCGGTCGACGAGGGCGACGCCCTGTCCTTCCTTGACCGCCTCGAGGATGATGTGCTGGTCGTCGAAGATCAGGTCCTGGCGGCTGGGCGAAAGCCGGAGGCCGGAGGAGGCGATCCAGCTCTGCCATTCCTGAAGGCCGCGATAGTGCAGGCGGTTGCCCGAGAGAAGATCGTGCTTGTCGGCCTGCCCCTCCCAAGTGGCTTTGCCGCAGACCGGCACCAGGCGCTCGCGCAAGAGCCGCTGCGAAAACCGGGCGGGTGGCGGGTGCAGGCAATAGTCGATGATGACGTCGGCGGTGCCGGAGGCGGGCGTGTTGGTTTCGAGGTGGGAGAGGTGGATCTGCAGGCCGGGATTTTCGGCCAGAAACTCAGAGATGCGTGGCGCAATCAGCTTCATCGAAAAGAACGGCCCGACCTTGACCCGCAGGATCTTCTGGGTGTTGCGCGGGCGGATATGCTGGACGACGCCTTCGAGATCGTCGAAGGCGCGGTTGCAGGAGGCAAAGAGCAGGGCACCCTCGGGCGTCAGTTCGACGCCGTGCTGCTTCCGGACGAACACGCTGAGGCCGAGATTGTCTTCGAGAATTCGGATCTGGTGGCTGATGGCGCCCTGGCCGATGCAGAGCTCGTTTGCCGCCGCCGTGAGGCTGCCATTGCGCGCCGCCGCTTCGAAGGCGCGCAGGGATTTCAGGCTCGGCAGATCGCGCATGGGTTTCTCCGGAAGGCGGTTCAATCGCTCAAGTATATATGAATTTTTTGGATGGCTGGGATTATTTCTTTGACATTGCGAAGCGCTGCCGCATCCCCCATTGTCGATGAATAATAAAGCGAAAATGCAACAACGATCGGCAGCAAGTTTACGGAATAACAAGCGAAATCCGCATTGGGTGTAACCCGGTGTGCGGCTTTGCGAGCGATATTCCGGGAGGCGCCGAGAAGAACAATAAAGGGAACGAGATGCAAAAGAAGTTCATGAGTGCGGCAGCGATGTTCTTCGCCTGTGCGATGGCTGGCACCAGCCTTGCGGCGGACAAGCTGGCGATCGGCACGGAAGGCGATTATGCGCCCTTCAACTATGTGACGGCGAGCGGCGAGATCAAAGGGTTCGACTACGATATCGGCCAGGCGGTCTGCGCCGAGATCAAGATGGAATGCGTGTGGAGCACCAACGAGTGGTCCGGCATCATTCCCGCCCTTCAGGCAAAGAAGTTCGACGTGATGATCGCCTCGATGGCGATCAACGAGGACCGCAAGAAGGAAGTCGACTTCACCAAGCCCTACTACTTCAACGCCATGCGCTTCATCACCCGCAAGGACCTGGGCTTGGCGCAAGTTTCACCGGAGGCGCTGAAGGGCAAGGTGATCGGCACGCAGTCCGGCTCGGTGGCGGTCGAGGCGCTGCAGGAGTTCTTTCCCGACAGCGAGATAAAACTCTATCCAACGCTCAGCGAAGTGTTTCTCGACATGGCCAACGGCCGCCTCGACCTGATCCTCGAAGGGCAGATGGCGCTGACCGACTGGCTGGCCAAGGACGACAGCGGCTGCTGCGATTTCGTCGGCGACAGCTTCATTCTCGACACCGCCCAGGGCAACGCCATGGCGGTGCGCAAGGGCAACGAGGCGCTGCTTTCCAAGCTCAATTCCGGGCTGGAGGCGATCATGGCGAACGGCACCTACGAGAAGATCCGCAAACAGTATTTCGACTTCGACATCATGGCGCGGCCGAAGAGCACGACCGAATATTTCCGGTGAGGCGAGGGGCTAGAGCAGGATCGTTATTGGCTCATCGAAGCCCCTCATCCGGCCTGCCGGCCACCTTCTCCCCGCATGCGGGAGGAAGGGACATTGCGGCACCCGCTCGCAACCCCAACAGCCGCCAGCCCTCTCAGCTTTCTCTTCTGTCACGACAAGGTGACGGCGTCGCTGCCGCGCCCGCAACGTTCGCAACAGTGAATGAGTGCGCAAGGTGATGCGCGCGTGGCGGCCTCGTTCCCTCTCCCCGCCTGCGGGGAGAGGGTCAGGGTGTGTTGCACGCCTCTCACAAGGAATTCGCGTGTTGTGCGTTGCGCTCAGCGCAGGGCGCGGCAAGCGGTGGGCGCGGCGCCGGGGTGTTCGCGCTTCCCCGGCGCCCGTTTCCTCGATTTTCTCCCAGTCCCAACATGAAAGTGCATGCGATGAGCTTCAAGGTCGCCGTTCTCGAGTTCAACCAGGAAACCAACACGTTCTCGAAGCTGAAGACCGGCTTTAAAGATTTTCAGATGTGCCACTACTTCAAGGGCGCGGCGATCGAGGACAATTGCCGCGGCACCAATTCGGAAATCGGCGGCTTCATCGACTGTTGCGATCGTTATGGCTGGGAGTCGGTCTATACGGTGGCGGCGCGGGCGGAGCCCGGCGGAAGGGTCGACGAGGAAACGCGGCTGCGCTTCGTCGAAGATGTGACGGCGGCGCTCAACGGCGAAAAACTCGACGGCGTCTTCATCGTCTTTCACGGCGCCATGTGCACCGAAACGGCCGACGATGCGCAGATCCAGTTGTTAGAGACGGTCAGAGGCATCGTCGGGTCCGATCTGCCCATCGCTGCCACCTTCGACCTTCATGCCAATTCCGCGCCTGACATGGCCGCGCTGCTGGACATTGCCGTGTCGTTCCGCACCTATCCGCATGTCGACATGGCCGAGTGCGGCCACAAGGCCGGCGCGCTGCTGGAGGCGGCGATGCGCAGGGAGATCACGCCCGCCATCGCCATCCGCCAGCCGCCGATGATCAATGGCTGCAACGACGGCCGCACGACCCATGCCTGCGCCATGACCGAACTCCTGGAGATCGCCGATGCCATCGCTGAGGAGAATGGGATCCTTGCGACCTCCATCAATGCCGGCTTCTACGACGCCGACATCCACAACACCGGACCTTCTGCCGTGATCTGCTACGACAAGGCGCGGGTTGCCGACGCCGATGCCATTGCGCACGCCGAGCGGCTCTGCGACGAGATCTGGCGGCGGCGCGAGCATCAGGACCAGCAATTGCCGCTTGCCGCGCTGCCGGGCGCCATCGCGAAACATTTCGCGGCCAAGCGCGAGCCCGGGCCGCTGGTGATCGCCGATTTCTCCGACAATCCCGGCTGCGGCGCCTACAGCGATTCCACCTGCCTGCTCACAGGCCTGCTGCAGGCGGGTGTCGAAAACGCAGCCTTCGGGGCGATGTGCGACCCAGCTGTGGTGGCCGAACTGATCGAAGCCGGCCTCGGCGCCGAGCGGGAGGTGACGCTCGGCTGCAAGATCGACCCTGCGGTCGGCGGCGGGCCGATCCGGGTGAGGGGCACGGTGCAGGCGATCTCCGATGGCCGGATCATCTTCGAAGGGCCGATGTTCCAGGGCCTGCCGGCGTCGCTCGGCCCAAGCGTGCGCTTCCATGTCTCAGGCATCGACATCCTGATTTCGAGCGAGCGGCAGCAGCTGCTCGACCAGAACCTGTTTCGCGCCGTCGGCATCGAGCCCGCCCGCTACGACATCGTCGTCGTCAAGTCGCAGCAACATTTCCGCGCCGCCTTCGGCCCGATCGCGTCTGATATCATCGAGGTCGACGCCGATGGTCTGAGCACCGCCAATATCGGGGCACGGGCATTCAAACGCGTGCGCCGGCCGATCTATCCGCTGGATAGGGAGGCAGAGATTGTGGCGGCGCGCTAGACCGGGGCGAGTATTGTGATGGCGAGCAGGATGAAAAAGGCGACCATGGTGCCGACAACGAAAAGCGCCATTGTTCGCAGAAGCTCCGGCATCCCGTCAGACGCACCAGCTCCGTCTGCCGACAGGGAGGCGGGTTTCTCGGTAACATCGTGCCAACCGAGCCGTTCGAGCTGACGGCTTATCCTCTCGTGCTCGGCCGCATAGCCCCGGTAACACAGCCAGCCCGGACTGGTGAAATCATAGAATGTCTCGCCGAGGCCGCGAATTTTTGCAAGCAGCCTGGCCGCGCCTTTCCGCGTATATGAGCAGCTCTCATCGTCGGGAGAACGCGCCCAATGTCGTTCAACGAGCAAGCCGTAAAGCGCGTTGCACCCTTCCATTGTCAGGGCGAGGTTTCGGATCTCGGAACTTTGGCAGAGATCGTAATCGAGGCGTTCGTTGCGGCCTTGCAACATGTACTCCGGCAACGATTGATCGTCCTCAAACACGACATCGTCGGGGCCTATCGTCAGCGTGCCCCAACGCCAGTGGACCGGGATTGCCACGGCGGCGCTGGACCAGGCGCGATTATGATCGTTGAGCGGTCGCCGCCAATGAGGGCCTTGGGGCGCAAGGCGCACCCGACCGCGCGTACCATCCGGCAGCCGGACATTGTCGGCGGCGAACAGCCCGTAGTGCCCATAATGCAGAACGGCAACCCCGTGCCGCCGCCCGAAGTCCCTCCATCGCAGTGGTGTCCCGGTCACATCCACAGGCAGCAAATACCCTTCCGGATACACGTCATCTTCGAATGGCCACATGGCTATCGGCACCTCGGCAACCGGCCACTCCTGCGGCAGAAGATCCCACCGGTAACGAGAGCGAGCGCGTTCGTCCATTTAGCAACCAGGGCGTTAGTATTTTGATAAAAGGGGGCGGACAGCGAGCGGTGGCTTGCGACAATTTCAGCCTCGCCTCCTTCCTGCATCGAGCGGAAAAGTCATTGAGTTCGGCTGGAAGGGAGGGCAGCGCCGAGGCCTCGCTCAGCAAGCGCATTGATCTCGCCGCGTGATCCCGTCACCTTCGCTGCACGACGATCGCCAGCCGCGAATCGCCATCATCCCCCAGTCGGCACCCTCGCTCGCACCGCCCACAGTGAACGGTGACGACATTGCATCTGAACCGTGTTATCGTTTCAGCCCAATATAGACGGGGAAAACATGCCGCGCCCACTGTCCATTGGCGCATTTTCCCTGACGCCAAATTGGGTGCGTCCAGAGCGATGACTGGGTCGACTGCCGACGTGTCGATACCGAGATTGGTCAACTCTGGCGACGTGGATTGGTCGAATTCGATCTGCGCAAAACCGGCTACATCAATCGATTCTCGCCTCCCAAGACGACGCGACGATGAAGGCGGAGATCATGAAGCTTCTTGAAGAGGGCTAAAGCGCGTAGCAATCTCTAGGATTCGCTTGCCGCGCTCTAAGTTCTTGTTTTTACGCATGTCGTTATCGCAAAACCGCGGCGCACTTTTGCGCGACATGCGTTAGGCGCCGCCGCCGCTAACCAGAGATGAAGGCCATGACGGGGTTCGAGCATACCGCGTTAACCCGGTTGAGCCAGTTCTTCAGCCCGGCCGCTGCCGCGCATCCTGGCCTCTCCGGCTTTAGCCTCTTGAGCGAGGCGCGACATGCCTTCATCACGCGTCTGGCGCTGGCCGACCTGGCCGAGAAACATCTCGACATGCAGTATTATGTGTGGGACGGCGATACAACCGGCCGGATCATCGTCGACCGGGTGATGCGGGCGGCCGATCGCGGGGTCAGGGTGCGGCTCCTGGTCGACGATCCCTATTACAAGGCCAGTGATCAGGTCAAAGCTGCCCTCGACGCCCACCCCAACGTCGAAATCCGTCTGTTCAACCCGACCAAGAACCGGAGGTGGTCCAGGCTAGACTTCCTTGTCGACTTCCGCCGGGTCAACCGCCGCATGCACAACAAGCTGATGGTGGCCGACAATTCGGCGGCGATCGTTGGCGGCCGCAATATCGGCGACGACTACTATGGCGTGAACACCGTCGCCAATTTTCGCGATCTGGATGTGCTGGCGGTCGGGCCCGTTGTGGACGATCTGTCGGGGGTGTTCGACCGATACTGGAACAGCGCCTCGACGAGGCCGATCGCGACCATCGTCAAGCGCACCTATGGCGCCGCCGATCTCGACGCCATTCTGACCCGCTTGCGCCAGGAGATTGCCGCCGCCGAATACCCCTATCCGATCGACCAGGATCTCGGCGAGCTGGCGACCCGGAGCGCCGAGCTGCGCGACGGTCTCGTGTGGGCGCCAGGGCGGATCATCGCCGACGACCCGGAAGCAATCGCCAGCGGCAAGGCGGCCGACGACGTTACCGCCTTCATTCGCGGGCGGGTCACCGAGTTGAAGGAGGAACTGCTCGTCGAGGCGCCCTATTTCGCCTTGCCCGCCGGGGCGCAGGCGATCGTCAAGGCGCTGCACGAGCGCCATGTTCGGGTGCGCGTGCTGACCAACTCGCTCGCTTCGAACAACCAGATCGCCGCGCATTCGGTCTATGCCAAGACCCGCAGGCGCCTTCTCGAGAACGGCCTGGAGCTCTACGAACTGCGCGCGGACACCGACGCATTCCGGTCAGGCTGGTCGCACCATTCCGGGCGGTCGCGGGCGGCCTTGCACACCAAGGCCATGGTCTTCGACAACAAGGCCGTGTTCATCGGCAGTTTCAACCTCGACCCGCGATCCGCGGTAATCAACACGGAAGCCGGCCTGTATATCGAGAGTTCGGAGCTTGCCTCGAGGCTGACGGCCTATATGGCGACCGGCGTCGCGCCCGCCAACAGCTACCACGTCTTCCTTGATCCTAATGGCGCGATCGTCTGGAAGACGGTGCGGGACGGCGAGATCGTCAGCTACGGCGACGAGCCCGAAACGGGATTCCGCCGGCGGCTCATCGCCGACCTCGTGAAACTCCTGCCGATCGACTCGCAAGTTTGACGCCGATCGCTTTGCGACCGGCGTGCAGCCTGACGTCCCGGCATTGCTGGGCCGTAAACGGCGCGACGACGTGAGCGCGCGCTGAAGCATGGAAGAATCTCCGCAGACGCGCCTCTTAGAGCAGTTGCGTGCCTGTTGGCGCGACGACGGTCCCCGTAAGTACCCATTGGTATCCGCTCACACAGTTGCCAATCGCGCCTCATGCGTCGCCGCCGCTATTTCAGCATGACGACGGCTTCGACCTCGAAGAGCATGGGGTCGATGGCAAGCTTGGGGACGGGGATCAGCGTCTGCGCCGGCAGGGACGCGCCGAACATTTCCTTGACGTTTTTGGTCAGGACCTCGAGCTTGGACATGTCGTGATCGACCACGAAGACCGTGAGTTTGGCGACCTGATCCGGTTTGGCGCCGAGCGCATCGAGGGCGGTGCGCAGATTTGCGTAGGCCTGCCTGACCTGGACGGCAAAGTCGGGCGACAGGGCGCCGGTGCTGTCCTGGCCGCCCTGTCCGGAGATGTAGGCAACCCGGCCTTCACGGGGCACGATCACCGCCGTGCTGTAGCCGTTCGGCGTCGGGTCGTAGAGGTTTTGCGGATTGACGATGGTCAGCTTGAGATCATTCTCATTCGCTGTCGTCGCAGTGGGAACTGCCATGCTCATGATGATTAGCCCTCCGATAAGCAGATGCTTGCTGTCGCGTGACATGATTTTCTCTTGGCTCCGAGAGGACCGTGAGCAACCGACGCTCACGGCCTGCAGGATTGAACTTGAACGCATTGCCGATGCGATTGACTCGTACGTTGTACGATTAAATTGCATCGTACAACGTACGCGTCAATTGGTCAGGATCGACATTCGGCGGATTGTCGGCTTAAAACGACGCTCTGATCAGCAAGGAAAAACGATGGCAGCCAAACGCAGCGGCACTCAGAGCAAACGGCCTCAGCGGAAGGCTGCGTCACTCCAGCCTGTGCAGGAGCCACGCAGTGAAGCGCCGCTCTCCCTGGAACGGATCGTGGCGACCGCCGTAGACCTGCTTGATGCCGAAGGGGTCGACGGATTGAAGATGCGTCGGCTGGCCGATCGCCTCGGCGCCGGCGCGATGAGCCTCTATTGGCATGTCGGCAACAAGGACGAGGTCTTTGATCTGGCGCTCGACGCGGTGCTCGAATATCGCGGGCCGTCGCATAGGGTCGAGGCTCAAGACTGGCGCGGGGACGTCGTTCATATGCTCGAAGACTGGCGCGCCGTCATGCTGCGCCATCCCTGGTCGGCATCGCTATTGCCGCGCCGGGCGCTCGGCCCGAACATGCTCAATCGCCTGGAACTCCTGAGCAGGACCCTGTCGGGAGCCGGTGTTTCGGACGCGGACTTGAACGTCGCGATATGGTCGCTCTGGAACTATGTGATGGGCGCTACCATCACTCGGGCGAGCTTCGACCTCTCGGACGAGGACAGGGCCGCCGGGCAGCAGCGCCTTGCAGGTCTCAGCGAACACTACCCGACGATTGAACGCTCTCGTCTGCTATTGGATAACGACTGGGACGGTGCTTTCAGGAAAGGCCTCGACTTCCTGCTCGATGGCCTCGGCCCGAGACGATGAGCGCGCGACGACACGGTTTCCCGCAACACCGCTGCACGCTTTTGCGCGACATGCATTGATACACGTCGCGATCTTTCAGATTCGCCTTCTGCGCTTTAAGCCCTTGTTTTTACGCATTTCCTGACGGGAAATCGTTTCGCCCTTCCTGGGAGCCGCTAACGGGCCACGGGACAATGGCGGCGTGGGTGACCGAGGCGCGGCAACAGGAACCATACCGGTTGCGCTCAACCGGTAATTCCGATCGTCCTGCGCAGGCCGAAGAAGCGACACGGAGTTGGTCGAGATTTTTTCGGCTTGGCGAATGCGAATTGTCGGAACCGATTGATCTCGCCCGTCCTTGGGTCGGACCAGCGTGAGGAAGAAGCAATGAGAGAGTTGATCCTGAAGATGTCCGTGTCGCTCGATGGCTTTGTCGGCGGGCCCGAGGGCGAAATCGAATGGGTGTTCAGCGGCGATCAAGAGGCCATTGCCTGGTCGGTGGAGACGGTGGGGAACGCCAGCCTACACATCATGGGCAGCCGCACCTTTAAGGACATGGCGGCATTTTGGCCGACCTCCACACAGGTATTCGCGCCGCCGATGAACCGGATTCCGAAGGCCGTCTTCTCAAAACAAGGGCCGGCGGTCCTGAAAGCGGCTGAAGCGACCAGGGCGCTCGAAGATGCCCGGACCGACGCGGGAAGCACGCATTCGGGGAAGCTGCAGCCCGGCGCGGACAGTTGGAGTGAGGCCTATGTGGCGAGCGGCGATCTGGCCGACGAGATCGCCAGGTTGAAGTCCCGGGACGGCAAGCCGATCCTCGCCCACGGCGGCGCCGCCTTCGCGCGCAGTCTCATCGCGAAAGGTCTGGTCGATCAATACGCCCTGCTGGTGCATCCGGTGGTGCTCGGCAGGGGTTTGCCGATCTTCTCTGACGTCGCCCCGCCAAAGCGCCTCAAGCTGATCAGCTCAACAGCGTTTCCGGGGGGCTCGGTGGCGCAGATTTATCGGCCGGCGTGACCACGTCCGAGCATGCGATCCACAACTCCTACTGCATGTTTTTATCCTTAGATCCTATTCGATTTAAGGACAAAAACATGCAGCAATTCAAAGTGCTACAGCGACCTAAGACGCGCGGCGCTGTAGAACGTTTCCGATTTAGACGAAAACGCTCTATCTCTCTGTTTTTTAGCATTTCCTGACGGAAAGCCGCTTCGCGCTTTTCCTGGAAATGCTCTTAGTGCAGATGCCCCAGCTTGTCGGGATTGCGCACGATGTAGATCGCCACGACCTTACCGTCCTCGATCTCTAGTGCTGTCGACTGCAGTTCGCCGTCGGCTTCGCGAGTGACGAAGCCGGGCAGGCCGTTGATGAAGCCGGAGCGCACGAGCGTCGAGATCTGCGTGCGGAAGGCGACCGCCAGTTTTTCGTGCACGCCGAGAACCGCCTCGAAGCCGAGGATGGGGCGCATCGCTGCGGGGCGCTTGCCGCCGCCGTCGGCGTGGATGCTGACATCGGAGGCGAGCATGGCGCCGAGCGTCTTCAGGTCGCCGCTGCGCGAGGCGGTGAAGAAGGCTTCGGCAAGTTCGACGCCGCGCGCCTGCTCGACATGGAAGCGGGGCCGCGCCTCGCGGACATGGGTGCGGGCGCGGGCGGCGAGCTGGCGGCAGGCGGCCGGGTCGCGCTCGATCGTCGCGGCGACTTCCTCGAAGCTGAGGCCGAAGACGTCGTGCAGCAGGAAGGCGGCGCGCTCGAGCGGCGACAGGCGCTCCAGAGCGAGCATCAGGGGCAGGGTGACGTCCTCTTCCGGTTCCTCCTCGACGACGGGGTCGGGAAGCCAGGGGCCGACATAAGTCTCGCGCTGGCGCCGCGCCGACTTCAGCTGGTCGAGACAGAGCCGGGTGACGGTGCTTCGCAGGAACGCTTCGGGCTCGCGCACCGCGGAGCGGTCGGCCCCCATCCAGCGGATGAAGGCCTCCTGCACTATGTCCTCGGCGTCGGCGACCGAGCCGAGCATGCGATAGGCAACGCGCATGAGTTTCGGACGCAGCGGGTCGAAACCGGCCGCTGCGTCGAGCTGGGCGTTGCCCGTCATCAGGCGGCGACCTCGGCGACTGCCTTTGCCGCTGCCGGCTCGATCCAGAGGCCGAAGCCGACGGCCAGGCGGTTCCAGCCGTTGATGACGTTGATCATGAGCGTGAGCTTCACCTGCTCCTCCTCGGTGAAATGGTTCTGCAGAGCCTGACGAGCGCTTTCGTGGGTATGGCCCTCCGACAGGCGAGTGAGCGCCTCGGTCCAGCCTAGCGCGGCGCGCTCGCGTTCGGAATAGCAGGGGGCTTCGCGCCAGGCCGACAGCAGGTAGATACGCTGCTCGGTCTCGCCCTTGGCGCGCGCTTCCTGGGTGTGCATGTTGATGCAGTTGGCGCAGCCGTTGATCTGGGATGCGCGGATCTTGACGAGTTCGATGAGATCAGACTCGAGGCTGGCGGCGACGGACATAGAGACGCTGGTCCAGCTCTTCATCAGTTGCGGAGCGGCGGCGAAAAGGTCGATCTTGGCAGTCATGGTTCCGTTTCCTTTCGTTGGTTCCGACTACATGACGAGCCAGGATTGGCCCCTGTGACATCGACGCAGATTTTTTCGCGAATTTTTTCTGGCAGGCCCGCAGGCGGGGTGCGTGCTGCACCTTTGAAGGGTGGTGAGCAGATGGTTGCGCTTGAGCCTTGCCGCCATCTTCGCCGCGGCCAAGCTGGAAACGTGTTTGCCTGTCTATGGGCGTGACGTGTTTCCCGCACGTCGAAGAGACCTGCGGCGAGAGCCCACGGTCTCACCCGATGGCTGCGGGATAGGGTCGTCGCCGATCGCAAGCGGTACCGTTATTTCGCGGGCTGACGGCGTTCCAGAATGGATTGGAACAGATCGGCCTGGCGCTCGGCGGCAAGGCGAATGCGCTTCAATTGGCCGAGCATCGAGCCGAAGGCGGCAAGGGCGATGCCGATGCCGATGCCCGGAAGCGCCCATTGCAGCGCCCACATCACCGCCGGTGCGCCGAAGGACGGCAGGGTTACGGCAACGGCCGCGCCAGCCGATACCAGGATGACCAGAGCGCCGGCCACTTTCAGCAAAGTATCCATCACAATTCTCCATCCGTTTGGGGCGCACGATTTCGCGGCTTGCCGGTGCTGTCAAGGGTGTGTCAGCCGGCGGCCCTGTCACACCCCTGTAAAACACCGGCTCTAAGGCTCGGCGCCATCTTGAACCGAGGATATGCCGATGAAATCGTTTGTTTCCGTCGTTGCCGGCGCGCTTGTCGCTTCGCTGCTTTCCACCGCCGCCTTTGCCGAGAGCCTGGTGCTTTACACCAGCCAGCCGAACGAGGATGCGCAGGCGACGGTCGACGCCTTCAAGGCGGCCAATCCCAGTGTCGAGGTGGAGTGGGTGCGCGAAGGCACGACGAAGCTGATGGCCAAGCTGATGGCCGAGATCGAGGCCGGCAACCCGGTTGCCGACGTGCTTCTGATCGCCGACACCGTGACGATGCAGCGCCTGAAGGAAGCCGGCCAGCTGCTCGCCTACAAGTCGCCGGAAGCGGCCAACTACGACGCGGCGCTCTATGACGCCGACGGCGCCTATTACTCCACCAAGATGATCACCACCGGCATCATCTACAACACCTCGGCCTCGACGAAGCCTCAGGGTTGGCAGGATCTGGCGAAGGCCGACGCCAAAGGCCTGGTGACGATGCCGAGCCCGCTGACCTCGGGTGCGGCCCTCATCCACGCCCAGACGCTTGCCGGCATCGACGGCCTCGGCTGGGATTATTACAAGGCGCTGGCCGAAAACGGTGCCACGGCTGCCGGCGGCAATGGCGGCGTGCTGAAGGCGGTCGCCACCGGCGAGAAGGCCTACGGCATGATCGTCGACTTCATGGCGATCCGCGAGAAGGCCAAGGGCGCGCCGGTCGAGTTCGTCTTCCCGGCCGAGGGCGTTTCCGCCGTCACCGAGCCGGTCGGCATCCTGAAGACCGCCAAGAACCCTGACGCCGCCAAAAAATTCGTCGACTTCCTGATCTCGGTGGAGGGCCAGAAGACGGCGGTGAAGATGGGCTATATCCCGGCACGCAACGGCGTGGCGCTGCCCGAAGGTTATCCGGCGCGCGAGACGATCAAGGTTCTGCCGATCAATGCTGCTTCGGCCGTGAAGAATTCCGACGCCGACCTCAAGACCTTCTCCGGCATCTTCGGTACGAACTGATCGCCTGAATGTCCGAACAGGGTGAAACCATGCGCAGCCGGCACCGCTGGCTGCGCTTTCCCATTGCGGGGCTGCAGCGTCCGGGGCGGGTGAGGTCAAGCGAGCCAGGGTCGGGTCGCGCGAGACCGGGTGCTTCGCCCGCCGGCGAGCCGCGCTGGCTGGTGCCCTTCGTGCTCGCCTGCCTTTTCTTCCTCTGCGCGCTGCCGCTCATCAGCCTCGCCAAAGCCGGCTTTGCGGGAGTGATCAATGGCAATTCCATCGCTGTCTTGACCGAGCCTGCGACCTATGCGGCCATCCGCAACACTCTGGTGACGGCGACAGGCGGCATGCTGATCTCGCTTGTGATCGGCGCGCTCTTTGCCTTTGCCGTGGCGCTCACCGATGTCAGGGGCAAACTGTTTTTGAGTTTTGCCTTCATGTTGCCGATGATGATCCCGCCGCAGGTGACGGCCCTTGCCTGGGTGGAGATGACCGGGCCGGCAAGCCCGCTCCTGAAAACGCTGGGGATCGCACCGCCGCTCGGCAGCCCGCAGCCGCTCTATTCGCTGTTTGGCATCTCTCTGCTTCTCGGGGTGCAGCACGCGCCGCTGGTGTTCCTGGCGCTGAAGGCGGGGCTGGCTGCGTCGCCGCGCGACGGGGTGGAGGCGGCAAGACTTTCCGGCGCGTCGCCGTTTCGCGTCTTTCTCGATATCGTTGCGCCACTGGCCGCCCCCGGGCTGATCGCCGGTGCCGAAGCTCGCGAGCCGCGTGTAGATCAGCGTCGGC
>Ga0247819_10000168_pt1 | contig 40693 bp, 37 predicted proteins | sample 13C_Xylose_Day6_FD_193428 | JGI IMG/M metagenome (GOLD analysis project Ga0247819, IMG submission 193428) | Soil microbial communities from agricultural site in Penn Yan, New York, United States - 13C_Xylose_Day6 | ecosystem: Environmental > Terrestrial > Soil > Agricultural land | place: USA... | reverse complement strand
GCCTTTTCCGACTTCATGAATTTGAGCCGGGCGGGGGTCGCAAAGAACAGGTCGCGGACTTCGACGACCGTGCCGGTATTGGCGGGCGACGGGCGGACGGGGTCCGTCCTGCCGCCGGCAATGGAAATGACGGCACCCTCGCTAGCGCCTGCCGTTCGAGTGGTGATCGAAAGCCGGGAGACCGATCCGATCGACGGCAGAGCCTCGCCGCGAAAGCCGAGTGTGCGGATATCGAACAGGTTGTCGTCGAGCTTCGACGTGCAGTGCCGCCTGACCGCCAGCTCCAGATCGGCCGGCTGCATGCCCGCGCCGTTGTCGGTGACGCGCAGCAACGTCTTGCCGCCACCGGCGGTGGCGATTTCGATCCGGGTCGCACCGGCATCGAGCGCGTTTTCGATCAGTTCCTTGGCGGCACTGGCCGGGCGTTCGATGACTTCGCCGGCGGCGATCTGATTGATGAGGGTCTCGGAGAGCTGCTTGATGGCCATGCTCTATTTTCCCGGATTCGGCGACGGAACGGAAGTGGAAATACAGCTCTGTCCCCGCCTCGTGCCTTCTATTATTGGGCTTTGGTTGTGCAACCCATTGGTGCACCAAAAAATGAGACGGAGATTTAATTGCCCCTTAATATTCTGCTGCGATTTTCCACAACAACCTGAATGATCACGGGTTTTGTCTTTGGAGCACCGCGGCGTTGCTGGACGTCGTGTCACCCCCGCTCGAAGAGACGCCTTCCAAGGCCATCCCAGCATGTCCCGAAATGAAACCGCCGCAGGGGGCGAGTGAGGACAGCGCAATGAACGATGGGGCGCCGAACGGCGCGGACATCAACAGGATCATTCTTGAGTCGAGCTGCGATGCGCTCGGCTCAGCGATGGTTGTCTGCGGCCGGGACGACACCATCCTCTTTGCCAGCCGCACCATGCTGCAGTACTTCCCCGTTCCCTCCGAGATGCTGTTGCCGGGAACGCGATTGCGCGATTTCCTCGGCGCCGTCTACGACACCGGAGTTCGCCCCGGCACAGTTCCCGAAAACAGCCGTCGTCGGACGAACCGCGAAGACTGGATTGCCGAGCATATGGCGCTGCACTGGCGCGAGCGCTACGAGAATGTCGAGCGCGCCGGCCGCACGCGCTGGGTTTCCATGCGCAAGCGTCGTCTTTCCAACGGTATCGGCATCCTTTCGATCACCGATGTCTCCGACCAGAGGAAGCGTGACGAGCAGTTGCAGACGGACCTCGAGCGGGTCGAACTGACCGAAGAGATCCTGGATGTCCAGCCCAATCCGATCTGCGTCAAGGATCGCAACCTCAACTACATCGCGGTCAACAAGGCGTTCTGCCTAATTCACGATCTCTCGCAGGACGCGATCCTCGGTCGTTCGGCCTGGGATCTGGTCGACAGCGAACTTGCCGAACGTTTCGAGCACTCCGATCGGCGCGTGCTTGAAACCGGCAAGCCGCATTCGGAAGCGGAACATATTGTCCGCGCTGATGGCAGCGACCTCTGGGTTCTCACCCGCAAGTATCGCGTTGGCATGCCAGGCCGCCATTTCGTCGTGACCTGCATGAGCGACGTGACGGATATCGCCGGCTGGTACAATGGCTCCGAGGATGGTTCCGCTCCCTCCGGCGGTCTCCAGATCAACGACTACAGCATTTTTGCGCCGGCCCAGAATTTCTACGATCCGTTCCGCGCGCTGAACGTACAGCAACTGGTCGAGGCGGGCTCGATGATCGAGACCCTTCCGGCGCGCGGTTTGCGCGTTCTGCTTGCCTCTGCCGATCGGCTGACGGAAGATCGGCTGGTTGCGCGTCTGCGCGGCTCGGGCCTTGAAGCCTGTGCGGTGCGCAACCTCGATGAGTTGACCGCCTTCGGCATGGCCGCCGAAAGCGCCGGCGTGAAGCTCGACATTCTGCTGCTGGATGGTGCTTTTCCGGATGGGCAGCATATTCCGGGGGCCTGGCGCAATTGCCCGGTCGTTACCGTCGAATCCGATCAGGATGCTGCCGCTGTTCTGACCGAGGTTTTCCGTGTTTGTGCCGAGCGCCCGCAGGCCTCGCCGCTCCTACAATCGGACTGGTCGATCTCGTTTGAGGACGAGGGCACAGCGTCCGTGCCGGTTTCACAGGTCGACGTCCTCGTTGCCGAAGACAACCAGATCAACCAGTTCGTCTTCACGCAGATCCTGGAAGGGCTCGGCGTCTCCCATCGCATTGCTGCCAACGGTCGCGAGGCCGTCGAACTCTGGCATGAGCTTCAGCCGGCACTGGTCCTCATGGATGTGTCCATGCCTGTCATGAACGGCTTCGATGCGACCGTTGCCATTCGAACAGCGGAAAAGGCGAGAAACGACAGAACGCCAATCATCGCCGTGACCGCTCAGGCCCTCGATATCGATCTGGAGCAGTGCAAGAGGTCGGGCATGGATGATCACATCATGAAGCCGGTTAGCCCCGACATGATCGAGGCCGTGCTGCGAAAATTCATGCCGGTAATGGCCATGCGAACGGCAGGTTGAACGGAATTCGTGTCAACTCGCTAGAATTGGGGATGTCGATGGCAGATCTTGGAGCGAGGCGATATCGGATTGTTAACCCCCGATTGCGATCTTCTGCACCGTATTGCCAAAAAGTGTAGAGCCCCTCCGGAATGCATCGCAGCCCCACAGCCGTCAACGTCGGAACTTCGCCGGAAGCGCACCGCCGCTTCGCGGACCGGCTTGCCTTGTCGGCCGACCGGCACGGACGGGCGGGTTCTTTTGAGATCCAGGGGCTTGGCCGATGATGTCGGGCGAAACTCCCTATCATCGCATCGGCAGGGAGGCTCCGGCTATCGGCGGCTCGGTCGATCTGTTGACCGGGCTCGGCAACGCGCGCCAACTCCGCAAGACCGTTTGCGATCTGGCTGAAGAGCGCGCCAGCGATCCCGCTCCCTTTACCATCGGTCTTGCCAATATCGATGGGTTCAAACCGATCAACGATCTGTTCGGCCCGCGAGCCGGCGACGAGATCCTCTGCCAGGTTGCCCATCGGCTGCAAGCCTGTGCACCTGAAGGCGCGACAATCATTCGCTCCGAGAACGACGAATTCGCTTTCGTCCTGCCGCTCGTCTTCGAGCGCAAGGGTGCGGAGAAAGTCGGGCAGATGTTGAAAGAGGTGCTGTCGGCGCCCTTCGATCTCGGCGATCGCAACGTCCGCCTTTCCGCTTCGTTCGGCTTTGCCGTCTATCCTTTTGCCGGCGAGGTCTTTGAAGACCTGCTGAAGAGCGCCGATACGGCGCTTTATCGTTCCAAGCGCCGCGGCCGCGGCCAGATCACCGTCTATTCCCAGGAAATCGCCCAAGAGATGAAGCGCGCGACGCAGCTCGAACAGGCGCTGCGCAACGCGATCATCGCCAACGAGGTCGACGTGCACTTCCAGCCGATCGTCGATCTGCGCAACGACGCGGTCGTCGGTTTCGAAGCCCTGGCCAGATGGTGCGACGCCGACCTCGGCTATGTCTCTCCAGCCGTGTTCGTACCTTTGGCAGAAGAGCGCGGCTTCATCGAATCGCTGGCCGAGACGCTGTTGCGCAAGGCCGCCCATGCGGCACTCGCCTGGCCGAAGGAGCTGTTCCTGTCGTTCAACCTGTCGTCGGCACAGTTGATGGACCCGGCGACCAGCACGCGTCTCCTGACGATCATCAACCAGATCGGTCTCGACCCGCGACGGTTGGAACTGGAGATCACCGAGACGGCCGTCATGGCTGACGCGGAGACTGCCCAGAAGATCGTGACTGAGCTTCGGGCAGCCGGCGTGCGCGTCTCGCTCGACGATTTCGGCACGGGTCAGTCGAGCCTTGGGCGCCTTCGCGACTTCTCCTTCGACAAGGTCAAGATCGACCGTGCCTTCGTGTCGCGGATTTCCGCCGACCGGGCCTCCGAGCATATCATCAAGGCGATCGTGTCGATGTGCGAAGGCCTGGAACTTGAGGTCGTCGCCGAAGGCATCGAGGATTTTTCCGAAGCGTTGAAGCTGAAGGCGCTCGGCTGCGGCATGGGCCAGGGCTACTTCTACGGCAAGCCGGCCGACGCTGTCGCGACGATGCGCTACCTCTCGGACCGCTATCGCGGCGTTGCAGCTCAGCTTTAGACCCTGCCGCAATAGTGGGTTTCAGTCCTTGGCGCTCTCGGCCCGGTTTCGCGTACCTTCCGCCAGCAGCCAATCCCTGACCCGTCGCGCCTGACTGTTCAGCTCGCGTGAGCGCGGCCAGACGACGTAAAACGCCAGTCCGGTCTTCAGCACGTGACCGCAGACCGGCACCAGTGCACCGGAGCGAACCTGCGGATCGGTCAGGTGCTCCCAGCCAAGCGCCACCCCTTCGCCTGATAGCACCGCCTGGATCACCAGGACATAGTCGTTGATGGCGAGACGACGCGCCTGAGGCGGGTAGGGAAGGCCGGCGCTGGCGAACCATTCGGTCCAGTCGCAGGCGCGCCGGACCGGTTCTTCCAGATGAATGAGGTTGTGGCGCAGCAAATCGGCAGGTTTGCTTGGCAGTCCATGCTGCTCGATATAGGCGGGCGTCGCCACCGCATTGACGACTTCCTCGGCCAGAAGTGCTGCATGGTAGCGCGGCCAATGGCTCGGATCGCCGCCGCGGATGCCGAGCGGGATCGGCTCCTCGTCGAGGTCGAGATCGCGCACGCTCGTCTGGATCCTCAGATCGATCTCCGGCAGATCCTCGCGCATGCGGTTGAGGCGCGGCAGCATCCACATCGAGGCAAAAGCGGTCGATGCCGCAAGCGTCACATTAGTCTCGCGCCCCTTGGAGCGAATGTCTTCCGCCGACTTCTGGATCCGTGACAGACCGACGGATACGTCGGCGTGGAATTTCTCACCAGCCTCCGTCAATTCGACGGCGCGATGCACGCGGTGGAAGAGCGGTACACCCAGCTGCTCTTCCAGCCCGCGAATGGCGTAGGAGACGGCCGCCTGCGTCATGCCGAGCTCGTTGGCGGCTCGGGTGAAATTCTGATGACGGCCGGCAGCCTCGAACACGATGAGGCTGGTTGCAGACGGGAGCAGGCGGCGTAGATTTTCCATAACTTAGGCTTATCGCATGGCTCAATTTTTTCCAGCGTTACAACGTGATTTTTCGTCAATACCATCACCTCAAATGATGGGAGGACGGCGATGGAAATGGTGGCTGTGGAAGCGGGCGAAGCACCGAGACGGACACGAGGATCAAGGCCGCAACGCGGCGGTGTCAGCGCCAAGAGCCTTGGCGTCCCCTACATCGTCCGCAATATTCCGACCTACGATATCCTGAGCGAAGAAAACCTGCTCCGAATCGAGAAGGTCGCCGACCGTATTCTTGCCGAAGTCGGCATCGAGTTTCGCGATGACCCGGCATCCCTTGATCATTGGAAACGCGCTGGCGCCAAGCTGGACGGCGTGCGGGTGACGTTCGAGCCCGGCATGCTGAAGGAGATCGTGCGCTCGGCGCCGCGCCAGTTTACCCAGCATGCCCGCAACCCCGTCCGCAGCGTCGAAATCGGCGGCAACAATGTCGTGTTCTCGCCAGCCTACGGCTCTCCTTTCGTCACCGATCTCGACAACGGCCGGCGTTACGGCACGATCGAAGACTTCCGCAATCTGATAAAGCTGGCGCAGTCGAGCCCCTGGCTGCACCATTCCGGCGGCACCATCTGTGAGCCGGTCGATGTTCCGGTGAACAAGCGCCATCTCGACATGGTCTATTGCCACATCAAATATTCCGACCGAGCCTTCATGGGCTCGATCACCGCCGAGGATCGCGCCGAAGACTCGATCGAGATGGCGCGCATTGTCTTCGGGCACGATTTCGTCGACGCCAACTGCGTCATTCTTGGCAACGTCAACGTCAATTCACCGCTCGTCTGGGACGGAACGATGACGAAGTCATTGCGCGCCTATGCGCGGGCAAACCAGGCGGCTGTCATCGTGCCCTTCATTCTCGGCGGCGCCATGGGTCCGGTCACCAATGCCGGAGCGATCGCGCAATCCTATGCCGAGACGCTGGCCGGCTGCGCCTTGACCCAGCTGGAGCGCAAGGGCGCGCCTGTTATCTTCGGCAACTTCCTGTCGTCCATGTCGCTGCGTTCGGGGTCGCCGACCTTCGGCACGCCGGAGCCGGCGATCGGCAGCATGGTGATCGGCCAACTGGCACGGCGCCTCGGCCTGCCGCTGCGCTGCGCCGGCAATTTTTCCAATTCCAAGCTGCCAGACGCGCAAGCGATGCAGGAGGGCGTCATGTCGATGCTGTCGGCGGTGCATTGCGGCGCCAATTTCATCCTGCACTCGGCCGGCTTCGTCGATGGGCTGCTCGCGATGTCCTACGAAAAGTTCGTCATGGACACGGATTTCTGCGGCGCGCTGCATTCCTACCTCGCCGGCGTTGTCGTCGATGACAACACGCTGGCCATGGACGCCTTTCTGCAGGTTGGGCCAGGCAGCCATTTCCTCGGATGCGATCACACCATGCGCAATTACCAGACCGCCTTCTGGGATTCGGCCCTGTCCGACAACGAGCCTTTTGAAAAATGGACAGAGGAGGGCGGAACCGACATGGCGGCGCGCGCCAACAGGAGTTGGAAGAAGACGCTGGCCGAATACGAAGCGCCGCCGCTGGACGTGGTGATCGACGACGCTTTGACGGACTATGTTTCTCGCCGCAAGAACGGCATGGCGGACGCCTGGTACTGAGCCGACGCCGAGCCTTCTTTGAGAATGCGCATAACAAGAATGATGCCGTGCCACCGGTCCAGCTCAGCGGACAGGCGGTGCTCAAGGGAACAGAAATGACGCTGCCGAAAGACCCACTGCTCCAGCCTTACCGCCTCAAGCATCTGACGCTCAAGAACCGGATCATGTCGACGTCCCATGAGCCGGCCTATTCCGAAGACGGCATGCCGAAGGATCGCTACCGCCTCTATCATCTTGAGAAGGCCAAGGGCGGCATGGCGCTGACCATGACGGCGGGTTCCGCCATCGTTTCGGAGGATTCTCCGCCTGCCTTCGGCAATCTCCACGCCTATTCCGACGAGATCGTGCCCTGGCTGAAGAAGATCGCCGACGACTGTCATGAGCACGACACCGCGGTGATGATCCAGCTCACCCATCTCGGCCGCCGCACCGGCTGGAACAAGGGCGACTGGCTGCCGGTTCTCTCAGCCTCGCCGGTGCGCGAGGCCGCGCATCGGTCGTTTCCAAAGGAGATCGAAGACTGGGATATCGAGCGCATCGTCGGCGACTATGCGACAGCCGCCGCCCGCATGCAGGCCGCCGGCCTTGATGGTATAGAGCTTGAGGCCTACGGCCATCTGATGGACGGCTTCTGGTCGCCTGCCACCAACCAGCGCGACGACGACTTCGGCGGCTCGCTCGACAACCGCCTGCGCTTTACCCACATGGTGCTCGACGCCATCCGCAAGTCCGTCGGGCCGGATTTCATCGTCGGCATGCGCATGGTGGCAGACGAGGATTGGGAGAAGGGGCTTTCGAAGGAAGAAGGCATCGAGATCGCCCGCCGCCTGGCAAACTCCGGCAAGGTCGATTTCCTCAACATCATCCGCGGACACATCGACCATGATGCGCCGTTGACCAAGGTCATCCCGATCCAGGGCATGGCCGCCTCGCCGCATCTCGATTTTGCCGGCGAAATCAGGGCGGCGACCAAATTTCCGGTTTTCCATGCGGCCCGCATCGCCGATGTCGCCACCGCACGCCACGCGATAGCCGAGGGCAAACTCGACATGGTCGGCATGACCCGTGCCCATATCGCCGACCCGCATATCGTCCGGAAAATCGAAGAGGGCCGGGAAGCCCAGATACGCCCCTGCGTCGGCGCGACCTACTGTCTCGATCGTATCTACGAGGGTGGCGGCGCACTCTGCATTCACAATGCGGCGACTGGGCGCGAGGCGATCGTGCCACACGTCATCTCCAGAAGCGAAGGGCCGAAGCGAAAGGCCGTCGTCGTCGGTGCCGGTCCGGCCGGCCTTGAGGCGGCGCGTGTGCTTGCCGAGCGCGGCCATGTGGTCGAGATCATCGAGGCTACCGGCGAGGCGGGCGGGCAGATTCTGCTTGCCCAGCGCAATCCGCGGCGCAAGGAACTGATCGGCATCGTCGACTGGCGGCTGTCGGAGCTGGAGAGGCTTGGCGTGCCGATCCACTACAACGTCTTTGCCGGCGTCGACGATGTTCTGGAGCGGTCGCCCGATCTTGTCGTCGTTGCTACCGGCGGCATCGCCCAAAACCCGGCTCTGGAGGCGGGGGACGAACTGGTTGTCTCAAGCTGGGATATCATCGCCGGTGCGGTGAAGCCGGAGGGACCCGTGCTGCTCTATGACGACAACGGCGCCCATAGCGGCATGACTGCGGCCGAATTGATTGCGCGCGCTGGCGTCGAGCTCGAGATCATCTCGCCCGAGCGCATGTTCGCGCCCGAAGTCGGCGGCATGAACCATGTGCCTTACGCCAGGGCGTTTGCAGATCACAATGTGCGTGTGACGATCAACACCCGCCTCCGGTCGGTTCGGCGGGAAGGCAATGGGCTGGTGGCGACGCTCGGTTCCGATTTTTCTGACACGGCATCGAGCGAACGCCGGGTGGCGCAGGTGGTGGTCGAGCACGGCACCGTGCCGATGGACGATCTCTACCGCGAATTGAAGCCGATTTCTCGCAATCTGGGCGCCGTCGACTACAAGGCGCTGCTTCGCGGCGAAAACCCGATCCCACTGCGCAACCCGGGCGCCGGCTTCGACATGTTCCGCATCGGCGATGCCGTCGCCAGCCGCAACATCCATGCCGGCATCTATGATGCGCTGCGCTACGGCGTGCTTTTCTGAACAAAACGAGCGGCGGTGAAAGCACCGCCGCTCCATCTTCTGGTCGTCTAACGATCCAGCTTACTGCTGGGTACCCTCAGCCGGTGCCGGCTGCATCGGGGTAGCCGGTGCCGTTCCGGTGGTCGAGGAGGTCGTCGACGTGTCAACCGGCTGGTTGGCGAGCTGTTCGGCGACCTGCTGCGCCTTGGTCTTGAACTCGGGAGCCGCCTTCAAGGTTTCGGCGGTTTCCGTCGTCGTCAGCTTCAAGGCATCCGTATTGGCCTGTTCGGAGATCTGAATGCGATCGAACGGGACCGCAACGTTCTTCTCACCGAGGCCCAGGAAGCCGCCGACACCGATCACAGCAGCTACAACGCCGCCATCCTTCTTGATGATCAGGTCGTTAATCTCACCGACATTTTCGTCGCCGGCATTATAGACGGTCTGGCCGACATAGGTGCTGGTCGCGATCTGGTCACTGGCCTGTTCGGTCAGGTACGTTCCGTCAGACTGGGCCGTGACAGCAGGTGCTTCGGTGGTTGCCGGCGGTGTCGTCTGCGCCTGGTCTGCAGGTGCTTCGGCACCCGGAGCCGGCTGAATTTCCATCGTCTGCGGCTCGGCCGGCTTAGGCTGGGTGGCGTCCTGAGCGAAGGTCATCGGCGCGAACGCAACACTCGCGATAAGCGCACCGGCCGCAACGGAAGATACAAGTTTCTTGGTCATCTCAAACTGCCTTTCCTTGACGTTGTCGATCAAGGCGCGGTCCTGATCGTCGCCAGGTTTCCACCGCACCGGTGATACCAAAGCAACGCCTGGCGGCAGAAACGGTTCCAGAAAAATTCGACTGATCGCGCCGGAATTCTGGCAGTCATGCGCCAAACTTCTATGGTCGCAGATCAATATCGCCGGTGGTCGTCGCTCACCTTTCGGCAGATATCGGAGCGTCATCACTCCGGCTATGTATTTTAGTGGTTTATTGAGTTCTGCTTTACATTCATACAATATTGAGTGTTCTTGCCTATACTTGCTGAAGACGGGATGGAGCATTCTTCGTGGATATTCCATCCTGTTGATCTGGACGGTTCCCCATGTTTCTGCCACGGCGATTTCTCTCCGTTTCCCTGCTTTCCGTTTTGGTGATGGTCGGCCTTGTCGGGATCGAGCGCAGCCTGTTCGGCGTGCGCTATTTTTCGGAGCGGATGCCTGAGATCGAACCCTACAATCTTTGGCATGCATGGGTGTCGCTCAGTCTGTCGCTTGCGGCTATTCAGGGGTTCACGCGCGATGCGTCCTGGCTCGGCGCACCCGCGCTTCGGATGGCCTCACGCCGCGAACTGTGGATCTGCATCGCAATGCCGGTCTTTGCAGCCGCGGCGGCCCTTCTTTTCAGCGTCGATGCCGCGATCTTCAGCGCCCTGGCCCGCGAGGACAACATCTTCGAGTGGCTTTCCGCCCTGTTGATCTTTGCCTCAAGCGTGTTCTTCGCGCTGGCGGCCATGGGTCAATTGCGCGCGGCGCGGGGTGAGGCCGATCGCGTCGCATGGCTGGCGGCCGGTGCCGCGGCATCCTTCAGCCTTGTTCTGTTCATCGTCGGCATGGAAGAGATATCCTGGATGCAACGCGTGTTCGGCATTTCCACGCCCGACGCGTTGCTGGGCCTCAACAAGCAGCAGGAACTGAACCTGCACAACATCTCAACCGGTTTCACCGAGCTGCTCTATTATACCGGCAGCTTCGTGCTTTTGACGTTAGCGCCCTTTGTCTGGCTCTACCTTCGCAAGGGTTTCGCGCTCGGGCGGTTCGAAGCATTCACGCCGAGCGTTTTGGTGTTGGCGGCAAGCGCACCGATGGCGGCGTTCAACAGCGACAACTGGAGCATGCTGCCGACCCAGATGATGGTGATGATGACGATAATCATCCTGCTGGTGATCGCCGATCTCGCACTGCGGGGCGGCTTATGGCGGGAATTCACAGTGCTCACCGCCGGCGCGATCCTGATCGTCGCGATCCAGGAACTGTTCGTGCTGCAGGCGCAGGAACTCGTGCGCATCTGGGATCCGACCGAATACAAGGAACTCTTCATTGCGGTTGGTCTCGCCATCTATGGCTATGAGACCTGGTCGCGGCTGCGCTCGTTGGCGCCGGCCACCGAGTTGCTGGTCGGTCGCCGATCGACGGCCGGATAAACGAAAACCCCGCCGAAGGGGCGGGGTTCCACTGCCGTGTCGCTTGGCGCAACAGCTATCCTCAATGGCTTTCGCGCAGAACCTCGCTGCCGCTTCCGCCAACGAGGAAATCCAGGTCGGCGCCCTTGTCCGCCTGCAGCACCGTATCCTGATAGAGCTTGTAGTAGCCGCGTGTCCATTTCTGCTCCGGCGGCTGCCAGGCGGCCATGCGGGCTGCAAACTCTTCCTCGCTGATCATCAGGTTGAGTTCGCCCTTCATCGCGTCGAGCCGGATGCGGTCACCGGTTCTGACGATCGCCAACGGCCCGCCGGCGTTCGATTCCGGGCTGACATGCAGCACGACGGTTCCAAACGCCGTACCCGACATGCGGGCGTCCGAAACGCGCACCATGTCGCGCACGCCCTTTTCGACCAGCCGGCGCGGGATCGGCATGTTGCCGACTTCCGCCATGCCGGGATACCCCTTGGGACCGCAGCCCTTGAGCACCAGGATGGTGTCTTCGGTCACCGGCAGATCCGGATCGTCGATCTTGGCCTTCAGGTCCTCGATCGTCTCGAAGACATAGGCCGGGCCCTCATGCGCCAGCAGATGTTCGCTGGCGGCAGACGGCTTGATGACCGCGCCGTTCGGCGCAAGGTTGCCTTTGAGCACGCGAATGCCGGCTGCCGCACGCAGCGGATTGTCGAGTGGGCGGATGACGTCGTCGTTGAAGACCTCGGCGTCTTCCCAATATCGGCTGATCGGCATGCCGAAGACCGTTGGCGCATCCGCATGCAGCAGATGCTGGATGCGGTTCATGACGGCTGGCAGGCCGCCGGCATAGGCGAGATCCTCGATCAGATACTTGCCTGAAGGCATGCAGTTGACGATGCACGGCACCTGACCGCCGACGCGGTCGAAGTCCTCGAGACAGAGATCGACGCCGGCACGGCCGGCGATCGCCAGCATATGCACGACCGCATTGGTCGATCCGCCGACGGCGGCGTTGGCAATGATCCCGTTTTCGAAATTCTTCTTGGTCAGGATCTTCGACAGGCGCAGATCCTCATGCACCATCTCGACGATGCGCTTGCCCGTCATGTGCGACAGCGCCATTCGGCGCGCATCGACGGCGGGGAGTGCGGCATTCATCGGCAGCGACAGGCCCATCGCCTCGACGATCGACGCCATGGTGGTGGCCGTGCCCATGGTCATGCAGACGCCGGGCGAACGCGACATGCCGCTCTCGGCCGCCATGAACTCCTGAACGCTCATCTCGCCGGCGCGCACCGCTTCTGAAAATTTCCAGACGTCGGTGCCGGAGCCGATGTCCTTGCCCTTCCATTTGCCGTTCAGCATCGGCCCGGAGGAAACGACGATCGTCGGCAGGTCCACCGAAGCCGCGCCCATCAGCTGGCCGGGTGTCGTCTTGTCGCAGCCGCCAAGCAGCACGACGCCGTCGATGCCATAGGCGCGGATTGCCTCCTCGACGTCCATGGCGAGCAGGTTGCGAAACAACATCGCCGTCGGCCGCATCTGCGTTTCGCCAAGCGAGGACACCGGAAACTCGACCGGAAAGCCGCCGGCCTCCCAGACGCCGCGCTTGACGCCCTCAGCCAGAATGCGCAGGTGGCTGTTGCATGGGGTCAGTTCCGACCAGGTGTTGCAGATGCCGATGATCGGGCGCCCGTCGAAGACATGGTCCGGAAATCCCTGGTTCTTCATCCAGGAGCGATGGATGAAACCATCCTTGTGGGTGCCGCCATACCAGTGCCGACTGCGCAGTTCTTTCTTCTTGTCGCTCATTCAAGCTTCCTCCTCACCATGCGATTGATCGCGTGGATGAATTGTATGACTTTTTATTGGCGCTTCGCTACTGCATGTTTCTTTAAAATCCCATTCGATTTAAGGAAAAAACATGCAGCACTTCAAAGTGCTACAGCGACCTTTGCGCGTCTAATAAGACGCGCGGTGCTGTAGGGTTTCCGATCAGAGGCGGAAGGACGGCTCGAACCGGCCGTTGACGCTGACGCCGAGTTCGAAGGTCTTGCCGGCATGCGGATCAGCTGCGCGCGCCGCTTCGTCCAGATCCTGCCAGGCCGACGTCACCAGCATGCGGTCGGCCTTCGCCCCGATGAAGGCCGTGCAGCTCGGCTGCGTCGTCGGCATCGCATAGCGCGTGAGACGCACGCCGTCGGGCCTATAGACGTCGACCGTGCCGCTGCCCCAGCGGGCATTCCAGATCAAGCCGTCGGCGTCGCAGACCGAGCCATCGATGCCGCCGGCCTCGCCGCTGCTGTCGACGAGCAGGCTGGGCTCGCCCGTTGGCAATCCCGTCTCGGCATCGATGTCGACGCGCATCAGGTGGTTGACATCGGTGTCGACGAAATAGGCAACGGTTCCGTCAGGCGAAAAGCAGATGCTGTTGGGAATGGTGATCCGGTCATAGAGCCTAGTCACCTGCGTGCCGGCGACGTGATAGATCGCGCCCGCTCCCTTTTCGGCGCTGCGCCCCATGGTGCCGATCCACAGCGAACCGGACGCATGAACGCGGCCGTCGTTCGAGCGGTTGCCGGGCTTGTCCTCCAGCGTCGTCACGAGGCTGAACGCGCCCGTCTGCGTATCTCTCAGGAACAGCCCCTGGTCGGAAACGATCAGTTGCCGGAGCGGATCGATGACGGCAAGGACGCTGCCGAGGAACGGAAGCGCATGCACGGCCTTGCGGCCGGTTTCGAGGTGCAGTTCGTGCAGTTCCTGGCCCTTGATGTTGAACCACCAGGCGGTGCCGCTGCCGGGGTCGTAGGTTGGGCCTTCCCCGAGGATCGAGGTCGCTCCGCAAAGGATGCTGCCGGCAAAAGGAATACTATCGCTCATCATCGTGCTCCGTAGACGGCGTCGTAGGCCTTGACTGTCGCGACGGCGCGCTTGCCGACGTCGGAGGCACTCATTCCGGGCTTGTAGAGGCTCGATCCGAGCCCGAAGCTTCTGATGCCGATCTTGGCATAGTCGGCGAAATTCTCCTCCGACACGCCGCCGACGGCTGCCACTTCGACATCGGTCGGCAGCACGGTGCGGATCGCGGCGATCCCGGAAGGGCCGAGCACGCTTGCCGGGAAGAATTTGAGGCCGGTTGCGCCTGCCGCAGCGGCCGCGAGCGCCTCCGTCGGGGTGAAGACGCCGGGCATGGTCACCATGCCCTTTTGCGCCGCCAGCCGGATCACTGCCGGCTCGACATTGGGGCTGACCATCAGCCGTCCGCCGACATCGGCAAGCTGTTCGACCTGCGCGGTCGTCAGCACCGTGCCGGCGCCGATCAGGCAGCCCTGCGGCGCCATCTTTACCGCGGTTTCGATCGACCGGAACGGGTCCGGCGAATTGAGCGGGATCTCGATCGCGGTGAAGCCCGCCTCGATCAGCGTGCCGACGACGCCTTCGGTTTCCTCGGGCTTGAGGCCGCGCAGGATGGCGACCAGCGGGTATTTCATCGGCGGAAAGGGGATACGGTTCATATCAGCAGTCTTTCGGTCAGAGGGGCCAGATTGCCTGTGCGGCAGTCGAAAGGCCGGCGCGCACGGCCTCGTCGGCGTCGACGATCCGGGGGCTAAGATTGAGGCTTGCAAGTGCTTCGCGATAGAGCGCACCGAGAGAGCCGGAGGCGACGAGGCAGACGCTATCGACGGTTCCGGCCGCTGCCAGGGCGCCGGCGATCTCAAGCCCGATCAGCGTACCCGACAGCGTCGCCTTGGCGTCCGTCGCCGTCGTGCCGTGCAGCAATTGCCCGGCCCGCACGCCGAACGGCAGGTTGGTGGCGAGCGCCGGGTCGGCGTAGGCCGCCGCGACGGCGGCGAGGAACGCGGGATGGTCGCGGGAAAAAACCTGCGCATCCGCGACCGAATGGCTGAGAATGGAATGCCTGGCGATCACGTCGAACAATTCGCCGGTCATGAAGGTCGAGAAACCGGTGACCTTGCCGCCGTCGAGCCGCACCCATTTGCTGTGGGTTCCGGGCATGCAGACGAGGTGCCGGCCGTCGCCAAGCCTGGCTGCAGCGCCGAGCAGCTGGGTCTCTTCGCCACGCATGACGTCGGGATGCTGCTGATCGCGCTGGGCAAGACCCGGCAGAATGCGGATGTCGCGGCCGACATCGGGCACCGCGACGGCGCTTGCCGCAATTCTCGAGAGGACGGCGGGCGTATCGAGGTAGCCGGCCTCCAGCCAGCCCTGCTTGGCGCCCGCCATGCCGCAGATGATGACGGGCAGGTGCGTCGGTGCGGCCACCGCCGCCAGATGTGCTTCCAGCACGGTTGAAAAGCCGGTCTTGGCGGCCGTGGTCATGCCTTCGCCGCTGCGCCGCTCTGCAAGCACCGCGCCGTCTTCGGCAATGATCCAGAGCCGAAAGCTCGTGGTTCCCCAGTCGACTGCGGCATAATAGGCTGCGGTCATCAAAGTGCGCCTCCGTCAATGATCATCGTTTGGGCCGTCATGCCCATGGAACTGTTGGACGCCAGGTAAAGGCATGGGCCGACGAGGTCCTCGGCGGTCAGGCTTCGCTTCAGGCATTGTTTCTCCAGCATCGCTGCAATCGCCGTTTCGTCGAGCCAGAGTTTCTTTTGGCGCTCGGTAACGATCATGCCGGGTAGGATCGCATTGACGCGGATATTGTCGGGGCCAAGCTTGCCGGCAAGCGACTTCGTCAATCCGATGATGCCCGCCTTGGCCGTCGCATAGGCGGGGATTTCCGCCATGTTGAGCAGGAAGGCGATCGACGAGAAGTTGACGATCGATCCGCCGCCGGCCCGGCGCATATGCGGCGCTATCGCCTGGCTCATGAAGAACAGGTGCCTGAGATTGACGGCCTGGCTTTCGTCCCAGCTCTCTTCGGTGACGCTTTCGAGCGGCTGCCGGTCGTCGCGTGCGGCATTGTTGACGAGCACGTGGATCGCGCCAAGTGTCGCCGCGGCCGTTTCGGCGGCTGTCCTCAATGCCTCGATATCGCGCAGGTCGGCATGAATGAAGAGCGGCCTATATCCGGCCTCGACAGAAAGCCTGTCGGCGAGCTCCCGGCTTGCCGCCTCGTCGATGTCGACGAAGGCGACGTGCGCCCCTTGACGAACGAAACCTTCGACGAGTGCCGCACCGATGCCGGCGCCACCGCCGGTGACAAGGATACAGCGATCCCTCAGGTCGTGAAATTGGGCCGCAGGCAACGGCATCGGTCGGGCACTCCCCATTCGCGCCGTCCCGGCACGCTTGCAGGTTTCTTTGTTCCAATATGTGGAACGTGATTTTATTATATGGAATTATCGGGCGACGGCGGTTATCTTGTCAAGATAGGATGGCGGACCTTGGACCTTGATGGGACCGGAATGATGCGAGCGACATGAGCGAAGACCTGGCAGTGTTTGCGGATGGTGAGGTGGCGGGTACCGGCACGCTCGGCAAGGCCATGGCCGTTCTTGAGGCCGTTGTGATGGCGGATGGGCCGCAGCGTTTCACCGACATCCTTGCCCGATCCGGCCAGCCGCGCGGAACCTTGCATCGGCTGCTCAGCCATCTCGTCGAGGAAGGGCTGCTCGTGCAGCGGCGCGATCTCTGCTACGAGCCGGGCCTGCGCCTGCTCACACTTGCCTATCGCTCCTGGTCCAGCAATCGCTTCCGCGACGTTGCTGAACCGCATCTTCGCAGCCTGCACGAGTTGACGGGTGAGACTGTGCATCTCGGCATCCTCAGGGAAACCGAGATCGTCTATGTCGACAAGGTCGAAAGCCGGCAGACGGTGCGCATGAGTTCGCAGATCGGCAAGGCCTCTCCCGTCTATTGCACCGGCATCGGCAAGGCGGCGCTGTCGCTGTTGCCGCAACCGGAACTGGAGCGGCTTGTTGCAAAAATGGCGTTCCACGCGTTCACCCCGCATACGCATCGCTCGGCCGAAACGTTGCTGGCGGAGATTGCGGACATTCGCCGCGACGGACACGCTTTCGATCGGGAAGAACATGAGATAGAGATCCGTTGCGTGGCTGCGCCGATCCGTGTTTCGGGTAGCGATCTGACGGCTGGAATCTCGGTTACGGGACCGGCCTATCGGGTGAGCATGGAGCAACTGGCCGCCTGGTCGGGGGCGGTACGGACGGCGGCGGCGGCGATCGGGGAGGAGGCCGCGATTCGCCTCGGTCCGGGCCGCGGTGGACCTTGAGTTCACTTTACGGTAAATTAGAAACTTCGACTGGACGTAGTGTTCCAAGCTCGATAACGTTAATATATCAGACTCGCTTCGCGGTTCCCGCGGACAGAGTTGATTATGACATTGATAGAAATTTTGACGTGATCTTCATGCGGCGTCAGCGGCCGTGCTCCTCCCCGGAGCTGGATGTGGAGAAGGGCGGAAGATGATCGATTTCAGCGCGAATATGGCGTCATTGATGCTTCCTGACGGACGGTCCGTGAGGGGGCCGATTTGTTGCGAGGACGATATCAGACGGGTGATCGGCCAGGTTGCGGAGGCCTACGGCTTCCGTGGTTTCCTTGTGCTCGCCGTTCCGGATACCGGCTGTAACAGCCTTGAGGACAACGCCATCATGACGACCTATCCGGTCGAGTTCCTGAAAGGCTACGACAGCGCTGGCCTGATCAATGGCAGCCCTGTGATCCAGCGTCTGCGCCGCAGCACCATACCGTTTACCTATGATGCCCATCAACTGGCGCGCCGCCGCGCCGATGGCAAGGGCGACGCGGCCATCTGCGTCTTTGAGCAGGCGGGCATGCCGCGCGGCATCTATCTGCCGGTGCACGACGCTGGCGGCCACCGGGCTGCGATTGCCTTTGGCGGCGACCGCCCTGTGGTGTCGAACGACGAGATGCAGGAACTCAATCTGTGGGCCGGTATTCTGTTCAGCAAGCTGGCCGAGGTGCGTGAGCGCGGGCGACGCGGCTCGGGAAGCCTGTCGCGCCGCGAGGTCGAATGCCTGCGCTGGGCCGCCGCCGGCAAGACCACGAGCGAGATGGCGCGCATCCTGGCGCTATCGGAGTATACGGTGAACCACTATCTCAACCGGGCGACGCGAAAGCTGGATTCGGTCAATCGCGTGCAAACGGTCGTCAAGGCCATGCGTGCCGGTTTGATCAACTGAGAATTGGCACATCCTGCACATCAAAGCTGGATGCTGCGGCATGGCGCAGGTCGCTTGTAGGGAAATACACAGGCTTTTGGGCGCGTAGGGCAGGGAATCTCGATCATCTGTTGGCATTGGCCTGCAGGTCGGTCTATTTGATAGTTGATGAATGCCATGGAACGCGCGAATGCAGGATACGATGACCACCGGGACGACTGACGCAGATCTGCCCCGGGGCGGTGATTTCGCGTCCGAGATCGCAAAACTGGAGACCCAGTTCGACATCATCCGCTATATGCGGCGGATCACGCAGATGTTCGGCTTCAAAACCTTTCTCATCTGTTCGATCCCTTCCATTGATGTCGAGCGCCTGGCGGCAACCACGGTCATTTCCAATATGCCGGCAGAGCTGCTCAACAAATATGACAGCCTGTCGATGCTGCGCTTCAGCACCGGCGTCAAGCGGCTGCGGGAAACGACGACGCCGTTCCAGGTGACGCTCGATGCCTGGGAAGGCGAGGGCGGCAAGCCCGATTCAGCCCGGGAATACATTGCGATGCTGCGCGAGAACGCCATCTTCCAGGCCAGCTACTTCCCGGTGCATGACGCCGAAGGCGGCCGTGGCGCCGTCATCCTGATGGGGCCGGAAGCCGAACTGCCGATGACGGTGATCATGGAACTGCAGATGATCGCGATCCATGTCTACAACCGGTTGGCCGAGATCGGTTCCGTGTGGAAGAACAGCAGTGCGTCGCTGTCCGAGCGCGAGATCCAGTGCCTGAGCTGGACGGCGGCGGGAAAGACCAGCGCCGAGATTGCCGGCATTCTCGGCCTCTCCGAGCACACGGTGAACCACTACCTCAACCACGTCACCAAGAAGCTCGACGCGGTGAACCGGACGCAGGCCGTCGTCAAGGCGATGAAGAAGGGCTACATCAGCTAGCCGTCGTTCGGCGCGACGGGCCCGAAGCCTTTCGCCCCGTCTTCCGCGTGGGTCACAGCTGAAAGATGCACCGATCCTGTGCGGATTTGAGACCATTGCCCATAAACTGGGCAGATGCTCTCGGGGTCTCGGGCAACCAACGCCGCATCTAATCCACTGAAAATATTCGCTTTTTTGTTCTTCCTCGAATCTGGCACGCATCCTGCATTGCTAGATGCATGTCCAGAGGGGACTAAAAACAAGACAGCGCCCAAGAAGGTCGCGACAAAAAGGGCCGCCACCCAACCCCGTGTGATCCCTGGATCACGCTTGTGATTCCGGATGTACGGACACCAGGGTGAGTGGCGGCCCTGCTTTTTCCGTTATGTCGCATTGGCGAAGCGCCCTGCCTCGATTATCTAAGGGATAACAAACGTTATCCAAGAGATAGCAGAGAATGAGAGGGCGCGATGCCGGAAGTCACCAGAGACGTGGTTCTTGATAAGCTGCGAACGGTCCGCGGACCGGACATGGAAGGCAACATCGTCGAGCTTGGGCTCGTGTCGGATGTCTTCATTTCGGATGGCAAGGCCTATTTCTCGATCACCGTTCCGGCCGATCGGGCCAAGGAACTGGAGCCGATGCGCGCAGCCGCAGAGCGCGTGGTGCGGGAAATCCCGGGAATCAGCGCGGCGATGGTCGCTCTGACGGCCGACCGCAAGGCAGCACCAGCGGCAGCCCCGGTACAGCGTCCGCAACCGGCCGGCGCCCATGCCGGTCATGCCCATGGCCAGCGTCCGGCCGGCGGCGCGCCCGCCAAGGCAGGCATTCCCGGCGTTGGCGCAATCATCGCCGTCGCCTCCGGCAAGGGCGGCGTCGGCAAATCCACCACATCGGTCAATCTGGCGCTGGCGCTGAAGGCCAACGGCCTGAAAGTCGGCCTGCTCGACGCCGACATCTATGGCCCGTCGATGCCGCGCCTCCTGAAGATTTCCGGCCGGCCGCAGCAGATCGAGGGCCGGATGATCCGCCCGATGGAAAACTACGGCCTCAAGGTCATGTCCATGGGCTTCCTCGTTGACGAGGAAGTGGCGATGATCTGGCGCGGCCCGATGATCCAGTCGGCGCTGTTGCAGATGCTGCGCGAAGTCGCCTGGGGTGATCTCGATGTGCTGGTTGTCGATATGCCGCCAGGCACCGGCGACGCGCAATTGACCATGGCACAGCAAGTTCCACTCGCCGGCGCGGTGATCGTCTCGACGCCGCAGGACCTGGCGCTCATCGATGCCCGAAAAGGGCTGGCGATGTTCCGCAAGGTTGAAGTGCCGGTGCTCGGCATCATCGAGAACATGAGCTATTTCGTCGCGCCGGACACCGGCAAGCGCTACGACATTTTCGGCCATGGCGGCGCGCGCAAGGAGGCCGAGCGCATCGGCGTACCCTTCCTCGGCGAAGTGCCGTTGACCATGGGCATCCGCGAAACATCCGATGCGGGCACGCCTCTGGTCGTTTCCGATGCAGACGGCGAGATCGCCCGCATCTATCGCGACATCGCGACCAAGGTCTGGGCTGAGGTTTTGGCTGCCCGCGACGACAAGAGCCGTGCAATGCCGAGCATCGTCTTCGAATAGGCCTTCATCCAGCTTCGTCGGACGCCATCGTTGCGGTGGCAGCCCGACTTGGCGGTCGCCTGCTGCAGCCCCCTGGAATAGCGGCACAATTTTGTCCGCGCCCCGATTTCGATTCGGCGAAACATGCAGTAGGGTGACGCCGGAACAGTAGACGGCGCCTGTGTCATGTATCGAGGGGGCATTGATTTTGCGTCTGTATTGCGCCATATGCCGTGCCGCACTTGCGAAGGTGCCCAACTTAGCGCCCTCTCGCTGGAGATCTTGTCCTCCCGCGACGACCGAGTTGAGGATTTTGTCCTGACTGGCGGAACGCTTCATCCGATGGAATTCGATTGTGGGAATACTGTGGCGCCGATGCGGTTGCTCACTTTCGCTCGGGTTCGCACCTCTGCCCAGGGCCGCAGCTGCGGGAAGGGCGCCTGAATGATCACGGGCTATTGCTCCAACGGTGAGACTGTCACCCTGTCGGTGGCGGATGAGCTCGTTGCCCTGCGGCCAGATATCGTTTGGGTCGACCTCGTCGAGCCGAGCAAGGCCGAGGATCTGATGATGGAGAAGCTTCTGGGCATCTCGATCCCGACACGCGACGACCTGAAGGACATCGAGCCGTCGAGCCGGCTCTATACCGAGGCCGATGCCGTGTTCATGACGGCGTCGCTGGTCTATCGTTCGGAAACCGATATTCCCGATCTCACCGACGTTGCCTTCATCCTGCATGGCGGGCGTCTTGTGACCATTTGCTACGCCGAACCGCGTGCCTTCGCCCTCTTCAAGGCGGCAATGCATCGGATTCCGGGCGGCTGTCCGAACGGTGTGGTGATGCTGACCCGGTTGCTCGAAACGATTGCCGACCGCACTGCCGAAATTCTCGAGCAGGCCGTGGGCAAGATCGACGATCTGTCGCTGCAGGTCTTTGGCGACAAGGCAGTCGTCAAACGTCGTCCGCCGCATTTTCTGGAAGCGCGCCTGCGCGATGTCGCCGGCCATCACCGGCTGGTCGCCAAGACCCGCGATAGCCTCGCGTCGCTCTCGCGCCTGTTGACCTTCGTCTACACCGTTCCCGAGGTCCAGGCGGACAAGGACAGCCGCGAACTTTGCCGCTCGATCTCGCGCGACATCCAGACATTGTCGGAACATGCGTCGTTCATCTCCGGCAACATCACCTTCCTGCTCGACGCCTCTCTCGGCCTCATCAATGTCGAGCAGAATGCCATCATCAAGATTTTCTCGATCGCTTCGGTGGTATTGTTGCCGCCGACGCTGGTCGCTTCCGTCTACGGCATGAACTTTCGCGTCATGCCGGAACTCGAATGGCCGCTCGGCTATCCCTGGGCGCTGGCTGCCATGGTGATATCCGCCGTGATACCGTTTTTCTTCTTTCGCTGGAAAGGCTGGCTGTAACAGCCTGTAGGACACGCATGACCCAATCGCATGCCCCTTCCACACAAGGGTCGAAAGACCTGCGCCGGCTGCTCGTCCTCGGCCTCGGCTCCATCGGCGTCGTCTATGGCGATATCGGCACCAGCCCGCTCTACGCGTTTCGCGAAGCGCTGCGCCCGGTGTCCCACGACGGCGTCACCGATGTCGAAATCATCGGCCTGATCTCGCTGATGATCTGGACGCTGACGATCATCGTCACGATCAAATATGTGCTGTTTCTGCTGCGCGCCGACAACCAGGGGGAGGGCGGCACGCTCTCGCTGCTGGCGCTGCTGATGAAAACGGGGAATGGCCACACGGCCATCCTGTTCTTCATGGGCATTGCCGGTGCCGCGCTGTTCATCGGCGATGCGATGATCACGCCGGCTCTGTCAGTGCTTTCGGCCGTCGAGGGCTTGAAACTCGTGACCCCGGCGCTGTCGGACTATGTCGTTCCCATTGCCGTGGTCATCCTGCTCTTGATGTTTGCCGTGCAGTCCAAGGGCACGGCCGCGGTCTCCAACTTCTTCGGCCCGATCACGCTCGTCTGGTTCCTGGTCATGGGTGGCATCGGCCTTGTCCACATTTCCGACGACCTGTCGATCTTCAAGGCTTTCAATCCTTATTATGCCGTCAGCTTCATGTTCAATGAGGGCTATGTCGGCATCATCGTGCTCGGCGCCGTGTTCCTGACGGTGACCGGCGCAGAGGCGCTCTATGCGGACCTTGGCCATTTCGGCCGCCGGCCCATCCAGTGGGCATGGTTCCTGGTCGTCTTTCCGGCGCTGACGCTCAACTATCTCGGCCAGGGCGCGTTCATCCTGAAGAACCCCGAGGCGATGTCGGACCCGTTCTTCCTGATGTTCCCGAAATGGGCGCTGCTGCCGGTGGTCATCCTGGCGACGTTCGCGACGATCATTGCCAGCCAGGCGGTGATAACGGGCGCATTCTCATTGACGCGGCAGGCGATCCACCTCGGCTTCCTGCCGCGCATGGCGATCTTCCACACGTCGGAGACACACACGGGGCAGATCTATCTGCCCAACGTCAACACGCTGCTGATGTTCGGCGTCATGGCGCTGGTCTTCGTCTTCGGCTCGTCGGAATCGCTCGCCACCGCCTATGGCATCTCGGTCACCGGCGCGATGGTGGTCACGACAGTTCTCTCCTTCGAGTTCCTGCGTGCGCGCTGGAACTGGTCGGCGCTCTGGGCCGGCGCCGTGCTGCTGCCGCTGTTCGCGCTGGAATTCGTCTTCCTCGGCGCCAACATGCTGAAGATCCATGACGGCGGCTACGTGCCGGTGCTGATCGCCGCGACCTTCATCGTGATCATGTGGACCTGGAAACGCGGCACGGAAATTCTCCATGCCAAGACCCGCCATATCGACATTCCGCTGGCAAGCTTCGTCAAGTCGATCGAGCGCAAGAGCGAACATGCGCCGGTTTCGGTGCCCGGCACAGCGGTGTTCCTGACGAGCGACCCGGAATCGACGCCCGCGGCCCTGCTGCACAACATCAAGCACAATCACGTGCTGCATCAGCAGAATTTCATCCTGACGATCCGCACCGCCAATACGCCGAAAGTGCCAAAGGCCGAACGCGTCAGCGTGCAGCCGCTTTCCGAACGCTTCACCCTGCTCGAAATGCGCTTCGGTTTCATGGAGACGCAAAACGTCTCGCAGGCGCTGGGGCTCTTCCGCAAGTCGGGGCTGAAGTTCGACATCATGTCGACGTCGTTCTATCTCGGACGGCGCAAGCTGGTACCGGACGCCCAGTCCGGCATGCCGCATTGGCAGGACCGCCTGTTCATCGCGCTCGCCAATGCCGCGATCGACCCTTCCGACTACTTCCGCCTGCCGACCAACCGCGTCGTCGAACTCGGCTCGCACGTCATCATCTGACGATACCGGCTGCAAAGACGGCCGGCGGGCCGCAAGGCCCGCTCTTCCGGCCTTTCAGTGAAGACGCATTAACCAAACATCAAGGTTAATGCTTCATTTTCAAGGCTCGAACGAAGCATCGTCGGCACAGCGTCCGGCGGCTTCATTGTCCTAGCGTCCTGCGCGGAACCTGTCCGCTGGCTCATCGCCGGCGAGGGCAGAGCCGTGCCTTCGATCAGCGTTGCGTGGAGTCGGTTGGTGCGTAAGAGTAGCAAACTGCGTCGCGAATCTCGTGTTAACTTCTCCGCCTGGCTGGCTCCGGCACTCATTGGCCTTGCGGTGTATATCGGTTTCCCCACGGTCGCGGCCTATTCCGACCTTGCGACCTTCCTGTCCGGTATCAATCGTGGCGGTGAGCGCTGGCGGATGTACATGACGCCGTCGCCAGCGGGATCGATCCACGAAGTCGAGATGGTCTTTGCCGATCCGATCACGACGGGCGCGCTCGATGGCGGCGCCGGTATCGATCTTCCCGATGGCAGCCGCGTCGCTCTGACCGCAGAAAGCAAGCACGCCGGCACGCCGGATGAAGACCGCGTCAACCGCAAGGGCAAGAAGGGCCGTATCGTCGCCGTCACCCCTGTCACCCCACCCAAGGATTTTACCGCCGGTTCGATCCTGCAGCGCACGAGTTCGCTGATGGAGCCCGGCTTCGAGGGCGCCGAAAAAATGGTCTTCGCCAATCCGAAGATCAAAGGCAAGGAGATCGAGATCGCCACGGCCTTCTACAAGAAGAAGCCGCCGAAGACGGATCCCGGCGTCTCGCCGATGCTGGCCAAGCTTGTCACCAACGACAAGCCCGACATTCTTGCGACTGCCTATGTCCGGCCCGAGCCGGACTATGCGCGTGAATCGCCCTTCGATTCGATCCTGCGCGAGGACAAGAATGCCGGACGTTTCATTCCCGATATCTCTCCCGAGGACCACGCCTGGGCCGCGACCCCGCTACCGGCGGGCGTCTTCAGCAAGGAAGAGCAGACATGCCTCGCCGAAGGCATCTACTTCGAAGCGCGCAGCGAACCGCTGAAAGGCCAGGCGGCCGTCGCACAGGTGATTCTCAACCGGGTGCGCAATCCGACCTATCCGAAGACGATCTGCGGCGTCGTCTATCAGAACAAGGCATGGCGCAATCGCTGCCAGTTCTCATTCGCCTGCGACATGATCCGCGATTTGATCTATTCCCGCTCGCACTGGAAGGAAGCAAAGGAAGTTGCCATGGCGGTCACCGCCGGCAAGATCTGGCTGCCCGAAGTCGGCTCAGCAACACATTATCACGCAACCTATGTAAACCCGGCCTGGGCAAAGACGATGAAGCGTGTCGGCAAGATCGGCCTGCACGTCTTCTACCGGACCTACGGCGGCGGCTGGAGCTGACCAGTTCAGCTGCCGACCCCTTGCGCACAAGCACCGATCGCGGGCCGGAGATTCTGGCTCGCGATCTGCCGATTCCCGGCCTTGTCTGTCAGTATGATGGCGTCGAATGCTATCAAGTGGATGAAATCATTGAAAAATATTGTCCACGCCGAAGCGCTTTGCACGCCTTGACTATGCGGAAGCCTAAAACTATGTTGCGCGCGACTTCAAATGGGGCTGAAACGTGGCTTGAACAGCAGCCTTTTGTGTGGCCGAAATCATGGTCGTGACCGTGTGGGACAACAAGGGGAGAGCCACGTGACGGAGAAACCCGAAGAAAGTCTGGAAGCAAGGCTGAAGCAGCTCGGCGAAAAGATTGAGTCCAAGCGACCCAGTGAGCCGGATGGTGCTGAAGCCCGAGCCGCTGAAAGCCGCAAAGGCTATGCGGCGGCAATGAAGCTCTCCAGCGAGTTCATCGCTGGCATCGTGGTTGGGGCGTTTCTGGGCTATCTTTTGGACCACTTTGCGGGTACAGGGCCGTGGGGCATGATCATTTTCCTGCTCCTTGGCTTTTGCGCCGGTGTGTTGAATGTACTGCGTTCGGCGGGGATGGTGGCGACACTCGACTCGGTCAAGCGCAGTTCTGGGAATGACAAGACGGACGGAGATGACGCCTGAGGCGTCGCCCGGAAAACACGGTATCCGCTCTAAAGGCGGGCAGAACGAAAGAGAAGCGCGGTGTCAAACGATCCGACCCACCAGTTCCTGGTCAACAAGATTGTCCCGATCGAAATTGGCGGAATTGACTTTTCCTTCACCAATGCGTCGCTGTTCATGGTTGCGACCGTGGGTGCCGCTGCCGGTTTCCTTTATCTGACCACATCGCAGCGCGGGCTGATCCCGACGCGCATGCAGTCGGTTTCGGAAATGTCCTATGAATTCATCGCTTCGATGCTGCGCGAAGGCGCTGGCAGCGGCGGCATGAAGTTCTTCCCGATGGTTTTCTCGCTGTTCATGTTCATCCTGACGGCGAACCTGCTCGGCATGTTCCCTTACTTCTTCACCATCACCAGCCAGATCATCGTCACCTTCGCCTTGGCGCTGTTCGTCATCGGCACGGTGCTGTTTTATGGTTTCTACAAGCATGGCTTCGGCTTCCTGAAGCTCTTCGTGCCTCACGGCGTGCCGGGCATCCTGTTGCCGCTGGTCGTGTCGATCGAAATCATCTCGTTCCTTTCCCGTCCCATCAGCCTTTCGGTCCGTCTCTTCGCCAACATGTTGGCCGGCCACATCACGCTGAAGGTTTTCGCTGGCTTCGTCACCTCCCTGAGCGCCCTTGGCGCGCTCGGCATCGGTGGTGCGATCCTGCCGCTCATCATGACCGTCGCTATCACCGGTCTTGAATTCCTCGTCTGCTTCCTCCAGGCCTATGTCTTCGCGGTACTGACCTGCATGTACCTCAACGACGCTGTCCATCCCGGAAGCCACTAAGGAATACAGTCGCTTGCTTCCGGCCGGTCCTCCGTCGGAAGCGCAATCCTAAGCCGCAACACCATTCGAAGGAGTTCAATCATGGAAGCGGAAGCAGCAAAGTACATCGGCGCAGGTCTGGCTTGCCTCGGTATGGCCGGCACGGCTCTCGGCCTCGGCAACATCTTCGGCAGCTACCTCTCTGGCGCGCTGCGCAACCCGTCGGCTGCTGACGGCCAGTTCGGCCGCCTCGTATTCGGCTTCGCCGTTACGGAAGCTCTGGGCATCTTCTCGCTGCTCGTAGCCCTGCTCCTCCTCTTCGCCGTCTAATAACGGCTGGAGTTTCGGCCGCGACCTGTCAAAGGGTCGCGGCCGCGCATATTCTTGAGTGCACCTGGAGGTGAGCATGTTTGTGACCGCGGCCTATGCCCAGCAGTCAACCACCACTGAAGGCGCCGAAGCACACGATGCCGCTGCGGCCGGTGAGGTGCACACCGAAACGGGTGTGGCCCACGAAGGCGAGGCTGGCTCCGGCGTGTTCCCGCCCTTTGATTCGACCCATTTCGCATCGCAGCTGCTCTGGCTCGCGATCACGTTTGGCCTCTTCTATCTCTTGATGTCGAAGGTCATCATTCCGCGCATCGGCGGAATTCTTGAAACCCGTCACGACCGCATCGCTCAGGATCTCGACGAAGCGTCGCGCCTGAAGGGCGAAGCTGACGCTGCCATCGCATCCTATGAGCAGGATTTGGCAACTGCCAAGGCCAAGGGTCATCAGATTGCAGACGGCGCGCGCGAAGCTGCCAAGTCCAAGGCTGTCGCCGACCGCAACGCTGTCGAAGCCGATCTTTCCAAGAAGATCGCCGCTGCGGAAGACCGCATCGCCGACATCAAGGCCAAGGCACTCGCAGACGTCGGCGCTATCGCCGAGGAAACTGCAACGGCCGTCGTCAAGCAGCTCATTGGTGGCACCGTCACCAAGGCTGAGATCGTCGCTGCCGTCAAGGCATCGGCCGTTAACTGAGGAGCACTGAACCATGCATCTTGATGCGACCTTCTATGCCCTCGTCGGCTTGATCCTGTTCTTCGTCCTGATTGCCTACCTCAAGGTTCCGGGCATGATCGGCAAGGCGCTCGACGGACGCGCCGACAAGATCGGCAACGAACTGGCGGAAGCCAAGCGCCTGCGCGAAGAAGCCCAGGCCCTCGTTGCCGAATACCAGCGCAAGCGCAAGGATGCCGAAGCGGAAGCTGCCGGTATCGTTGCCGCTGCCCAGCGCGAAGCAGAAATGCTGACCGCCGAAGCCAAGCAGAAGACGGAAGAATTCGTCACCCGCCGGACCGCGCTGTCGGAACAGAAGATCAAGCAGGCCGAAAGCGACGCGATCAACGCCGTTCGTTCGGCTGCCGTCGATCTGGCCATCAGCGCTGCCGAAAAGATTGTTGCTGCCAAGGCTGACGCCGGCGCCCAGAGCGAGCTGTTCAAGAAGGCACTTGGCGAAGTCAAGTCGCGCCTGAACTAAGCCTCGGCTGCAAGATACGATTTAAAGGCCCCGCCACGTGCGGGGCTTTTTGTTTTTGGGATAGCCTTGGGTGATGCGTGCGAGCGCCAGTTCGGGATGTCTTCCGTGACGTCCGGAACCTGTTTGGGCTCGATAAGGGGGGAAACCCCGCGGAACGCCGGCCGATGGTCAGGGGCGGGCGGCGGATTACCGCAGATGCGGTGACCGGAGCGGCTCGGCAGGGGGCGGAGACATGGCTACAGCAAAGCCTGCCGCGTCACCGCTCGTCTGTCTCCGTCTATGACGCGCTGCGCCGTCAAGCGCACCTTCCGGGGGGGCCGCCATCGGCATCGGTTTGTGTCGATCCAGACGGCGAGGTTTCAACGATGCCGAACGTCAATCCTTGCGCAGCGGACGGAAGCTCATGCGATGCAGCGGGCAGGGGCCCTTGGCATCGATTGCCTTGCGATGCACCACTGTCGCGTAGCCGGCATGAGCCGCAAAGCCGTAGCCGGGGTGAGCGACATCGGCCCGTTCCATCATCCGGTCGCGCGTCACCTTGGCGACGATCGATGCCGCGGCGATCGAGAGCGAGCGGGCGTCGCCCTTGACCACCGCCTTGGCGTGACAGCCAAGACCGGGCGGAACATCGCGGCCATCGACCAGCACGAAACGCGCGGTCAGGGACAGGCCGTCGACGGCCCGTCGCATCGCCTCGAGGCTTGCCTTGCGGATATCGATGGTATCGATCGTGGTGGCCGAGGAAGAGGCGATGGAAACGGTGGCGGTTGCCAGGATCTCATCGAACAGCCGTTCGCGCTCAGCGGCGCTCAATTTTTTGCTGTCGTTCAGGCCTTCGGGGATGGCATCCGGGTCGAGGATGACCGCGGCGGCAACGACGGGTCCGGCAAGCGGCCCTCGGCCGGCCTCGTCGGCGCCAGCGACCGGCCAGGCGCCGTCCCTTCTGGCAGCCAGTTCAAAGCTGAAATCGGGCGCAAGGATAATATCCGGGAAAAGGGGAGAATCGGTCGATCTGCGATGTGACATGCGGCGAAACTCGCATGATCGACCGATTCTCTTCAAGTCCCCCGATCTGAGTGCGGCGGCAGCCGGGGGGTATGCCAGCGTCATCCTGATGAGGCACGGAGGAGACGCCGGAATTCAATTCTGTCGCCGCGCGCCAGATATGACGCGCGAGGGACGCTGCTCGCATGAACTTGCGCCGTGACCTGCTTCCCAAATCGCAGCCGATCCAGGGAACCGGGCGTCTCAAGACCGATGCCTGCCCATTCCGGCCAACCATTGAGGTTATTTTGCCTTCAGGCCACACCTCGCATTCCTGACCTGAGCGGTCGAAAACTCCACTTCTCCAGCGACATACGCAATACCGATTGCCGCTAGGGCGTTCCGATTTAGACGGAATCGCGGAACGCTCTATCTCCTTGTTTTTACGCATTTCCTGACGGAAAACCGCTTCGCACTTTTCCTGGAAATGCTCTAGAGCAGCGATAGCTGGACGCCGGTTCCGAGTGGCGGCACGAAAATGTCGTCGCGCAACTGTCGACGATTGAGGTTGAGACCGAGGCGTTTGGCCGCAAGTTCAAACCGGCGGCCGATCTGCCAGGCATAGGGACCGGCGCCCTTCATGCGCTTGCCGAACTCGGCGTCATAATCCTTGCCGCCACGCATCGAGCGGATAAGCGACATGACGTGCCGATAGCGGTCCGGATAGTTCCGCAGCAGCCAGTCGCGAAAGAGCGGGCTGACCTCCAGCGGCAGGCGCAGCAGCACATAGGTCGCTTCCAGCGCTCCTGCCGATCGGGAGGCTTCCAAAACCCGTTCGATCTCATGATCGTTGAGGGCCGGGATGATCGGCGACACCAGCACGCCGGTCGGAATGCCGGCTTCGGTGAGGGCGCGCATCGCTTCCAGTCGTTTGGAAGGGGTCGAAGCACGTGGCTCCATCGTACGCGCCAGCTTTCGGTCGAGCGTCGTCACCGAAATGCCGACCCGTGCAAGTCCCTTTTCTGCCATCGGTGCAAGCAGATCGATGTCGCGCGTCACCATCGCCGACTTCGTCACGATCATGACAGGATGGTTGGCGGCCTGCAGCACTTCGAGGATCTGGCGCATGATCCGCCATTCCTTCTCAATCGGCTGGTAGGGATCGGTGTTGGTGCCGATCGCAATCGGCCTCACCTTGTAGTCCGTGCGGGCGAGCTCGCGCTCCAGCAGGCGTGGGGCGTCGGGCTTGGCAAAGAGCTTCGCCTCGAAATCGAGGCCGGCCGAAAGCCCCATATAGGCATGTGTCGGACGGGCAAAACAATAAATGCATCCATGCTCGCAGCCGCGATAAGGGTTGATCGAGCGATCGAAGGAAATGTCGGGAGAATCGTTGCGGCTGATCACCGAGCGCGGCTTTTCCACCTGCACCTCGGTCTTGAAGGGAGGCAGGTCCTCAAGGCTCTCCCAACCGTCGTCGAAGACCTCGCGCGCCTGCGGCTCAAAGCGGCCCGACATGTTCAGTCCGGCACCCCGCCCGCGGCGACGGTCATTCTCGATCCTGAGACCGGTCCCGCTCATCAATGCTTCGGCAACCTCTGCCGTGTTGGCGGGTGCAAGCGCACCCTGCCTGATCTGAGACAGCTCTTTCATCGGAATCTCCGAGGGATCACCCGTTTGATCCCGTTTTGTTCTGATTATTTTCCTATCGCGAAAACAAGAACAATTCAAGAACAAAAATCGCGCGTGCTGAAACGAGAGCGACCGGCATGACTTGGCGATCGGACAAATCGCGGGCGCGGTCATGCCACGCGGATGTAGCATTTTACGCTGCAATGCGGTAGGAACAGCTATGCTGACGATCATCATGGAAACACGTGACAACGAGGCGGAACTGGCACAGACGCTGTCCGTGCTCGTGGCAGGCGCCGTCGAAGGTTTGGTCAGCGATGTCATCATCCTCGATCATGGCTCGAAGGACGGGTCGGTGCGCGTGGCAGATGCCGCCGGCTGCCGTTTCTGCGTCGATTGGGATCTGGGCGAAATCGTGCGCTCCGCGCGCGGCGAGTGGCTGATGCTGCTTGAGCCCGGTGCTCGGCCGATAGGGCGCTGGGTGGATGAGCTCGTCGAGTATGTGTCGCTTCACAAGGGGCCGGCCCGTTTCTCGCCATCGCGAATGCACCGCAAGCCGTTGCTGCATCGTCTCGCGCGGCGCGTAAAGCCGCTGGAGGCGGGCTTCCTCGTGCACAAGCGCGACGCCTTGGCGATCGCGCGCGGGAAGATGCCGCTGGGCGAAATGACGAATATCCGCGCCGTTCGAAAGCTTGCGACGGAGCTTGTCCCCGCCTGGGTCGCCGTTGACAGCAGGCAGAGCGCCTAGAGTAAATTCGCTCCAACAAAAAAGGTGCCTGTCCTGCGGACGGCACCTCCAAGCGGCTACCAAATTTCCTTGCTAGCAAAGTCTTGTCCGAGCGACCGGGCGAGCCGCGCGTCGTATGTTTTTGTTCCCATCGCTTGGGGGGACATCGGCGATGGGCCGTCTTTGCTCCGGTCGAAGGATTTGCTCGGATCTCGTTGCGATCCCTCAATGCGAGCTGACGTTGGAAGCTGTAGCAGGCGGTTGCGGGTTTCGCAGTTCCCCAGGGAACAGGCTTGTCTCGCGGCACAATTGGGTCGCCGATTGAGGCGTCAGCCCCGTTTCAGATGCTCGTCGAGCCGCGGCATGATCTCGACGAAGTTGCACGGCATGTGCCGGTAGTCGAGTTGTTGCTTGAGAATGCCGTCCCAGGCATCCTTGCAGGCCCCGGGGGACCCCGGCAGGACGAAGATGAAGGTGGCGTTGGCGACACCGCCTGTCGCGCGCGACTGAATCGTCGAGGTGCCGATCTTCTCGTAGGAAATCCGGTGAAAAACTTCGGAGAAGCCATCCATGCGTTTCTCGAACAGCGGTTCGAGCGCCTCCGGCGTGACGTCGCGGCCGGTGAAGCCTGTTCCGCCGGTGGTGATCACCACGTCGATTGTCTCGTCGAGCGTCCAGGCCTCCACCTGATCGCGGATCCTTTGCCGATCGTCCGGCACGATTGCGCGTGCCTCCAGACGATGACCGGCGTCGCGCACCCGCGCCTCAAGCGTGTCGCCGGATTTGTCGTCGGCCAGCGTGCGCGTGTCGGACACTGTCAGTATGGCGATGCCGACGGGGACGAAAGGGCGATTGTCATTGATCCCGGCCATTCTATTTCCCTCTGCCCACGGTTCTGCCGGCGAGAACGTACCATTCAGGATGGGCGGCAGAAAGAGTGTAGGCGGCGCGCTGCGCGCTTTCGTCGCTGTCGAACAGGCCGAAGCAGGTGGCGCCTGAACCGGACATCCGCACCAGCGCGGCTCCGGTTGTTGCCAGCGCGCCGGAGACGTCGGCGATTACCGGCTGCAGCCGGCGCGCCGGCGGCTCCAGGTCGTTGCGCATCGCCGCCATGGCCGAAAGCCAGGCCGCAGGGGAGCCGAGGCCATCCGGGATCACAAGCGGTGGGTTGTTCTTCTTTTCCAGCGTCCGGAAGATCACCGGCGTCGAGACCGCGACCAGAGGATTGACCAGCACGATCGGGAAGGAGGGAAGCTCAATGGCAGGGGTGATCTCTTCGCCGATGCCACTGGCAATAAGCGACCTGCCGTCTAGGCACATTGGCACGTCGGCGCCGAGTTTCAGCGCCAAGGCGGCGAGCAACGCCGGTTCGATGCCGGTCTTCCAGAGGTCGAGAAGGCCGCGAAGCGTTGCGGCCGCATCGGCGGACCCGCCGCCGATGCCCGAGGCGATGGGCAGGTTCTTTTCGAGATGAATGTGGACCGGGCCGGTGTCGACGCCCTGCGATGCCAGAGCCTGGCGCAGCAGGTCCCGCGCCTTGAGCACGAGATTGCCATCCTGGTCGTCACCCGTCGTCGACAATTCGGCGGCGAATGGCCCGGACAGAGTGAAACGGTCCTGCTCCGACGGAGTCAGGCCGATCCGGTCGCCGCGATCGGCAAAGGTGACGAGACTTTCGAGAAGATGGTGGCCGTCGGCCCGTTGGCCGACGACATGCAGTGCCAGGTTGATCTTGGCGGGCGCCGCCCGTGTCAGCGCGAAGCCCGCAATCTCGCCTTGAAGCATGCTGTGATCAGGACTTCTTGTCCGGCGCAGGCGCCTCCGGGGTGACCTTCTTCGGCGCTGTTTCCTTGGCGTCGGCAGAGGCCGGAACCACTTCCTTAAGCGCCGGCAGGCCGTTTTCGATCTTGGCCTTGATCTTCGGGATCTCTTCCTCTTCGGGCTTCAGCTCAAGCGTCTGGGTCCATTGGAACACGGCTTCCAGCTTGCGGCCGACGCGCCAATAGGCATCGCCGAGATGGTCGTTGATGGTCGGGTCGCCGGCCATCAGCTCGGCTGCCTTTTCAAGCTCGACCACCGCATCGTCGAAGCGGTTCATGCGGAAATAGGCCCAGCCGAGCGAATCGACGATGTAGCCGTCGTCCGGCTTCAACTCGACCGCCTTGCGGATCATGTCGAGCCCTTGTTCCAGATTGATGTTCATGTCGACCCAGGAATAGCCGAGATAATTCAGCACCTGCGGCTGATCCGGGTTGAGTTCCAGGGCCTTGCGGAAGCTCGGCTCGGCCTTGTCCCAGAGTTTCTGGCGCTCATAGGCGATGCCGCGCTGGAAGAACACGGTCCAGTCGCTGCGCTTCGGCACAGGGCCGATCGCGTCGACGGCGCGGTCGTAAAGCTCGCCCATCTCCTTGTAGTCCTTGGCATCGGAAAGCACGCTGCCATAGGCGAGATAGTTGCGGATATTCTTCGGGTCGACGTCGATCAGCGCCTTCAAGTGCTTCTTGGCTTCATCCACCTTGCCGATGCTGGCAAGGCTGAGGCCAAGCTGCAGCTCGGACAGGCGGCGCATCGGCGAAGCCTCGGGCACGCTCTGGTAAAGCTCGATCGCTTCCTTCGGCTTTTTCAGGTTCTCGGCGATGCCGGCAAGCATCACGAGAATGTCGGCGCTGTCAGGGTCGAGACGACGCGCCGTCTGCAGATAGAGCGAGACGATGTCTTCGGCGCCTTCACGGTTGAGCGCGCCGCCGATGGAAAACAGCACGGCTGCCGCACCCTGCGATGCGTTCTTAACCTGCTGCTCCTGGGGTAGGCCGGTCTCGATGTTTTTCCGAAGTGCCTCGAGCGGGGTGTAGTTGTTGACCATGTTCTCGCCGACGGCGACCGTGTCGAGCGCCTTCTGTTTGTTGCCTTCGCGCGCCTCGAAGCGCGCCAATGCCTCGACCGCCCGCATGAACGTGTCAGGCGCAGCACTGCCGCCTTCGCGATCGAGGATCGCGTCGTTGAGCTTGGCGCGAGCGGTGGCCTTGTCACCGGAAGCGATGGCGATCGCGCCGGCATGATAATTCTTGAATACGCGGAACCAGTCCGGTCCTTCGAGACCGTTGACCTGCGCCAGCGCCTCTTTGGGCTTGCCCTGGCCGAATTTGGCCCAGGCCGAAAGCAGGCCGTTCATCAGCCGGTCGAGGTCGTTCGGGCCCTCATAGTTCAAGAGCTTCTGCGCGTTGCGGTATTCGCGCTTGCGGATCGCCTCGATCGCACGGATGACGGTGGTGATGCGCTCGACAGCGGGATCGGATTTCAACTGCTCGGCGATCTTGGCGCCATCGTCGAACTTGCCGGCCATCAGCAGGGTGATCATCAGCCGCTGCTTGACTTCGTTGTTGTTCGGCTCGAACTGCAGGGCGATGCGGTAAAGCTCGTTGGCTGCGGCAAAGTCACGGTCCGTGTCGGCCGTGCGGGCAGCCAGGAACGCACCTGCAAAGGTGTTGACGGACGTGATGTCGAAAGGCTCGGTCTCTTCGACGGCGGCCTTTTCCTCGGCGAAAGCCTGGTAGCTGCCGCTGACCGAGGCAAGAGCCATCAGTGCAGCGCCGCTGAGAAGGCGGAGGATCGTCTTTTGCCGCATGTCAAACCTTTCATTGCCGATCTCTCGGCCTTGCGCACGACTGAGGGTTGTTTTGGAATCAGCCACGTGTTGCCTGGCACAACTCTTGAGGAACAGAATGGCTTTTTTGGCGCAACGCGGCAAGAAATTCCTCTTGGATGTCCAGGTTCGGCCGGGCGCGCGCGTCAGCTGACCCGGTCGATGCAGAAGTCGATGACCTCGACCAGCGCCGATTTCCACGGCGAAACCGGGAGCGGTGCCAAGGCATCGCGCGCGATCGTGCCATAGTGCTGGGCACGGGCGATGGTATCGCTTAAGCCCCCATATCGCTTGATCAGGCCGAGCGCCTTTTCAAGGTTGGCATCGCTGCTGTCGCCGCCTTCGATCGCCTGACGCCAGAAGGCGCGGTCCTCCGGTGTGCCGCGACGATAGGACAGGATCACCGGAAGGGTGATCTTGCCTTCGCGGAAATCGTCGCCGACATTCTTGCCGAGATCGCTGGCAGAACCGCCATAGTCGAGCACGTCGTCGACGAGCTGGAAGGCGAGGCCGAGATTCATGCCGTAGGATTTGAGCGCATTGCGGTCGGATTTGCTGGTCTGGGCGACGATCGGCCCGACTTCTGCGGCCGCGGCGAACAGCGCTGCGGTCTTGGCGCGGATGACCTGGAGATAGTCGTCCTCGGTCGTCTCCATGTTCTTGGCGACGGAAAGCTGCAGCACCTCGCCCTCGGCGATCACCGACGCAGCGGTCGACAGCACGTCGAGCGCATCGAGCGAGCCGACATCGACCATCATGCGGAAGGCCTGGCCGAGCAGGAAGTCGCCGACGAGCACGCTTGCCTGGTTGCCCCAGATCGTCCGAGCGGTGGATTTGCCGCGGCGCAGGTCGCTTTCGTCCACGACATCGTCATGCAGCAGCGTTGCCGTATGCATGAACTCGACGCTGGTGGCGAGCTTGACGTGAGCGTCGCCCTCGTAACCGAACATCGCGGCGGAGGCGAGCGTCAGCATCGGTCGCAGGCGCTTTCCACCGGAGGAAATCAGGTGGTTGGCGACCTCAGGAATCATCTGGACGTCGGACCCGGCCCTCGACAGGATGAGCTGGTTGACGCGTTCCATGTCGGGAGACGTCAAGTCAACGAGCGGTTTCACGGACGCCAGTTTGTTTTTGCTGTCTTCCAGCGGTATCACTACGCCCAACACCGGGACTCCTGTTTTCATTGTCGCTTTCGACAATAGGAAGGGGGGGCACGTGCGGCAAGAGGCGAATTGTCCCGCTTGCTGAAATAGGACAGGAAAAACCGCTGGATGAAGGAATTGATCCGCACCAACGACGTCGTTCTGCTCTCTTTTGCCGAGAGCTTGATGAAGGACGCCGGTATCAACAGCCTGATCGCCGATCAGGGCATGAGCATTCTGGAGGGATCGCTGGGCCTGCTGCCGCGCCGTTTCCTCGTGCCGGACGACGATGCCGATGCCGCGCGCCGCATCCTCGTCGAAGCGGGGTTGGAAGCGGAGTTGCGGGCATGATCAGCGGTTCGTCGGCGCCTATGTGTGACGATCGGCCATGAGCGAAGGACCTATGACGCTTGTCGAGTCTGAGACGGTCGATGCATTCCACCGCGGCAGGTTCCATGTCGTGCAGCCGCTGGGGCAGGGACATCGCTCCGGCATGGATGCGATGTTGCTCGCTTCGCTGGTTGCTTCTGACCGCGCCTGCCGTGTGGCCGACCTTGGCGCCGGAGCGGGTGCGGCCGGCATGGCGGTCGCCTCGCGGCTCGATCTGGCCGAGGTCGTGCTGGTGGAGCGTTCGCCGACCATGGCGGCGTTTGCACGCCGAAGCCTCGCGCTTCCCGAAAACGGGCGTTTCGCCGAGCGGGTGTCGGTGATCGAGGCGGACGTTGCGCTTACCGGCAGGGCGCGCCGTGCCGCCGGCTTGCCCGACGATGCCTTCGATCACGTGATCATGAACCCCCCTTTCAACGATGCTTCCGACCGCCGCACGCCGGACAGCCTCAAGGCAGAGGCGCATGCGATGAGCGACGGCCTGTTCGAGATCTGGATCAAGACGGCGGGTGCGATCATGAAGCCGGGCGGACAATTGTCGCTGATCGCCCGGCCGGAATCGATCGCGGATATCATTGCCGCCTGTGGCCGCCGCTTCGGCGGTATCGAGATTACGCCGCTGCATCCGCGCACCGGCGAGAATGCCGTGCGCATCCTCGTGACCGCGATCAAGCAGAGCCGCAAGCGGCTGGTGCTGCGAGCGCCGCTGATGGTGCACGAGGAGGGCGCCCATCGCTTTGCCGGCGATGTCGACGATCTCAACAACGGACGCGCTGCCTATCGGCGCCGTTGATTTACCGTATCCGGCATTGCGTTTGGACGACCAGTGCATACATGCAGGAACAAGTGTTCGTATTGCAGGAGTTGAAATGGCCGGGTTCTTCAAAAGGCTGATGCCGAGGCGTTTTCGGCGGGATGGCATTGCCATCCCCGTCGTGCGGCTTCACGGCGCAATCATGGCCGGTGGTGGCCAGTTTCGTCCGGCACTCAATCTGGCCTCAGTCGCGCCGCTGCTGGAGAAGGCCTTCGCGGTGAAGGAGGCTCCGGCCGTTGCGATTTCGATCAACTCTCCCGGCGGTTCGCCGGTGCAGTCGCGACTGATCTACCAGCGCATCCGCGATCTCGCCCAGGAAAAGAAGAAGCGCGTGCTCGTCTTCGTCGAGGACGTGGCCGCTTCCGGCGGTTACATGATCGCGCTTGCCGGCGACGAGATCATCGCCGATCCGACGTCGATCGTCGGTTCCATCGGTGTCGTCTCCGGCGGCTTCGGCTTTCCGGAACTGTTGAAGAAGATCGGTGTCGAGCGGCGCGTCTATACCGCCGGCGAGAACAAGGTCATGCTCGACCCGTTCCAGCCAGAGAAAGAACGCGACATCGAGTTCCTGAAGAGCCTGCAGCTCGATATCCACGACACCTTCATCCAGATGGTGAAGGCCCGCCGCGGACAGCTGCTGGCCGACCATCCCGACGTTTTTTCCGGGCTTTTCTGGACTGGGCGGCGCGGATTGGAACTGGGTCTGATCGACGGCCTCGGCGATCTGCGCGGCGAGGTGAAGAAGCGCTATGGCGAGAAGGCGCGGCTCGAACTGATCCAGCCGGCGCGCAGCCTTTTCGGGCGGCGCCAGACCGGCGCATCGATTGCCGGCGATATCGCTGCACCGATCGCGGCTTCTGCGATGGCGGGTCTTGCCGAAGCAGTAGAGGAAAGGGCATTGTGGGCGCGTTTCGGGCTTTGAGCCGCGACCGGTGCGACGAGCCTACAGCGCCGCGCGTCTTATTAGACGCGCAAATGTCGCTGTAGCACTTTGAATGGCTGCATATTTTTATCCTTAAATCGACTTCGATTTAAGGATAAAAATATGCAGTAGGGAGGAAAGATGCCGCAGCTTATCCTGCTCCTGATCGCAGGCTTCGTTCTATGGATCGGCTACCGCAAGTTCATTGCGGATGCCCAGAAGCTGACGCGTCAGCGCGACCAGACGCGCCGCGAGCAGCAGACCGGCGCGAGCGGAACCCTCGTCAAGGATCCCGAGACCGGCGAATACCGGCTCAAGCGCGAAGACGACTGAGATTTTTCGTGCACCTTTGCGTGCACGGAGAGCCGCCTCAGCGCTTGACCCCTGTCGCCCGGCGTGGCACCTGTCCGGCTCTCATTTCGTGAAGAATTCGGACGTTCCCCATGACCACCGCCTCGCTGCCCGACCACATGAACCCCAAGCGCTCGTTCCAGGCTCTGATCCTGACGCTGCACAACTATTGGGCCGACAAGGGTTGCGCGGTGCTGCAGCCCTACGACATGGAAGTCGGTGCCGGTACGTTTCATCCGGCAACGACGCTGCGTGCGCTCGGTCCCCGTCCGTGGCGCGCAGCCTATGTCCAGCCGTCCCGTCGCCCGACCGACGGCCGCTATGGCGAGAACCCGAACCGTCTTCAGCACTATTATCAATATCAGGTGATCCTGAAGCCGAACCCGTCCAACCTGCAGGAGCTTTATCTTGGCTCGCTGGAGGCGATCGGCCTCGACCCGTTGCTGCACGATATCCGCTTCGTCGAGGACGACTGGGAAAGCCCGACGCTGGGCGCCTGGGGCCTTGGCTGGGAATGCTGGTGCGACGGCATGGAAGTGTCGCAGTTCACCTATTTCCAGCAGGTCTGCGGCATCGAATGCTCTCCGGTTGCTGGTGAACTGACCTACGGTCTCGAGCGTCTGGCGATGTATGTCCAGGGCGTCGACAACGTCTATGATCTGAACTTCAACGGCCGCGAAGGCGACGAGAAGATCAGCTATGGCGACGTGTTCCTGCAGGCGGAGCAGGAATATTCGCGGTACAACTTCGAATACGCCAACACCGCCATGCTGCATCAGCACTTCATCGATGCCGAGGTAGAGTGCCAGGCTCTGCTGGCGGCCGGCGCGCCGGGCAACGGCACAAACAACCACCTGCACAAGTGTGTCTTCCCCGCCTACGACCAGTGCATCAAGGCGAGCCACGTCTTCAACCTGCTCGATGCGCGCGGGGTGATTTCGGTCACCGAGCGGCAAAGCTACATTCTGCGCGTCCGCACATTGGCAAAGGCCTGTGGCGAGGCGTTCCTGCTGACCGATGCCGGCGGCGCGAACCTCAACCGGGACGCCGCTTGATCGCCGAGCCAGCCAGCCTCATCGTTCATATCAATGGCTGGCCGGGCACCGGAAAGCTGACCATCGCACGCCATCTCGCCGATCATCTCGGCGCGAGGCTTGCCGACAACCATACGCTGATCAATCCGGCCGAGGCACTGTTTACCAGGGGCACGCCGCTCTATTGGTCGCTGCGGGCGACGATCAGAACGGCGGTGCTCGACCATGTGCGCCAGGCCGATGCCGGTCAATCCTTCCTCTTCACCGATGCGCTGTCGGATGACGCATTCGACAGCCGGGCGTTCGAAGACTATGTGGCGCTGGCTAGCGAGCGCAGCGCCCGTTTCGTCGCGGTCGTTCTCGACTGTTCGATAGAGGAAAACCTGAAGCGGCTGACGCGCGCCGGCCGCTCCAAGGTCCACAAACTGACCGATCCGCAGGTGCTGATCGATCTCAGAGGCCGGCACGCTCTGTTGAAAGGAAAATGCGACCAGCTCATCGAGCTCGACGTCACCAATCTCGGCGCAGATGAAGCTGCCGACGCGATTGCGACGCGGATAGCTCGAGGCTACTGCATGTTTCCTTAAATCCTATTCGATTTAAGGATAAAAACATGCAGCCATTCAAAGTGCTGCAGCGTCGCGCGGGGAATAATAAGCGCGACGCGGTATATATC